>Ga0075425_100000078_pt1 | contig 84215 bp, 80 predicted proteins | sample SoiMethybrSBSTD4_FD_75300 | JGI IMG/M metagenome (GOLD analysis project Ga0075425, IMG submission 75300) | Bulk soil microbial communities from a Populus tree surrounding site in Tennessee, USA - Soil MetaG P. TD hybrid SBSTD4 | ecosystem: Environmental > Terrestrial > Soil > Tree plantation...
AAAAAGTTCAATCCCTACGACCTGTATTCCAAAGGACACTCCAAACCGGACCTGAAACAACTGAAACCCTACTACGATGATCTCTTCGCAGAGTTCTTACCGGAAAAGCTGTCCTGGTAGCCTTACCGTTCCAAGCCAATGCGGTCGCACAGGAAATCATCCCTGATTGCGGCCGGGGATGAGCGCCAGATCCGGTTTGCGCCGAAGCTTTCGTTTTAGATTTCCCCTGAGGATGATTGCATGAAGCGACAACTGGCCGTTTTGGTGTGCTTTGTTTCCATGGTTGCTGCCCGGGGCATCGGGTCCACGGATTCTCCCAACCTCATGGAATTGCAGAGTGGCTGGCGGATGAGTTCCGCTGACAATATCTCTGTTAATGACGGACAGGTCTCCCTTCCTGCCCTAGACATCTCGAAGTGGTACGTCGTGCAACACATGCCCGCCACCGTGCTGCAAATCCTCGAGGACAACGGTGTCTACAAGGATCTCTACTACGGCACGAATCTGGCCACTCCCAAAGATCTGTGGAAACAGGACTGGTGGTACCGCACCACATTTACGGCTCCGGCCGGACGGGAAGTCTACTCGCTCATTTTTAAGGGAATCAATTACCGGGCCGACATCTGGCTCAACGGACACAAGGTTGCGACTCGCTCGCAAGCGGTTGGGATGTACAACGAATTCGAATTCAATGTGACTGAATTCATAGTTCCCGGAGCCTCCAACGTGTTGGCGGCCAAAGTCACGCCGGAGCGCGGACTGACGGAAGACCTCGAGTTAGCCGACAGCTGGCTGGACTGGATTAACTGGAAATATCTCGGGCATCACGATGCGGAAAAGCACATCGACATTCCCTTTGTTCCGGACCGCAATGCGGGTGTGTGGAAGCGGGTGTTTCTTAGCAGCACAGGGGCGGTCACGATTCGCAACCCGTACGTCGCAACGGAACTCCCGCTCCCTGCGCTGAGTCCGGCTGCATTGACGGTCTACTGTGATCTGAGCAATGATACGAATAAACCTGTATCAGGGACATTGCGCGGGCAAGTCTTTCGTCCTGGCAAGCCGGCAATCCAATTCCATAACGAAGTTTCGCTGCTGCGAAATCAGACGAAAGAAATCGCGCTCAGCCCGGCTAAGATACCGGAACTTTCCGTCGCCGATCCAGACCTGTGGTGGCCCTTCGAGTGGGGCCAACCTAACCTTTATCGTCTGAAGCTCGATTTCATCATCGATAACCAGCTTTCCGATGCTCAGGAAGTCGATTTCGGCATTCGAACAATTACCCAGAAACGTGATTCCGATAACACCTTCCCCGAGATTGGAACGGGCGGTAACTTCTATCTCCAGATCAACGGCAGAGATTACCCAATTCACGGTGGCGTCTACAGTCCCGATCTCCTGTTTCGAAATGACTCCAAGCGCGACGCCGCCATCACGCAGTACGTCAAAGATCTGGGCCTGAACTTGATTCGATGGGAATCGAAAATTGCCGACGATAGCATGATTGAGCGCGCCGATCGCGCGGGCGTACCCGTCATGTTGGGCTGGATGTGCTGCGCCCAATGGGAACACTGGGGTCTCTGGACCGCGGAAGATCAGTGGGTAGCGCGGGCTAGTATGCGAGCCAGAATTCGGGAACTACGCTCTCATCCCGCTGCCGTCATCTGGGCAAGTGGCAGCGACGGTCTGCCGCCTGATCCCTTGCTAAACGACTATCACGAAATTCTTCGCGAACTACATTGGCAGAATGCAGCAGTCGACACTGTCTCCCATGTGAATCGCTCATGGAGCGGCATTCACATGGTCGGCCCATATGTGTGGCGGCCTCCCTATTACTGGTTCAGCGAGAAGTATGGCCCGGCGAGGGGTTCATCGGCCGAGGAGGGTGACAACGAGACGATCCCGCCGCTCGAAAGTTTGAGGAAGTTCATTCCTCCGGACAAGCTCTGGCCGATCAATGAAACCTGGTATTTCCACTCCGGCGCGAACGAAGGCAACAACACCTTGGACAACATCACCCGTGTGCTGGAGAAACGGTATGGGCCGTCCCGCAATGTGGAGGAGTTCTCGAAGAAAGCGCAATTGGCACACTACGAGGATGTCAGGGCTCAGTACGAGAGCTATGCCACACATTGGGACAATCGGAAGATGGTGGTGCACTGGATGATGAACAACCCATGGCCATCATTCTTTGGACACCTGTTCGACGCATACTTTAAGCCGGGCGGCGGATATTTTGGAGCCAAGAAAGCCTTGCGATCGATCAGCGTGGTGTGGGACTACTACGCGACGGGCGATCGCAGCCACGCCCAGATCTATGTGGCGAATCACACTTCCGAAGCGCGAAAGCAGCTGACAGTTTCAGTTGCTTTCTACAATCTGGATGGCTCCCGAAAGTTCTATCAGCAGGTGAAAGATTTGAGTATTCCAGCAAACACTTCCGCCGTGGCGATGACGATAAGGCGGATACCGAGCTCGGATCCCGTGTATCTCGTGCGCTGCCAACTGCGGGACGCGATGCAGACTCTGCTCGCCGAAAATACTTACTGGCAATCCGCCGCCGCCGACGACCTTGGCGACCGCAAGAACGATGAACAGTTCAAAACGAACCTTGTCAAATGGGCTGAGATGTCGTCGCTGAATGTCATGCCCCGGGCCCAACTCAATGCCAGCGGCAATTTCACAGTCACCAACGACAATGTGGCGGCAAAGATCACACTCACAAACAACTCCAGTCACATTGCTTTCTTTTTACGGGCCGAGATCACCGAGGGATTGGATGGTGAGGAGGTTTTGCCGATCACCTACGACGATAACTACATTACTGTATTTCCCCACGAGACGCGGACGATCGACGGCCATTTCCATTTACCGGCCCAGGTGACCTGGTCCCCCGGGTTGCGGCTGGAGGGATATAACGTCGGGAAGAAAGTTCTAGCTATGCAGAAAAATGATTGATTTGCTGAGGTCGAAGGCTTTTGCCACTGCTTAGGCGCACGACTATTTCGATTGCGTCTATTTTGTCCTTCAGTTCCTGCCAAAGTCATGAATAAACGAGGGTTAAGTCCAATTATGGCTCTAAAGCACTACGCTCCAAATCCTAGCGCAAGAGCAACATACATTTCGGGAACTGGCCTGCTGAAAGGTGGTTTCAGGACGAACCAAGATTTAGCACATTACAGTTTTCAAAACCCGCCCTTACTAGCTTCAAGGACACAACGATCTGCGATTTTCCTGCTTCGAAAGAATCATTTCGGATTTAAAAAGACCCCCAGTGTAGTGTCCCCCTCGAGCCAAGCATCCACGCCAAAAACCGCAAGTTAAATTTCATGTGCAGTTTGAAAGTAAAGGCATGATCAGGGACGGCGGCGAGGGTCATTTCCGCATAAGTATCCTGAAGAACCGGCTGAGCGGGTCCTCCTCCGAAGGGTTCTGGGCTAAAATTGTATCCCTGCGTTTTGATATAAATCGAGTCCCTGGTCACGGTCTGGGCGAGGATCGGGCTGCCGTGGTTGTAAATGTCACCACCCAGGGTTGGGTTCCAGTCGAGATTGTCGTGATCAAACTGAGCCAACTGTACCTCGCGGCCGGCGTCGTGCGCATTGACAAAATTCTCTCCATTCACACTCACCTCTACGATGGATCCGCCCCACGCCGTCTGCATGCCCACTCGAGAAACATCAGCACCCGAGCTTGATTCCAGATACAGGAGGGAACCGCTCTGGAAGGTGCGTACGCTGGCAACGGGCTCCGTATTGACAGTCATCGAGGCACTGTGAGACAAGTTGCCACTGCTGCCAAGCACGGTGATGGGAAACACGCCTACCGCAGCAGACGGCGACACTGAGAAAGTAATGGACTGACTTGCGCCGGGAGTGAGCGAGAAGGATGGTGGCGCGGCGTCAACTCCTTGCGGCAACCCTTGCAGAGACATATCAACCGAGGCGTTGAATCCATGCTCTGGCGCAACGGAGATCATAACTGCGGAAGTTGGATTGCCGAGGACCGCGGAGGCAGAAACCGGAGAAACAGTTACACTGAAATCAGGTCCCGGGGTGTGGGAGGTGGCGTAACACCGCCGCCACCGCAGCTTGCCAGGAGTGTCAACGCTGAAAGCGTGCAAGCCAGCCTTGTAGTCCGCGACATCTTGCATACTACGAAATAGACCTGCATGGCTTCCGCCCCAGCGACTCGGACCATCATCCCTGCCTGTATCGTCAACGTTATCAAATGCTGCGTCGAGCGCGACGTTCCAAGAGGAATGACCGTGTGTGTGACAGTGATGGACTGAAGCGTTCATCCTTCCGGAACCAGCACCGCCACGGGATGCCCACCGATTGTGCCTGAGATCTTGAATTTTCCGACCGGGCCGGAGGCTTGCCACGCGCCTTCGACATGCAGTGCACCTCCGGAAGTGCCAGAGCCAATCACCGTCAGGTCGGCCACAAACGACTTGTCGACTCCCCAGAGCACCGAACCATCCACAATCACATCCTTGGAGAAAGCGCAGCCGGTTAGAGTTGTGGTCCATGCGTCGATCCCATAGTCCGTATGGAATGTGCCGGCCCTCAAACCAACGCCGTCCCCGGACCCGAGGATGCTCCGCTGGACGGCATCCGTTGCGGTCGCGACTGCAACAGTTACTACCTTGCGCTCTGCAATTCCAAATAGCCTGGCCCGCCGGGGTTTGCCATGATTGCGCTCTCCGCCGGGCCGGGATTGGAATGAACGTAAAGCTCGAAGTAGATGCGGATCTTGGCTCGGTCCGGGTGCTGGCGATCGAGTGGCACTGGGACGTATCCGCACATCGCACCGAGTATTTCTGCCTCGGCTGGACACTGAACCCAATCGATGTCGAGGGATGCCGATGCTGGTGGATGGGCGATCTCCCGAGACAACAGGTGTGAGACTGGTAAGCCTAGTTTGCGCGGGAATCTCATTGTTGTCGTGGATTCGAGTGGGCGACCAATGTCCTGAGCGGACGTCTGCGCCACCACCAAACCAGTGAAGAGGAACGCCAGGGCAACGACGTGGCATTTCATGGATATCCCAGAAATTGAAGCACCTGAGCGCGATCCGCGTTGCTTCGCGCTCTTATTTAACGATCAGCGGCACCGTAGTGGAATGCTGCGTCGAACCCGAAGTACCCGTGATCGTGATCGTGTAGGTCGTCGAGCCAGGGCCGCCGCTGCCGCCGCACGCCTCTAGAACGATCAACCCGCCGAATAGAACAGCGCCGAATACGTAAAACATTAGCTTTCTCCGAGTGAAGGACCGCGAACCGAAACCCGCCCCCACGATGGCGAAGACTGCAACTGGCCATAACTGTAGAGGGCCCGAATCGTGACCTAGAGGAACAAGCAAGCCCGTTGCTACACCCGTGTGGATGGTCAGCGTGGCGCTTGCATTCCCGTTGGTGTCGAAAGTTAGTGAACTCGGATCAATGGAGCAAGTCGGTGCCGATTGCGTTGGCTGCACCGAACAGCTAAGCGCGACCGGGTTATCGAAACTGTTCTGGTGGCTGAGTGTGATAGTCGAGGTAGAACTCTGGCCACGACTGACGGTCGCTGGCGTCGCTGCCGACGCGGAGATGGTGAAATCGGCGCCTGTCGTGTTGAGCAGCACGCTAATGTTGTTGTCGGGCGAGTTTGTGACCACCAGATCTGGCGCGTTATCTTGGTTGAAGTCTGCCGCAGCCGCCGCCCATAATGGCGTGGAACTTGTTTGTGGTCCCCCGCCAACCGCAAAGCTCAAGGGCGATTGAAATGTTCCATCGCCATTGCCCAGGAAAAGACTCGCAACACCCCCAGACGCTATATCTATGATCACGAGATCGGGTTTGCCGTCTCCGTTGAAGTCAGCAGCGGAGGTGGTTCCAAATAATGGAAGAGTCGCTGATGACAGCTGAAAGGTACCGTCACCATTCCCCACCAAGATGACGGTTCCTTTGCGGAGACTGGCATAACCGAATGCGACATCCAGCTCGCCGTCTAAGTTGAAGTCTGACACTACCAACTGCTGTCCGAAGGCAATGCCGTTGGTAACTATCGCATTCTGGAAGGTGCCGTCTCCGTTGCCGAGTAGAACAGCAGTCAGCCCACTCCCGTTCTGGGGCCTCTCCGTGATCAAATCCAGTTTCCCGTCGTTATTAATATCGGCTACGGCGACGTTTTGCCCGCGCGCCGGGTAGTCCACATGCGCTTGAAACGTACCATCGCCGTTGCCCAGGAGAACGCTCAGCGACGATTGCGTTGACGCCACCAGGTCCAATGTGTTGTCTCCGTCGAAGTCGGCCACTGCCAGAGACAGAGGGCCATTCGCAGTCGCGAGGTAGGTCACGGGACGAAATGTGCCGTCGCCATTGCCCAGCAGCACACCTACGCCGGAGCTATCGATTAACACCAGGTCGGCCTTGCTGTCTCGATTGAAGTCAGCAGTTGCTATCGTGAAGGGATTCTTCGCGCCTGAAACGTTGTTTGCCGACTGGAACGTGCCGTCACCATTACCGAACAGAATGCTGACGTCCCCGTCGTCACTGGCGTTGGCGTCGCCACTGTTTGCCACCGCCAAGTCTGGCTTACCATCGCCGTTAAAGTCGCCAATGGCTACAGCCTTCGGAGCCGCTCCCGTGGAATAGTCCACGGCGGGCTGAAACCCGGCCGTGGCCGCTTCAACCTTTTTGCCGGCTGAGAACAAGAGCAAAATCACAGCAGCGAGCGCGAGGCGTCTTTCTGGACTAGTCATAGCAGGATTCCTTCACAGACCCACAACCTTCCCGAGCCAACGTGCGAACTCTCGCTCACCCCCTGACCCGGGTCAACTGTTCTGCTTCAGTTCTGTTTCTGTTCGGTCAACTCAGTGTGGCGACGAGGGTTACGACGTAATTGGTTCTGGTTCCGTCGACGCTCGAAAACAGTGATAGACTCTGCTCTCTAATGCAGTGCGCTCGCCTCCATGGGCACAGCCAGTCCATCCAAGTTGGAGTGCATACGCTTCGGCGTCTTTGAGCTTGACCTCCGTTCGCGGGAACTGCGGAAGCAGGGTGTAAGAGTCAAGCTGCAGGAACAACCCTTCCAGGTACTTCAAGTTCTTCTCGAGAGACCCGGCGAGGTGGTAACCCGGGAGGAACTACGGCAAAGAATTTGGTCCTCAGACACCTTTGTTGACTTTGAGGGCGGAATGTACAACGCCGTCAAGAAATTGCGCGAGGCGCTCAGCGATACGGCGGACAGGCCGAGGCTCGTTGAGACACTTCCGCGCCGAGGATATCGTTTTATCGGAACCTTGAATGGAAGTTATGGCGCGACGGAAATCGCCCCAGAATCGGCGAACGCAAGCGGGACAAATGGTTCAACCGCCGCGCGCCGGGGTTTGAGGCTCGGACTCGGCGGGGGCGTTGGGTCGGCGGCCCTGTTGTTAGCGGTGCTCGGCCTCATCCCCGCCGATGTGTGGCACCGTCTCTCCATAAGGAATCGCGCTCCTCAGATTCGCTCCATTGCGGTTTTACCGCTTAAGAATCTCTCGGACGATCCCTCACAAAAATATTTTGCGTATGGCATGGCAGAGGAGTTGATCACCGACCTCTCACAGATGCGAGCGCTAAAGGTGGTCTCCCACACATCTGTCTTACGCTATGAGAACAGCGACAAGACTGTGCCGCAGATCGCCAAGGAACTTGGCGTAGATGCAGTGATTGAAGGCGCCGTGCAACGTTCCGCCGATCGCGTGCGCATCACGGCGCAATTGATTTACGGACCTAACGACGCAAATGTGTGGGCCCGTACCTACGATCGCGATCTGCGCGACGTGCTGGCATTGCAGAGTATTGTGGCAAAAGAGATCGCCGATGAGATTCGGGTCAATATGAGCCCGGGGGAGACCGTTCGCCTGACCAAGCCGCGAACGGTCAACCCAGAGGCCCTGGACGCGTATTGGAAAGGTCGGTATTACTTGGCTTCGGCGAACCGGAACGCGTATGGAAAGGATAAGGATAAGGCGGCCCAACAGGAGGATATACGCCAAGCTGCTGCGTACTTCGAAGAGGCGATTCGACGAGATCCGAACTATGCCCCAGCCTATATGGGATATTGGGATTCGCTATTCTTCTATCAGGACGACTTGGCCCCGTCCCCCTTCCCAGCTATAGTTCTGGCTAAAGGAAGAACGGCGCTGATGAAAGCATTGGCACTCGATGACACACTGGCCAGGGCCCATCTCGCCCTGGGCAACGCCTTATACGTTGACTGGGACTGGAGCGGTGCGGAAAAGGAATACGGGCGTGCGCTCGAGCTCGATCCGAACTCTGCTGAGGCTCATTGTTCGTACGCAGGCTTCCTCGACTCTATGGGACGATTCGACGAGGGCCTTAAAGTGAAAGAAATCCAGCTCCAACTCGATCCCGACCTGGACTGCCCAGAGATCTCTCCTCTCGTTCCTCTCGAATCACAGATCGAACGTGAACGGAGATTTATGGCGACACACCCTGTTACCTCCGAGAATTACTGGAATCTCGGCCTGATGTTATGGAAGACCGGCCGTCTGGAAGAGGCGAACGAGGTGTGGCAAGACTGGATGATATCCCTAGGCTATACAGACCTTGCCCATTCGATGAGCCGTTCTTACGAGAAAGACGGTTATCCCGGCGCCATGCGCGAATGGGCAAAGGCAGGAGAGGCGGTAGCAAAGCAGAGACACGTGCCACGGATCATGATGGTGTACATGCACGGGGTGCTTGGTGAAAACGATCGAGCATTTGCCTGGCTTGAAAAGGCCTTCGCCGAGCGCGAAAGCTCGATGCCGTCACTCAGGTATTTCATCGCGTGGGATCCTCTGCGTTCGGACCCGAGGTTTAAGGAGATGGTACGGCGGGTGGGGCTTCCGGAATAGCATGGTTCACGCTCATGTGGGCGGATGCAAAACTCGCGGGTGTGGTTTTCCTGTCCCTCGGCGTATTTCTCTCTGTTTTTGCTTTTGGCCAGACCCAAACAACTGGCCGGATTGCCGGTACGGTCCGGGATGCGCAAGGGGCAGTCCTCGCCGGGGCGGAAGTTGTCGTCGAAAACCGCCGCCATTGCAGACCAGCGCTCAGTGATCTCCGATACCACCGGGAATCTCTCAGTGCCGTCGCTGCCACCCGCCAACTATGAGGTAAGGATTCAAGTGGGAGGCTTCACTCCCGCGGTATTCCATGGCATCCGAGTCGGTCTAAACGGAACCGCAACTGTAAATGCCGTTCTGCAAGTCGCCCAGAGCAATGTCGAGGTAAACGTGACTGACGCTCCGCCTTTAGTGCGGAGCGACAGCTCCGAGCTGAGCACCACCCTGGATTCGCGGCGCTGACCGAATTGTCCCCACTCGCAATTTTCTACAACTTCTGACGCTCGCCCCCGGCGTGAGTGCGCCCTTGACCAATAACAATGTCCTCGGTCGTAACTCTCCTAACGTTTCCGTCAACGGTTCACGCGGGACCCCAGAACAAATAACTCACGACACCACGAAGAAACAGCACCGCGCCACTCTGAAAGCCTCCGGCGTTCGTCCGTTCGTGCTTTACAGCTTGCGGCACACGTTCCTGACTCGTCTTGGCGAATCTGGATGTGATGCCTGGACGCTTGCGCGGATCGCTGGTCACAGCTCAATTTCCGTCAGCATGAAGTATGTCCACGTCGGTGATGAGCGCGTGCTCGATGCAATGTCGGCGCACTCGAAGCGGCTGGAAAACGTGCTCCCGGAAAAAAGTGTCGCAATTTTAGATACAGTCAGCAACGGCCTCGAATCTTCGAGGCCGTCTTCCCTTACAACTCATTGAAAAAACAAGATAAATGGTGAGCGCGGCAGGATTCGAACCTGCGACCCATGCCTTAAAAGAACCATGCTAACCCCGTCCTTTCTTGTGTTCTCAATCGGATAGCATATACGTGTTCGGAGCAGAATGCCCGTGTTCGGGAGGTTTTCGGGTGCTCGGGAGGATAATCTGCAGCTTAATCTGCAGTCGCCCGCGTTCATGTCGTCGCGGCAATCCGTCCCACGGCAACGTTTCGGATCAGATCACCGTAATCCCTACCAGCTTACTAGACATTAACGTGATTGCGCTCTTTTTAGCCATTCCCGCATCTCCAGTTTACCTGTGTACTAAAGTACCTAGGTAACAAAATCAGCGTATCATAATTTACGTACGTGCGTATCTACGGACGCCGTGCGGGACGCGGGTTTCGAGGAGGAGAGAACGGGATGCCTACACACACGTTTGAACAGGTTCGATCGTGGCGAAACGTTCAGTTCCTTCCTCCAGTGCAGAGGGACTCTCAGCCAATGGCTGCTGCACAAGCGAGGGGAGGGAGGGCTGTGTCATGACCTTGCAGGTCGTTTCGAGTGGCAACATTTTATTGCCTGTTCCAGCACCTTCGGGCGATTGGAGCAACGCCGCGAATGTAGGGGTTTCTGATTTTGCCTTTGCTGGAAGCAGCAACTATGCGTATCTCTTGTTCTACTTCAGTAACACGGTATTTAACCCGATCAATGCGTACTGGATTCGAGTTGACCGAAGCCACAACACGGCAAGCTACCAGACTCTTTACGCTGGTGCTGCGGATGAATTCTGGCAGCCGCAAATCATCCGCTTGTCGGCCAACGGAACGCACGCCTTTACTTTCACGAATCATCGAACTCCTGACGGTGCAAGGCACGCGCTATTTCAGAAACGTTCGCTTACGGACGGCAGCCTAGTATCTGAAGTCGAAGTGAGTAGTGTCGGGCAGGTGCTCGGCGCGAATGACATGGACGTTGCCACAATCGGCGGCGTTGAGTATTGCGTGATAACGCTGACCGATCCGTTCACGAATATCCGCTATCTCAAAGTCCTGAACACATCCTCGATGACGGTCGCTGTGTCGAAAACGTATGATCCCGGCCATTCGACTGCAATGCCATTCATTCCTTGTGCGTTTGATGCAGCGGGCAATGCATGGTACGCGCCCTTGATGTGGGAGGGCACTCCGATGTTCATCAGGAAAGTCGCCGTGCCATCCGGAACGGAGACTGAGTACACATTCAGCGGCGACATGGCGAATACGAGTGTCGCACAACTGAGTTTCAACGCAGCCGGGCAGATGGTGATTACTGGCGGTGAAGCCGGCGGTGCGGGCGGGAACAGCTTATTCACCTTCGACGTATCCGGTGGAGCACCAGCTCAGATCAAGCAAGTCGCCGTCACTCCAATTCAGTTCGACGGAATCAACACGCTGCTCCCAAGCCCACGCTTCGCCAACGGCAGCACGTATTTCTTCAGCGGCCCTCTTGGTCAAATTGCGAAGAGCGACTTGAGCGCCGTATTGGACATCGGCCCAATTCAGACGGTGAATGTTGGTCCTATCGGCAACGGGAATCTGGATGACAGCACGAGTAATCCGCATAGGAGCGGCACCATCGACGCCACGATGTGGGCAGTAGGCGGGACAACGATCGGCGGTGCCAATTTCGACGCAATAAAGTGGTTCAATCTGAACGTGAGCTGCAAGGTGACTTGGGTGGCTCAATATCCGCTCGGCAACTTGCCGGACGATTCGCAGTTCCTTCGTTTCAGGTTGAGAGGTTTCAGCGGAAGCATTCCGCGCGTAATTGCAACCGACGTAGTTGTGGAGACGCAATTCGATGCGCCCGCATCAGCGGGACAGACGACGATCACGCAGAATTCAGACATCAATCCTGCGGGCACGTTTTGGACGATTGAGTTCCACTCCCACGGGAAAACCACGAGCCAAGGGAACTTCAGGCTTTCTTGTGGCTCGGACCTTACGTCGGTTCAACCAATCTGAAGGGATTGCGACATGAAGCTCACACAGAAACAGTCTCGAATGCGAACGAAGAACTCAGTCGGGCATCCGACCTGCACAGAGAGGAAAGTTGTGCCCAAGATACGTCCGCAGCGGGACTGGATTGGCGCGAAGACGAAGCGTCATCTGATGAGGGAAGGTTTGGAGACGCACGTTCGGGATCTGAAAGCCCGGCTCGATCAATTTGAAGGGCGGAAGCGCGAGCAACACGAACGGCATTACGCCACGGAGATTCGATACGTCACGCCGCACGAATTGTCGGAGATGAGCCGATACCAGCGTTGATTTCGCACTATTCCGCTTGTGCAGCAGCCTCAACGGTGACATATTGGCGGGCCTGAGGAGGCGCTATGAGAAGCTCTTGGATCGCTCTGGTTCTTGTGTTGTTCGGCCTTCTACCTTGGCATTCCCAAGTCGCGGCGCAACAATCAACCGAAGATACAGTTTCGACGGACGTAATCAATCACGAGAAACTCGCGTGGGAAGCGGCAAAGAAAAAGGACAAGGCCGCATTGGCGAAATTGTTGGCCGAGGACTTTACTGAAGTCATCGACGATGGCGTTTTCGACAAAGTCGGGATCTTAGCTTATTTGGATAACGTACAGCTCCTCAGCTATTCACCAGGTAACTTTAAGGCAAAAAAGATCACGCCAGATGTTGTGCTACTAATCTTTCAAGTCACTGAAGACGGCAAGTACAAAGGGCACGACTTCCACGCCGAGAATAACGTCGCCTCGCTATGGGCGAAACGGGACGGGAAATGGCAGAACGTACACTTTCAAGAGACGCCCATTCCTAAGTAGCAACCTGCGCTGGTCAGAAAGGTCGTCACTGCTTGTCGTACACCGCGGAACCCTTGATCGGCTTTCCGTCCGGACCAGTCTCGGTGTATTTGACCGTCGTTATCTTACCGTCTTGAGAAACAGTTACCGCGTAGTCGCCTACGACTTTACCGTCCTTCTTGGTTTTCGCCTTTAGGGTATTCGCATCCACGCGCTGAAACGAGACCGAATCCCAAGCAGGACTTCCCGTGGCCGGATAATCTTTGCCGTCATACTTGGCCTCGTAACTCACTTTCATCGGCTGGCCTTTGGCATCCGTGATGTCGTCGCTCACGTTGATGCCATTGTCGTCGGCGTCCACACGCACCGTTTCTGCTTGCGGCGATGGCGGTGTCATCTTCGATTTGGCTACGTTAAGTTTCCATGTACCGCTGAATGGACTGTCGGCTGCGAACAACCCGATCGAAAGTGCCACGATTACGAGTACCATTCTTAGCGCGCGCATATCGCTTTCTCCTTGAATTCAGTTTTGCTCCGGGAAACGGCTGACATTCTATTTCAATTCTTAACAGGAGGGCACAATGATTCGAGAACGAGCCTTGAAGATCGTGTTGGTGTTGGCATAGGTGAAATTGATCTTGAGCACCGGCGGTTGAAGATCCGGCGTGCGAGTACAAAATCGGACGCTGGCGCCCGGCTTGTCGAACTGAACCGCCATGCGACTGAGGCAGCCACGCGGTTGTTACTCCGTGCGAGTCTGCTAACACCGTCGGCCACCGCGTCAGAGCACTACTTAATGCCCAAACATCTTTCGCGCATTGCTCATGGTGTTCACAAGGGCGAACGCGGGTATGACCCCACGCAGCACCAGCAGTATTGGGATTCTGCTTGGCGCAGCCTGACCTGCGCAGCGGGATTGGGCGGCTTGCGATTTCACGATCTCCGCCATACCTTCATTACACACATGGTTGAGCTTGGCGTGCCGCTAGGGGTCATCCAAACGTTCGTGGGACATCTCTCGTCGCGCATGGTGCGCCATTACACGCACGTCAGTAGTGGAGCAGCACGAAAGGCAGTCGAACTGTTGGACGCACAACCCATCCTCACGCCTCGTTCGATGACCCAGGAGCAGAAAGTTTATCTAGCATAAATGTCTCCTGCTTGTGGGGAAATCCGTGGGGAAACGTTGGGGGCACTGCGTTTGTCAGTCGCAAACGATTGAAAAGAGTGGTGAGCGCGGCAGGATTCGAACCTGCGACCCATGCCTTAAAAGGGCATTGCTCTACCAGCTGAGCTACGCGCCCGTCCTTTGCAATCAAGCACTTGCAGCGGTCATCCCAGATGCGTGGGAACGAATGGGAACAATCATCTCGATAACCTTCCGCTGTGCTGCCCGTTTCATTGGCATGAGTCCCTGAGTGTACGTGGCAGCGTGATTTTGCTGTCCGCGTGCCTGAATGACTCCTGTACTGTCTTCACATCCTCACCCTTTCCCTTTCAGAAGGGTTGTGAATGAGTGTCTGAATACGTGCCAACGAACGTGCTTCTGGATTCCCGCTCGCTTTGCAGGGCGGGCCGGATGTGTTTCGACATCGCGCTTGAAGGCCACAACGGTTGAGTCCCTTTTTTGTCAAGCGACGCGAACACGTAATCCATGTCTTGATTGTAAGGGCACCGTTTGCGCCAGTCCAGCAACAGCGCAACTAATGCCCCATCGGAATTGGTTTCTGCGATGCTTCTGTTTTTCAATGGGCCGACGTGCTGACAGACGATCGCCCGCGTGAGACGAATTTCCCCCGCCGCGAAATCCACATCTGCCCACTTGAGCGCCAACAGCTCTGAAACGCGCAGTCCAGTAGCCGCCGCCAGAAACGTCATGACGTAATACGGGCCATCTAACTCCGAGAGTAATGCCCTGATTTCATCTGCTCAGAACGTCAGGAGTCCGCTCACGTTTAGCTGACTGACGTACCAAGCGAATCGGATTCCTCTCTGCCCATTCATACCGCATGGCATGGTTGAACAGAGCAGACATCAGATTCCTAATCTTCGCTCGGCTACCATGAGGCTGCACCGACGGAGTGAGAAGACTTTGACAGCGATTCGCCACTGTGTTCGATACGCCCGACACAGTTGCGTGCAGATTTGGCCTCCGCTAGCGCGAGAGCAGCATGGACACCATTCCACTCAGGGAGATGGCGAGCAGCAGTACAGGCCCGACCAACAGCCAATCAATGCCGCCCTTCCTAGCGAACAAGAGACATTTCTGATGAGCGTCTTCGCGTGGACGGTTGGCTGCCGGAGCCACACCCCGCGTCCCGACCCAGGATACGGGGCATCTTGGCGTGTGGCGTTTAAGCAACCGTTCGTTCCATTAAGGTGTACAGCTCATCACGAATCTCGTAGATTCGCTCCACCCAAACCTTGTGCTGCGCTCGTTCATTGGGAGAGTGATTATCCTTGGTGAAATAATGACGATTGTGCTCTGCAATCTCTGCAAGCTCCCGCCGGAGGCTTTCACTCGGTCGGAGAGGTACTCGTATTCCATTATCAGCTCCGCCGGCAAAAAAAACGGGCTGGCACAATGATGACTACGACCACTACCGCAATCTCAACCCAGTTTGTTAGCGTCATGCTGGTCGCTATGACCTTCCCTTGTTAGCAGATACAAAAAGCGGAGAGCGTCATCAAGTTTCTCATGCTCCCTTAATGTAATAGGCTCATCCTCTGCGGTTAATCTCTGACGGACAGCCCGCCGCGCAGCTTCAGCGCGCTCATTCACCTTCTGGGGGGTCTAGTTCTAGGAGGGCGGCTTTGTACAACTCTTGCCAGGTGGGTTCGAGCATGGCAACCTCCCACGCCTGAGAGAAATTCTCGCGCTGCAATTCGGGTTTGTAAAGCGAGAGAACGCAAGAGTTTTGCACAGCCAGATTAGTTAAGGGGCTAGAATTCCGTAGTTGTTTCTCTTGACGCATTGGGTGAATCCCAAAGACTAAGGCCCCCGTTCAGCTCCACAGGATGCAGGGCCATTTTGCTGGGAAAAAGCGGCTATTCAGCCATCGATTTTGCTGGTCCCGGGCGGTGCTAGCGGTCGTGTCTGTGATAGTTGCTCTGCCTGATCCCCTTGCGGATGCCGTCCTCTTTTTGAGCTGCTATGGCACAGCATGAGCCGGATCGTGGTTCGAGGCTATTTCCCCACACGGCCCCCGGCTTACTCCTGGATGCGTGCCCAAACCAGGGTGTGGCGGGTGGGCTGCTGCTCGTTGCTGCTGGCAGGCTTTTAGCGCTTCCCTTTGCTGAGGACTGATCAGTCCCTCCATCCGCTGGTGAGCCTGTCGATGAAGCTGACGAATCTTCTCGCGCTTCTGCTCGGGTGGGAGTGAGGAATCGTTGCACACGGACTGTATTTCCGCCTGCATGTTTCGCTCGATCTGACGGCGCTGTTCGATGGCCGATTTTGAAATCCCAGCTTCCTGCCAGCATGGCTCCGGGCGTGCAGCTGCGATGTGTCCATTTGGCGCTGTTGTGCCAATTCTGCCGTGCGGAGGGATGATCCTTGTCTGGGCCGACCCAGGCGCAGCCAAGAGTAGCGTGAGAAAGATAACCACGGAAGCGACCCTTTTCTGATTACTCATCCGAATGACCCCCGGTTTTTAGGAACACGTCGGCAGATGAAAGGTTGCGGGGCGTTCGGATTCGGGGTGGCTAAACTTACTTTTTACAGCGTCCACCTCGCCATCGTCTCCAAGGCGAGATCAATCGCGGAGCGTTCTTGCGCGGTGAGAGGCTCGGGTTCTCGATAGCGACGGACGATTGCGTGAATGACAGCTTGAACTCGTTCACCGATCCGAGAACGGTCAGGATCGAGCAGCAGTTCCATGAACAATTCCTGCCATGTGGGAGGCACGGGGAAAACACCTTGGGAGGCAAAATTCCAGGAATCAGGCCAAGTTATAAATGACAATGTACATCTTTTCGATGACGGCAGCGGTTTTTGGCAACGTTTCTGCGCGGTAATTTGATGGCCCTACGATCATGCAACAGGTGCTCTCACTTTTGTTGCGCGAGGTATCTGTCCAGGAGGAAGGTTCGGGCTCAGGCGGCTTCGAGGAACCTTTGTCAAGCAGAACTCGAATTACGACCTTAAAATTCAAGCTGCTAGCCTGTTTCGCTGAACCAGCGCTCGGCTTGATCGTAGCACTCGTGTAGTAACTGTGTCGTCAGACGTGACTCCAGTCATGTCTCGTTTCGTTTTCGCTTTGCGTGTGTCTTCCCGTGGGCTGGAGAATACGAAGAACAGCCCTTGAGTTTGCTACTGTTACTCCACTCAGGAGAATTCGATGTCTCGCGCATTCCGACTGCGAACCGTAGCCTTAATCGTATTCAGTTCGCTTTCCATTGCACTCTGGGCGTTCAGCAAGCCGTCCGGCTCGGAACGTGAATTGTTCGAAGCGGCCAATCGCGAACGCCATCGCCACGGTCTGAGTACGTTGAAGTGGGACGAGTCTCTAGCGGCTGCTGCGAGAAAGCATGCGGCTGAAATGCTCAAGCACAATTCTGTCTCGCATCAGTTTCCCGGCGAGCCGAGCCTTCCCACCCGAGCCCACCAAGCTGGAGTGCGATTTACCTGGATTTCAGAAAACGTCGATCAAGGTAGGGGAGCAGAAATCATTCATGACCGACTGATGAAATCAACTCTGCATCGGTCGAACATTTTGGACGGTGATATGGATACGCTCGGAGTGGGGGTGGCGCGAGGGGAGGGCCAGCTGTTCGCCGTCGAAGACTTTTCTAAGGCGAAGTGAATTCGCACCGGATGCAGGTGCAAGGCGTATAGCGCATGCAACCCTTACGCAAACGACCCGCCAGTGATCGTGGATCAAGAAGGCAAATTTTACGGACGCCTCACGAAGAACATGATGTACGATCCATGGTCCAATTCCAACCAATGCGGCTTCAAAAGCGGCGGTTGCGCCGGTCGTTGGACCCATAGAGTTGACGTTGCACAGCTGCTTGCGCAATAAGTGAATCTGGCTTCCGTTACAATCGTAGTTCGAGTGCTCGGTGAAACAGTGCGAGCGCGGGCAGGAGAAACCGCGCTCGCATTCGGGCAGCTCTGCTATCTCGATCCTGAAAAGCTCCGAGCCATAGAGCGAGGCGAAACAACGAACATTTCCAAGCCTTTCGGCAGTACCAAGATTCCTGGCCGCTCTCCGTCTCGCTGGGCTGTTAAGAGCGTGAGTCCTTCGACGCCCGCTATACGCACCGAGTCCACAACCTTGACCAAGCTGGCGAAGGGAGTGCGCGCGTCGGCCTTGATGTAGAGCGTCTTCTCGGTCCGGTTGGAGAAAGCGGCCTTGAGCTTCTCCGACAATTCAGCAGATCTGATCGGGCTCACTCCGAAGTAGACGCTGCCGTCGTAGGTAACAGTCACGATTATCGAATCTGCATTATCCGCTTTGGGAACCGGTACCGCATTACTAGTCACGGGCAACTCAACGCGGATACCTTTTTGCAGTGTCGGAACCGAGCCGCCCCTAGCCTCAGTTTGGCGGACCAGCGGCAGTCCGTGACTCGAATCTGTCCCTTCATTGAGATTCCAGAGCCGAGCCTCGTTGGTGCCGATTAGCGCCATCCGAAATCTGAGGTTAGGACCAAGTTCGGAACACCCGTGGCACCGGTGGTGCTGCACCTCGAATGTAAGCGTCTTGCCTTCCACATGAGGCGCCAGCAAAGGTGCAGTGGTTTCGCCTGCTACATGCCACCGACCGTAGGGGGCATCGCGCCGTTGGAAATAGCAGACGATGTCGCCGCTGATCTTTCTCGCAGTCTCTTGAATCTTCAGATTAATTTCCGGAAGGTTGTTCATTGTTTCCCCCCAGGTTCCGGCAAAGGACGCGTTGTCGGAAGCTGCTGCCTGCGATTGCGCGGACGGAGTGATCCCTCCGGTTACGCTGAGCGCGACAAGGCACACTTCGAATAAGTGCTTCATACATGTTGCTCCTTTCGACCTATTCAGGTGGAATTGTTAAGGTTTTGCTCCGCCGAGTGACGCGGTTGCAAGGCTTCCGCCGAGCCCCATCGTTTCGACCGCAGACGATGGCACGATCACCATCGAACCCCGTTCCTTGATGGCTTCGTACAGCATGTTCATGGCACGAAGATGCAGGGCTGTTGGATTTTCGGTGTAGGCGGCCGCCGCCTGCACAAACTTATCGGAAATTTCCGTCTCCGCTTGTCCGAGAATGATTCGCGCTTGCCGTTCCCGTTCGGCCTGTGCTTGCCGAGACATGGCATCCTCCAGACCCTGCGGGATTCTGACATCTCGAACTTCGACGGATTGGACAGTTATCCCCCACGGATTTGTCTTCTCATCGAGAATGCGTTGCAGTTCGCGTCCCAGGGTTTCGCGCTCGGTGATCATTTGCGCCAGTTCGTGACGGCCAATCGATTCCCGTAACGCCGTTTGCGCACTCATGTTGATTGCCTCAAGGAAATTCTCCACTTCGAGGATGGCCTTCTCCGCATTCCACACCAGCCAGAACACAATGGCATCGACGTTAACTGGGACCGTATCGCGAGTCAGTGTCGACTCAGCGGTCACGCTGGCCACGCGCACGCGTTGGTCGACGAACGGGCTCAGGGTCTCAATAACAGGCACGATGTGGAACAATCCCGGTCCACGTAGTCCCACATATCTTCCCAAACGCAGGAGGGCAACCTTTTCCCATTGACGGACTACTTTGATCGCGAACAGCAAATACACACCCAATAACGCGCCGATGATTATCGGGGCAGATTGATGCATTGTTACGGTGAGCAACGCCCCCAGGGCTAGACAGAGAGCACATGCTGGGACTGCAACGCCGTTGATCTGGGACAAACCAATTTTTGTCATGACGTTCATCTCCTGCGACTTGGCTCTACAACCAACTCGCGCAACTGCTCAACCAAATCCTCAACTCTAAAACCAATTGCGCCCGCACGAGCCACGGAATCCGCGACGATCTGCGCCAATTGCCGCGAACGCTCCTCGTTCCCACCTCGTATTTTTTGGGCGCTGATGAAGGTACCCGTTCCTTGGTGCGTCTCCAAAACGTCACCAAGTTCAAGTTCGCGGTATGCCCGAGCGACAGTGTTGGGGTTAATTGACAGATCGACAGCAAGTTGGCGAACTGTGGGTAGTTGATCGCCGAGGCCGAGCGATCCAGAAGCGATACCGCCGCGCACTTGATCAATAATCTGGCGATACACGGGAACACCACTGTGAAGGTCAAGCCGGAAACGGAATGGAGGCCGTCGCGAGTTCACAAGCAATATTGTACTATACAACTAGTACACTATGCCAAGAAGGAAATACCGGTAGATCGCCAGCCGCTAAGTGGTACTTGGACAATAGACGGTGCGAAGGTGCTGAATGGAGGCGATAAACAAAGAGGATTACGTCGGGGTGCGTTTCGGTGCGGGTTGCGTGCAATCCCGTCAAAACGGATAAATGGGCATTGCTCTACCAACTGAGCGATGCGCCCACTCTGTTTCAATCTAACACAATAGGCAGAACCTAGTCGGGACAGGAACTCCGCTGTCGACAGAGCGCGATTGTTCATCACGCAGGTGCTTAGGCGAGGTAAACGTGTGGGTTGCTTACTATCTCAGTTACACAGCGGGGCTGTCGGATGCAGCTTGCAATAGTGTGCAATCGGACCCGCCGAACTTACAGAACACAGCGTTGAGGACAGGAGCACCAACAGGAGCACCACAAATCTGAGCTTCATAAGCTTCCTCCTAAACTAAATGGCTAGTCAGAAAGCCAGTCCAGTGAGGCCCCATGCTAGCACATTTCGAACAAAGCAGACGAACTCGTATTTCCGGGCGCGGTATCTAGTTGCTGACGGTGAAGTTCATGACATTGGAGGTCTCGCTCATCGTCCCGCCGCTGCCATACGGACCACCCGTTGCGGGCGTACCCGGATTGGTTACGGAAACCGGTATCGTGCCGGCAGTAGCGATAGCGGAGGCAGGGATCGCAGCGGTAAGCTGGTTCCCGGTCACGAACATGGTGGTTTGAGCCGTGCCATTCCAATTGATGACTGCGTGGCTTGCAAAGCTGCTCCCATTAACTGTCAGGGTGAAACCCGCGCCGCCTGCAGTCGCGTTGTCGGGTGAAAGTTCAGTAATGGCGGGAACAACTCCAGGTTGTGGTGTGGCAGGCTTAGGCGAGCCATAGCCGCACCCAAAGCACAGCGTCATGAGGCAGAGCATCGAAATTAGTTTCATAATATTTTCCGCTAGAAAACGCTAGCAGGGCGCCAAGGAATGGCTGTCAGGCAAATGTCATTTGTTTGTAAAGAAAATGTCCGTTTAGGATAGGCTTCGGTTGCGTGCTGCGGAGCCGATCGGGCGATCTCAACTATTGCAGAAAGAAGGAGATGTTCATGATAAGGAAGAGACTGGTTCTGTCGCTTATCCTGCTTTTAGCTGCCTATCTGGCAGGGTTGCTGCCACCTTATATGAAAGCGCGCCGCTTAGAGGAGCAAATGGCTGCTTCGGGGCGACAGTTGCAGTCCTGCCACGATGGCGAGCAACTCTCGCGGCTTCGTGATGACGCTGCGCTCATGTATCTGGCTGCGACCCAGAAGAACTATGGCATCGCTGCAGAGCACGCGAAGCAATTTTTCGATCAGTCTCAACAGGTGTCCAGCACGACTCAGAACGAGAGGCTGAGGAAGACTCTACAGGAGATACTGGCGAGCCGAGATGAGATCACGGCTGATTTGTCTAAAGGAGATGCTGCCGTAGTTGCACCAGCACAGTCTGTCCTGCTGAAAGTGCAAGATGTGAGGCAATAATTAATGGTGACGCTGAAAGGCAAGTCTGCGTCGTTGCGAGACAAGTCTGGCGGGCGTTAGAATCTCTGAAATCGGACGGCCGGTTCCGGGCACGTTCCACGCGACGATGTTAAAGCCCTTACCTGACGTAGTCATCAGCCGGTTCCTGCCCTGCACCCTATTGATTGCGGTGCTGATGGGAATCCCCGGGCCACTGGTCTTCCCCCAGAGCACGTCCGCCGAGCAAGGAACAATCACGATTGCCGGAACGGTTCGCGATTCAGCGGGCGCGCCCATCGATGGCGCGTCTGTGACTCTTGAGTGTAAGGGCCAAGGGCCTACTGAACTGAAGACGAATACGGAGGGGGATTTTGTCTTTTCGGCTCTTCCTGCTGGCGCTTATGCCGTAAGAGTGGAAAGGGCAGGATTTCGCGCCGCAGTCGCGGGCTCGCTAGTGTTATCAGCAGGAGAACAGAAACATCTCCATCTTGTGCTGGAAAGCCGTGGAGCGGTTCAGCCCGGTTCTTCAAGCACGCCTCCTGCATCGGGAGTTCTGGAATTCGATGAAAAGCCGAGCTTTACGATTGCTGGAATTACGGACTGGAGCGGCTCCGGGGGGCACGGCTCTGACACCAGCTTGCGAACCAGTGAAGCACTTGCCAGGGACACTCGCGCACTGCAAGCGAACAAGTCGGAGGGACAGCCGAAGTCGAAGAACTCGGCACAGGACGATTCTGAAAGCAGGCTGCGCATCGCGGTTACGCAGACGCCGGCTAGCTTCGATGCGAATCGACACCTCGGAGAGTTCTATCTTCACTTTGAAAGATATCAGGAAGCGATCCCACTGCTTGAGGCTGCTTACCGGTTGAATCCTGGTGATCACGACAATGCGTATGATCTGGCGTTGGCTTACAAGGCCAGCGGTGATTTCCCACGAGCGCGAGAGCAAGCACAACAATTACTTCGCCTGGATGACAAGGCAGAGCTGCATCGCCTGCTGGGCGACCTCGATGAGAAACTGAATGACCCGCTCGGAGCGGTGCGCGAGTATGAATGCGCCGTCAGGCTGGGCCCGAGCGAGGAGAATTATTTTGCGTGGGGAACGGAACTGCTCCTCCACAAGGGTGTCCAACCCGCGGTAGAAGTTTTTTCCAAAGGGGCAACCGCCCATCCCGATTCAGCGAGAATGCTGGCCGGTCTTGGTGCGGCTCTGTATGCCGCAGGTTCTTACGACGAGGGGGCCCGCCGACTCTGCGATGCTGCCGATCGCAATCCAGCGGATCCTGCTCCCTATCTTTTCCTCGGGAAAATGCAAAAGGCCGCGACCGGACCGCTGCCCTGTATCGAGCAAAAGCTTGCGCAATTTGCTCAAGTTCAGCCCGGCAATGCACTTGCTCACTATTATTATGCCGTCGCTCTTTGGAAGCGTGGCAGGGGGACCTCAAAGAATTCCGCAGATTTTGATCGGATTGAGGCAGTACTTCAAAAAGCCCTGGCCATTGATCACCAGCTTGCTGAAGCCCACCTGCAACTTGGGATCCTGTATTCCGAACGCGGCAGCACCGAGCCGGCGATTGGCGCTTATCAGCGCGCGATTGAGGCCAATACGAATCTCGGGGAAGCTCATTATCGATTAGCTCAGGCCTACAAGAGGGTTGGCGAGCAATCCAAGGCTCAGCACGAATTTCAACTGTACCAGCAGATCGAGATGGCAGAGGCCGCGTCGCTCGATCGCCAACGGCGGGAACTTCGTCAGTTCTTGATTGTCTTAAAAGAGCAGCCGGCAGTTCCTCATTGAGCGATAAGGCTCAACGCATTGCCGAGCCTGCGAATCCGTCCACGCAGCTCAAAATCTTTTCAACCAGGGCTTACAACCGCCTCGTTCGTCGGTGGCTGCACGAATCGTCAGAGGACCCGGCGTGATAGGGTATTTACGGTAGAACACCCATTGGCACTCGCCACCATCAAATGGAGTAGGCCGTATCGATAGGGCGGCATGCCGCTACGATCCCAGATCCGACTTGGCCGAATTGCTGGCATTGAGATCGGCCTGCACTTCAGCTGGTTCATCATTGCCGTCCTGATCACTTTCTCGCTGGTCGGACACTTTCACGAGGTCACGCCAGACTGGGACAAGATTGTCGTTTGGTCCGCCGCCGTGCTCACGGCGCTGCTGTTCTTCGCCGCTCTGCTGCTACATGAGCTGGCGCATTCCGTGATTGCAAAGGCGAAAGGATTGCGGGTTCGTGCGATCACGTTGTTCGCGCTCGGCGGCGTCTCTCAAATCGAGTCTGAGGCCCGGGACGCACGTTCAGAATTCTGGATTGCGGTGGCTGGGCCGCTCACCAGCGTCGTAATCGGCTTTCTTTTTCTGGGCCTCGCTCGCTTGGCCGGGTGGCAACCTGGAGGTGAACCGACTGCTCCGGTTCCCGCGGTGCTCTTGTGGCTTGGATATATCAACCTTGCGCTTGCCGGCTTCAACATGATTCCCGGGTACCCGCTTGATGGAGGACGCGTCCTTCGAGCGGTGATTTGGTGGATCACTGGTAACCAGTCCCGGTCAACGAAGGTGGCTTCTCGGGTGGGAGAGGCAGTGGCGATACTCTTCATCCTACTTGGCTTGTATCGCTTTTTCCTGGGCGCAAGCTTTGGCGGATTGTGGTATGCATTTATCGGCTGGTTCCTGCTGGATGCAGCTCGCAGCAGCCAGATTCAAGTCGAATTGACGACTGAACTCCGGAACCGACGTGTATCGGATCTGATGGAGCGCAATTGCGCTACGGTCGAAGGCGATATCAGTCTGCAGGAATTTGTGGAGGAGCATCTGCTGCGCACCGGGCGTCGGTGCTTTGTCGTGCTGCAGAACAATCGGGTAGCTGGGTTGGTGACCCCCGCCGATGTGAAGAGAGTCAGGCGCGAAGACTGGTCCCGCACATCCTTGCAAAGCGTAATGCGCCCGTTTGGGGACATTCGCGCGGTTTCGCCGGATACGCCAGCTCTTGAAGCTTTGGAAATGATGACGCGTGAGGACATTAATCAGCTACCGGTAATTTCAGATGGGCACCTGGAGGGTGTGTTCTCACGCGCCAACGTGCTTAGGTTTCTCCAACTCCACTCGGAATTGCAGGCCCCATAGTGTGCGCCGACAAGACGCGCCGGACTTTCGGTCGTAGTCGCGTCCAAAAACAAGAGTGTCTTCCCGCTGGCATGTCTCTTCGGTCCAGCTACAATAGCCGGAATGCCCGCTGTTCTTGAATTTGATGGCATTACGAAGGAGTACCGCAGGCTCGCGAGCCGCCGGGCTTTTCGTGCCCTGGACGGATTCAGCCTGCGGGTTGAAGCGGGGGAAATCTTCGGCTTTCTAGGCCCAAACGGGGCAGGGAAGAGTACCGCCATTCACATTGCTATGGGTTTTATGCGGCCTACTACAGGCACCGGCCGCATAATGGGACAGCCTTTTGGCGAAGCCAGCGCCCGTCGACGGGTGGGATTTCTGGCGGAGAACGTAGCCCTGTACCACCGCCCTGCTGAACGATTGGTCCGGTTTTATGGGGCACTCAACAGATTGAACGGATCCTGCCTCGCGAAGCGGACTAACGATGTCTTGCACCTAGTCGGGCTTCAACACCAGGCTAAGCGGAACTCAGCCAAGCTGTCGCGGGGAATGGTGCAAAGATTAGGATTGGCGCAAGCGCTGGTCAACGATCCCGACTTGCTCATCTTGGACGAGCCCACTTCGGCCCTCGATCCCGTGGCGCGCGTAATGGTGCGGGAGTTGCTCTTGCGGACACGAAACGCCGGGAAGACGATCTTCTTGAGCTCACATTTGCTGTCGGAGGTCGAGCTGGTCTGCGACCGCGTGGCCGTGCTGCATCGTGGAAGGCTGGTTCGCATGGGCAGTACTGGGGATCTATTACAGTCCGGAGAACAATCGGAAGTCGTGGCACGCGGTATTCCGGTTGCCGTTTTTCCCGGAGCAGTGGGCCAGAACGGAGTGGTGAAATTGCATGTGCCCGCAAGCACGCAGCGTGCTGTGCTTGAGCAAGTGTGGACCTTGGGCGGAGAGGTCGTGAGTGTTAATCCAGTGCGGCGGACCTTGGAAGATATTTTTCTGGAAGTCACATCGGATCGTGAGCAGCGTCAACCGGAGAACCTGCGATGAAGCCAGTTCTCCTGATTGCCTTGAACTTTGTGCGCGAGCAACGCTGGCCGATATTCGTCCTGCTGCTGTGGGTGTTGCTGCTGGGAATTTTTGGCCTGGTGGCGGATGCATCCCGAAACCGCGAAGATCTGCTGTTCATATTTAAACAGGTGGCGGTGTACGTGGTCGCGTTCAGCGTATTTTTTGGCAGCTCAGCAATCCATAACGAGCGAAAGTCTCGCCGCATTCTTGCTGTGCTGTCGAAGGCAGTGGCTCGGTCACAATATCTCTCCGGCCTTGCGCTGGGAATCACAATGGCCTGCGCGATCTATTGCGTGGCTTTGGGTGCAACAGCCAGTTGGACTCTTTCCGCACTGGGATACCCGGTGAGTAGGGTGTGGTTCCTGATGGTCTGCCTGGTCGCGGCCTGCATGCTGGCTGGGACTGTTGCTCTGATGTTCTCGACCGTGCTCTCCCCTTTCTTGGCCGCTGCTGCGACCGCAGTGATCCTGGGCTTGCCGGGGCTTGCGAGTCATACTTTAGCTCCGAACTGGTCTTATCTGGTGCCGGTTTATGCGCTTACATCAGCGGTGCTCAACACCACGTTCAAATCTCCAGGAACTGCGGTGTGGTTCCCGGTCGCATTGGCGTTGCTTGAAACTGGTGTTTTTTGGCTGCTCTCCGCCAGAGTTTTTTCGCGCGTGGATATCTCGGTTGCCGTCGAATAGAGCGACCGTCGCCTAGTGCAAAAGATCCCCTACTGATCGCGCAGCGTAATCCAAGACTCGCCCCGGAAGAATTCCCAGGTAAATCGTCGCCAGCGCACTGAGGGCGAGAGCCGTGCCGAGTTCGAGTGGAACGGCGGGAAGTAGACTCTCGTCGTGCGGTTCGCGCATGTACATCATGACGACGAGGCGCAAGTAGTAGTAGGCAGCGACGGCGCTGTTGATGACGCCTATGATCACCAACCCGACAAGATTAGCCTGAAGGGCGGCACTGAACACATAGAATTTGGCAAAAAAACCGGCGGTGATCGGAATGCCGATCAGCGAGAGCAGAAAGAGGCTTAGGGCGGCGGCCAAGACGGGCGAGCGGCGCCCCAAACCCGAATAGTCGTCCAAAGTGACAAAGGGTTCGCCGGGGCCAGCAAAATGGCTCACCACCGCAAATGCGCCTACATTCATGGCTGCATAGGAAGCCGTGTAAAACATCGCCGAAGGGATGCCGTTCTGCGGCAGGGCAGCAAAGGCGACTAGCAGGTATCCGGCATGGGCAATCGAAGAGTATGCCAGCAAGCGCTTGACATTCTGTTGAACCAGCGCCGCAATGTTGCCGAGGCTCATTGAGAGCGCGGCCACTGCCCAGATCAGCCACAACCGTCCCGGAGCATTGAGTTCAAACATGATCCGCAACAGCACTGCGAACACCGCCGCCTTCGGCGCCGTGGACATGAAGCCAACGACGGGCGCGGGAGCGCCCTCGTAGACGTCAGGTGTCCACACGTGAAAGGGAGCGGCTGCGACTTTGAATCCCAGGCCAACAAACATCAGCGCAATCGCCAGGTACGCAAGCACAGGGATTGAGCCAGAACGCAGGTGCTGGCCTACGGCGGCGATGCTCGTCGATCCTGTGGCACCGAACATCAGCGCAACCCCGTAGAGAAAAAACGCCGTCGCGAAGGATCCCAGCAGGAAGTACTTGATGGAAGCTTCACTGCTGATCGCAGCGCGGCGTCTGAACCCCGCGAGGATGTAAGTAGAGATCGAGGAAATCTCCAGCGCGATGAATATCAGCACGAGCTCCACCGCTGATGACATCAGGCACATTCCGACCGCGCCGAAGAGTATCAGCGCGTAATACTCGCCGGCCCGGATCTGTTGCACTTCCATGTATTCGTAAGAAGTGAGGATCACGACGGCGGTTACGGTTGTGATCAAAAAATGAAAGAAGACACTGAAGGTGTCCACCTGGACCATGTTCCAGAAAGCCAAGCCGGGCGAGCGTGCCTGCCACAGGGTGGATGCAATTGCCATGACAGAGCCTGCCAGTGCAAAGGTGCCGAGAGTCTTCTGACTTCGCCGCTGGTCGCCCAGCGGGTTAAGAAGCGGATCGATCAGCATGATGGTCATGCCAAAGACTGAGAGTACGATTTCAGGCAGGATGCGCAGATAATCCCGGCCTTGGGGGACGGCTTGGATCATTTGCAAGGCGAAGCTCACGGCGTGACCACCTTGCTGGCGATCTGTCCGACGGGAGAAAGCACGGCTTGTGCCGCGGGTTGAAACGCATTCAGCCATATCAAGGGGGCAACGCCCATGACCAAGGCTGCCGCGGCTGCTGGCCAAAGCGCCAGACGCTCACGACCATCGAGATCGGGAAGGAACTCGTTCACCGGCTGTCGTACTTTTCCGAAGAAAACCCGTTGGTACATCCAGAGCAAATAACAGGCACTCCAGATCACGCCGGTTGCGCCCAGCACGCCATAAACAGCCCGTGCTTGAAAAGCCCCGCTCAGCACCAGAAATTCGCCGACGAAACCGTTGAGCAAGGGCAGTCCAACCGACGAGAGCACGATGAAGAGGAAAAAAGCGGCGTAGATCGGCATCGATGTTGCCAGACCGCCGAACTCGGAAATCTCGTAAGTGTGCCGGCGCTCGTAGAGAATGCCCGCCAGCATGAAAAGTGCGCCTGTCGAAATTCCGTGGGCAAGCATGACGAATACGGCGCCGGCAAGGCCTGCAGGCGTGAAGCTGAAAATTCCCAGCACTACGAAACCCAAGTGGCTGATCGATGAATACGCGATCAGCTTTTTCATGTTGGGCTGGACCATGGCGAGCAAAGCGCCGTAAATGATACCGATCAGCGCCAGCACGGCAATCCACCCTGCGTTGGCGCGGGATTGGTCCGGGAAAAGCCCGAGGTTAAATCGCAGCATGCCATAGGTTCCCATCTTGAGCAGAACGCCTGCCAGCAGCACCGAGCCTGCGGTTGGCGCTTCCACGTGGGCGTCGGGAAGCCAGGTGTGGAAGGGGAAGAGCGGAACTTTGACGGCGAATGCGATGAAGAATCCGAGAAAGAGCCAGGGAGCGGCGGCGGCAAAACCCTCGAGCTGGCCATTGCGGATTGCGTTCTGAATCGTGACGAAATCAAACGATCCCGTCTTCGCATACAGCCAGAGGATGGCGGCCAGCATGAACACCGAGGCGAACATCGTGTATAGGAAAAATTTGACGGCGGCGTAGACGCGGCGTCCGTGGCCGAACATGCCGACTAGCAGCGCCATGGGGATGAGCGTCGCTTCCCAGAAGAAATAAAAGAGGAAGAGATCGAGCGAAACGAAAACGCCGATGAGCGCGGACTCAAGAATCAGGAGCAGAACGAAGAATTCTTTTATACGCTCGTGAATGGATCGCCAGGAGATCAATACGCAGAGGGGAGTGAGGAACGTCGTTAAAACGACGAGCCACGAGGAAATGCCGTCGATGCCCATGTGGTAATGAATGTTTGGGGTGGGAATCCACGGCTTATCGATTTCGAATTGAAATCCAGGCTGTGCGCGGTGCAGGTAGCGCGGGAGATGAAGAGAAAGCGCGAATGCGAGCAGTGAAATGACGAACGCAAAAATACGGATGTCACGATCTCTTCGGGGAAACAGCAACAACAACAGCCCGCCGAATGCAGGAATGAACGTCACCAGCGACAGAATGATCGCATCCAGAGTGGGGCCGTTCATCGTGCTCCCGTCCAGATCATGTAGGCGATGACAACGGCGGCACCGGCGGCAACCCATCCAGCATAAGAGCGAAGGTTGCCGGATTGCATGTGGCGCAGAGAATCGGATACATGGCGGGCAGCGTCTGCCGTGTTGTCCAGAGTGGCGTCGATTACGCCCTGGTCAATACCCCGCCACAAAACTCGGCTTGCCCCTTCCACTAGCGGCTTGACGAAAACAACTGCGTACAGTTCATCGACGTAATACTTGTTTGAAACTGCTGTGTATATTCCGTGCAGCGCAGCGCTAATACGTTGTGGCAGTTCAGGACGACGGAGATATAACAACCACGCCAGATAAAGGCCCAGCAGCGCGGCAAATACCGAGATCGCGGCAAAAGCCAGCTCCGTTCCGCGCCCGGTGTGAGGTTCCAAGCCCTCGGTTGTTTGCTCGGAAGGAGCAACTTCGCCCGGAGCAGCGGGTTGCCGGTTCAGGGCAGGCGCTGTGGCACGGAAGACTGGGCCCAGGAACCGATCAAAGCGATTGCTACCGCCGAGCGATCCGGGAATTCCAACCCAGCCGCCGACGACCGAGAGGAACGCAAGAATCGCAAGTGGAATCAGCATCACTCTCGGACTTTCATGAATTCCGTGATGCCCGGGTGAAGCGGGCGGCCCCGACCGCGAAGGGGCTTCCTCCCGAACAATCGAATGCCCGGATGCGGTTCCGCGATATTCTCCGAAGAATGTGAGAAACCAAAGCCGGAACATGTAGAAAGAAGTCAGCAAGGCTGTGAAGACTCCGATCAGCCAGTACACCCAACTCGCCTGGTATGCCCGCCATAGGATTTCATCTTTGCTGAAGAAGCCGGCTAACGGCCAGATGCCGGCAATGGCAAAGCTGCCAATCGTCATCGTCCAGAATGTCCAGGGAATGTGTTCACGCAGACCACCCATCTTGCGCATGTCCTGTTCGCCGCCGATGGCGTGAATCACCGACCCCGCCGCGAGAAAGAGCAGCCCCTTGAAGAAAGCGTGGGTCATCAAGTGAAAAACGCCAGCCGAAAACGCCGCCACGCCACAGGCCAGGAACATATAGCCGAGCTGCGAAATCGTGGAATAAGCGAGAACCTTTTTAATGTCGGTCTGCGCGACGCCAATCGTTGCCGCAAACAGGGCGGTCAACGTTCCTATAATCGCGACTATCATCAGCGCCGTGGGCGCGCGCTCAAAGATCACGTGCGAACGCGCAACCATGTACACCCCCGCTGTCACCATAGTGGCGGCGTGAATCAGGGCGGAGACTGGCGTGGGACCTTCCATGGCATCGGGCAGCCAGACATAGAGCGGGATCTGCGCGGATTTGCCAGCTGCGCCTACCATCAGCAATAGCCCGATAGCGGTCAGCAGTCCTGCGCCGGCATTTTCCACGTCGATGGTTGCCGCAAACTGAAATACGCGGTCGAAGTTCAGCGTGCCAAAATGTTTGATCATCAAGAACAGCGCGATCAGAAAACCGAAGTCGCCGATGCGGTTTACGATGAATGCCTTCTTACCTGCCGATGCTGCCGAATCTTTAGTGAACCAAAAACCGATCAGCAGATAGGAGGCCAGGCCCACTCCTTCCCACCCGATGAACATCAGCAGGTAGTTGCTGGCTAACACCAGCGTGAGCATAAAAAACATGAACAGGTTCAGATAACAGAAGAAGCGGTAGAAACCCGCTTCCTCCCACATGTACCCGACCGAATAGATATGGATAAGGAAGCCGACACCGGTTACAACCAGCAGCATCACCAGAGACAGCTGATCGAGGTAGAAAGCGAAATCCGCCTGGAATGTGCCGGATCGGATCCACGGTGCCAGCGTTTCCATGTGCGGGATGGCCAAGCCAGAGAATCTCAGGCTTACATAAAGCGCCATTGCAAATGACGCGCCACAGAAGGCGAGTGCGACGGTCGCAATGGCCTGCCGGGTCAGCCGCCTGCCCAAAAAACCGTTCATCGCCGCACCGATCAGGGGCAGCAACGGAATCAGCCAGAGATGCAGGTCAGGCGTCATAGCTTGAGCAGGTTGACATGGTCCACGTTCAGGGTTTCCCGCGTGCGGTACACGGCGATAATGATCGCCAAGCCGACCGCAGCCTCAGCAGCGGCTACAACCATTACAAAGAAAACGAAAATTTGGCCGCTCAGCGCATGCCAGTGCGCGGCAAAAGCCACGAAGGAGAGATTTACGCCATTCAGCATCAGCTCGATCGACATGAAGATCGTGATGATGTTGCGCTTGATAAGAAATCCGGTGACTCCGCAGGCAAACAAAATGCCGCTCAGCACCAGGTAATAGGAGAGGGGCACCATCAGCCTTCCCTCTTCTGCTGTTCGACAGATTCCGGGCGTGCGGCCAGAACGACGGCTCCCATGATCGCGATCAGCACCAACACCGAGGTGACTTCAAACGGCAGGAGGAAATCGTGAAATAGAAGATTAGCGATCTCTCGTGGTGGACCCGGCAGGGCCCCGGCGGGTACCTCCTGCGTTCCTGAATGAGTAATCAGCACCCACGCGCCCAGCAGACTTCCGGCCAGCATGCCAGGAATCCCAAACAGGATGGCGACACGGCTGCCTCCTGTTCTCGCTTCTTCGCCGGCGTTGAGGAGCATGATGACAAAAACAAATAGCACCATAATGGCGCCTGCATACACGATCACCTGCACTGCGGCCACGAATTCCGCGCCCAGCAGCAGATACTCGACAGCTAGCGAAGCCATTACCGCCACCAGCGATAATGCAGCGTTAATAGGATGGCGTTGCACGAGCAGGTTCACGGCCCCGGCTACGCAGATCGCGCCAAAGATAAGAAATAGAGTCAGGTGAAGCATCGATGTTCGGGCATTTCTTTCTATTGAGCTCGCGCGTCAAACCTTTCACCGCAGAGATCGCGGAGGCCTTCGCAGAGTTCGCGGAGAACCTGCCGCTACTAAGATCTCATCGCTACGATCAACGCCGTGACTACCAGATTCGCAATCGCCAACGGCAGCAGAAACTTCCAACCAAATGCCATCAGTTGGTCATACCGGAATCGGGGCAGTGTGCCCCGCACCCAGATATAAATGAAGAGAAATACCAAGACTCGCAATCCAAACCAAAACACCGGCAAGAGCGCTTGCAGCCACGCCGGTCCGAACACAGGGCCGTGCCATCCGCCCAAAAAGAGCAGGGAGGCGAGACAGGCTACCGTGATCATGTTGGCGTACTCCGCCATGAAGAACATGGCAAATTTCATGGCGCTGTACTCGGTGTGATAACCGGCTACCAGTTCGGTTTCGGCTTCCGGCAGGTCGAACGGCACACGGTTGGTCTCCGCATAAGCAGCTGTCAAATAGATGAAGAAGGCGACGAGCTGTCCCTGAAAAATGTTCCAGCGTGGGATGAAGCCCAGGAAAGTACCAGCTTGCGCGTCCACAATCGCGCGTAGGCTGAAGCTGCCGGTAAGAATCAACACGCCGACCAGGGATAGCCCCAAAGAAATTTCATAGCTCACCATCTGGGCGCTGGCACGCAGACCGCCGAGTAGCGAGTATTTGCTATTAGATGACCAGCCGGCCAGCGCAACTCCATAGACTCCGAGTGAGGTGATCCCGAGCACGATCAGCAGCCCTATGTTGACGTCGCTGATTTGCAACGGCGTTTGTATGTTACCGATGGTTACGGAATTGCCGATCGGAATTACCGAAATCGATGTCAGAGCGAAGATGACGGCGAGCATCGGCGCAGCGATGTACAGCGGCTTGTATACGTGGGGGGGGATCAGGTCTTCTTTAAATAGAAATTTCGCGCCATCGGCCAGGGGCTGGAGAAGGCCAAATGGGCCGACCCGCGTGGGCCCCCAGCGATTCTGGATGTGGCCGACGACCTTCCGTTCGAGCCACACGCTGTACGCTACTGCCGTGAGCAGCACGAATAAGGCGATGACTGTTTTAACAACGGAAACTTTGATGAAAGTCGTCAGGCTCAATCGTTCTTTCCTAAACTGACTGCGTTTTCTCTCTGTGGCCCTCTGTGGTTTGAAAAGCCCCTAACTGCAGAGGAATCTAGTGGGCGGCGATCTCCGCCTCCACCGGCTCGCTGCGGTTTTCGATCACGGACTTAAGGACATTGGAATACCGCCCGAGAGTACCGGAACTGAACAGATTGTCATTCGTTGGCAGAATCAAGTTCGAATCCTGTATGGCCCCCGCTCCACTGTTGGTCAGGGTTGTGTGCTCGTCGTTTCCAGACAGCAGATTGATACGCGGAACGTCGTATCCCGGCACAAGCCGCTGAATTTCATCCAGCATTGCCCTGGGATCGAACGGGCTCATCTTCGGCTCCAGTCCGTGCGCTTCCAGCCAAACCGAATGCCGATCGGCTTCACCGGACTGCGCGCCGCGTGTCTGGCCCATGTCGGCCGTCATGCCGCGGCGGAAGGGAACCAGGTTGTGTACGTCGAATCCCATCGCATCCGCTATGCGTACGATCATTTCGAAATCGGGCTTGGCCTCGGAGAGCTCACCCGCCTTCTTCACAACCTGCAGATCGCCACAGGTGTTCGTAAACGTGCCGGATTTTTCGTAGGCATTGGCGGCTGGGAGCACCACATCGGCAATGTGAGCAGTCTCGGTGAGAAACATGTCCTGCACGACCAGGAAGCTCTCGGAGAATGCAAACGGATCGACGCCGAACCGCGCGATGGGATTCGCACCGACAATGTACAGCGCCCGCAATCTGCCACTCTTCGCGTCGTTGGCCATTTGCGGGAAGGTCAGGCCTCGCACGCTGGGGATTGCCCACTCCTGATGAAATTTGTTGCTGTCCGCGACGGGCACATAGCCCGGCAGCAGGTCAGGGTACAGCCCCATGTCTGCTGCGCCGCGCGAGTTTGCGTGATCTCCGAGGCAGACGAATTTTGTGCCCGGGATGGTGGAACCGAACTTCAGCAGAGCGGTGATATCTTTGCCTCCTATCTCGGATCCAAAGATGACCACGAGGTTCTGTTCGGCTCGCAGCTTCTCTCGCAGGGTCGTCCATTCCTGACCGGGCAGCTCTCCAGCTGTGTCGTCCCCAGCCAGAAATGCAGCGAACTGCCCTTCGGTCCCCCCCGGAATTTGGGTGAAGCTTACCGCTTGCCTGCGCAACTTGATGTTGTTGGCGTTCACCACGTAGAGCCGAGCGCGATGCAGGCGCACGTTGTTGCGAATCTGCCAGGCAAGCAGCGGATGCTGCTCGGTAGGATCATTGCCGAGCAATAGGATCGCGGGCGCGTTATAGACGTCACGCATGCTGGCGGTGGCGTCGGGCTTACCCGCGAGCGCGGCGACAAAGGCCGGGAAATCGACGGTGCGGTGGTGATCGATGTTATTGGTTTGCAGGACTAGCCGCGCGAACTTCTGCAGTAAATAATTTTCCTCGTTCGTGGTGCGCGTGGAGCCGACTACGCCAATCGCTTCACCGCCGTGCTGATCGCGTATTTCTGCAAAGCGCCTGCCGACGAGTTCGAACGCATCTTCCCATGTTGCTGGAGCGAGGCGTCCATCGCGACGGATCAGCGGCTGCTTGATACGCTCATCGCTGCTGGCGAAATCGAAGGCGTAGCGACCCTTGATGCACAAGAAATCGCCGTTGATGCCGCTCTTGTCGCGGTTGTCTCCGCGGACAATTTCCATGCCGGTATCAGAACGACGCACCCCCAGGGTCGTCTTACAGCCATCAGCACAATGAGTACACGTGGTACCCACGTGCTTCATCTCCCAGGGACGCGTCTTGTAGCGGTAAGCGCCGGAGGTCAGCGCGCCTACCGGGCAGATGTCGATGCACATGCCGCATTCTTCGCACTCGAGATGATCTTCTTTGTTGGGAGCAATGATCGAGTGGACTCCGCGATTCTGTACACCCAGCGCCCAGACATCCATGCCTTCGCCGCAGACGCGTACGCAGCGGTAGCAGAGAATGCAGCGGGGCCGGTCGAAGTAAACCACAGGCGACCACTGCTGCTCCTCGCGATGTTCCTTGAATTCCATGAACTTGGATTCGGCGGCGCCGTAGGCGAAGGTCATATCCTGCAGTTCGCACTCGCCACCGGCGTCGCACACCGGGCAATCCAGAGGATGGTTGCCGAGCAGCAGTTCCACCATTCCCTTACGCGCCTGACGGATCTCGTCGCTGGCGGTGGTCACGATCATGCCCTCGCTTATGACCGTAGTGCAGGCAGTCTGAAGCTTGGGAACTTTTTCAACTTTGACCAGGCACATGCGGCATGCGCCCTGCAAGGAGAGGTTTGGGTAATAGCAGAACGAGGGCACTTCGATGCCTACACTCTTGCAGGCTTCGATCAGCAAGGTCCCAGCGGGAGCGCTGACCTTCTTGCCATCGACGGTGATGGTTACTGGAGCCATTGAGTAACTGGGGAATTTAATTGTGTAATTGAAAGCCTCTGCGCTGACCGCTTTGCACTCTGTTGTGATGCCGTGAATATCGCCGCCAGTCTCGCGTCTCCGTGAATATCTCTAGAGTCAATTCCACCTTAATTCCGGACGGCTCAATCTACCAATTGTTCAATTTCAGTCACGCCATTACGGGCAACTGCTCGACCGTGCTTTCCTTTTCGAAGGGACAAGGCCTGCCCTCCAAGTGATCCTCGAACTCCTTTCTGAATTTCTTGATAAATGCCATGGTGGGCATCGCAGCGGCATCGCCCAATGGACAAAAGGTTCGACCTAGCATGTTTTCCGAAAGGTAGTACATGTTGTCGATATCTTTTTTCAGTCCCCCGCCAGCGTGGAAACGGATAAGAGTCTTCTTCAACCAATCGGTGCCTTCGCGGCAGGGGATGCACCATCCACAACTTTCGTGTTGATAAAAGTTCATGGTGCGCAGCGCGAATTTCACGATGCAGGTCGAGTCGTCGAGAACCACGACGCCGCCTGAACCCAGCATGGAGCCGGCTTTCATCAGCGTATCGAAATCCATAGCCACGTCGATTTCATCTGGAGTGAGCACCGGCGTGCTTGAACCGCCGGGAACGACGGCTTTGAGGTTTCTGCCATTCGGAATTCCGCCACCGACGGCATGGATCATCTTCTTCAAGTTGTACCCCATCGCCAGTTCGTACACGCCCGGACGTTCCAAATGTCCGCTCAGGCAAAACAGGCGCGTGCCGCCGTTCTTGGGTGTGCCGAGCCCCGCATACCACTCCGCTCCGCCAAGGAGAATATGCGGAACGCTGGCGAGAGTTTCGGCGTTATTGATGACCGTCGGCCCGCCCCAGAGCCCGACGACCGCCGGAAACGGGGGACGAATGCGGGGAATTCCACGCTTACCTTCCAGCGACTCCATCAGCGCCGATTCTTCGCCCACTTCATAGGCGCCTGCGCCGCCGTGCCAGTACACGTCGAAGTCGCGACCACTGCCGAAGATATTCTTGCCAAGGAAGCCGCGAGCGTAGGCGTCAGCTAGCGCCTTCTGCATGATCTCGAGCAGATAGCGATACTCTCCGCGGATGTAGATGTACCCCGTCGTGGAGCCAACCGCCAGCCCGGCGATCACTACGCCTTCAATTACGGCGTGGGGATCGTGTTCAAAAATCAGGCGATCTTTGCAGGTACCAGGCTCGCTCTCGTCGCCGTTGCACAAAATGTATTTCGGCTTAGGCGACTGCTTGGGAACAAATGACCACTTCAGGCCGGTGTTGAATCCTGCGCCGCCGCGACCACGCAATCCGGAGTTCTTAACTTCGTTGATGATTTCGTCCGGCTGCATGGTCAGCGCCTTCTGAACTGCCATATAACCGTCGAGTTCGAGGTAGTGGTCGATATTGGTCGCACCCATTCCGAATCGTTTGGAAACGACCTTTATCTCGTCGGGATGGGAAACGAGGGAAGCCATTGAGCATTGAGTAATTTGGTAATTGAGCAATTGAAACGGTTCGCGCCAGTTGCTTTTCAGTTACACAATTACCCAACTACAAAATCCTATTGAGTCGGCCTGTTGCGATACTCTTCAAACAAGCTGTCCATCTTCTCCGGCGTCAGGTGCTCGTGAAAGTCATAGTTCACCTGGGCCGCGGGTGCCCAGCTGCAGGCGCCGATGCACTCGACTTCTTCCAAGGAAAACAGGCCGTCGGCCGTTGTGCCCTTGTGCCCGATGCCAAGTTTCTGCTCGCAGTGCTCCAGCAGCTCTTCACCGCCGCGCAGCATACAGGCAATATTGGTGCAGATCTGCACGTTGTACCTGCCACGAGGCTTGGTGGTCAGCATGGAGTAGTAGCTGATCACGTTGCGTACCTCCAAATCCGTAAGCTCGAGTCGAGTGGCGATCTCCGCAATGGCCTCGCTCGACAAGAAACCGATTTCGTCCTGCGCATAGAGCAGCGTCGGAACCAGGAGGGATCGTTTGGTTGGATAATGAGTCAGCATTTGTGTGAAGCGCTGCTCGAATTGGTCTGAAAATCTCACGCGTTTAAGTCAAACCTCCTTATGGTGAGCGTAATTATCGGCGCCCATGAGGTGCAACGAGATATACGGTTCATTGCCGACGACCCAGCTATCGTGCCCAGGAGCGATATAGAAAATATCACCCGCCTTCATGGCAACGATTCGGCCGTCGTCCATGGCGGCAGTCGCGCACCCGGATATCACCATTCCGACGTGTTCTACGTCGCAACTACGTTTGCCGAGGGCTTGGCCCACATGGGTTGACCACTTCCACCCAGGAGCATAAGTCGCACGCCCGATTGTCATGCCGCCGATGCGCACCACTTCGAACTTGCCTTTTTCAAAAGTCCGAATCTCGTCCGGCTGGTCGAATCGTTTCAGGATCACCTCGAGCATCTCGTCTCCCTATTCGCACCGGCATTCCACAACCTGCTAAGAACAGACGCGAGTTACCGATCTATCTCCCCCAGCACGATGTCGATACTTCCAATCGCTGCGACTACGTCGGCGATCAGGCGGCCTTCACACATCGTCGGCAGAGCCTGCAAATTGGCCAGGCAGGCCGCCCGCATGTGTAGTCGATATGGTTTGGCAGTTCCATCGCTGACCACGTAATAGCCCATCTCGCCGCGGGGCGACTCGACTGCCTGGTACACCTCGCCTTCCGGGACCGCGAATCCCTCAGTAATGATCTTAAAGTGATAGATGAGCGCTTCCATCTGAGTCTTCATTTTTTCGCGATCGGGGAGCACCACTTTGGGAGCATCGGCTTTGATGGGGCCCTCGGGCATGCCATCGAGCGCCTGCTGCACGATGGCGTTCGATTCGCGCAGCTCCTGAACCCGGCAGATGTATCGGGCGAAGACGTCGCCCTCGGTTGCAATTGGCACCGCGAACTTGAAATTGTCGTATCCCGAGTAAGGCATGTCGCGACGCAGATCGAAATCGACGCCGCTGCCGCGCAGCGTTGGGCCGCTCACGCCCAGCGCGAGGGCATCTTCGGCGGTGATGCGGGCCACGCCCTTGGTGCGCATCCCCCAGATGGGATTGCCTGTTAGAAGGTTTTCGTACTCGTCCACCTTGGCGGGAAAACGGCTGGCGAACTCACGAACTTTTTCGAAGAACCCCAACGGCGGTTCCAGCGCCAGCCCACCAACACGGAAGTACGAAGTCATCATGCGCTGGCCGCTGACCATCTCGAAGAGGCGCAGGATGTCCTCGCGCTCGCGGAAACAGTAGAGAAAAACCGTCATCGCGCCAATATCAAGCGCATGGGTACCGAGCCACACCAGGTGCGAGTTGATCCGGGTCAATTCGTTCAGCAAAACCCGCAACCATTGGGCTTTTGGCGGAATTTCCAGCCCCAGCAGCTTTTCAACCGCCAGCGCATAGCACAAGTTGTTAGTGAGAGGACACAGATAATCGATCCGGTCAGTTAAAGGAACAACCTGCTGATAAAACTTGGCTTCGCACGTCTTTTCTATGCCGGTGTGGAGATAGCCGATATCCGGCATGATCCGCACCACGTTCTCGCCGTCGATCTCCAGAATCACGCGCAGCACGCCATGCGTCGACGGGTGCTGCGGCCCCATGTTCAGGATCATGGTGCGATCCTGACCCGGTTCGAGCGTGGGCATCGGGGTAAGGTGGGCCATGAGGTCTAGCGATAGCCTTCCACGGGATAGTCTTTGCGGAGAGGATGTCCCTCCCAGTCTTCTGGCATTTGGATGCGGCGCAGGTAGGGATGCCCGGTGAATCTCACTCCAAACAGATCGAAGACCTCTCGTTCGAAGTAATTGGCTCCGGGCCACACCGGAGTCACAGAATCCAGTGTCGGGCTGCCGCTGTCAAGGCGGACTTTCAAGCGTACCCGCTCTTTCTTGGGGATGGAGAGCAAGTGGTAAACCACTTCGAAGCGGGGTTCGCGCGGATACCAATCAACGCAGGTCACGTCAGCGAGGAAATTAAAAGCACATTCAGGATTGTCCCGCAGCAGCGTGCAGGCTTCGCCAATGGAGGAGCGCTCGACATAAATCGTCATCTCGTCGTGGTCGAACCTGGCTGCCTCAACCACGGCCGGCTTCCAGGCCAGCAGTTTCGCAATCGCAGGATGACCCTTGAGCTGCTCGATATCAGTAATGGCGGGCGCGGGCGGCACTATACTTCACCCCTACCGGTCGACGTGCCGCCCCAATCCAGCACACCTTTTTTCCAGATGTAGAAGAAGCCAACCAGCAAAATCGCGATGTAAACCAGCATCTCCCAGAATCCGAACATTTTCAGATCGCGTAGAATCACTGCCCAGGGATAGAGAAACACTGCTTCTACATCGAACAGAATGAAGAGCATGGCCACGAGGTAGAACTTCACCGAGAAGCGCTCGCGGGCGTCTCCCACCGGCGTCATGCCGCATTCATAGGGCGAAAGCTTGGCTCGGGTGGGCCGACGGTATCCGATAATCCATGAGAGCAGAACAATCGCGGTTGCTAGCAACGCAGCCAAACAGAAATGGATGAGAATCGGCAGGTAGCGCGCGAAATAATTGTCGGGCATGAGGGAGCTGAATAAAATACGCCAACAACTAAACATTTTAGATTAGAGTTCATAGCTAGGGGTGTCAAGCGAGGTTGGTGATCGGAAAGCTCTAAGCCGTCGAGAGCGCGCCGCATGCCGAGAAACACATGATTTTTGGTTTCAATACGGATATTAAGCACGAGGATACGGTGTACCACGTGCAGAGCGAAGCGCGTGAAGGTGAGCAATTGCTGCAGACTCAGGTCTTTGTTCGCGGACGTTGCATCGGTAAACGGGCTACCCCCTACCCCGAGAAAGTAGCGGGTGGAGCTTTCTCCGATCAGCAAAAGGAGCAGTCTTTACGCGATCAGCATCGCCTGGTGCTCGATGCCCTGCGCGAGGGTAAACTCGAGGATGTCCTCGATAAACGTGAACCGGAGGTCCTCGCCACCATTAAAGAGCTCGATGTGCATTGGCTGAATGCCCAGTCGATCCATTCAGATAAGAACCTGATCATGCGCTTGCGCGTCACCGAAACCGGGTCGGGCGTTCAGGGCGCCCGGCTTACGATGCGTTTTGCGCGTCCTGATGCAGCACCTTTCTATACGCAGGTCGTGACCGATTCGGGGGGCGATGCGGAGATGAAGGTGGAAGTCGATGAATCTTCGTTGTCCGAGTCCTCGGTGCTTGTGCAGGCCAGCTACTCAGGCCGTACCGCCACCAGAAAATTCCAGCTGCGCAAAGTTGAAGCGTAATCTGAAATGAAGCTTCAGATTAACGGTGATCTGCGTGATTTCACGGAACCCCTGTCTCTGCAAGATCTGATCGAGCAACTTGGCATGAAGCCCGACCGGGTCGCGGTTGAGCTGAACCGGGAAATCATTGCCCGCGAGAACTGGGAAGGCACTGCACTCTCTGACGGCGATCGTCTCGAAGTCGTCCACTTCGTGGGTGGCGGATAGGCTCCATCTCAGTCTTGAGGCCCCGGCCGCCGACGCCAGGTCCGATACCCAACATCGATACAAGAGTCCCAACATCAGGTACTTACCTAGTCACTGGTAAGGCAAGAATCCACAATTGACATCCTGCACACCCCGCCTAAAATGTTTCAAACATTTAGCAGCGTAAGTGTTTGAAACATTCTTTCGCTGAACGTGCAAGATCGCTTCACATCTCGTGAGGTCATCGAGCTGACCAGAATCACGCTTCGGCAGCTGCAGTGGTGGGATGAGCGTGGCATCGTCGTGCCCGCCCGGCAGGGGCACAGGCGTGTGTATTCCATGGAAGACTTGGCAGAAGTGGCGGTTATATGCGAGCTGCGCCGCCGCGGATTCTCTTTGCAGCGCGTTCGTAAGGTAATTCGTTTTTTACAGCGGGAATTCAGCAAGCGACTGGCTGAAACCGTCACTACGGGGTCGGAATACCATCTGCTCACTGATGGGTGGACTCTTTATCTGGAAACCTCCGCTAGGCAAATCGTCGACATCTTGAAGAACTCCCGCCAGCCCATGCTGGCGATTTGCCTGACCGACACGGTCCGTCAAGTACGCGCAGAAATTCGTGGACTCAAAAAAAAGAACGGCTCTGATATTGCGCCAGGGCGAGCGCTGTACGAGTCTAGCAAGGCTTCATAAACCGGCAATCGGGGTCAACAGGGAGGCAAGATGGTCGCAGAACTGAGCGTCCTTACCGAATGGATCCCGGAGCAGATGCTCCCGGGGACGATTTTCGTACTGGAGAATGCCGGGCATCTGGGAGAGAAGGAGGACCCTTACTGGGCTGTGCTGTCCTGTCCGGATTGCGGAACACTGGGCCTCATCACACGCAAACAGCTGGCGGGATTACTGCCGGTAATTTGCGGATCGGACAAATGCTCAGCCCAATTTTTTATCAACGACAACGATGTGATGATTCGGAAACCGTTCTAATCTGCGTCTCTCGCCAGCAGCACGGCTACTCGTGTTTATTTCACTTCCGCCGAAACTCTCTCTCTTTCTCCAGCGTAATCGGCACCTGCTCTACGATTTCAATTCCGAATCCTTCCAGTCCAGCCACCTTGCGCGGATGATTCGTGAGCAAGCGAATCCTTTTCAGCTTCAGATCGGAGAGAATCTGCGCTCCAATGCCGATCTCCCGCTGCGTTTTCCGCTCACTTTCCGGCAGAGCAGGCATACGCCGCTCGCGATGAAAAGCCAGGGCCTTGCGGTCTCCTGCGCGCTCAACTGAAAAGCCCATTGAAGTCTGATGGAGATAAATGAGCGCACCTCGACCTTCGCGCGCGATGGCTTGCATCGAGCCTTCGATGGCCGCCCGGCAGTCGCATCCCGTGGAGCCAAACACATCACCGGCAAGGCAGTGGGAGTGCATGCGAACCAGCACCGGTCCGGCCTCGTCTTCGATTTCTCCACGAACCAGCGCTACGTGCGATTCTCCACCGTCGATTTCGCTCTCGTAGGCGATGAGTCGGAACTCTCCACCTCGAGTGTCGACCATGGCCTCTGCGACGCGATGCACATAACGCTCATGCTGCATGCGGTAGCGGATAAGCTCGGCCACGGTCAGCATTTTCAGATTGTGCGTCGCGCAGAACTCCACCAAATCGGCGACCCGCGCCATGGTTCCGTCTTCGCGCATGATCTCGCAGATAATCCCCGCGGGAACCAAGCCCGCCAGCCGAGCCAAATCGACAGACGCCTCCGTCTGCCCAGCACGGACCAGCACGCCGCCTTTCCGGGCACGCAAAGGAAAAACGTGCCCTGGGCGCGCCAGATCGGACGGCCGAGTGGCAGGATCGATCGCTACTCGAATCGTATGGGAGCGATCGTAAGCTGAAATTCCAGTAGTGACACCCTCACGCGCATCGATCGCTTCGCAGAACGCGGTCCCGTAATTTGAGGTGTTCTCGGAGGTCATGGCACCGATCCGAAGGTGCTGCAGGCGTTCCGCGGTCATGGCGAGACAGATCAGCCCGCGTCCCTGCTTAGCCATGAAGTTGATAGCGTCGGGGGTGACTTTTTCCGCCGCCAGGGTTAGGTCGCCTTCGTTCTCGCGATCCTCATCATCGACCACCACGATCATACGTCCGGTGCGAATTTCCTCGATCGCAGTTGGGACGTCCGTAAAACAAGGGTGTGTTGCCATGGTTAGCCCAATTCTAGCAGTCGGCAACATGGCGAACACGCTGCCAACTAGGCTCCCGGATGGAGAAGCCGAATCACCCCGAAAACCATTCCTGCCACCAGCGCCGAAGCCGGAATGGTCAATACCCAGGCCCAGACGATTCTTTGCGCCACGCCCCAGCGCACAGCCGAGAGGCGATGCACCGCGCCGACGCCGATAATCGCTCCGGTAATCGTATGTGTGGTGCTCACTGGGATTCCGGCCTTGGCAGTCACGAATAAAGTTAATGCTCCAGCGCTTTCCGCGCAGAATCCCCCGATCGGCTTCAGTTTGGTAATTTTTGATCCCATGGTGCGGACAATACGCCAGCCCCCGAAGTAAGTACCGCCGGCGATCGCCGCATGCGCGGCCAGAATGATTGGCCAGTGGAATTTGCCCCAGTCGCCGCCCACATCATGCTGAGTCATGTACCCTGCTGTGTACAGAGCTCCGGCAATGATTCCCATGGTCTTCTGCGCGTCATTGCCCCCGTGCCCAATGCTGTAGGCGGCGGCGGAAAACAGTTGCAGCCTCCTGAACCAGCTGTCGACCGTTTGCGGCGCCGCCTTGCGCATCAGCCAATAGCTGGCGGTCGTAAACAGCAGCGCCAGTGTCAGGCCAATCAAGGGCGCCAACACAATGAAGATCAGTGTCTTGGTCCAGCCCTCTGGAATAATTACGGTGAATGCCGAACCAAAGCCCTGATGCATGGCATGGCGAGCCATGGCTGCGCCGGCATATCCCCCGATCAAGGCGTGGGAAGAAGAGGTTGGCAAACCCCACCACCAGGTCAGCAGATCCCACACGATTGCTCCGGCCAGGCCTGCAATGACCACAAACTGAGTCACACCTTCCAGCCGGATCATGCCCTTGCCGATCGTCTTGGCGACGGCGGTACCCAGCAGCCAGGCAGCGATGAAGTTGCAAATGGCAGCCAGCAACACAGCCTTTCGAGGCGTAAGCACGCGCGTGGAAACTACGGTGGCGATGCTGTTGGCAGCATCATGGAAGCCGTTCAGAAAATCGAATGTCAGGGCTGTGGCGATGGTAACAACCAGGAGCAGCAGGCCTGTATTCACCGAGTGGTGCACCTCGCTGAGGGTGTGCTCTCCTGCTGTTGAGACATCAGGCGCTCTTCAGGGTCACCGCTTCCAGCACGTTGGCGGCGTCTTCAGCTTTATCGGTCGCACTCTCCAAAACTTCGTACAATTCCTTGATTTTGATCAGCTGAATAGGATCTCTTTCGTGTTCAAATAGGTCGGCAATCGCCTTGCGGCTCACCCGGTCGGCTTCATTCTCCAGCCGATTGACCTCCACACAGTGCTCCAGGACCATACGGTTGTTTTCTAGGAGCGAGACTCCGCGCGCCAATTCTTCAGATTGCTGCACGATCAAGGAAGCAAGATCCGCGGCTGCCGGGGGCGGGAACTTTATCTTATAGAGTTTGAGGCGGACGCCTGCAGCGTTTACGAAGTCGAGTACATCATCGAGCGAGGAGGTGAGCCGATGGATGTCTTCGCGGTCAAAGGGCGTGATGAAGGTCTGGTTCAGCGTCGTAATGATGTCATGAGTCATCTCGTCGCCGCGGTGCTCAATTTCCTGGAGCTGTTGCAGCCGCGACTCCATGTCTTCGGGATTCTTAAGAATGTCGTGTAAGAGGCGTGTGCCTTGAGTGAGGTTCTCAGAGACCTCTGAAAACATGCGGAAGAACTTCGTCTCGCGGGGGATGAGACGGATCATGGCCCCAGCCGGTTTCTCCTTGATTATTACGCGGCGGCAGAGGCTCCCTGCCGCCGCATTGGAGGGACAAATATCTCACGCGACTGCGACCGGGTCAAACCGTATGTGGAGCAAAGTAAAAGGCCACCTGACAAGCTGCCTCTCTGGAACTGCGCCTGCTTGAGTTATAGGGTAGATTCGATCTCGAATCCCCATGCCTCAAGCAAAGGTTCAGGGATGTACTTGGAATTCTTGTTGCGCCGCGCCCATTCCCGCAGCCGGGTGGAACGGAGGTATTGATCGGGCGAAAGCTTATACTCGCGCACGACCTGCTCGAATTCAGTGACCGTGGGGATTGTCGGCCCGATGGGTTCAGGCTTGCCCCAGTTGGGATTTCCACGTCGCTTGGCCATGAAAATTACGCCTCGTACTCGAAATGAACTCAAAACTTCTAGGGATTTTTCCTCTAAAGACTTAGATTCGCCTGGCCCCGCCAGGGATTCAACGCCCGGCCCGAAAACATGACCGTACAAATCGCCCCGACACTATTTGGAAACGCATGATTTTAAGGTTCTTGCATGTGAAAAGTCAAAAAGAATTTTGATCTTGGCAACGCTCTGAATCAAGGTAAATAAAAGAAATTTAATATACTTAGATTTAGGATTGCCCAGTTTGGTCCACGGGCGGGGCTTCCTTTTAAACAGGCAGTCTCGTTCCACTACTCCTTTCAATGGGGTACCGGTCCCGCGATTACGGGCGTAACTCGCTAACCCCGCCAAGTCATTGACGCCACGAGCGCATCTCCCTACAGTGCGAAAAGGAGGTGAAGTTGAGAGATATCTACCAGGTCCTTCGCAAGAAGCAGGCCGAACAAGAACAACTTGCACGACAAATCGAGGCATTACAAGCTGCCGCTGAACACTTGCGCAGCGTCGCCCATCTGCTTGAGGAAGACTCAGGCGAGAACTCTCGCGGGTGAATTGAAAAGATAAGATCTCCATGAATCTGCAATCTCTTGTGGTCGCCGATGACGAAAAGACGGTGAGGGTGCTGCGCCGTGTCCTCAGCGATCTTGAGATCGACATGGAGCACTGCAGCAATCCCGATACGGCCGTCCAGCAGCTCACGCGCAACCGCTTTGAAGCCGTGATTGTCGATTGCGCAGATACGGAGTCGGCGGGGCGTGTTCTGAAGAGCGCGCGTTTGGCCCCGTGCAATCGTCGAGCCGTTGCTCTCGCCATCGTGGACGCCAATATGCCGCTACGCAGCGCCTTTGAAATGGGCGCTCACTTTGTCCTGTATAAGCCCGTTTCGGCGGAGCGTGCCAAGGCCAGTTTCCGTGCGGCTCGTGCCCTTATGAAGCGCGAGCGACGCCGCAATACTCGCATTCCCGTTGAGATGCCTGTTACGGTGCGGGTAAATGATGGCCAATCACACGCAGTGAGCCTGGACCTGGGCGAAGGCGGCCTTGCCGTCAAGTTTGCCCATCGGCCACAGAATCTGAATTCCATCTCTGTGCACTTTTCGCTTCCCGGCACTACTCACACGATCGAATGCATCGGCGAGGTAGCTTGGGAAAATTCAAGCCGCCAGGTCGGAATTCGCTTTGTCGACCTGCTCCCTGATAGTCGTGACCAGCTCAAAGCGTGGCTCGAGAGTCATTCCCCAGACTTCGAAAAGGATGATCCCCCCGCCCCTTGTAGGCTGGCGCAATTCAGCCCCGCTGGGTGCTATCTCGAATCTGCCTCCCCGTTTCCAGTGCGTAGCAAGCTGATCCTTTCACATCAGATGGGGGGGCTCCGCTTGCAGGTTGAAGGGGTCGTAAGGCTGATGCATCCTGATTTCGGTATGGGGGTGGAGTTTATGACCCAGACTGCACAGCAGAAGGAACACGTGAAGAAGTTTCTTCGCGCTTTCTCCGGTATGGACCTCGAAAGCAAGAAACTGGAGTTGCTGGTGGAGCCGGAAGGTTTGGAGGCGGATGACCTATCCTCTGCGCCACCCGGGCGCGTAGCTGATGCCTCGGACTACCTGCTTCAGCTCTTCGCTACAAAATCGGAACTGTCACCTAAGGCTTTCATTGCCGAACTTCGCAGGCAGCGGCAAGTCAAAGAGCCCACTGCTTTGGCCCAGCCGTGATCAGTTGAAACGGTAATTGCTTCTGACCTCGGCACGGGCGACCTAAATGCACCCGGCGACGTACCCCCTTGTCCAGCATCTAATATGCTAGGCTTTGAACAAGCCGCGGGGCGGGTGTGCCCTTCCAAGAATTTCAGATCCGGGGATTTCAGGATTGATTCAAGCGATTGCCGCCAAGATCTTTGGCACCAAGAACGAGCGCGACATCAAGCGCATGATGCCTCAGGTCGAGGCCATCTGTGCCCTCGAACCCGAGATGCAGAAGCTCTCGGACGAGCAGTTGCGCGCCAAGACTGAAGAGTTCCGCAATCGCATTCAGCAGCGCCTCAGCCAGATACCGGATGAGCCCGAGGCCGATCCTGACCGTCGAAAGCAGATCGAAGAAGAGCGCACGAAAGTCTTGAATGAAGGGCTCGAGGAAATCTTGGTCGAGGCTTTTGCCGTCGTTCGCGAGGCTGGCCGCCGCGTCTTGAGCATGCGCCACTTCGATGTGCAGCTCATTGGCGGCGTGGTTCTTCACCAGGGCAAGATCGCTGAAATGAAGACCGGCGAAGGCAAGACGCTAGTTGCCACTTTGCCGGTATATCTGAACGCCCTCAGCGCACGCGGCGTACATGTAGTTACCGTGAACGATTACCTCGCCAAGCGCGACTCGGAATGGATGGGCAAGCTCTATCGCTTTCTCGGCCTCGCTGTCGGCGTCATCGTGCACGATCTCGACGACGAGCAGCGCCGCGAAGCCTACGCCGCTGACGTTACCTACGGCACGAATAACGAGTTCGGTTTCGACTACCTGCGCGACAACATGAAGTTCGATCTCAAAGATTGCGTGCAGCGCGGACACAACTTTGCCATCGTGGACGAAGTTGACTCCATCCTGATCGACGAAGCCCGCACGCCGTTGATCATTTCAGGAGCGAGCGAAGAGTCAACCGACAAGTACTACAAGGTCAATCGCATTATTCCCAAGCTTCACAAAGGTGAGGAACTGGACACCGCTCCCGGCGAACCCAAGCAGCTCACAGGCGATTTCGTAGTGGATGAAAAACATCGCTCGATCACGGTTACCGACGAAGGTTGGGAGAAAGTCGAGGGCCTGTTGGGCATCGGCAACATTGCCGATCCCGAAAACTGGGATCTGAAACACCACGTCGAGACCGCCGTCAAAGCACATTCCCTCTACCGCCGCGACGTCGAATACGTGGTGAAAGATGGCGAAGTCATCATTGTTGACGAATTCACCGGTCGGCTTATGCCGGGTCGCCGCTGGTCGGATGGGCTTCACCAGGCGGTCGAAGCGAAAGAAAACGTAAAAATCGAACGCGAAAATCAGACTCTCGCGACGATCACCTTCCAGAACTACTTCCGCATGTACAAAAAGCTTGCTGGAATGACCGGTACAGCGGAAACCGAAGCTCCCGAATTCGACAAGATTTACAAGCTCGAAGTCACGGTGATTCCCACTAACCGGACGTTGTTGAGAGTTGAGAATCCCGACATCGTTTACCGCACCGAAAAAGAGAAGTATTTTGCCGCTTCGGATGAGATCCAAAAACTGAACCAGGGCGGCCAGCCGGTGCTGGTCGGCACGACATCCATCGAAAAATCAGAGCGTCTCTCCGAACTGCTGAAGAAAAAAGGCATCAAGCACGTGGTGCTCAACGCCAAGTATCACGAGCGCGAAGCGGAAATCGTAGCCCAGGCCGGACGCAAGGCTGCTGTGACCATCGCCACCAACATGGCTGGCCGCGGCACCGACATTCTGCTCGGCGGCAACCCTGAATTCATGGCCAAGCAGGAGTGCGTGAAGAAGGGAATTGCCCAACCCCTGCGGGCTGCGCAGGGCAAGATCGGCACTGCGCACGAAGACAGCAAGAGCACCATCTGGTACTACGCCGGTAACGAATACGTCGTCCCCACCGACCACTGGAACGAAATTTTCAATCGTTACAAAGGGCAGACCGATAAAGAACACGATGAAGTCACCGCCGTCGGTGGCCTGTTCATTCTAGGTACTGAACGCCATGAGGCGCGCCGCATTGATAACCAACTCCGGGGACGCGCCGGTCGCCAGGGCGATCCCGGCGCCTCGCGCTTTTATCTCTCGCTCGAAGACGATCTCATGCGAATTTTTGCCAAAGAGTGGGTTTCAAACCTGCTCCAGAGGTTGGGCATGGAGGAAGGCATCCCGATCGAGTCGCGGCTGATCACACGCCGGATCGAGAAAGCGCAGCAAGCCGTTGAAGCGCAGAACTTCGAAGCCCGCAAACACTTGCTCGAATACGACGATGTCATGAACAAGCAGCGCGAGGCCGTCTATGGCCTGCGGCACCAACTCCTCGAAGGTGTCGACCAGAAAGACCTCATTCTTGAAGAGTACGTCGCCGGGATTCTTAGCGATCTGCTCGATCAGTACTGCGAAGTCAAAGTTCATCCCGAAGACTGGAACTTGAAAGGCCTCAAAGATGGAACCTTTACTCGCTTCGGGGTGGATATTTACGCCGAGGGTATCAAGCCTGAAAGTCTGAGCCGCCAGGAACTAGGCGACGCGATTTTTAACACGCTGAAGCAGCGCTACGAGGCCAAAGAAAAACTGATCGGCCCCGATGCCATGCGCTACCACGAGCGCATGATTATGCTCAGCGTGATCGATGCCCAGTGGAAAGACCATCTCCGCGACATGGACCACCTCAAGGAGGGCATTGGGCTGCGCGGCTACGGCCAGCACGATCCCCTGGTCGAGTACAAGCGCGAATCCTTCGACATGTTCGAAGCGATGATGCAGCGCTTCCAGGAGGAGACCGTTCGGTACCTCTACCTAATGCAGATTTTGGGACGAGAAGGACCCGGCGCGACCGCTGCAGGTGGAGGTCCCGAAGGGCCCGGCGGCCCAGATGCCGGAGTTCCCGTGCTGCGCGCCGGTGGAAGTGGGGGCAACGGTTATCGCCCACCGCGCGCGGTTTCGACTTCAGTAGATGAACTCGAAGAGGCTTTCCAGCGCAAGAAGCGTCGCGAACTGGAGCAGGCGCGCATGGCGGGCTCCGGCGATTTCCAACCAGTCCAGCAGGTCGTCCGCGGCACTGCCAAGGTCGGCCGCAATGATCCTTGCCCGTGCGGCTCGGGCAAGAAATACAAGAAGTGCTGCGGAGCAAGCGCGTAAGACGACTGCTTCGTTTCCGGAGCATGGATCAATGTTGCTGATCTTCTCAGATGCTCCGATTTCTTCCAAATATGCCTTGTCGATACTATTCTGGCTGTAGGTGGGATGGATCTGGATTCGTTGGGCGCGGGCTGCGCCCGATCCTGGTCTCCCGAGATGGCGAACGATTCTGACGCTCACCGGGCTTCGCCCTCGCAACATGTTCCGTTTCGCTTGATGTATTTCTCGCGACCCATGCCGCCGTCACCGGCGGTTCCAGTTTTATCATCCGGTGAAACGGTTTTGCATTCCAGCTGGGTGGCTCAGTTCGATATTAGAATTATTCATCGCGGTTGTCGCAAAAGGCAGATTGCGTGTGCCCACGGCAATCGCTTCGGCAATTACTCTGTCGCTCTGGATGATGGACGCTTTGGCGCCGTGATTAAACAGAATCATTTCTCCGCCGTAGCCCCTACCAGCGTAAACGACTTCACCACAATATTATTCGGCTGGATGCCCACCGGAATCATGGTGAGCAGCGAATACTCACTCCGTTCCAGCTTCGTTGGCTTGCGTTTCTGAACCACCGTCACGTCTCCTGACTGAGAATCCAGCACCAGCAGATAATTCTCACTCTTCGAGAGTGCCAGCCCATCCGGCTGGCTGCCGACCGGAACCGACGCGATCACCTTTCCCAGATCAATGTCGTACACTGCCACCGCATTCGAACCGAAATTGCTCACATAAAGCCGCGCGTTGTCCGAACTTACCACTCCCCGTGCCGGATGCGTGCCGATCAGATAACTCGCGCCTACCTCGTTCGTCGTCGTCTCAATGATCGAAATGCTGTTCGAATCGAAATTGCTGACGATCAACTCCCCGCCATCCGGCTTCAAAGCTAAGTTCACCGGCGTCTTCCCTACATCCAGAAGTGCCAGCAACCTGTCAGTTTTCAAATCAATCGACGCCACCTGATTCGAGCCAGAACACGAGACGAATACTTTGCTGTCATCGGGAACGATGGCAATGTCCTCAGGCTGCTCACAAATGGGGATCGTGTTCCGGACTTGCAAGCGGGTGGTGTCGATTAGAGAAATCGTATTATCGCCACGGTTGCTCACCACAACGATCGAACCATCCGGCGAGACTCGAGCCAAGCCGGGCGAAGCGCCAACTCGAATATTGCCGATAAGCATTCGTCTCTCAAGATCGATGACGGAAACATTGTTGGACCTGGAGTTGGCGACATAGGCGCGTTTGCCGTCCTGGGAAATGTCGATGAAAAACGGAGTTGCATGAACACCAATAGCTGCCACCACCTCATTTCGTTCGGCATCTATGACGCTGACGTTATTCGACCCCGTGTTGACGACATAGATCTCATTTTTCTGCGCATTTGCAGCGATCCCGGTGGGCATATTTCCCACATGAATTGCCTTCAGCGGGCGAAAGGTGCGCAGATCGATAACGCTTACCGTGTTGCTCTTACCATTCGTGACGTACGCGTACTCACGATAGGCAGGACTGTAGCTCGTGAGTTCGCGCTCGTGGAAATACCACCAGGCAAGTCCTGCAAGAATCGGAAGCAGGACGGCAACAAGTAGAAATCTTCTCAACTGATTCGGCTTGCGGAAGAAACGACGGCTGACGCAGGTTGGGTTAATGACCTCTGCAGCGCAATTCCCGGAACCGTCCTTCCCACCACCGCCGCGATCTGCCGCACCTGTGCCATCAGTTCATCGAACTGATCGGGATAGAGCGATTGCATGCCGTCCGACAGCGCTTTGTCCGGTTGGGGATGGACTTCCACCATGAGTCCATCAGCGCCGACAGCGACTGCCGCGCGCGATAGCGGCGTGACCTTGTTTCGCTTGCCGGTGCCATGGCTGGGATCAACCACAATCGGCAAGTGACTGAGGCGCTGCACGGCCGGCACAAGGCTCAGATCAAGTGTATTGCGCGTGTGGTCAGCGAAGGTCCGCACTCCACGCTCGCAGAGGATCACATTGTAATTCCCCTCGCTCATCACGTATTCAGCCGCCATCAGAAATTCTTCCAGAGTCGCAGACATGCCCCGCTTGAGCAACACCGGTTTCTTCGCACGCCCGGCACATTTCAGCAGGGAAAAGTTTTGCATGTTGCGCGCCCCGATCTGAATGACGTCCGCATACTGCGCGACTAATTCCAGCGATTCCCTGTCGATCGCCTCAGTCACAATCATCATGCCGAATTTGTCGCGAACTTGGGCCATGATCTGCAACCCTTCTTCTTCCAGGCCCTGAAACGAATATGGCGACGTGCGCGGCTTGTAGGCTCCGCCCCGAAAAAACTGGGCGCCGGCACGAGACACCCGTTCAGCTGCCGCAAAAGCCTGGTCGCGGCTCTCAATCGCGCATGGCCCGGCAATGACCGCCAGCCCCGGACCGCCAAAAGTCGCATCTGTGCCGGGAAAAGAGACGACCGTGGTTTCTTCCTTAAAGTCGCGGCTGACGAGCTTGTATGGCTTGCTGACCCGGATCAATTCCTGCACGCCCGGCATTTCTTCCAGTGTGCCGGCTTCAACCTCGCCTTTGTTCCCCGTAACGCAGACCGCAGTCCGTTGGGCTCCGGGCATCGGGTGTGCCCTGTATCCCAACGATTCAATCTTCTGGCAAACCGCGCGCACCTGCTCTTCGGTCGCGTGGGCTTGCATGACAACTAACATGCACTCACCTCAGGGAAACTCAAGTTTACCGTTGCTTCCGGCATCACCGCAAACATGGGCCTCACCTCTGACCCCACTTCAATTTCGTCCGCAGCACATCGAAGAACGTTCCCTTGGTATGAAGCAGATTCACCTGATACTCCGATTTCCGGCACTGCACACGGTCTCCGTCCAGCATCGGCATGCCAATCTGGCCGTCGATACTGAGGTAGGCTTCTTCCATGCCAGTAGCGACCACGATCTCGATTTTCGACGTGTCTCGCACTACCAGCGGACGGTGTGTTAGTGAGTGCGCCGACACGGCCGTCACGACCAAGGCGTCCACCGAGGGCATCAGAATCGGCCCTCCGGCTGCCAGCGAATACGCTGTCGAGCCGGTTGGCGTGGCCACAATCAAGCTGTCCGCCTGATATCGCGAAACAAAATCTTCATCAATGAAAACATCACAATGGTTGAGCCGCGAAATCGTCCCCTTGCCGACCACCACGTCATTCAGTGCGTCGTAGCTTGCGATGCGCGCATCATCGCGGAGTACTTCGCAATGGACCATGGAACGCGTTTCTACGTTGCAGCAACTCTTCTCGATGTCTTCGAGTGTGGGATATAGCTCTTCCAGCGGCACTTCGGTGAGAAATCCCAGCGCGCCGAGATTCACTCCGAGAATCGGAATGCCCACTTTCGCCACGGCGCGGGCCGCAGACAGCAGCGTTCCGTCCCCTCCAAGTACAACCACAAAATTCAATTGCTGGGACGCAATCTGATCCCTCGCCATGACTTCTAACCCAGGCGCAAATGCTGATGTCTCCTGGTCAACCACCAACTCATATTGGTGGTGCCGGAACCAATCCACCAGGTTGGGAACAATCCCAGCCAGTTCCGCCTTGTTCGGCTTCGATACGATAGCCGCCGCTTTGGCCTTAGACCGGCGTTGCTCTGTGGGCATTTGAAAATGGATTGTACAGAAATCCTGCGTCCGCCGGCGCAGCCCTATTACATAGCGGTAGAAGAAAAATCCGTGAAATCCGCGTGCATGGGTGGAACTGAAGCTGCCCGGAAACTACAATCTTCCGAACAAGAGAAACTCGCGATTTCCCTCTGTCCTCAGGATTGGAGACTCGATTACATCAATCTCATGGCAACCTAGTCCTAGCAACACCTGCCGAACTTTCTCCACGGCTGCTGTTTGGGCGGCGGCATCTCGCACAATGCCTCCTTTTCCCACCAACTCGCGCCCAACTTCGAATTGCGGCTTCACCAAAACAATAACCTGTCGGCCCCGGCGATCAGCTTTAGCTGGCGGAATGGCTGCGGCAATGACCGCCGGCAAGACCAGCGTTGCGGAAATGAAAGAGACGTCCATCACGACGAGATCGGCCTTCTCTCCAACCTGCTCGGCCGTCAGAAATCGCGCGTTAGTTTTCTCCCGCAGACGAACGCGCGAATCCTGACGCAAACCGGAATCAATCTGGCCGCGGCCGGTATCGACAGCTATTACACGCGCAGCGCCGCGTTGCAGCAGGCAATCGGTGAAACCTCCCGTTGAAGCACCAATATCGAGGCACACTTTCCCGGTCACATCAATCCGCCAGTGATCGAGGGCTTTCTCCAGCTTGAGCCCACCGCGGCTGACGTACTTCAACTGCTCACCCAGTAGTCGAATCTCGACGTGCTCATCGACTGCAGCGCCTGACTTCTCAATCTTCTGTTCGTTCACCAGTACATTTCCGGCGAGGATCATCGCTTGCGCGCGTTCCCGTGAATTTGCTATTCCGCGTCCCACCAGCAAAGTGTCAAGTCTTACTTTCAGATTCTTCTCCACCACGAAGCCGACCAAGTTCCTGATGTCGTTCCTACCACCAAAGTGCCAGCAACCGCGTAGGTGCAAGGTGTTAAACGCTTTGATGCTGAACGAGTTGCAAAGCTACTTGCCTGCTTTTCCACATAATCTTGCACCGCGCTGTTGAAAAAATTCTGCCACGATTTGCGACAGCCCCGCCCGTGCATTAATTGGCATTTGCACTGAGAATTGAAAAGCCGCCCTTGCGAAGGGCGGCTCTGCTAAAAAGTCCACGTCTTCAGCTGGCGACTTCCTCAAGCAGTTTCTGATCGATATCGAAATTCGAGTGCACGTTCTGCACATCATCGTGCTCTTCCAGGGCTTCGATCAACCGGATCATCTGTGTCGCATGCTGCCCTTCAAGCTTGATGTAATTCTGCGGAATCATCGCTACACTTGAAGACGTGGGCGTGATCCCCGCCTTTTTTACCGCTTCGAGCACGGGTTCATAGGAGGAAGGCGCGGTCAGCACTTCCCAAGTCTCACCGTCATCACGCAGATCCTCGGCACCCGCGTCCAGCACGATGCCCATCAAATCGTCTTCCTTCGCACCGGCCTTGGGAATCACGATGTCGCCCTTCTTATGAAACATCCACGAGACAGCCCCGGCCTCCGCCATGTTCCCGCCATTTTTCCCAAAAACATGGCGGATTTCACTCACCGTACGATTGCGATTATCAGTATTGATTTCGACCAGCAGGGCAACACCGCCTGGCCCGTAACCTTCCAGTGAAAACTCTTCGTAAGTTGCGCCCGGCAGTTCGCCCGTGCCGCGCTGAATGGCGCGCTTGATGTTGTCCGCCGGCATGTTCTCGGCTTTGGCCGCCGCAATCGCAGTGCGCAGACGCGGATTGGTGTCCGGATCGCCGCCGTTTTTGGCTGCGATGCTGATTTCCTTGATCAGGCGAGTGAAAATCTTGCCGCGCTTGGCGTCCAGCGCGCCCTTTTTGTGTTTGATTGTCGCCCATTTTGAATGGCCGGACATAGCGATCCTCGTGTTTTCTAAGCTTTGATTGCGTAGACGATAAGACGCAGGACTCGCCTGATAGAGGAGTTCACTTGATTGCCTCGAAAAGAATGCAGGCGAAAGGTGATTATAGCATGCTGACAACCATCGGCATCGCGCCAATATTCCCAGCGAGCGTTCTCCAGCCCTCGTTGACTTCGCCCACTCACATCCCTAACATTGCTCCCCAATGATCGGCCGCACCATCTCTCATTACAACATCCTAGAGAAACTTGGTGGCGGCGGCATGGGAGTGGTCTACAAGGCGGAAGACACCCGCCTCGACCGCTTTGTCGCACTCAAGTTCTTGCCTCCCGATGTGGCCCAGGATCGTCAGGCTCTCGAACGCTTCCGCCGTGAAGCCAAAGCCGCATCTGCGCTGAACCATCCCAACATTTGCACCATTTACGACATTGGTGAGGATGATGGCCAGACGTTCATCGCCATGGAATTTCTTGAGGGACAAACCCTGAAGCACGCGATCGGCGGCCGTCCTATGGATTTGGAGAATCTATTATCACTGGCCATCGAAACCGCGGACGCGCTCGACGCTGCGCACGCCAAGGGAATTGTTCATCGCGACATCAAACCCGCGAACATTTTTGTGACCGAGCGCGGCCACGCCAAGATTCTGGACTTTGGCCTGGCGAAAGTGGCAAAGCGAGACCAAAAACCTGTCGAAATAACCGTAACCGGCACGATTGACGAGCACCTCACGAGCCCCGGCACGGCCATCGGTACAGTCGCGTACATGTCACCGGAGCAGGCCCGGGCAAAAGATTTGGATGCCCGCGCTGATTTGTTCTCTTTCGGTGCAGTGCTTTACGAAATGGCGACCGGAGCTGTGCCTTTTCGCGGCGACAGTACCGCCGAAATTTTTGACGCCATCCTGAACCGCGCTCCGGTGCCGCCCGTTCGCCTGAATCCTTATCTGCCGCCAGAGCTGGAAAGAATCATCAACAAAGCTCTGGAAAAAGACCGCGACCTGCGCTATCAGCACGCCTCAGATTTGCGGAGCGATCTAAAGCGACTTCAGCGAGAGATATCGACGGGCCGGGCGGCAACGATCAGCTCCGGTACGATGCCTGTGGTTACAGACTCCGCGGTCCAACCGATCACCCCGCGCCTAATCTCCAGTTCTGCGACGGCGGCGCCTTCTTCCGGCGGCGTAGTAGCCGCCGAGCCCGTTCCCAGTTCACCCAGAAATTTATGGAAGATTTTCGGTCCGATCGCGGCCGTACTGCTCATTGCGCTGGTCGCCGTTGGTTTTTACCTAAGATCGCGCCCGCGAGCCGCGCTGACAGAGAGAGACACGATCGTGCTGTCCGACTTCTCCAACAACACCGGCGACGCGGTATTTGATGAAGCTTTGAAACAGGCGCTCGCGGTCCAACTGGAACAATCACCTTTTCTGAACATACTGTCCGATCGTCGGGTGAGCGAGACGCTTCACCTCATGGGCCGTCCGCCGGGCGAGCACATTACCCAGGATGTGGCGCGGGAAGTGTGCCTGCGTACCGGAAGCAAGGCAATCCTCACAGGCTCGATTTCGACCTTAGGCAGCCGCTACGTGATTGGCCTTGAAGCTATGAGCTGTAGCGCTGGCGACACCCTGGCCAAAGAGCAGGTGGAAGCAGCCAGTAAAGAAGATGTCTTGAGCGCCTTGGGAAAAGTTGCATCCACCGTACGCACCAGGCTGGGAGAATCTTTGGGCTCCGTGCAGAAATTCGACGTCCCGGTTGAGGCTACAACTCCGTCTCTCGAGGCGCTGAAGGCCTACAGCCTGGGAACAAGAACTGGCCGAACCAAGGGTGACGCCGACGCTGTTTCATTCTACAAGCGTGCCATTGAACTCGATCCAAACTTCGCGGCTGCTTATGCACATCTTGGCGTGACCTACTCGAACCTGGGACAAGCCAGCCTGGCGGCTGAGAATCTTACAAAAGCCTACAACCTGATGGACCGCGTGAGCGAAAGAGAAAAGTTGCGAATTGCGGCGGCTTACTACCAAATCGCCACCGGAGAACTGGAAAAGGCCGACCGAACGTACCAGCTGTGGATCCAGAGTTATCCGCGTGATCCGACCGCCTTCGGCAACCTGGGAAATGATTACATGTCGCTCGGGCAATGGGAAAAGGCGGTGGTGCAAAGCCGTGAATCCCTGCGCCTGGAAGCGCAGAGTGTCGTCAACCAGACCAACCTCGGTTTTCAGTATCTCGCGCTTAATCGAGTCGACGACGCAAAGAAAGTGCTCGACCAAGCGCAGGCGCTCAATCTGGAGGGTGCCTTCTTGCACCAGCTCATCTATGCTCTGGCATTCCTGCGCGGTGACGCTGCCGAAATGGAACGGCAGGTAGCTTGGGCCGCCGGCAAACCTGGAGATGAAGATGTGATGCTCTCCATGCAGTCCGATACCGAAGCGTGTGCGGGACGCTTGACCAAGGCTCGGGAGTTTTCCCGCCGGGCTGCTGATTCTGCCCTGCGGATCGATTCCAAAGAAACCGCTGCCTGGTGGAAAGTAAGCGCGGCCCTGCGCGAGGCAGAGTTTGGGAACGCCGCGTTGGCGCAACAGGGAGCCGCCGAAGCTCTGGCTTTGTCTCCCGGCAGAGATATCACCGTTTTAACGGGGTTGGCCATGGCGAGGGCCGGGGAGACGGCTCGCGCGGAGAACTTGGTACAGGAACTAGGGAAGAAGTACCCGTCCAATACCCTCCTCAAGGTTTATTGGATTCCCGCGATTCAGGCTGCCTTGGAACTCAATCACGGCAATGCAAGTCGCAGTCTGGACTTTCTTCAAATCGCCAGCCCTTACGAACTGGGCTGGCCGCCGCAAGTTGTGATCCCAACTCTCTACCCAATTTATCTTCGAGGCCAAACTTACCTGGCCGCTCACCAAGGCAGCGCCGCAGCGTCGGAATTTCAGCGCATCCTTGATCACCGCGGAATCATTCTTAACTATCCTCTCGGTGCTCTGTCGCGCCTGGGCCTCGCTCGCGCGTATGCTCAGGCAGGCGACACGGGTAAGGCACGCACGGCTTACCAGGACTTGTTCGCCCGTTGGAAGGATGCCGATTCGGACGTCCCTATTCTCAAGGAAGCGAAGGCAGAGTACGGTAAAATTCAATAGGCGAGTTACCGATCCTCGTGATGATTTCACCTCCGAACGCATCGCTATGGTCGCGGCTTGCGCAATGTAGCAGGAAATGGTCCGGGTTAGTCTCCCATAAATTCCTTGTGGATCGATTTCGGTTACTTGCCGGAAGTGCTCGCGGCTCTCCTCCGACATTTTGAACGCTTCGTAGCGCTTTACCGGCGTGATAGTGCAATTTGCGCTACGATTGGCTTTGTCTTAGTCCCACAGAGTGAAAAAGCTTCGGTCAGCAAAGCCTCGACCTCCCGCACATCGCCGGAGTTTTCCGCAACTGCCCATGCCAACGTCGCCAGATCCTCGCCCAATCTCATGTCGAGCGCTTGCTTTTTCATTCCCGAAGCGCACCATCCATTTCAACCGCCTGGCGGGTGTGCTCGAGCGCCTCCGCAAACTCGGCGTTTGACGCAGCCAAACCTCTGCCCTACCGCGATGGCTCGATCCCCGGTCCGGCCACGCCCGGCTGGCATTTTCAAAAAACGCGATTGCTCCCGAAACCGTGCGTGGTCCATCACTGCCAATGCGATGGTGTCGTACACCAGTGCTCTCAGGTGAGAATCCTCCTCCAGAGGCAGTCCTTCGCCAAGGATTGCTTCGGCTTCATTGAGCCTTCCCAACTCGTGTAGCATCGAGCCGTGTAAGTAGCAGTACTCTACCGTCTTCACTGAACCGTTCCTTCAGGTCTTCGGCTCTCTGCAGCGCCGATTCGTAATCGCACTTACGATACGCAGCGATGACGGCGTTGACTGTTCGCATTGTACGAATCGCGCGCCTGATCGTTCCGTCCTTCTGGCGACCGAAGATCACGTAATAAGCGAGAAGAATGACTGCTATCCAGATCAGGGGACTAAGATGCATTTTGCGGCTCCGATTCGCGGGCCGCATTCTACCGCCGGACGTTCGACTCCGCCTACGGACTTGAAATTTCCCCACCGTGACGCTACCGCATGAGCACTGTTTTTCTTTTATACGCGTACACCAGCGCTAAGAGCGGCGGCGCCAGCAGCACACCCCAGAAGGGAATCACAATGCCCAGAATGATCGGAGCAAAGATCGAAGCCAGCATGGGTACCTTGGCTGTGCGTCGCATCAGGTAGGGCTGGAGAAGTAGCCCATCACTCACAACTATCACCGCATACAGGATCAGAACGTACAGCAGATGCTCCCAATCTTGCCATCGCACGGCGGCCGCGATTACTGGACCGATTAGCCCGAGCACCGGCCCAAGGTGCGGCACAAACTGCAGCAGAGCGGCCAGCACCGCCCAAAGCGGCGCCCATGGTATTTTCAGCGCATAAAGCCCGATCAGCCACAGCAGACCAACCGCCACCGAATCCTGCAACTGCGCAACGAGCCAGTTCTTCAGCGCTGATCCAGTTACGTGAAGATGGTTGCGGAAGTCCATGATTGTTGGATGCGCACCAGTGTTGTGCGCCATCTCACAAACGGGCGATAGTAAAATCGTCTATTGGCAACAATTATCATGCTCACGCGATGACCGAGAACTGGAAGCCTTACCTCTGTAACGTCAACAGCAAACTCGCCTCGATTGTTGTGAATCTCGGCCGAGACGCGCTCCGATAGCGTCGAAACCTTGGCTGCTGTGTCTTGGGTCTATCTTAAATCTCCCTGAGCCGAGGGCCTGTCCGACACCAAAGAAGCTCCCACGCTTTAGGACAGAGGAGATGCTCTGAACCTGTGCGTCTCCCGTGAATCACCACGGGAGAAACCAAGAATGGCTTCGGTCACCCAGTGGAAGCGGCATTGACAGGTTTCGAAGGGTACAGGTTCGACTTAGGCCAGCAGCAAGAACCTGTGGGAGCAGTACGTCAACGTCTTATATCCATCGGCGGAAAACTTTCAGCGCATCGCGAACATGGATCTACTGGATGTGCGTATCGGGCAGAGGAAGATTCACGTCAGCGCCTTATATGTATTGCTGCTGCAAAACCGCGTTTCACTAGCAACCCAGACTCATGAGGTGATCTGGTCCCTTCGTGTTTTGCGTTTCTTGTAAACCTGTTCTTGCGGGAACACTCACGTCTCCTTCATGGTAGGACAACGAGCTTCACGAGCTTCAGTTCTTATTGCTTACATCAGCTAATTGCGCTAGCCTTTATCTCGCTCTCGCGGTTCTCCCTTCCTTTATCTTTCCTCACCCCGTTTCAACTGCCGGTCGCATTGGGTGTGCAAAACAGAGGGGTTATCGCTAAGGGCATACAACATATGGTGTTTTATTCCTTGACCCCGGTGCAATTTCGCCGTTACAGTAGCTCTTATTTGTGCCCTGCCCTTTCCAGCCGGGGAGGCAGCGTATCCAAGTGGGCTGTCGAAGGAATCGAATTGGTAAACCCGGCTAAGGTTGCTCCAATCCTAAGTGCATCGATAACCGTGTGGCCGCGGGCGACCCGCCCGCGAATTCAGGTGGCACTGCATGTCCCAGACACTCAGTTAAGGAGTGGACTTTGCTCAAGCTGAAAAGGCTGCAGATTCTTGGGTTCAAATCGTTCTGTGATCGCACCGAACTGAAGTTTCACGGTGAAGGCATAGCAGCCATCATCGGCCCAAACGGCTGCGGAAAGTCGAACATCGCCGATGCCATCTCCTGGGTGCTGGGTGAACAATCCGCCAAGACTCTGCGCGGTTCGCGCATGGAAGATGTCATTTTTTCCGGTACGCCTGACCGCAATCCCACAGGCATGGCGGAAGTTTCGCTGACGCTGATCGACCCGGAAGTTTATGACGGAGCCGACGCAGGGGATCCCACCGAAGTTGATATTCGGGATGAAATGCCTGCCGACGATTGGGACGAAGCGGCAATCCGTGCGCAAAGCGCCGCCGAAGTCGAGCGCCTGACTGAAGAAGCGCAGCCAGGCAAAAGTGAAGAGGTGGAATCATCGGCGCCAACGAACGGCACGGCTCCGGAAGGCATTCCGCCTGAAAACAACGGGCCGCACGTGGTACTCAAAATCCGGCGCCGCAAATTGCAGATGCAGTTCGGGGCAGGAGAGATCGTAGTCACGCGACGGCTATTCCGCTCAGGGGATAGCGAATATCTGCTGAACGGAAAGCTCTGCCGCTTGCGCGACATTCAGGAACTGTTCATGGGAACCGGGCTGGGGCCGGAGTCCTACGCTTTGATCGAGCAAGGACGCATCGGTCAGATACTTAGCAGCCGCCCGACCGATCGCCGCGCCATTATTGAAGAAGCGGCGGGGATCACAAAATTCAAAACCAAGAAGCGGCTGGCCGAAGCGCGCCTTGAGGAATCCAAACAAAACCTGGCCCGGGTGAACGACATTTTTGAAGAAGTAACTCGCCAGATGAATTCCCTCAAGCGCCAGGCATCCAAGGCCGAACGTTACGCCAAGCTTCGCGACGAGATGCGTTCCAAGTTACGCCTGGTTTTAGCCAGCAAGTTTGCCCAACTCGATAATCAGGGCACTGCTTTGGGAACGCAGATCAATGAGATCTCCGAGGAAATCCGACGGCAGAGCGATTCGTTGCAGCAACTGGAGTCCGAAAACAGTGCGGGCACCCAGCGCGGCTACGCGATCCAGGAAGAACTGCGCGAAAATCGCGAACGCCTGAATGAAATAAAGCTGGAAACAGACCGCGCGCAGGCTCAGCGACGATATAACGAAGAGCGCTGTACTGAGCTGACGTTGCGCTCGGCATCCTCTGAAAATGAACTGGCGCAGGCGCGCAGCCGGCTGAGGGAACTCGAGGAAGAGGAGACTGCGCATCGGCGGGTCCTGGAATCGGCCGCGGATGATGTCTGTGCCGCACGGCAGGAACTCGCGCGCTGGCAGGAAGAGGAGAATGCAGCTGCTGCTGCCCTGGCGAAGCTCGATCAGCAGCAGGAAGGATCGCGGAGCGCCATTCTGGAAGCTGTTGCGGCTGTTTCCGACCTTCGCAACCAGCTTACGCAGGCGCAGGAACGCATGGCGGCGTTGGATCGCGAGGCACAACGCATACGGTCCGAAATGGGCAGCGCGGCTTTGCAGATGGAAGGTTTCGGCGGACGGCGCGGACAGCTTGCACTCGAGTTTGAGTCCGTGTCGCAGCGTGTCGCCGCACTGACCGAGGAGATTTCGCGAACTCGTCAATCACTCGATTCCAAACGTCGCGAGGAGACGGAAGCCAAGAACCGCCTGGACAGCCTGCGGTCGGAGTACGCATCCGCCATCGGCAAGAGAGGTTCTCTCGAGGCCGTAATCGCTGAGCACGGATATTCAACCGAGTCAGTTCGGCGGCTCTTCCAGTCGGGCGCGTTGCAGGGCGGGTTAGCTCCCGCGGGAGTGCTGGCTGATTTTCTGGAAGTCGAGCCGCGCTATGAAGGCGTGGTGGAGGATTTCCTGCGCGACGAATTGAATTACATCGTGGTGAAGTCGTGGGATGCCGCCGATGAAGGTCTCCGCGTGTTGCGCACCGATGTGGACGGCCGCGCAACTTTTCTGGTTCACCCCGATGATTCTCAAGCTAAGTTCTCGTTTGTGGTGGACGAAAACGGCCGCTCTGCGCCTCCCGACCAATCCATCGTGCCGCTGAAGGATACGATGCGGGTTCTCAACGGTTTTGGAAAGTCGCTGGAGGTCATCCTTCCCAAATTGCGCGATGGCTACATCGTGCCCGAACCGGCATTCGCGCGGGCATTAGCACTGGAAAATCCTGACGCATTCTTTCTGTCGCATTCCGGAGAATGCTTTCACAATGTGACGGTCACTGGGGGTAAACAGCGCGCTGAAGGCCCACTTTCCATGAAGCGCGAGTTGCGTGAGGTGACCAGAATTCTCGGCGAGCTGGAGCAATCCTTACGCAATGATGAGCTGCGAGTTCTGACTCTGGGACGCGAAATCAAGGAGCTGACTTCTTTATTAGACCGTTTGGAAGCCGAGAAGCGTGAGGCCGAAAAGCAGGCCATGACGTCTGGGCATATGCTGCAGCAGCTTGAGTCTGAGATGGCGCGAGCCAATGAACGTGTGTCCACTTACAGGCTGGAGCTGGAGCGCCTGGTCAGCGAACGATCTGAGCAGCAATCCGTTGTGTCCAGTCGCGAAGCGGAAATCGCAGCGGCCGAAGCCAGCCGCGCCCAACTTGAACGCATTACGGCGTCAATGCAGGAACGGTTCACGGACGTGCGACGGCAGCGCGAAGCCGCAGCGCAGCATGCCTCTCAGCACCTCGCGCGTGTGGCGACTCTCGAAGAGCGGCACCGAAGTGCCGCTGCTGTGCTGCAGCGGATCGAATCCGTGCTGGCCGAAATGCGCGGACGGGTGAACACGCTTGCGTCACAAATCGACTCATCCGCGGCCGAAAGACTGCAACGCGAGAATGATAACCAGAGCCTCGCGGATCACCTGCTCGCTTTGGAAGCCGAGCGGAACGCCGGTGAAGCTCGCGATGGACTATTGCAAGTTGAATCCGAGCAGCTTCGCGCGCGCCTGGCCGAAATTGAAGAGGCGCTGCGCCAAGCGAGATCGTTACTGGATCAGGCTCGCGACCGCCGCGCGGAAGTTTCCACTGCGCTGGCCAAGCTACAGTCGGATGCGCAGCACATGCGCGAAACCTGCCTGAATGAACTGAACATCGAGCGTGAGGAGTTGATGGCTGACAGCACGCTCTCGATTCTCTGCGGCGAACAACTGTCAGCCGAAGATCAGGCATACCGCGAGCTGCGCACAAGGCTCGACGCGATGGGCCCGGTCAACATGATGGCGCTTGAGGAATATAAAGAAACCGCCGAACGGCATACGTTCCTTGAGACTCAGCGGAAGGATCTGCTCGAATCCATTGAAAATACGCTGGCGACGATCCGTGAAATCGATACCTTCTCTCGGCAAAAATTTCAGGAGGCGTTCGAGAAGATCAACGAGAATTTCCAGACCACATTCCGCAAGCTGTTCGGTGGAGGACACGCTTTCATGCGCCTTACGGACGAGGAGCACAGCGCGGAGAGCGGCATTGATGTGGTCGCGTCGCCTCCGGGCAAAAAGCTGCAGAACGTGCTGCTCCTCTCCGGCGGCGAAAAAGCTCTGACGGCTCTGGCCCTGCTGGTGGGAATCTTCCGTTATCAGCCAAGTCCGTTCTGCATTCTTGACGAAGTCGATGCACCGCTGGATGAAGCCAACATCGGCCGCTTTACCGAACTGGTGCAGGAAATGAGCATACAGACTCAATTCGTGCTCATCACCCACAGCAAGAAGACCATGAGCATTGCTCCTGTGCTCTACGGCGTGACGATGCAGGAACCGGGAGTGTCCAAGCTGGTATCGGTGAAGTTTGGGGCTACGGCTTAAGGTCGTCGCCACGCCAGCCGTCTGCAATTGTTCCAGTGAAAGCCCTTCACCGCAAAGCTTGCAAAGATTACCCGAAGATCGCAAAGAAAACCCAGCTCCGATAAGCGAAATAATCTATTGCTAAGAGTCGTCTTCGTGAGCTTGTCGTCGCGTGGGCGCAAGTCTTTCTTCCGCCTGCACCAGTTGTTCTGGGTATCCTCAGTTTTTCCACAAGTAGGTCCTCGAAAACCGGCGAAAGACAGGGTGTTCAACGATTCTGAAAACTGTCAATAGTTTTGCACTTCCCGACGGAGCATGGCGCGACAGTTCTCAACGACAAACCGTTGACAAAAATTTCTGAAGGACTAGAATACGCCACTGTTTTCCGGCCTGTAGAATTTCCCTATGACACCACAACTACTCGACCCAGTCGTATTACAGACTGATTTCCCGAAATTAGAACGGCACGCCAGCGGCAAGGTCCGGGATGTGTATCGGGTCAACGATGAACAGCTACTCTTCGTCGCCACAGATCGCATTTCTGCCTTCGATTATGTGCTCGCCTCGGGCATCCCGCACAAGGGACACGTACTCTCCCAGATTTCATTGTTCTGGTTTGATTTCCTGAAAGATGTCGTCCCCCACCACCTGGTTACAGCGGACGTGAACCGATATCCTGAGGCACTGCGCAAATATTCCGATCAATTGCGCGGACGTTCAATGCTGGTATCGCGCGCGGAGATGTTCCCCGTGGAATGTGTTGTGCGCGGGTACATTTCTGGGTCAGCGTGGAAAGAGTACAAGGCCCAGGGAAGGGTCTGCGGAATCGATCTCTCCAAGGGGCTCCGCGAATCAGACCAGCTGCCGGAACCAATCTTCACGCCCGCGACGAAAGCTACGACAGGTCACGACGAAAATATTTCCATCGAGGAAGTATCGAAACTGGTCGGGCCTGAGATTAGCCGTGAGCTGCGCCATCTGAGTATCGCGATCTACACAAAAGCAGCCGAGCACGCGCGGCAAAAAGGGATTATTATTGCCGACACCAAGTTTGAGTTCGGACGTACGGCCAAGGGGATCACGCTCGCAGACGAGGTACTTACACCGGATTCTTCGCGCTTTTGGCCAGCCGATAGATACGAGCCTGGGCGTGCACAGGATTCCTTCGACAAGCAGTATGTGCGGGATTACCTGGAAGAAATCCGCTGGAATAAGCAGGCGCCCGCCCCGGCGCTTCCGCCGGACGTAGTGCGCCGAACCAGTGAGAAGTACGTAGAAGCCTATCACCAGCTCACAGGACGCGAGCTGGATGCATAGAAGTTCGTCCGGCCTCAGGAAAGTTCGATGACGCTGGCGGATTGGATCATCGTAGCGGTGATCCTGGGCTCGACGATTGAAGCGGCGATTGCAGGCTTTTTCCAAGTCGCCTTCGGTATTGGGGGTCTGGTCTTCGGCTATCTGTTCGCCACTTGGCGGTACCAGTGGGCAGCAGGATGGTATTCGCGTTATCTGAAGTCGCCGGAAGTGGCTCAGATCGCAGGTTTCCTGACCATATTAATAGCCGTTGCCGTTTTGGCGGGCATTTTAGGACGAGTTGCCCGCTGGCTGGTTAAGAAGTCGGGTTTAAGTTTTTTTGATCGATTGCTTGGTGCGCTGCTTGGTTTTCTGCGCGGATGTTTGAGCGTAGCCATTGTTTTGGTAGGCATCACCGCATTCACGCCGGCTGCCAGATGGTTTGAGAGTTCGCAGTTGGCTCCTTACTTCCTGGTGGTGGGACGGGCTGCAATCTGGATGGCGCCCTCGGAATTGCGTGGCCGTTTCTATCAGGGATTGGATATGGCGCGCAGGGTCAAACAACCCCCTCCGCCAGCGCAGCGGCCATCGGGCAAGTAGGGCAGCGGGAATTTTGTAAATTGGCGACGTTCACGAAGGCGATACTTCGCACGAAAGAGAGACGCCGTGAGAGATCAGCTCGAAGCCTTGATCATGCAGATGTACAAGAGCAATATCCTTTACTCTGAAGCCGTTCGTGAATTCAAGAAGAAATTTATTCTGACCGTCTTGCAGGAGAACAAGGGCAACCAGTGCCGGGCGGCTCGTGAACTCGGCATGCACCGCAACACCTTGAGCCGCACAATCTCTGAGTTGAAGATTGACGTCCGTCAGCTGAGAGATGGAGTGAGGCGCCCGCCGCGCAGTGCCCGGCCACTCACCTATGAGAAGAAGGCTGTGCGATAGGAACGCCTAGCGTAGAACTTCAACAACGTGGATGCAGGCGGATCAACGCGGAAATTTTCATCCCATATCGAACCTACTCATCTGGCAATAACTTAGCCGCGAAATCCGCGTGAATCCGAGAGATTCAAGTTTCCTGAAAAACAAAGGCGGCCGCTCTGGGCCGCCTTTCTCGTTCTTTTTAACTTTTCTAGTGACTTGGACGCCGACGGGCTGGGGGCCGCCGAGCAGGAGTAGGCGCTGCTTTGGTCAGCAGAGTTCCTTTCTCCATGGTCATTACGAACGGGCTCGGAGTATACGACACCGGGGTTCCTTCAAAATCCAGGGTCGCACCTTCTTTAGGCATGAGACGAGGAGGGATGGTGGTTGTCATCGTCAGAACAATGTCTGCGCGCTTCTGCTCGATGTCGTCCTGGCTGGCGGCGATTTGTATTTCGGTCGGCGAAACCTTAATGACTTGCCCCTCCATTTGCAGAGGAACACCCTTGATCAAAGGCCAGACTTTGTCTTGATCGGGCTGCGCGCCTGCCGAGAGCACGAGTTCCCACTCGGCAAAGCTCAGCTTCTTGATGTCATCGGGGGTCTTGTCTTTGACCAGATTAGCTGCCTGCTCGGCGCGAGTGGGAGCTGGTTTGATAGCAAAGTTCGCGGGAGGGGTGGGGCTGGCCTTGGCTTGCGCGAAAACATCTATCCAACCCTCGTCGCTGCCGTGATACCTGGTGTACTGGTTCTTGGCATACTTTTCGATCTGCTGTTGATACTGAGGGGTTGGCGCCACCACTGCCGCCCGTGCCGCATACCAGATTCCGTTGATTGAGTCCGGTGGAGTGGATTGCAGGTATGCCAGGGCCAAAGGATAGACGAGGCTAAAATCGGTGGGGTTCTGATCCACCGCCGCCTTCAAGCCTTTGGTAGCTGCGGGATAATCCTTATTTTGCAGCGCCGCAATGCCGATCGCGGCATTAAAGATGCCAGTCATCTGGTTTTTCAGTTTTTCGAAATCCGCATCCGACATTCCTTCAGGCTTGGTGAAATTGGGTAAAGCCTGAAGACCTTTTTCACCGTACTGTCTCGCCTGGACTAAGTCTTGTTGCGCTGTCGGTGCTCCACCTTGAGCCTTCGTCCGCAGCGTGTAAGAGAGCAACGCCAAGGCTCGCACATTGTTAGGGTCAACAGTGAGCAGCTTCTGCGCCGTGTCCATCATCTTCTGCTGATTGCCAGCCTGCTGATACGAGCCCATCAGCAGCTCCAGCGCATCCTGCTTCATAACGCTGTTGGGATACTGGGTGAGGAATGCTTCCAGGCCGCTGATCTTGGCACTGACGTCCTGCTGCTGCACGGCGCCGACGTAGGCGTTGTACTCCGCAGGATCTTTGATCTCCTTCTTCTGCTGCGGCTGTGCTTGACCTGGCTGTTGCGGTTGGGCCTGGGACGCTGCCGGTTGTCCTGGTGCTTGCGTCTGTGACGCGGTTGGCTGCTGCCCGAATGCTACTGCCCCAAGCATAAGGGCTACGAAAATCGTCTTCATGCGGTGGCTCCTTCAACTTTATGGGAAATCAGCGACGCACATCGTACCCAGGACTACCCAAGCCAGCCTACCCGGGTTCATATCTTAGAGCGTGAGCTGCAAAGCTCACGTAAACAGGCCCCGGAAAACCTTTACGCCATTTCATTCCATCAAGAAGGCGACCAAAGGCATTTCCGGTGTGCCGGATTATAAGTATGTACACCGCCTAAGGCAAGCATGCTTTAGCCAAGCAGATTGCCCTCTCTTGTAAGATGCGTACCGCAGCCCCGGCGGATGGTTTTCGGGGCCTGAGAACAAGCCAAAGCGCGAGGACGAAAGCAGATGCCGGAAGTAACCACCAATGCCCTCAAGGGACAAGTAGCTGTAGTCACAGGCGCTGGACGCGGGATTGGGGCGGCCATAGCCCGCAAGATGGCAGGCCTCGGCGCCACCGTCGTGCTGTGCGGGCGAACGCGTGCGCCGTTAGATGCGACCGCAGTGGAGATCAAGAAAGATCATGCGAATAGTGTAGTCATAGAATGTGACGTCTCCGCTCTGGGATCGGTCGAGAAGCTCGCCGCGCAAGTGGAACGCGAACCCGGCCGTGTCGACATTCTGGTGAACAACGCTGGAATAGGCGGATTCGGGGGCCCGCTTTACACCATGCCGCCACAATCGTGGGACGCGGTTTTGAATACGAACCTGCGTGGCGTCTATTACTGTATCCGCAGCTTTGTACCCATGATGATTCGCAACCGAGGCGGACACATCATTAATATCTCCTCTCTGGCGGGAAAAAACGCGCTACCAAATGGTGCGGCATACGCAGCGTCAAAATGGGGGTTGAACGGACTCAGCTATTCCATAGCCGAAGAACTGCGAAATCACAACATTCGAGTCTCAGTGGTTTGCCCGGGATCAGTGGACACAAGCCTGAGTCCACATGAAGGCAAAGACCCAAAAAAAATGCTGCGACCTGAGGATGTTGCGCACGTAGTCGCGATGCTGGTTACACAAGCCCCACAGTCCTTTGTCAGTGAAGTGCTTTTGCGGCCTACTCAAAAACCTTAGGCGGCTTCATTTCTTGAAGAGATTCTCAAATGCGGTTCGCGCATCCTGCACGCGGGCGCCGGGAGTGGAAGTCTCCTTCTCAATCATGACCCGCATGGAGTAGAAGGTGCACTGATTTGCCTGATCTTTGCGCCCGACCCGCTCCGGAATGGGCTGCATGCATTCGAAACGGCGGGATGGATCGAAGTACGTGCACTGCTTGCAGCAGTGCAATTCGAAGCCGCACTTGGCGCATCGCGCTGATAGATCATCGGTCGGCTGGAGCACGATTCCGCACTGCGCGCATCTTGAAACCGTCCGCGTACCCGGCATCTGAATCGGCCTTGGCCCGAATGTATCTTTCTTTACCGGCCGTTCCGATGACGGTCTCCTTTGCGGTTCATCCCCGCGGTCCTGATATCCGCGCTGTTTGTATTTTCTGTCGGACACATGCGCCTCCCCGTCCGGTTGCCATTCTCTCCCTTGAGCGCTGGTTCCTTCAAGTCTGGACCGCGACGAAGACGGGTGATCCATGCAGCAGGATCTGTGCCTCTGAATTGTAATTCGCCAAGGTGGGTGCTACCATCCGACTGATTGGCATCATCGCAGGAGGTTTCACGTGTCTGATCGAGATGGCAGCAGCTTGCTTTGGTTTCTCGGAGGATTAGGTTTGGGTGCAGTCGTGGGCATTTTGTACGCCCCCCGCGCCGGAAGCGAAACTCGGGAAACGTTACGCACCAAAGCGGAAGAGGGACGAGAGTACGTTCGCAATCGGACGCGAGAGGCTCGCGAACAGGCTTCCGATTGGGTGGACAAAGGGCGCGAAGTACTTAAGCAGCAGAAGGATCAGTTCCGGTCCGCCTATGAGGCCGGACGGCAGGCGTACCAGGAGACCACAAGCAGCGAAGGCAGCGGTTCAAAGAATGTATAGTCCGGATGCTCCGCAGCGTGTCGCGCGGAGTTAGGCCATGGAAAACTTGCTTACGATTTCGATTGCTGTGACTGCGGCGGCCGTGGTGCTGCAGGCGGGAATTCTCGTAGCGATGTACCTGGCGGTGCGCAAGAGCAGTGCACGCATGGAAGCGTTGACCACCGAGGTAAAGACGAAAGTCCTGCCCACGGCAGAAACAGTTCAATCCATGCTTGTCGACTTGAGGCCGAAAATCGAAAACCTTGTCACGAATAGCAGTGAGATCTCGAGAACTATTCGGGGCCAGGTAGAACGCCTCGACGCGACCGTAAACGATGTGATCGATCGCACGCGCCTTCAGGTCATTCGCGCGGATGACTTGCTTAGCCGGACCATGGATAAAGTGGAAGAAACGTCTGAGATTGTGCACAGGACCGTGGTTTCGCCGGTTCGTCAGCTCTCTGGTGTCCTGCGAGGTCTTTCAGTTGGAATGGAGGCCTTTCTCGGCAGCAAGCGACGGCACCGCGAAGCCGTGACGGTGCCGCAGGATGAAATGTTCATCTAGTTGAGTTCGCCTCAAAGAAAGGGCAGCCGCGCGCCGCCTTTTCTTTTTGTGAGATGTTCAAGCTACCTGCCAGTCGCACGCAGAATTAATTGCGTCCCACCATCCAGACGCACATTTTCCTTCTCGGAGCCGATGGTGGATCCTTGGGCTGAAGTCGAAAGCGACAATCCCGGCATTCCGACGACACCCTGACTAGCAGGACTGAGCGGGCCTGTTGCCGATCTGGGCGTGCTCTGATCGGAACGGCTCGTGTCTCCCGCGCCGTAGGAAGGACTGGTCGGTTGGGACGAAGTCGGCCGCCCGGGTGCGCCCATGCCACCGCCACCACCAGTTGCAGGGCCACCAGGAGCGGGCATGGCACCGGGGTTTTCAGACATCGGCTCATTGCCGCCTCCGGAAGCCAGTTGCTGTGGTTTGCCTAGGGCTTGAATCACCGCCTGGAAAGCAATCTCCTGGCCATCCTTCATCAGCATCCGGTCGAATGCAATTTCTACTTTCGAATCGGGCGATTCTTTACTACGCGCCTTGGCATCGGTGACGTGGCCGACAATTTTGGTATTTCGAGGAATCACGATCTGCCCATGGGAGAGCAAGTCCATAGTAGTCTTTGCTTCGATTTTGTCGCCCGGCTTGCTCTTCTTCGCATCAACCGACTTCGATAGTTCGGCTGGAATGACCGTGCCTGACGCAATTTGATTCGGCGCGCCAGCCGGATTGCCAGTCGCGTGAGTCCTGTCTTGGGGTGCGGCGGCGCCAGTTTGAGGCGTGGCCGCGGCCTGCGCCAGGCAAAGCGCCAAGATCGCAGCAACCGTTATCAGTGAATCTAGAACTCTCATCATAATTATCCTCCGCTCTGGATTGCTGGTCTTAGGATGCATTTTCACCTTGGTAAAGCTACTGGATTTATGTGTGAACAAGCTCACAGGACTGGGGATCATGGTAGATGATCGGGTTCAGTTGTACCCAGTGCCTCCCAATTGATTGACAGGGATTGCTGCCTTCGTTTATAGGTAAGTATTCACTTACTTAATGAATCTGAACCATGTCGACTACTCAGGTACGGTTTTCGGCCGCGAATCGAAGAGAGCAGATCCTGGAAGTTGCTACCCGGCTTTTTGCAGATCAGGGATTTCAGGGCACCACGACGCGGCAGATCGCGCAGCATAGCGGTGTTACCGAGGCGCTCATTTTCCGCCATTTCCCTGCAAAAGAGGAACTGTACTGGGCGGTGATTGAACGGAAAATCCGCGCTGCCGGGCCAGCGCAGCGGATGCGCGAACGTCTGGAGCGCGCCGGCACGGACTTCGAGCTGCTATCGAATGTGGCATCAGAGATTCTGGAGAGGCGAGCTACCGACCAAACACTTTCCCGTCTTTTGCTCTACACGGCGCTCGAAAATCATAGGCTTTCACACCGCTTCTTCCGAATATATGTAGCGGAGTGCTACGAAGTCCTAGCCGAGTTCGTTCAGAAGCGAATTGCGGAAGGCCGGTTTCGGCCGATAGATCCGCTGCTTGCAGCGCGCAGCTTTCTCGGCATGGTGATTTATCACTCGTGGGTGCAGGAGCTGTTTGGCGGGAAACGTTACCGGGATTTTTCCGTCCAACAAGTAAGTGAGACGGTTGCCCGGCTCTGGCTTGACGGGATGCGTAATGCAAGCGAAGGACTGGTCAGTTCGGAGCAGCAGAGTCAAAAGCGTTCTCATGCGCAGCAACACACGCAGCAACACACAAGGAAAAATGGAGATTGCTGAAAGAGCATTGTCGGCGGTGTGCGCGCTGTGTGTGATCGCCGCATCAATTACGCTTTCGTCGTGTGGAGGCACCAGGGCTGCGGCTCCGGCGCCTGCCCCAGTGCCGGTGATGACGGCTGCCGTGGAGCAGAAAACTGTTCCGCTGCAAGTCAAAGCGATTGGCGCGGTTGAGGCGTATTCGAATGTCTCTGTAAAAACCCAGATCACGGGCGAGCTTACTGGCGTTTTCTTTAAGGAAGGGGAGGACGTCAAAAAGGGCCAGCTGTTATTCACGCTGGACAAGCGCCCTTTCGAGGCGGCGCTGGGGCAGGCGGAAGGAACCCTAGCCAGAGATCAAGCCCAGGCGACGAACGCCAAAGCGCAGGCGACGCGTTATGAAGCGTTGTACAAATCCGGGGTAGTTTCGAAAGAAGAGTATGACAGGATGCAGTCCAGTGCCGATGCGCTCGATTCGGCAGTCTTGGCTGACCGCGCGGCCGTGGAAAACGCCCGCGTGCAGCTCATTTATTGCTCCATCTATTCGCCGATCGACGGCCACACCGGGCCGTTGCTGATTCATCGCGGAAACATGATCAAGGCAAACGATACCCCTTTCCTGGTGAGCATCAACCAGATTCAACCGATTTACGTAACCTTCACCGTCCCCGAGCAGAACCTGGCGGACATTAAGCGATATTCCAGCCGTGCCAAACTTCAAGTGCACGCGTTCATTCCAAACGACAACGCCGGCCCGGTGACGGGCTATCTGAACTTCATCGACAACACAGTCGATCAGGCAACGGGCACGATCAAGCTGAAAGCCGAATTTGTGAACCGAGACCGCCGTCTCTGGCCGGGCCAGTTCGTCGACGTTGCACTCACTCTGGCGCAGCAACTGAATGCGATCGTTGTCCCCTCGCAAGCCCTGCAGAACGGCCAGCAGGGCCAATTTGTTTATGTAGTCAAGCCAGATATGACAGTGGACGCCCGTTCCGTGGTTCTGAACCGCAGCTCCGACGGGCAAGCTGTAATTGATAAAGGACTCACCGCGGGCGAACAGGTGGTAACTGACGGGCAGCTGCGGCTGGTTCCGGGTGCTAAGGTGCAACTAAAGGAAACGGCCGCCCCGCTTGCGCCTGCGCAGCAACCGGGTCCATCGAAGAACACGCAAACCTCAGCGTCCGAGCGAGTGAAGGGAGAGTGAAGCATGAACATTGCCGAGCTCTTCATTCGTCGTCCGGTCATGACCACGCTGGTCATGCTTGGGATTCTGCTTTTCGGCGTCATGGGATATCGCCTGCTTCCGGTCAGCGATCTGCCCAACGTTGACTTCCCTACAATCCTGGTCTCGGCGAACTTGCCCGGCGCGAACCCGGACACTATGGCCTCCGCTGTGGCCATGCCTCTGGAAAAACAGTTTTCGACGATTGCCGGCCTCGATTCGATGACATCGTCGAGCTCGCAAGGCTCGACGCAGATCACGCTACAGTTCAACCTGAGCCGCAGCCTCGACGCGGCAGCACAAGACGTGCAGTCGATGATCGCGAAAGCGGCACGGGATCTGCCGCAGAATCTGCCTAGCCCGCCGTCTTATCAGAAGGTGAATCCGGCCGACCAGCCGATTTTGTATTTAGCGCTGAGTTCTCCCACGATGCGGCTCTCTGACGTAGACGAATATGCCGAGACGCTGATGGCACAGCGAATCTCGATGGTCAGTGGCGTGGCGCAAGTCAGTGTTTTCGGCGCGCAGAAGTATGCCGTTCACGTCAAGCTCGATCCTAAAGCTCTCGCGAGCCGCCAGGTGGGGATTGATGAAGTGTCAAACGCTATTCAAACCGGCAACGTCAACTTGCCGACCGGAATTCTGTACGGCACGCATCAGGCGTTTACAGTCCAGGCAAACGGTCAGTTGACCAAGGCCGCTGATTATGCGCCGCTGATTGTCACTTATCGAAATGGCGCGCCGGTGCGGCTGGGAGAGTTGGGCAGTGTAGAGGATGGCGTGGAGGTCGATAAGACCGCGAACTGGTATTACGACTCGAAGGGATTGCGCCGTTCCGTGGTGCTCGCGATTCAGCGCCAACCCGGGACGAACACCGTTGAAGTCGTGGATTCGATCAAGCAGCTCATGCCGAGCTTCCGGGCTGTCATTCCGCCTTCGGTATACATCGATGCTCTTTATGATCGCTCACTATCAATTCGCAGCTCGGTCGACGACGTAAAGTTTACGCTGTTTTTGGCGCTCATACTCGTCATTCTCGTCATCTTCTTATTTCTGCGTAATATCTCCGCCACCGCGATCCCGAGTATGGCGCTGCCCATGTCCATCGTGGGCACGTTCGCAGTGATGTATCTGCTCGGATACTCGCTCGATAACCTGTCGCTGATGGCCCTGACCCTTTCCGTTGGTTTTGTGGTCGACGACGCCATCGTGATGCTGGAAAACATCGTCCGCCATATGGAAATGGGCGAACCACCGATGCAAGCGGCGCTCAAGGGTGCGCGCGAGATCGGATTCACTATTGTCTCAATGACTCTCTCACTGGCAGCCGTCTTTATCCCCGTCTTGTTCATGAGCGGAATTCTCGGACGGCTCTTGCATGAATTCGCGGTCACGATCGGCGCTGCGATCCTGGTGTCAGGAGTTGTTTCGCTGAGCCTCACGCCCATGCTGTGCAGTCGCTTCCTGCGGGCATCCGGGGAAGAGCATCATGGGCGTTTATGGAGTTTCTTCGAGCGAATCTTCGATGGGATGCTGGCTGTCTACGACCGCACCTTGCGCGTAACTCTGCGCCACAAGATAGCCACCATGGCAGTCTCAGCCGCCGTGTTGGTTGCCACTCTCTACCTTTTCATCGCCATTCCAAAGGGCTTTCTACCCGACGAGGACCAGGGCCAAATTTTCATCTTCACCGAGGGGCCCCAGGGGATTTCCTTCGACAGCATGGTGCAGCACCAGCTCGCCCTGACCCAGGTCGTGATGGAGCAACCTTGGGTGGATTCCTTCATGTCAGTGGCGGCAGGAGGAAATGCCGGTCGCATGTTCGTCCGCATGAAGCCGCGCAGCGAGCGCAAGTCAGCGCAGGAGATTATTCAGGAACTTCGTCCCAAGCTGGCCGCGGTAACCGGCATCAACGCGTTCCCCCAGATGCTGCCTCCTATCCGCATTGGGGGCCAGCTCACCAAGAGCCAGTATCAGTTCACCCTACAAACGCCTGACACCAACGAGCTTTATCAGTACGCTCCGAAGCTTGAAGTCAAGCTGCGCAACGATCCGCAATTTCGAAATCTGATGCAGGACGTCACCAGCGACCTGCTCATCAGAAATCCGCAGATCAACGTAGATATCGACCGCGATAAGGCTTCAGCTCTCGGCGTGACAGCCAATCAGATCGAAGACGCACTTTACACGGCATACGGCCAGCGCCAGATTTCGACGATTTACGCGCCGAATAATGCTTATCGGGTGATCACTGAACTGGAGGGCCAATACCAGCTCGATCCATCGGCCCTGTCACTGCTTTATGTGCGTTCCTCGAATGGACAATTAGTGCCGTTGAGCACGGTTGCGAAATTAACTCGCACTGTCGGACCACTGACGATCAATCACCTTGGCCAATTACCCTCGGTCACGATCTCATTTAACCTGCGCCCCGGGGTCTCTTTGGGGGATACGGTAAACGCGGTGGGCAGGGTCGCCAAAGAAATGCTTCCCGCCACCATCAGCACCAGCTTTCAGGGAACGGCGCAGGCTTTCCAGTCTTCTATTACCGGCTTGGGATTGCTGCTGTTTATGGCCATCCTCGTGATCTACCTCGTGCTGGGAATTCTGTATGAGAGCTTTATTCATCCCCTGACGATTCTTTCCGGCTTACCGTCAGCCGGCTTCGGCGCTCTCCTCACGCTGCTGCTCTTCCATTACGACCTCAATCTCTACGCGTTCGTCGGCATTATCATGCTCGTCGGCATCGTGAAGAAGAATGCCATCATGATGATTGATGTCGCGCTTGAAAAGCAGCGTGAGAGCAACGAACCCGCCCAGGATGCGATTTACCAGGGCGCGTTGCTCCGTTTTCGGCCCATCATGATGACGACCATGGCGGCGCTCATGGGTACGTTGCCGATTGCATTGGGCTTCGGCGCCGGGGCCGAATCGCGCCGGCCATTGGGCCTGGCGGTAGTTGGCGGGCTGCTCTTCTCGCAGCTCCTGACGCTGTACATCACGCCGGTCTTCTACATTTACATGGAGTCTTTCCAGAACTGGCTAAGATCCAAAAAGCGACGAAAGACGATTCTCGAACCTGCCTTTGAACCTGAGCCCGAATTCGCCGGCAGAGCAGGAAAATAACTGGGTGTCTTTTGTGCCTGGCGGTCAGAGTCTTGTCTCGTCCTCGGAACATCCCAGCGCCGCAGGCGAACGGTAAGCAGTGTAGACGCAGTTTGTTTAGCATACTTCCTCGTCTCACAAGCGAGGCTAGACGATTTTTTTCCCGCCGTCGAAGCTCGCTTACAATCGTTGAGTGGCAGTCTTGCGAAACCTGCGCGTAACTCTGGAGATGATCAAGTGGGAACATTCTGTCTTTGCTCTCCCGTTCGCTTTGTGTGGCGCGCTGCTTGCGGCGAATGGCTTGCCTGGTGCTCGTCAGCTGACCTGGATCGTCATCGCTATGGTTTCGGCACGTTCGGCAGCGATGGCTTTTAACCGCCTGGCTGATAGTGGAATCGATGCCGCCAATCCCCGCACTCGAACTCGCGCGTTGCCAGCCGGAACGCTTAGCGCGGGGTTTGTAACCACATTCGTGGCTTTTTCCTCGGCGTTGTTCGTGCTTGCCGCGTCGCAATTGAATCGCCTGGCATTTGTGCTTTCGCCCGTGGTTCTCGCCATACTGCTGCTCTATTCCTACACCAAGCGTTTCACTCGCTGGTCGCACCTCATTCTCGGATTTGCGTTGGGAATGTCACCGGCCGCCGCCTGGATTGCAGTCCGGGGATCGCTCGATCCCCGCATCCTGCTGCTTACTGCCGCCGTGACGTTCTGGGTGGGAGGCTTCGACGTGCTCTACAGCTGCCAGGATTACGAATTTGACCGGACCACTGGCTTGCACTCTATCCCCCGATTCTGCGGAATCGGGCGCGCCCTCACGCTGGTACGCATGTTTCACATGATCATGCTTGGCTTCCTGATCTGCACGGTGGTGGTGTTCGGACTAGGGAAGCTGGGGTTCGTCGGGATAGTTGCAGTGGCGGCATTGCTCGCCTACGAGCATTCGTTAGTCTCGTCCGACAATCTGAGCAAACTCAACGCCGCATTTTTCACGATGAACGGTGTGATCTCCGTAGTGTTCCTGTTCTTCATCGCTACTGCCGTGCTGTTGCGGCGCTGAGACCTTATCGCCCAGCGGCGGCGGTCATCCACTCTGGCGCAAGGCTCTGCAGTGTGAGGTGCTTCTGGTTGCACAGCGCAAGCCGAATCCAGTTTGAAACTGCCCACCATCTGCTCCAGATCTACGGCTAAGGCCGACAAGTCATGACAAGCCGCCGCCGACCGTTGTGCCTCGGAAGCCGGCTCGGTCACCAGCTTCGAGATCTTATCCAGATTCCTGGTAATTTCCTCCGTCGTGCTGGACTGCTGGCTCGCAGCAGTCGCGATCTGGGTGATCATCTCGCCAACGTGTTCTGCCATCTGCATGATCTGCTTCAAGGAGTCCCCTGCTTTAGTTTGCGGTTGACCGAACACCATCCTCCACTTGCCGCGTACCTTGTTCCATCGCAGTTACCTCTGCTTTCGTACCGTCTTGAATCGTCCTTATCATCTGGGCAATTTCTTTGGTTGCAGTCGTGGTACGCTCCGCCAGTTTTCGAACCTCGTCGGCAACCACGGCAAACCCGGGCCCTGTTCTCCCGCGCGTGCCCCGTGCGCCTGCAGAAACAAATCTACCAACAGGCCATCCACTGCCCCGTGGTCCAACACGACCTTCTTGTAACGCGCCTGGGCCGTGGCTGTGGCCGGGGGTCAGTTCCAAGCGATTCAAGGTGCTTTTTCCCGCCAGCACTTCTTGGCTGGGATCGGACTTCTCCACCAGCACCGCCAATAAGGGATCGTTCCTTAACTGATCGTGGTCGTTCAGATCTTCATAGCCCAGGGCCAGACCATAGACCCGCTGGGCCACCAGTTCTTCTAGCCGGTGCTCGATCCGTTCCGGATCGCGATAGTCGGTAAAGCAGGCGGCGAACTTGCGGATGATCCCCGTGCGCTTGTCACCTCCCGCAGCAACAAGACCCCCACCCTCACTGCTGATGGCTCCCCCATCGAACTGCGCCCGGATCTGGCGATGATTTAGAGAGTGAAATTCGAAGCCAACCTGGGTACACTCTGTGGTCATAAGGCTGTTGCTCCTTCTCGGCACAATTACTTTTCGACAAAAGAGTTATGCCAGAAGCGACAGCCTTTTTCTATTTCTTTGTGCGATATCCGGGCTAGTTGCGCTTGTCGAGGCCTGGCCCCTGCAAGGATGCTGATGCTGAGGCAAAGGATCGAGCAAACTGCGATTTTGTGAAATATCACGAATGGCTTCTGCAACATTTGCGCTCCCAGGGCCCACGGTTCTTCGTCAGGACCTGAACTACTTTGCTCTTTCGGCATGTCGGCTCCGAACTTTGAGGGCAATCGTTCTGTTCGAAATAAGTTTGCTGTAGATCGCCTGCTGAGACCGTCAGCCTTGGGCGGTGTTTTGGCTGTGTTGCGGGCTCTTCCGCGCGCTAACAGGTTGCCATGCACCGAGGCGCTCTCGCCTGTGGCTTGTGACTGTCGACGTGCGTTATGATTCGCAAGAAATGCACACGCATCGCTTTTCGACCGACGATCCGCGACTGATCCCGATAAGGGACAAAGTGATTACCGGGGTGCGCCTCAGCCACGCCGACGCGCTCACGCTCTATCAAACCACGGACATTCTTGCGGTCGGCTGGCTTGCCAATTACGTTCGTGAACGCATGCACGGCGACGAGACCTGCTTCAATGTCAATCGCCATATCAATCCCACAAACGTCTGTGTCGCCGCCTGTCGTCTCTGCGCCTTTGGCCGCAAGAAAGACGCCCCCGGCGCGTACACCATGGCGCTCGAGGAAGTTTTCCAAACTGCTGCCTCCGGCTATATGGAAGCAGTTACCGAGTTCCATATCGTCGGCGGACTGCATCCCGATCTTCCATTCCAATACTTCCTTGATCTGATCTCCGGCTTGAAAGAGCGCTTTCCGCAGGTGCACCTTAAGGCTTTCACTATGGTGGAAGTCGCATACCTTGCCAAACGGGCAAAGCTCTCTATTCGCGAAACTCTGCAGCAGCTGAAAGAAGCAGGGGTCGATTCACTACCGGGCGGCGGAGCCGAGATTTTTGCCGACCGCGTGCGGCATATGATCTGCGACCACAAAATCGACGGCGACCAGTGGCTCGAAACCGCGCGCCTGGCGCATCAACTCGGCATGAAATCAAATGCGACTATGTTGTATGGGCACATCGAAAGTGACGAAGATCGTGTCGATCATCTGCTAAAGTTGCGCGCCTTGCAGGATGAAACCGGCGGCTTCCAAACCTTCATTCCCTTGGCTTTCCATCCGGACAACACGCCGCTCCAGCATCTCCCGAAAACTACCGGCATGCTCGACATCAAACAAATCGCGGTAAGCCGCCTGGTGCTCGACAATTTCCCCCATATCAAGGCTTACTGGCAAATGATGACCCCAAAAATCGCGCAGATCTCACTGCGCTTCGGAGCGGATGACATCGATGGAACCGTAGTCGAAGAGAAGATTTACCACGATGCCGGAGCCACCACTCCGCAAGGCATGCGCCGGCAGGAGCTGATTCGCCTTATCCGGGAAGCCGGCCGCGAACCGGTCGAGCGAGACAGCCTGTACCGCCCAGTCACCCGCACCGATACTTCGATCACACTGGCGGTCTGACAAACAACAGCAGAGGTTTCAGCTGTATCGCGCTTCGGTAAAACCTCAACGCGACCCAGCACACACCATTGGGATAACTGGGAGTGCGGGCGTAGCAGCTGCCGATCGCAAAGGCGCGAATGTCACGATCTTCCAGCACTCGTGGAGAGCCAGCGTCTTCGACCCTTCCGGCGGATCGCTCTACGGCCTCCCGCACTGTCGCCCTGCCTGAGCGGCAACTCCGTCCAGGACCGCCGGGAACTCTGGACAAACATTTTCTGTTCCTGCAACACCTCCGCAAATCCGACCTGACTGAAGAATTCTGCTTTGATAACCCCGAAAGCTCGTATCCTTGTGCCGTGCAAAGCCCCCTTACCCGGGCCGAGCAAATCCCAGAAAGTTCTGAAAAGGAGCAACTCAATGAAAAACTCAGCAGTCCATCTCTCCCTTGCCACCTTGCTGCTCGCCAGCCTGGCAATACCGGCTCTGGCGGACGGTCTCCCGGTGCCCTGGCCGAAGAAGGCTGCTACACCGGTTCTCCTCGTCAATGGCAATTCCAGCGTTCTGACACAAAGCCCGCCGAAAGTGGTCGCTGACGGATTGCCGGTGCCGTGGCCGAAAAAGACCGTCGTCCGTCCGCAAACGACCCAGGCTCCAGTTTTGCTGGCCGACGGATTGCCGGTGCCGTGGCCCAAAAAGTAAAGTAGCACTCCGCAGCTGACCGCACGTTGGCGATGCTAGGTAAACCGGGGCGGACCGGGGCGGAGCGCTTACTTGCAGCTTGTGGGTGGCTCGTATAATCTGGGCCACCTATACGCTCTTATGGATTCGCTCGGTTCATTCCTGCCGTGGCTGTCTGCCGCCATGCAGATTTGGATTCTGGCGGTGATGTGGCGGCGCAGTCTTTTTGCCAGGTTCCCGCTGTTCGCCGCTTACATCGCTTTTGTGACGCTGCGCGCCATTGTTGGCTCCCTATTCCTCTCACATCAGGAGTTGTACTTCTTCTTCTACTGGACTACGGCTCCGCTGGAAGTGGCCCTCACTCTCCTCGCTGCCCATGAAAGCTTCATGAAAGTGTTCGGCAACTTCTATTTGCTATGGTGGTTCCGATTTCTCTTTCCGAGCGCCATAATTACTGCCTTAACCTACTCCGGCTGCAACGCATACATCCATCCACCGGTCAACGCGAATCCTGTCGGCATGGCCATCATTTCTGCCCAGATGGCCTCTCAATATGTGATTCTCGGCATCTCCGTTCTTTTCTTTTCATTAATTAAATTCCTGAACATCCGCTGGAAGGTTTACGAGTATCGCTTCGTCCTGGGTTTCGGTATTTCGGCGCTCGGCATGGCATTCGCCGGGGCTCTTCGTTCGGAGTTCGGAACAAAATTTACTTTCTTGAATGAAATGCTGCCGCCCGTGGCATATCTGATTGCACTATTGGTATGGCTTTCGGCCGTCCGCGAAACCGAAGTACAGGCCGGGCCCGCTCTGGACGACAGGCCATCACCTCGGGAGTTAATGCAGGAATTGCGCTACCACTTAAGAATAGTACGCACATTCCTCAAAAAAGGATAAGCTTGCACACCAGCGGGCGGCTGCACTGCTAGTTTCGTGCCTGCGCCGAGTGCAGGTTGAGTCCGGCGTAACTTTGGATATTGCATGAGCATTACACTTTTTCTGCCATTCCTCTTTGGCGTGGTTTTCTTCGTCGCAGTCGCCCGCACTGCTTTCAATCGGCCCCGCCGGCGGAAAATCGATAGCGTCATTCCTTTTGTACGCAAACTCGATGTTTCCGAGCTGGAAGTCCTGATGGATGCGGGCGAGGAATGGAGTCTTCGCCATTTCCTCACCGAGGATGCATTCCGCTTAGCCCAACACGAACGCATCCGCCTGGTCGGCGAATACCTGCGCCGCGTGGCCCACAACGCTTCCGTAATTCAGCTCTGGATGTCCGGCGAGTACGAACCCATCAAGCACAAGGATCGCGATAAGCTTTCTGAAAAAGAAGCGTTGATTCTGGAATTGCTGCAAATCGCCACTGAACTGCGCATCTATTCCATGGGCGCGCTCCTCAAAGTCTGGTTCTGGAAGATGTTTCGCGTAGATCGCTGGCCCGCCAGACTGGTTCCCGGATTAACCGACTTGCGCGTGACGTGTGGCGTGAATGTCTGCGACAAATATCGTCAGCTGACCCAGATCGCTTCCGCTCTGAGCGGCACCTACGGCCAGAGCTGCCAGGAAAAGCTGCTTTCCGCGCTCTAGCCGCAATGTGTAGCGGCTCCGCTCGTTTACAGAATTTACGACTTGGGCACGAACCCCAGGCAACTCGGATCTCATCCAACAAATTGACCACGATTCCCATCATCTGCACACACTCAGGAGACTCACATGCCCAAAAAGCTTACCTCTAACAATCACGGAAGACTGAACGCCCAGCCTCGCTTTCATCAGAAAGCTCGCGAGATCCAACCGTACGGGACCGTCAATCACGCCTTGCCGCTGGAACTTGAGGAACCGGTCCGCCTGGAAATTTCTGAACAACTCAACCAGCTCCTCGCCGACACCATGACCCTCCGCGATCTCTACAAAAAGTCGCACTGGCAGGTAGCCGGCCCGACTTTCTACCAGCTCCATCTCCTGTTCGATAAGCATTACGAGGAACAGGCGGAGCTGATCGACACCATCGCCGAACGCGTGCAAATCCTCGGCGGCGTGAGCATCGCCATGGCCCACGACGTTGCTGAAACCACGCAAATCGAGCGCCCGCCGCGGGGCCGAGAAGAAGTGCCCGTGCAACTCTCGCGCCTGATCGACGCCCATCAGATCATCATCCGCCAGTGCCGCGCTCTGGCTGGCCGCGCCTCCG
>Ga0075425_100000079_pt1 | contig 83818 bp, 74 predicted proteins | sample SoiMethybrSBSTD4_FD_75300 | JGI IMG/M metagenome (GOLD analysis project Ga0075425, IMG submission 75300) | Bulk soil microbial communities from a Populus tree surrounding site in Tennessee, USA - Soil MetaG P. TD hybrid SBSTD4 | ecosystem: Environmental > Terrestrial > Soil > Tree plantation...
GCGAGCGACTCCCTGTCGTCGCCGCTCGTCGCCGTCGTAAGCCAGTCGTTCGCCGATCGGTTCTGGCCCGGACTCGATCCGATCGGCCGCCGCCTCAAACGTGGACCCGCGACGATGACGGTGGTCGGCGTCGCCGACGATGTGAGCGACGTCGATCTGCTGCAGCCGCCGGCGCCGACGGTCTACGCCGCGTGGACGCAGACGGCGAACGTGGCGTTTCCGATGGGCCTCGTCCTGCGCACGGTCGGCAAGCCCGAGGCGCTCGCTCAACCGCTGCGCGACGCCATCCGTGCAGAGGATCCGCTGCTCGCGCTCGATCGCATTCAGTCGATGGACACGTTCCTCGCCGACTCGCTGGCGCCGCAGACGTTCCGCACGACGCTGATGCTCGGCCTCGCGTTCGTCGGCTTGGTGCTCGGCGCTGTCGGCATCGCCGGCGTCACTGCGCGGACGATCGCCGAGCAGATGCCGGAGTTCGGCATTCGCCTCGCGCTCGGCTGCGCCGGCCGGAATCTATGGCAGCAGGTCGTCCTGCGCCAGCTCCGGATCGTTCTCTCCGGTGTGGCGCTCGGGGTGGCGCTCGCCGTCGCGGCGGGGCGCGCCGTTGCGGCGCTGTTGCCGGAGACCGCCCATTTCGACGCCGCCGTGATCGCGATTGCGGTTGCCCTGATCGCCGCAACTGCCATCGTCTCCGCAGCGATTCCAGCGTCGCGCGTGCTCCGCCTCAACCCGCTAACGATCCTGCGCGACGCCTAAACTCGCCCGGCATCTGCGAAACCGCAGAGCACGCAGAGATCGCAAAGAATCTTTTCTCACGAACGACTCGAGCATCTCGTTGATTCGATCATGCAGACCGCATCTGCAACACGACGGGAGGATTCCAGAGAAAGTGAGCTCTGCGGTCTTTGCGTTCTCAGCGGGTAGCTTTGATCTCGGGACATGCGCAGCGTAGACTCTCGCTCATGCCGAACGAGTACTCTCGCCGACAGCTGCTGCAGGCGATCGGAATCGCCGCCGCGGCCCGGCCGTTGTCCGCACTCGCTCAGGGCCGGTGCATGCTGACGCTCGGATCCCCGTCCTGCGTGACGACGGCGACGCCGCCGCCGTTCGAGGCGACCGGGTGGAAGACCGTCGCGCTCGACCACTTCACGTTCCGCGTCGCCGACTACCAGAAGGAAGCGGCGTTCTACGCGGCGCTGATGGGATGGAAGCCGCGCAGCGACGACGGCAAGCAGGCGGTGATGGATCTGGGCGACTGGGGCACGGTGATCTTCCGGCAGGCGCCGGCCGATTCGTTCGAGGCGCCGACTGCCGGCGCCGGCGAGGCGCGCGGGCGTGCCGCACAAGCCGCGCCGGTGCGCGCCGTCGTCGAGTCGTTCTGCTTCGTGATCGAGCCATGGAACGCGAAGACGGTTGACGCCGAGCTCCGCAAGCGCGGTCTCTCGCCCGTCGCTGTCAACGACGGGAAAGGCTTCGAAAGCTTTCGCGTGAAAGATCCTGACGGTTTCGATCTGCAGATTGCCAACGGCAACGGCTACGCGAAGGCGCGCAAGGCGGCTCCGGCGAATGCGAAGCTGTCGGCGCCGGCGCCGTTCGAGCCAACCGGATGGAAGACGGTCTGGCTCGATCATTTTTCGTTCAATGCCGCAGACTACAAGAAGAGCACCTGGTTCTATCGCAACCTGCTCGGGTGGGCCGAGACCTACGACGAGGGCAGCCAGAACGAGTGCCTGATGGGCGAGGTCGGCGACATCATCATCCGCGGCGGCAACGCGCTGGCGCCGGACTTCGCGACCACGTCGGCGGCGCGCCGCGAACGCGCCCGCATCGATCACATCTCGTTCGGCATCCAGCCGTGGGACACCGACGGCGTCAAGGCCGAACTCGAGAAGCGCGGTCTTCGCGCGCAGATCGACACCTCGAGCCGGCACAAGGGTCCGGATGGCACGTGGGTGCCCGACGAGATCCACACCGCGGCGTTCAAGAGTTATCACACGGCGACACCGAACGGCTACAACCTGCAAATCAGCTACGTCACGCACGACAACCGGCTGGCGCTGCCGAATGCGGTGAAACCGAAACCCACGGCATGAGCGGATGCTGCGAGTCACAGTCTCACGCGCTCGCAAGGGGTCGGCGGCGTGCTGTCGTCGCCGCTGCGATTACCGCAGCCGCGTGCGGCGGTTCGCAAAGCGCACCGACGGCGCCCGCCTCGACGGCGCTCTGCTCGGCCCCGACTTCGCGCTCGATCTGTTTGCCCCGAACAACCAAACGACGATCGTGAAGGCCGCCGACGTCGCGTGCGCCGCGCAACAGCCGTGCTTTGTCAATAGCGGCTCGAGTACGCTGACACTGGCTGCCCGATACCAACCTCACGCCCGCACGGACGCCGTAAAAAAGGAACGGCGACCCTGAGCATCAGCGATCTCCGGTTCGCGCTGCGATCGTGGAGACGCAACCCCGGCACGGCCGCTGCCGCGGTGCTTTCGCTGACGCTCGGCATCGGCGCCAACGCCGTGATCTTCACGTTCGTGAAGGAACTGGTCCTGCCGCGATTGCCGGTCGCCGAGGCGTCGCGGGTGGTGATGATCTACTCCACGACGGTGAGCCGTTCGGGCGAGCGCTCGCAGTTCCAGACGACGTCGTTTCCCAACGCACAAGACGTTCAACGGCGAAGTGACGCGTTCGCAGGCGTGTCGATCGTCATCGACACCGAAGTCGACGCGCAGATCAACGGGGGCCGCGTGCCGGCGCTGGCGCACCTGGTCAGCGGCAACTATTTTTCTCTGCTTGGCGTCCGAGCTTCGGCCGGGCGCGTCCTGACGGCCAGCGATGAGTCGGATGCAGACGTGACGCCGCCAGTCGTCATCAGCCGCGCGTTCTGGCGAACCCGGTTCGCTGGTTCGCCGTCGGCGATCGGCGCGCCGCTCCAGTTGAACAACCGCAGCTTTGTCGTCGTCGGCGTCGCCGCAGAAACCTTTCACCACATCGGCGCGCTGGGGAGCGCTGATGTGTGGGTACCGTTGTCCGCGCACGATCAATTGCTTCGCGGCAATGACGCGCAGTGGTTCATGCTTCGAGCCGCACGCGTCTGCACGATGGTCGCGCGGCTGAAGCCGGGGATGTCGGTGGCCGCTGCGCAGGCCGCGCTAAACGTGCTCGGCGCGGCGCTGGCGACGGAGTTCCCATCCGAGAACAACGGCCGCGGTTTCATGGCGGTACCGCTGTCCCAGACGATGGTGCCGCCGCCGCAGTGGCGAACCTACGTGAGGGCCGGCTCGCTCTTGCTCGCAATCGTCGCGGTGGTGCTGCTGACTGCCTGCGCCAACGTTGCCAACCTGCTGCTCGGCCGCGCGATCGAACGTCGCCGCGAGTTCGGCGTGCGGCTGGCGCTCGGCGCATCGCGTCAGCGATTGGTCGCGCAGTTGCTCATCGAGGGCCTCATGCTGTCGGCGGTTGCCGGCTCGCTGGCGTTGGTGTTGGCAGTTTGGGTCCGCAATGCGTTATTGCACCTGGTCCCCGCCGGTCTCCAGCCGAATCTCGACTTTGCAATCGACGGCCGCGTGCTGGCATTCACACTCGGCGTCTCGCTTGTCGCGACCGTCGTCTTCGCACTCGCGCCGGCGCTGCGCGTGTCGCGGATCGACGCGGCCGCGATGCTCGATATCACCGGCCAACCCGCCGGACGCTGGCATTTGATCGGCGTTCGCGGCATCGTCGTCGCGCAGACCGCGCTCTCGTACCTGGCGGTGGTGGTCGCCCTGCTGTTCGTCAGGAGCCTGCTCAACCTGCAGTCGGCCGATCCCGGGTTCGAAGTCAGCCGCGAGGTAGTGGTTTCGCTCGACTTCGCGAACCGCGGCTACGATGAGCCGCACGCGCAGGAGGTCCTCGGTCAGCTGCTCGATCGCGTTCGCGTCCAGCCGAGCATCGAGTCGGCGAGCGCTGCCGACAACGCACCCTTGCGCGGCGGCTTCCGCCGCACCACGTTTCCCGACGGCGTCGATACAGGTGATCCGGCGAACGGCCGGCTGAACACGACGTTCTCCGTCGCGCCCGGCTTCTTCCGCGCCGCTGGACTGCGCCTCGAACGAGGCCGCGACTTCACCGAGCACGACGATGGTGCGGCGCCATACGTCGCGGTAATCAACGACGCAGCCGCGCGAGCGCTGTGGCCGGGAGCCGATCCGATCGGCCGGCGGATGAAGTTCCTCCTGCAGACATGGGAGGTGACCGTTGTTGGCGTCGTCAACACCGCGACGGTGAGCGCGATTGGTGAGCCGCCGCAGCCAGTCGTGTACTTTCCGCTGCGGCAGCACTTTACCCGGCGGCTGACGCTCTACGTGAAGGCGCGCGGCGACGCGGCGGCGGCAGCCGCGGACGTCGTTGTGGCGATCAAAGCGATCGATCCGGACCTGCGGCCCGAGCGCCTCCGCGCCGGCGACGAGATCGTGGACGACAGCCTGGCGGCTCGACGCGCCGGAACACGGTTGCTGCTCGTCGCCGGCGCGCTCGCGTTGTTCCTGTCGGCACTCGGCGTCTACAGCGTCGCCGCGTATTCGGTGTCGCGGCGGACCCGCGAAATCGCGATCCGCGGCGCGCTCGGCGCCACTCGACTGCGGATCGTCCGGATGATCATCGCGCAGGCGACTGCTCCAGTCGCGGCGGGACTCGCCGTTGGCGCGGTGGCCGCCGGTTTCGTGACGCGCGCGGTTGTCGCGCTGACGTTTGGTGTTGGCGGCCTGGATCCGGTCGCGTTCGTGAGTGCCGCTCTGCTGATGCTGAGCGTGCCTGCCGGCGCGGCCCTTGCCGCGGCGATGCGATCGGCACGCCTCGAACCGATGCAGGCGCTTCGCGTCGAGTAGAGCGCATTTCAAATTCCGGTAGTGTCCGCCTTTAGGCGGACCATCGTTGGTCGGGCTAAAGCCGGACACTACCGGACGACGAAGACACGGTCCGGCTAAAGCCGGACACTACGGGGAAACGAAAGAGTCAGCGGGTGGCGACGAGTTCGACCGGCCGCCCGGCGCGGCGGAGCCCCACGCACAGCGCGTCGATCCCGTCTGAATCGAGCGGCGTCACGCGCGTATGCGACGCGGCTCGCAGCGTGAACCGCTGGCGCAGCAGAAATCGCGGCAGCGCATCCGCAGCATGTCCCGCTGCTTCCTGCAGGCGGGGATGCCATTCCACAACCAGCGTCACGCTGGAGTGCGACAGGAGCCGCGTCATCCCTTCGAGCGCGTCAAGTTCGGCGCCTTCGACGTCGATCTTGATGAAATCCGCGTGGCCGTCGACGATCTCGTCCACGGGCACGACGACGACCTTCTCGACACCCGTGACGGCGGCGTAGACGCTTTCGTGAAACAGGCTGTTCACGGCGCTGGTCTCGCCGCGCAGAAACAGATCGCGGACTTCGCGCATCGGCCCGGCGGCCGCCGCATGGACGACGACGTTTGCCAGCCCGTTCACGGCCACGTTCTCGCGCAGCACGCGGACGTTGTCGGCGGCTGGCTCGATCGCGACGACGCGGCCGCGCGCGCCAACGCGGCGCGCGAGGTACACGGTGTTGTAGCCAATGTTGGCGCCGACATCGATGGCCGTCGCACCGGCGACGACGATCTCGTCGATCAACCGGTGCAGACGGATATTGCCGGCGACGACCGACAGCCGGATCTTCAGCGAGCCGGGAATGTGAAGCCGCGCGCCGGCCACATCGACGTGCGAGCCGAGACTCGCCTGGGCGAGCGGTCCGAGATTGCGCAACACGTCACTAGGATCGTGGACCGCGCGCCGCGCCGCAAGCGGCGGTCGGCTGGCACGCCGTATAATCGTCCCGCTCCCCCAGCACTCGACCGATCGCCCTGCGGCCGCGCGCCGCGGCTCGGCAACTACGAAACCGCAGAGGACGCAAAGAGCGCAAAGACGCTTTCTCACGAACGATCCGAGCGTCTCGTTGATTCGAGCACGCGGACCGGGTCTGCAAAATCATTGGAGGATTCCAGAGAAAATGAGTCTCTGCGTTCTCCGCGGTCTCTGCGGTTTGCTTTGATCTTGGGGCGTACGCAGGGGCGTCCGGCAATCACTCAAGGGGGCTTGCATGTCAAACGACGCCCGCAATGCGCCTTCGGCGGCAGCCGGCAACGACACGTTGCAGTTCGACCACGTCGTGCCCGGACCATCGGCAGCGGCGGTCACACCCGCCGCCGGCGTGGTCTGCGCTGCATGCCAGGCGTCGATTCCCACGGAGTACTTCGACCTCAGCGGCCACGTCGTCTGCGGTCGTTGCCGTCAGAGATTGGAAGTGGCCGCCGAGACGCCGCGCGGTGCCCTCCCGCTGCTGGTCGCCGGCGCGTGTGGACTCGGCGCCGGCATTGTCGGCGCCATGATCTACTACAGCGTGATCGCCATCGCCCATCTCGAGATCGGCATCGTCGCGATCCTGATCGGCTACATGGTCGGCTATGCCGTGCGCCGTGGTGCAGGCGGCGGAGGCGGATTGCGGTTTCAACTTCTCGCGGTCGGGCTCACGTACCTATCGGTAGCGTTCGCGTACACGCCACTGGTCGTGAGCGCGGCTCGCCAGCAGCGCGCGGGTCAGGCGACGACAGCGGCGAACAGGACTGGTAGCGCGGGTGATGGCGTCGCGACCGGCTCGCGCACGGGCGACGCGCCACGACCGATTGGCGGTCTCCAGCTGATTGCGGTCGTCGCTGCGTTCGTCGTGACCTTGCCGGTCGCGATCATCCTTGGCAGTCTGCCGTCCAGTCTCATCACGGCGGTGATCATCACGATTGGAATGCGCCAGGCATGGCGGATGACGGGTGCACCGATCCTGGAGTTCCGCGGGCCATACCGTGTCGGCGCGCAGGCGGCGGCACCGGCGTGACGCCAGTCAATTGCCCGCAGTGCGGCACGGAGCTCGCGCCCGACGTACTCAACTGTCCGTCGTGCGCGGCGCTCGTCCACGCGGAGAACTTGAAGCGACTCGCGGCCTGCGCTGACGCGGCGGCGCGTGCCGGCGATCTGGTCGCCGCGCGCACGCACTGGTCCGACGCGCTGGCGCTGCTGCCGCGCCACTCGCAGCAACACGTCGCGGTCGGACAGCGCATCGAAGAGCTGACGCAACAGATCGACGTGAATCCGCCGCCAGGCACGCCGCCGACCCCGGGCGAGACGCCATGGTGGCGGCGGGGCGCCCCCGGGCTGGCGACGGTCGCCATCCTGGTGCTCAGCAAACTGAAGTTCCTGCTGCTCGGCCTCACCAAGGCGAGCACGCTCGTGTCGATGTTCGCGTTCTTCGGCGTTTACTGGTCGATTTATGGCTGGCCGCTGGCGCTCGGGCTGGTGCTGTCGATTTACATCCACGAGATGGGACACGTGGCGATGCTGCGCCGGCTCGGCATCGCGGCCACGGCGCCGATGTTCATCCCCGGGGTCGGCGCGCTGGTGTTGTTGAAGCAGCGCGTCACCGATCCGCTGACCGATGCGCAAATCGGACTCGCCGGGCCGGTATGGGGCCTCGGCGCCGCGATCGTCGCGTTCGTCGCCTACACGCTGACCGGTGCGCGTATCTGGCTCGCGATCGCGCAGCTCACAGGATTTCTCAACCTGTTCAACCTGATTCCGGTGTGGCAGCTCGATGGCTCGCGCGGCTTTCACGTGCTCGCGCGCGGCGAACGCTGGCTGCTGGTCGCCGTGATCGCGCTGGCGCTCGTCGCCACCGAGCAGCGGCTGCTGTTCATCGTCGGCGCCGTCGCCGTCTGGCGCGCGTTGCAGCAGGAGACCGGCCCCGGGGATACGCGCGTGCTCGCGACGTTCATGATGCTGATCGTCGCGCTCGCGTGGCTGGCGCGCAGCGTCGGTTAGTCCCCGTCGCGCAAAATTGTCACGCGGAAAACTGCCACACCGTTCGCGATTGTGTAAGTCGGCCGTGCGCGGACGGCGGCGTCGAGCCCTACAACGCCGCGATTGGCGCGAGATCGACCGCGGGGCATGAAGGTTGCGACGTCCACGGGTATGCCTGTTGGATACCGTTTTGTCGCGCGCTCGGCGGTGACGAAGCAGGTGTCGGTACTCGGGGCGGCGCTTGCGGTAGCCACCGGCGCGGCCTGCACGACCACCAGCCGCCAGAGCGGCGCCGGACGCTCGATCGCCGAACCGTCGCACGGCGCCGCGGCGGCGTACCACGCGCCGTGGCGGCCGAAGCACCAGGGCGGGGCCGATCTCTCGACCGGCTACTACCTCCGCGAAGACGATGATCTCGTCATCGATACGCCGATGCCGATCGTGCTGCGCCGCACCCACAACTCCGCGGACACGATCTCGCGGCAGTTCGGCGTCGGCGCCATGCACCCGGGAGAAATCTGGATCCACGGCGACAGCGATCCGCGGATTCCGTGGGGAGAGTTGATCCTCGCGACCGGTCGGCGCATCCGCTTCGCCCGGATCTCGGCGGGCGACACGCAGGAGGGCGCGGTCCTCCGGCACGACGGCACGCCGACCGAATACAACGGCGCCCTGCTGCGCTGGACCGGCGCGTTATGGGAAATGCGCTTCAGCGACGGCGCGACGGCGTCCTTTCTCGACTGCCCGCATGATCCGGCCGTCTGTTCGCTGGTCGAACGGCGCGACGCCGACGGCCATCGGATCGCCTACGTGCGCGATCGATCCGGCACGCTGCTCCGAATGGAATCCGAAGGGGAGAGCATCGGGTTCGAGTACGACGTGCACAAGCGGATCGTCCGCGCCTACGACACGCTGCACCGCGAGGTGCGATATACCTACGATGACCGCGGCCGGCTGATTCGGGCCGCCGGCACTAGCGGCGATGTCCGCAGCTACGGGTATGACGATCACGACCGCATGAACGAAGTCCGTGAGCCCGGCCGGATCGTGCAGAACTGGTACGATGCCGGCGGCCGATGGGCCAGACAGATCGTCAAGGATTCGGACCAGGATCCCGACCCGTACATCGCGACCGCGCAGTACGTTGTCGAAGGCGGGTCGGTCGTCGAATCCGATTTCGACGAAGGCGCCGGCCGCCGCGTGAGGCGCTACAACGCGCAGCACTACACCATGTCGGAGACGCTCGCCGCCGGCACGCCGTACGCGGTAGTGTTCTCCTACGTGCGCGACGGCAGCAACGCGCTGACCGGTGTCACGCTGTCGTGCGCCGGCGTTGACGGCCCGGTGACACGGAGCGTGCCGCTCGAGTCGACATCCGACCGCGCCAGATACGCGCTCGTCCGTGAGACGTGTCAGCCGCCGCCCGGCCGCTGACGGCGCGCGCCGACTTGCCATAAGATTTTTCGATGCGCGATGGCATGGTGCGCGCGATCGGGCTCGCGCTCGCCGCCAGCTACGTCGCGGCGATCGTCTGGGTCTACACTCGGCAGCCGCAGACGGTCGCCGAGGCGACCGGTGCGCTGACCGCGAGCGTTGGCGCCTATCGCATCGATCCGCAGGCGTTCGCCGACGGCCTCGGCTTCTTTCATTCGGATCAGTTCGCGGCCGCTCGCCTCGCGTTCGCGCGCGCCGATCCGGCGATGCAGGATCCGCAGACGCAGTTCTACGTCGCGTATAGCTACTACCGCCAGGGGTGGGGCCGCTTCTCGGTCGACAAGGATCTGCTCGCGCACGGGCTCGAAGCGATCGATCGCGCGATCGCCGCGGCACCGCGCGGCCGAATCGTCGTCGACGATCAGAGTCTCCAGATGCAGAGCGGCGACGAGCTCAAGGCGGAGCTCGACGCCGAACTGCATGCGCCTACCGACCTCAATCCGCTGACGCTCGTGCGGAGACACCGCAAATGAACCGCACGCTCGAGGTCTTCTGCCTGCCGCTGCTGTTCCTCACCGTCACGCTGCTCGGCGGGCTGCGCGTCGACGCACGCGTCGTGTTCACTCCGCCGCCGCTGTCGGCACTCGTCCTCGCGATCCTGTTGATCGCCGCGCTGGTGCGATGTGGCGCGGTGGCGCCCGAACGGTTGCTGCACGCGGATCGGCCGCTGCTGGCCAATATCAGCGGCGGCGTCGTGCTGGCGGCGCTGTTTGCCGCCGCCGTCCAGGCGTTCAACCTCGTGATCCCCGAATCCGGCCTGCCGCGGATCGCGGTGACGGTGTTGCTGTTCCTGCTGTTGCTGAACACGATCGCGGCGTCGACCGACCGCATCCACGTGCTGCGCAGCGCGGCGGTGATCGTCGGGTCGACGTTCATCCTGAAATTCATCGTCCTTGCCGCGCTCTCGGAGACCGAAGGGGGATGGTTGAAGCGGGTGCTGCTCGCTTCGCTCGAAGGCGTCACGCTCGGAACGCTGACGCAGCCGCGGCTGGCGCCGGTCACCGGCTACGTGGCGTTCGCCGCGCTCGTCATGTTCCTCGCCGGCCTGGCGCTGCTGCCGCGTTGGATTCCGCGTCCTGGCGAGATGGCGACGAGGATCAACGCGATCGTGAAGGATTAATGCGACGATAGAGGACCTGCGTGCCCGCACCGGCGATTGTCGTCACCAATCTCGTCAAGACGTTTCAGGGCCGCGGCGCGCCGATACGCGCCGTCGACGACCTCTCGTTTTCCGTGCAGCGCGGATCGATCTTCGGACTGCTCGGCCCAAACGGCGCCGGCAAGACGACGACCCTGCGCATCATGACGACGCTCGCCCGCCCGACCGGGGGCACCGTTGAAGTCCTCGGCTACGACGCGGTCAAAGCGCCGCTCGAGGTCCGCCGGCACATCGGCGTCGTCATCCAGGAACAGGCAGCGGACCTCCTGCTGAACGTGCGCGACAACCTGCTCACCTTCGCGCGGTTCCACGGCCGCGCCGGAGCGGCCGTGCGCGCGCGCGGCGACGAAGTGATGGCGCAGTTCGGCATAGACGACGTCGCCGACCGCAAAGTGCAGGATTTGAGCGGCGGCGTCAGGCGGCGCGTTCAGGTCGCAAAAATGTTCATGGTCGACGTGCCGGTCGTCTTTCTCGACGAGTTCTCGAGCGGGATGGACGCGATCTTGAAGCGATCGGTGATGGACCTGCTGCGCGCGCAGGCGGCCAACGGACGGACCATCGTCCTGACGACGCAGATCCTGACCGAGGCCGAAGAGCTCTGCGACGACATCCTGATCATCAATCACGGCCGCCGGATCGCCCACGGCAGCCTGCAGGACCTGAAACAGCTCATCGGCCAGCTGCACCAGGTGACGATCACCTTCGACCGCGTCCCGGACGACCTGCGCGCGACGGTCGCCGGCTACGCCGCCGAACGCGTCACGGTGCTGCACAACACCGTGCAGCTGCAGCTGCGCGCCGACGAACCGCGCGTCCTCGAGCTCGTCGCGGCGCTGGGGCACCAGGCGCACATCCAGCACGTCGAGATCGCCGGTGCCAGCCTGGAAGACGTCTTCGTGCAGCTGACGCAGCGGCGCGAGGTGCAGCCACGATGATGACGCGCGCACTCGAGGCCGTGCTGGTTCGCGAAGCGAAGATTCGCGCCACCAACTCGCTGTTCATCTTCTGGGATCTGCTGTACCCGCTCGGCTACCTGCTCGTCTTCGGCATCGGCGTGAACGCGTCGCTGGGGTTCACCAGCGGCCTGGCGGGCGTCGACTACAACGCGTTCTTCCTGGCCGGCGTCCTCGGCATGGCGAGCTTCGGGATCGCGTCGAATACGTCGTGGTCGTTCTTCCTCGATCGCGACAACGGCATCTTCTACGAGATGCTCACCTATCCGATGCGGCGTTCGGAGTACCTGCTCGGCAAGGTGCTGTTCAACGAGCTCGTCGCGATCGTGCAGGCACTGCTGACGCTCGCGCTTGCCGCCATACTGCTCGACGTACCCGTCCGCGTCGATCGCCTGCCGCTGCTGGTCGCGGCGACGCTGGTCGGCACCGCCGGCTGGTTCTTCTTCTACGCGATCTTCGCGCTGCGGATCCGCCGCAACGACGCGTACAACACCGTCACCTCGGTGTTCTACTTCGTGTTCCTGTTCGCCAGCTCGATGTTCTACCCGCTCGATCCGCTGCCGCGGTACTTCCGCCTCGCGGCACTCGCCAACCCGATCACCTGGCACATCGATGTGCTTCGCTACGCGAGCATCGGCGTCGGCGGCGGTCGACGCATTGCCATCGAGGCCGCGGCGTTCCTGGTCTTCACGGCGGTGGCCTTCGTGGCGGCGATCCGCGCGCTCGAGGACGCTGGCTAAAAGTGCCGAGTCGGGGCTGGGGGCTGGGGGCTGGCTTCAATTCTCGTAGCGTCCGGCTTTAGCCGGACCGTGATCTCGCGATCATGAGCGTCTATACTGACGGTTTCACATCGGCCAACAACCGAAGGAGGCAGCATGCGTCGGCTCGTGGCGCTTCTCGTATTGATGCAGGCGTTGGCGGCGGCAGCCGCCGCGCAGACCACCGACGGCGGCTTCGACAAGGCGCTGTCCACTTCGCTGGCTTCGACGGCGAAGGCGATGCACGCAACCATCCGGCGAGACCTGGCGGAGGCGGCCGAGGCCATGCCGGCAGAAGACTACGCATTCAAGCCGACGCCGCAGGTGCGCAGCTTCGCCGAGCTCGTCGGCCATGTCGCCAACGCCAACTTCTTGTTCTGTTCGCAGGCCAGCGGAACGAAGTCGCCGGCGACGAACAATTACGAGCGCGTCGCCGACAAGGCGGCGCTGGTGAAAGCGGTGAACGAGTCGCTCGCATTTTGCGACGGCGTCTACGATTCGACCACCGACGCGAATTTCAATCAGCCGATGACGATGGGCGCCCTTGGCCCGATGCAGGCGACGCCGACCATGCGTGGCGCCATTCTGATGTTCAACACCACTCACAACAACGAGCACTACGGCAACATCGTCGTCTACCTGCGGCTGAAAGGGCAGGTGCCGCCATCGACGGCGCGAGCGCAGCGGTCGCAGAAATAGGCAGCAGACGGCCGTGACCGATCGCGACCGTTGGGACGTGCGCGGCGCCGTCAAGCGCATCGAGGCGGCGAAGGCGGCGTCTCGCGGCGGCTGCACACCGACGATGCGAACGGCCGCCGCGTCGAAACAGTGTCCTCGGTGTTCGGGCCGCTCGGCCGCGAGCGGCAAACGATGGCCTACAACGAGCGTGGCGATCGCGTCGAGGACATCTGCGAAAGCGAGAACCGGCAGATGAACGTCGACGCCGAGGGCCGTCTGGCCGACGACCCGTCCGGGGCGACCGCCAGCCGTTCAGAAACGCGCATCGATTACGAGTACGACGAGCGCGGCAACTGGATTCACAAGGCGGTCCTGGCCCGCAACGCCGCCGACGGCGACTTCGTCGCCTGCACGGTCGAGCAGCGCACAATCGCCTATTACGAGGAGTAGCGCGCCCGAGGAAACACGCGCGAGGTCGCCTCCGTCTACTACCTGCATACTCCTCGTGCTGCTGCCCATTCACATCGTTGCCGGCGGATTCGCAATCCTCCTCGGTGGAGTCGCGCTGCTGGCGCCCAAAGGCGGCACGCTGCACCGCGGCGGCGGGCTGCTGTTCGTCTACGCAATGCTGACGATGGGGATCAGCGGGTCGGTCATGGCGTTGCGGCAGAGCTTCACCAACGCCAACGTGCTCGGTGGGTTCATGTCGGCCTATTTCGTCGTCACCGCGCTCACCGCGGTCCGTCCGCCATCACCGTGGACGCGGCGCCTCAACGCGACGGCTCTGGCTGTCGCGGTCGGGCTCGCGGCAACCGAGGTCGCGCTCGGGGTGACGGCGTTTCGCAGCCCGCGCGGCACGCTGGACGGCGTGCCGTTCTTCATGCTGTTCTTTCTCGCGACGGTCACTTCGCTGGCCGCATTTGGTGATATTCGCGTGATGCGATCAGGTCCGCTGCGCGGCGCGCCGCGTCTCGCGCGGCATCTGTGGCGGATGTGCTTCGCGCTGTTCATCGCTGCCGGGTCGTTCTTCTCGATCCGCGCCCGCGTCGCCAGAGTTCTCCCGGAACCGTTCACCACGGCGCCGATGCGCGCGCTTCCAGTCGTCCTCGTGTTCGCCGCGATGTTCTACTGGCTGTGGCGTCTACGCGGCCGCCGCCCGCTCGCCTTCGCGCGATAGCCCTGCGCGAAGACTTCTTTTTCTCTTGGACAAGCAAAATAGCTCTTCGTCTGTCTTCGTACCTTCGCGTCTTCGCGGTTCCGGCCGCGTGACGCTATCATGCTTACGGATGGCATCGATTCCGTTTGCCCAGCTGTTCGGCATCAGCGGCCGCCGCGCCGTCGAGGCGATCGTTCCACGGCGGACGTTTGACGATGTGGTGCTGCCGCCGCTGACGCGGCGCGCGCTGGATACGGCGCTGGCGCAGGTGACGCAGCACGATCTGATTTTCAACCGCTGGGGCCTCGGCGAGCGCCATCCCACCGGGCTCGCGCTCGCGTTCAACTTCGCCGGCCCGCCCGGCACCGGCAAGACGATTTGCGCCGAAGCGATCGCGCATTCGCTCGGCCGGCGACTGCTGCTCGTGCGCTACGCCGAGCTCGAATCGTTGTGGATGGGCGAGACGCCGAAGAACGTCGCCACCATCTTTCGCACGGCACGCGACGAGAAGGCGGTGCTGCTGTTCGACGAAGCCGATGCGATCGCGTCGCGGCGATCGACCTCGGTCGACAACGGCTACCAGCGTGAATCGAACACCGTCGTCAGCGTGCTGCTGCAGGAACTCGAGCGCTACAATGGCGTCGTCATCTTCGCCACCAACCTGGCGGCGAACTTCGATCCGGCGTTCGAGCGCCGGATTCGCACCCACGTGCTGTTCGAGATGCCGGGCGAAGCCGAGCGCGAACAGATCTGGCGGGTCCAGCTGCATCCGGTCCGCACACCGCTGGCGGCCGACGTCGATTTCGGATCGCTGGCCGCTCGCTACGAGGTGAGCGGCGGTGACATCCGCAACGCCGTGCTCAAGGCGGCGCTCGCCGCGGCTGCCGAACCCGGGCCCGATTCGGCGAAGCAGATTCACCAGCGGCATTTCGAGGCGGCGATGGAGGACGTGATTGCCGCGAAGAAGGTGATGCGACAGTCGCTGTTCGACGGCGTGCCGCTCGTGCCGGAGGCGAACCTCGTCGCTGCGGCGGCGTCGCACGCGTCGCGGTTGGTCGTCTACGCGCTCGTTGCCGCTGGTGTGTCCGTCGCGCTGGCGTTGGCTGCGCTCGCTGTCGCATTGCTCAAGTGAAGGCAGCTGATGGTGATGACGGTCAGGATTCGGGCCGGCTGTACCGCGCTGGCGATCGGTTTCGCCGCGGCAGCAGGTATTGCGCAGCAGACGACGGCCGACGAGAGTCTTGCGCGCGTGCGGATCGTCGTCACGACCAGGGCTGGAGGCGCGGCCGTCAGCGCGCGCGGCGCAACAGTCGCCAGCTTTATAGCCGCCGTCAACAGCGGGCCGGCGTCCACAACGGTGAGCCGAACGGGCCGTGTGCTGCAGGTGTCGCGAAATGTGGCCGGTCAGAGCGCCGAGGCACAGTTCGATGTCGTGCTCGCCGACCTGACCGACGCCCCAATCGTCTGGGATATCGCGACCGACGCGGCCGCGGACACGCAGTTGTCCGTCTACGCGCTGAACAACCCGGACCGGCCGACGCTCGTCGACCGGTTCACCACGAGCGATCGGAGCGCGCAGTTCACGACGCGCACGACGCTGGTCAGCACGCCCGCGATCAAGATGACGCACCTCGGGCCGCGCCTTGTGCTCGCACACTATTACCCGTGGTATCTGGCCGATACCTGGCGCGATCCGCAGCTGAGCGACCGTCCGCTGCGGCCGTATTCGACCGAGGCGCAGTCCGACATCAACAGCGAAGCCGTAATGGCTCGGGCCGCCGGCATCGATGCATGGGTCGTCTCGTGGCAGGGGTTCGAATCCGGCTTCAACGATCGGCGGATGCGGATCGCGCTCGACGCCGCGCAGGCAGCCGGCATGCGCGCCTGCGCCTACACCGAAACCTACGTCGCCAATTCAACCCTCGACGCGACGCGCCCGATCGACCCTCGTGTGCTCTTCAACTGGCTGTCGGATCTCGTCGATCGCTACGGCAGCCACCCAGCGTACCTTCGGGTCGGCGGCCGCCCGGTGATCTTCACGTATGCCTCCGTGCTCCTGCCTCAGGCCGACTGGGCCGAGGTGATGGCTCGTCTGCGGAGCAGCGGCCGTAATCCGCTGATCATCGGCGATTTCTCGCGATCGACGCTTCTCGAGACCTTTGACGGCGAGTATCAGTACTCGAACGTGTTTTCAACCGGCAGCGTACTCAGCGATTTCGTTCGCGGCGAGAGCCTGCGCGTGCGCACCTTCGACCTGCTGCGACCCGGGGATCACCGCCGCGTGTGGGTCGCCTCGGTGACGCCGGGTTTCGACGACAGCCATTTGCTCGATCGCAAAACGCCGCGCATTGTCGAGCGCCGCGACGCCGCGGTCTACGACGAGCAGTGGTCGAATGCGATCGACACCGGCGCCGACTGGATCGTCGTGACCAGCTGGAACGAATGGTGGGAGAACACCGAGGTCGAGCCTGGCGACCGCTACGGCCGGCTCTACTTGGATCGCACGCAGCACTGGAGCGGGGTGTTCAAGGCAGCGTCGCGGACACGCGAGCCGATCCCGCGATAACGCCGAAAATGCGCTCATTCTCAAAATCGACGTAGGGCCGCCCTTTCAGGGCGGCCCTACGTCCGCGCTGCAAGCCCGCACCTACGCAATTCTCAAACGGCTGATTAGGGCTGAGCGCCTGCGTGTGTTCCGTAGACAGACAACTCCGCGATCGACCAGGCGTTGACTGGATCGGTCCCGAGTTGGCGCAGCCGCAATCTTCGAACCCCGCCGCGTCCGATAAACAACGTGATCGGCATCGTGCGCGGATCGTGCAGCGCCGCAGTCAGCGCCGCCGCTGCCGGTGAACCAGTCCAGCAGGTTTCCCACGATCCAATGCTGCCGGCGCAATCGACGTCGAGGCTGCGCGGATACTCCATCGGCAGCGGACCGAGTTCGAGCCGCACCGCCGTCACGAAGGTGTCGTCGCGCAGATCGACGATCAGTTCTTCGCCGCCGTGCTGCGGCCGACCCGAGTTCCACCACGTGTCGAGCGTCGCGTCGAGCATGCGGCCGACCTCCGTTTGCGCGCTGCTCGCGGCGACGCTGGCGATGGGTACGCGGTCGCCAATCGATCCGGTGTGGACCTCCGGTGCACGCGTGATCCGATACACGTGCCATGGCGGCTCGCTGGCGACCAGCGACGCGCGCGGATGCCGTATCACGAGGGCCGACCATCGCTCGACGTTGGCATCGGCCACGGCGATCAGCAGATCGCGATCGTGGCACAGCGCATCGAGCACGCGCTGGTCTCCCTGGTCGAGCGCACGTCGAAGAATCGAATAATGAATCGGGACATATCCGCTGTAGCCGTTGACGAGCGGCACACGGTGCGACATCGTCCTGAACAGCGCGGCGGTGTCGCCTTCGACGGTGCCCAGCGGCAATTCCAGCACCGCTGCCGCAGCGCCGTCGCCGCCAATTGGCAACGGCGGCGGCGGCGGCAGTTCGGCGACGGTCATCCGCGGCCAGGCTTCGACGACGATGACCAGGCAGGCCGCGATCGCGAGAAGCGCGCGAACACGGACGGCGACGTTGGCGGTGACCTGTGCGAACGCGAGGGCCGCTGCAATCGCCACGCAAAACACGAACAGCGCCCCGAAACGGGCCGGCACGCGCAGTCCGGAGAAGCCCGGCAGCTGGAGCAGCCACCAGTAGGGGCCGTGGAACATGATCGGTGTGCCGTTGAACCGTGGGTTCGGGCCGAGCGCGAACAGAAACAGCACCGGCCCGGCAAGCAGGTAGAAGACGAAGATCGAACCGCGGGCCCGTGCCGACACGAGCCGGCGGCTCGACAGCAGGTACACGAGCGCCAGCATCAACGCGACGGTCGCCGGCTTCTGCGGCGTTCGCACCGACAGCAGCGGCGAGGCGGCGCGCGGCGGAAATGTCCACGGTCCCGCCAGCGCCCAGACGGCGACCGCGCCGGCAGCGATTGCAGCCCCGGCGAGACAGACGGTGCGAATGAGCCGCACGCTCCGCGGCCGCGGCTGCGGCGGATTGTCTTTGAATGCCGCCACGGCACCGATCGCGACGAGCAGCGTCACGATCGCGCCCGGAAAAAACTCGTCTTCAGCGTGGTCGAAGCGCGAGAGCGGCGCCCACGCTCTCGCGTCCGCTCCGACTGCGACCAGCGACGTCACGTCGGCGCTGAACGCCTCGATTTCCTCGAAGCGGCGCTGCAGCGACAGGTCGTTCTGCCAGTGGTAGTAGCCCCATGCGATCGGCGCGAGCGCGAGCAGCGTGAACACGGTTGCGACGGCGATCGCCGCCGCGTCGCGGCTGTTCCGGCAGAACCAGACGACGAAGAGCAGCACCAGCACTGGAAAAATCAGCAGCAGGTAGCCGTTCGACAGGGCCTGGACGAGGAACGCCGCGGCAAACGCGACCAGCCATACCGGCCGTCGCGTCGCGATGTAGCGGTGCAGTGCCAGCAACGCCAGCGGTACGCCGAACATCCACAGCACCTGGATGTGGGCGGTGTGCGCCATCCGGTAGGCGCTGAACGCGACCGCACAGCCGGCGATGTAGCCGGCGTCGTGTCTGCGCGTCACGGCGAACACGAGCGCGTGCGCCGCCAGCGCCGTAAGCACGAACGCGGCGAGAAACGCCGCGTTGTGGCTCGTCACCGCGCCGGCGCCCAGCCACTGCAGCGGCGTCGTCAGCAGGCTGATCCCGATCAGATGCTCCGACAACGCCAGCGCCCCGGGCATCGGCCAGAAGAACGGCGCGCTCCACCATCGGCCCGTCAACGGCAGCGCGTGCGCGTTCCACCACAGAATCCAGGTCGTGAGAACCGGGTCGTACGGATCGTGCGGCAGCGTCGAACCGAGATGAGCGGCCACCGGCCAGGTGATCGCGAGAGTGACGCCCGCATACACGGCGCAGGCGAGCAACCACTGGTCGCCCCGGGTGCCCGGCGAACGCGTGGTCCCGGCGAGCAACTAGCGGCAGTCCTCCAGAAGCTTCGACGCGTCGGCACACGAATCAGCGTCGCGATACGCGCCGCGATACTCCGGCGGCAGCACTTCCGCGACGGCGAGGCCGATGGCGTCCATGACCAGGCGTCGATCGCCCGCGGTCCGCGCGAACAGGCCGTCGGCGCCGATCGGACGACCGACGGTCATGACGACGCGCGCTGGATGGATCGTCGGATCGCCGATCGGAAAGAGGTGCTCGGCGCCGGCGAGCCCGACCGGGACGACGATCGTCCCCGGCGTCGCGAGATACCGTGCGGTCCCCGGCAGCATGCGCTGCATCTCGGCGGTACGGCTGCGCGTACCTTCGCCGAACAACAGGAGCAGATCACCGGCGGCCAGGCGCGCGAGCGCCGCGTCGATCGACTGCCGCGCCGCGCGCGCGACGTCGCGCGCCGTCAACACCGCCTCCTCCGACGACACGTCGGCGCTTTGCGGCACCTTGATCGTGCCGAAGCACAGGCTCGAGAAGCGGCGACGGCGATCGCTGAAGATCTTCGGTCCGGCCAGCGCGGTGAGCCGGTTGGCGACTGCGGCTCCGCAGGTGCGCTGCAGCAGCACGTCGATCACGTTGGCGTCGGCGTAGGACACGTGGTTCGCCACGATGACCGCGTTCGGTGCCGCGGCCACGCGGTTCAGGTGCGCCAGTCCAATGACGATCGAATCGGCGCGGAGAAAGCGATCGGCGAGCAGATGGTGAATGCGCCGCGACAGCGGATCGGGCGGATAGTAGCCCCAGCCCGCGTCCATCCGCAGCCGGTCACGCAGATCGAGCAGCGCGCCGGGGCCGGCACTGGCGATTTCGCGCTCGAGCGCAATCCGGATGTCCTGCTGCGTCAGCAGATCCTGTCCGGTCAGAAAATCGATCACCGCGCCGATCAATGCGTCGCGGACGGCATCGCTCTGCGCAACGGCGCCGCCGGCGGTGCGACCGCTCGTATGCTCTGTCACGGGCAGGCGCCAGTATAGCGGCGTTGCCGTCGCCGGGCTCACTCCGTTCACGAATGGCGCCACGCGCCGATTTCGCGAGAGTACAATTCGTGCCGAGGGAGACGTGATGACGAGACGACCAACGACTCGGGCCTGGGTCTTCGCGCTCGGCGCGGCCGCGCTGTCGGCGGCATCGACGATGACATCCGGACAGCAGGAACACTATCCGGTCACGATCATCGCACCAGGGAAGGGTCCGTTCTCGTTTCCTCCGGGCTATCAGACGCCATGGGAGAAGATCGACATCCGCGTCACCGAAAAGATGTCGCCGAACCTGTTCGTGCTGCACGGATCGCAGGGGCTGGATCCCGCGCATCCCGACGCGTCGGGCGGCAGGGCGATGGCGCTCTTCGGTGCCGACGGCGTGCTGCTCGTCGACACCGAGAACCGCCAGGTTGCGGACAAAACGCTGAAGGCGATCCGCTCCTTCACCGACGCGCCGATCAAGGTCCTCGTCAACACGCACATCCATCCCGATCACACCGGTGCGAATGCTTTCTTTGCCCGCCAGGGCGCGCTGATCTTCGCGCAGGAGGATCTGCGGTCCGAAATGGTGCGGCCGCCGGCGCGCGCCAACGGCGAACCCGGCCCGGCGCCCGAACCGGGGGCCGTTCCCGTCGTCACCTACAGGTACAGCGCCGCGACTTCCGGTCAGCCGACGGTCACTCTGATGATGAACGGCGAGACGGTCGATTTCATCCCGATGATGCCGTCGCACACGTCAGGCGACACGATCGTCCGCTTCCGCAACGCCAACGTGATCTACATCGAGGATTTCTACCGGAACTTCGGCTACCCGTTTGCCGACCAGGCCAACGGCGGCTCGATCGCCGGCATGCTCGACGCTGTCGACCTGATCCAGAAACTGGCCGGGCCGGACACCACGCTCGTTCCGGGACACGGCACGCTGGTGAAGAAGCAGGATCTCCTCGCCTACCGCGCCATGCTCGTCGAGGTGATGGCGAAGGTGAAGGCGCTGCGCGGACAGGGCAAGTCGTTGCAGGACGTGCTCGCCGCGAACCTCACGGCGCCCTACGACGGCAAGACCGAAGGCGACACCCAGCAGAGCAAGGATCGCTTCATCACCGAGGTCTTCGACGAAGTCAAAGATTTTCCGCCGGTGGTCGACGGCAAACGCATCATGCCGAAGCATCCGTAGCCGAGCCGCGGCGGTTACAACAACCTGCGAGCGGTCGACCAGATCTCGGCGACGAGATCGCCCGCCGGAATCGGTTTCGCCATCGCCGCCGACTGACCGGCCCACACCTGCATCCGCTGATGGTCGCCAGCGGCCGCGCCGACCTCTTTCATCGCCGCGGTGAGCCCGCGTTGCACCGGGTACGGCGCCGGCGGCGGCGCGTCGGCGGCCGCCGCCGCGGCCACGAAGGTGGTCGCAATGCTCCGGCCGAGCCGGCCGGTGAAAGCGCGCGTGAGGACGGTGTCTTCGGGCTCGAGTCTGGCAAGCGCGTTCGCCCAGGCCGGATGCGTGCGCGCTTCCGGGCAGCGCAGGAACACCGTGCCGAGCATCGCGGCGCTGGCGCCGAGCGTCAACGCGGCCGCGACGCCGCGGCCGTCGCCGATCCCGCCGGCAGCGATGATCGGCAGATCGAGGTGATCGGCCAGGCGCGGCACGAGCGCGAACAGACCGACACCCTGGCGTTCGGCCGCCGCCGCATCGAAGGCGCCACGATGGCCGCCGGCTTCGTATCCTTGCGCGATGATCGCGTCGGCGCCGGCATCGCGGGCGCGCCGTGCCTCGGCGAGCGTGGTCGCGGTCGCGAACCACGTCAGCCCTCGCGCCTTGAGCCGTTCGACGATCGATGGCGGGTAGACGCCCATGATCGATGACACCGCCGCCGGAGCGGCGTCGATCAATTCGTCGCACTGCGCGGCGAAGTCGGGCAGGGCGATGTCCCCGGCCGTCGGCGGCACCGCTGGTCCCCAGCGCGCAAGGAATTCGCGCAGGCGCGACTCGGCGGCTGGATCACGCACGGGCACGGGATCCGGAATCCAGAGGTTGAGTTGAAATGGTCCGGGGCTCCCCGATCGGAACTCGGCAACCCAGTCGCGAATCGCCGCGGCCGGTGACAGCAGGGCACCCATCGCGCCCATTCCACCGGCGTTGGCGACGGCGATCGACAGGCTCGCCGGGCAGGCGCCGGCCATCGGCGCGAGGAGGATCGGCACCTGCAATCCGTAGCGTGCGCAGAAGGCCTGTGCGCGCGTCAGCGTCTCGGTCATGCCTCCACTATAGTTGTCGGTGATTCGAAGGAGCGGAGATGACTGTCGAAGAGATCTTCCTTGCCGCCGCGGCAGACAAGCTCGCGGAAAATCTGGGCCGCATTGAAACCTGCGTGCCGAAGCTGACGCCGGACGTGTTGTGGGCGCGCGATTCGGAAAACGAGAACGCGGTTGGCAACCTGTTGCTACACCTCGACGGCAACGTGCGGCAGTGGATCCTATCGGGGATCGGCGGCGCGCCCGAACGCCGCGACCGGGCCGCCGAGTTCGCGGCGCGGTCGGGACCTGACGGCGGCGCACTGGTCACGAAACTGCGCGGCACGGTGAACGAGGCAATCGCGACGATCCGCACGCTGCCGCATGCGCGGCTGCACGAAGCGGTCACGATCCAGGGATACGACACGACCGTGCTGGCCGCGATCTTTCACGTGGTCGAACATTTCTCAGGGCACACGTATCAGATCATCCTGATGACGAAGCACGCGACGCACGAGGATCTCGGGTTCTACGGATATCTGGCGGCAACCGGCCGCAAGCCGTAGCCGGTTGCAGGCGCGGGCTTTCAGCCCGCGCGCTTGAGGCCCGCCGCAAACGAGCACGCCACGAAGGCACGAAAACACGAAGATTCTTTTGAAAGAAAGGTCTTCTTCGTGCCTTCGTGTCTTCGTGGCGGCTCAAGACGGCGCGAGTTTGTGCAGCGCGTCGCCGGCACCCGCGTGGGGCACCCTGAAAGGGCGCCCCTACGTTACGTCGCGCTTCAGAATCTCACCCGCAACGTGAACTGCGCGAAGCGCGAATAGTTGCCCTGCGTCGTCACCTGCGCGAAGGTCGCGTTCCCGAAACTCGAACTCGCCATCCGTGTGTACCAGGGCGCGTTGAACAGGTTGATCACCTCGAGCCGCAGCGTGACCGTCGGCCCGTTCCCGGCGCGGAAGTCCTTGTTGATGCCCAAATCGGTGCTGGTCCGCAGCGGCGAGCGGACGTCCGGCAAGATCATCGGCGCGTTGCCGAGCGTGAATGCCGGCGCCAGCGAGAAGGCCGCCGGGTTCAGATACAGGTTGTCGCCCGGGTTCGCGCGCAGCCGCTCGGTGATGTCGCCCGACGCCAGGAAATCCTGACCGGGGACGACGTTCGGCCGCTGGCCGGCGCCATTGAGGTTCGTCGTGTTCGGCGTCTGCGTGATGGCGATCGGGAAGCCGCTCTGCACGAGCACGACCGCCGACAGCGTCCAGCCGCCGACCAGGTACGACAGTGCGCCGGGTTTGTTCAGGTGCGCATGGCCCGGTCCGAACGGCAGCTGCACGATCGGCGCGAGCACCAGCTTGTGCGTCATGTCGTTCAAGCTGATTCCGTAATCGACGTCGGGGTTGTAGTTCGCCGAACCGGGAATGTAGTTGTAGTTGTCGACGATGCCCGGCGCGGCGGCGAAGGCGAGATAGTTGCCTGATCCGAACTGCCCGATCTGGTTGTCCCTGGCGACGCTGTAGGTGTAGCTGAAGTTTCCGCCCCACCATCCGCTGGTGCGCTTGCGCAGCTCGAACACGGCGGCGTTGTACACCGAATGCGCGCCCGCCGTCGTCATCGACACCGCATTCAATCCGTACTGCGGAAACGGCACCAGCAGCGAATTCAGCTGCACCTGCCGCTGCGTCGAGAGCGTGCCGGCGCCGGCGACCCCGAAGAACGGGTTGTTGACCAGCGTGGTCAACTGCCGCCCGAGCGCGAGATATTCGGTCGGCAGCTGATTGAGGTTGATCGCGCTGTTGAAGTTCAGATGAGCGCCGCGCGATCCGACGTAGCCGACGACCACGCTCATGTCGCCCGGCAGCTGCCGCTGCACGTCGACCGAATATTGCTGCATGCGAGGCGCCGTGGCATTCGGATCGAAGAAGCTGACGCCGGTGCTGACGCCCGACAGCAGTCCAAGCGAGTTGCCGGTCGGCTGCAGCAGCCCGCCGGGAAACGGATTGTCGATCGACGTGATCGGCACGTTGTTGTTCTGGACCAGCGTCGTCGTCTGCGAGTAGCCGGTGGAGAGGACCGGGCTGTAGTTCCACGGCGCCCAGTACAGTCCGTAGCCGCCGCGCAAAACCGTCTGCCGATCGACCGTGAACACCGCGCCGATCCGCGGCGAAGCCTTCACCGCCGGCGGGTTGCCCTGCGTTGTCGGCGCACCGTTGACGCCGGCGTAGATCAGGCCGCCCTTCACCTGACGCGCCTCGGGATGCAGCGGATCGGTTCCCGCCGGAATCGTCACGTTCAGCGGGCTCACCGTGTTCGGATCGAACCCGACGGCGAGGTTGTTGTTCTTCTCGGCGAGGCCGGTCTCGTGCTCGAGGCGGACGCCGTAGTTCAGCGTCAGGCGTGACGTGGCGCGATAGTCGTCCTGGATGTAGGCGCTCGAGTAGTTGACGAAATCGTCGACCTGCGAATTGATCGGCAGCGTGCCCGCCGACGGATAGCCAAGCAGCAGATCGGCGATCGCGTTGCGCGACGTCGCAACCGGCGAGGTCGCGTTCGAGCCGGTGAACTGGCCGCTGAAGGTGAAGCTGCCTGCGGAGTTGCCGTAGGTGCGCGAGCGGACGCCGAGACGGCGGTAGTCGGCGCCAACTTTCAGACTGTGCTCGCCGGCGAGTTTCGTCAGCGCGCCGTTCGTGCCGTACGAGTAGTAATGCGTCGTCCCCTGGCCGGTGTAACTCGCGCCCTGGTATCCGGTGAGCGTCAGGGCCGGGAAACGCTGCACCGGAATCGCGTCGGCAAACGCCGGGTTGAACCCGAGCGTGTGCGCATCGAACGGCGCCAGCAACGGCGTGATGTCGTCGAAGGTGTTGAAGCCGCCGCGCAGGGTCAGCACGGTCGACGAGTTCATCACGTAGGTGTTGTTGACCACGCCGACGTGGACCGGGCGATTGTTCTGGCCGCCCTGCGCGAACGGCGCGTCGGGGAAGAAGCTGACCGCCGGCTCCTCGGTGTACTGGTAGACGTAGACGCCGCTCAGGGCGACGTTGCTGTTGAAGTGGTGATCGAGCTTGCCGGCGAACTGCTGTCCGAGATTGTTCGGCGTGTTCTGCGCGACGTAGTTCGCGGTGCCGTTGTCCACCGTCGGGTTGACGTTGGGCAGCGGCAGGTACTGCACCATGTTCGCGCCGACCGGGTTGATCCGGTCCGCCGGGATCCGGTTGCCGGGAAACGGCTGGCGGGCGCCGGTAACCGGATCGGTCGTCAACGGGTCGTAGATGGTGATCGGCCGTCCGGCGGAGTCGACCAGCGCCGAGAAGTCGCCGGCGCGCTCGGCGGCCGTCGGCACGTGCAGGTTGCCGTTCTGCGTCAGCCCGTCGCGATACGCTTCGGTCGCAAACCAGAAGAAGGTGCGGTTGCGGACGATCGGCCCGCCAATGCCGCCGCCGGCGTTGCGCCAGTACTGATCGGGATTCGGCTGTCCCTGGATCTTGAGGAAGAAGTTCTCCGCGATGAGCGCACCTGGCCGCATCAGCAGGAAGCCCGATCCCTGGAAGCGGTTCGTCCCAGACCGCGCGCTCGCGTTGAACATGCCGCCGCCGGTCCGTCCCATCTCGGCGTCATAGGTGTGGACCTGGATCTTCACGTCGTCGACCATCTCGATGTTCGGGCTGATCGACGCGCGGTTCTGCATGTCGGTGATCGGATAGCCGTCGAGCAGGTAGTTGTTGCCGACCGAGATGCCGCCGCCGAGCGAGATGCGCGACGCTTCGGTCTGATCCTGCATCCGGTTCATGTGCGGATTGCCGGTGTAGGTGACGGTCGGCACGGTGTTGCTGGCGAGAAAGGCCATCCGGCTGATGCTCGGCAGCGTTTCGAGCGTCTTGCTGTCGAGGACGTCGCCGGTCGACGCATTCGATGTCTCGATCAGCGGCGCTTCGGCGGAGACGGTGATGGTCTCTTCCACTGCGCCGATCTCGAGCAGGATGTCGAGCGTGAGGAACTGCTGCGTGCCGATCCGCGCGTCGCGGCGCTCGAACTTCTTGAAGCCGCTCACCGCCGCGCGCACCGTGTAGACGCCAGGCACGACGCCGGGGAACGAGTACTCGCCGACGTCGTTCGACGGCGTCTCGCGGACGACGCCGGTGTCCTGGTTGACGAGCGAGACCGTGGCGCCGGGAATCACGCCCTGCGCGTCTTTCACAGTACCGCGCAAGCCGCCCTGGAACGATTGAGCGGCGGCCGCAGCGGCGGCCAGTGACACGACGAGGACCACGACGATCAGTCGCGTACATTTCATGACCTTCTCCACGGGTGATCGATGGGGCACGAAGGCGTCAGCCGAGCGACCGACGCTGGCTGAAGGCTTCGCGCTACGTCGAAACAGCAACTGTCAGTGGCCGCTGCGGCCGCGCCCGCCGGTCGACGCCGGGACGCCGTTCTTGGCCGCGTCCTGCATCGCTTCGACGAAGGTGTCGATCTCCTGCAGCGTCGTGTAGACGTTCGGCGTCACGCGCAGGCCGGTGTAGTCGAACACCTGGTTCGGCGGCTGGCCGCCGACGACGGCGTTGATGACGATCCGGTAGCGGTCCATCATGAACTGCGCGAGCGCGCGCGAGTCGACGCCGTCGATGCCGACCATGGCGAGCCCCCAGGTCTGTCCCGGCTCGAGGCTGGACAGGATCTTGACGCGCGGGTTGCTCTTGATCGCGTTCGCCCAGCGCAAGGTCAGGTAGCGAAGGCGCGCCGCCTTCCGCTCGGCGCCGATCGCCTGGTGGAACGCGAGCGCTTCGCCGACGGCGGCGCGAATCGCGGTGGGATAGGTGCCGATCGCTTCGAACTTGCGGATGTCGTTGGCCTGCCGCTCCGGCACCGCCTGCAGCGGCCACAGCTTCGGGACGTTCTCGCGGCGCACGTAGAGCAGGCCGTTGCCGATCGGTGCGAGCAGCCACTTGTGCAGGCTGACGCCGTAGTAATCGCATTCGAGATCGCGAATCTTGAACGGGAAATGCGCGATCGCGTGCGCGCCGTCGACCACCGTCGCGATGCCACGCGAGCGCGCCAGGCGGCTGAGCCGCTGCACCGGGAACAGCTGCCCGGTGAGGTTCGTGATGTGGCAGAAGTGAAAGACTTTGGTTTGCGGCGTAATCGCGCGCTCGAAGCGCTGATACAGATCGTCCTGCGTCGTCGGCACCGGGAACTGCAGCCGGGTCACCTTGATCTTGTCGCGGCGCACGCGCTGATCCCACGTCGTCAGCATCCGCGGGTAGTCCTGCTCGGTCGTGATCACCTCGTCGCCGGGTTTCAGGTCGAGGCCGTTCTGGACGATCTGCAGCGACTCGCTGGCGTTGCGGGTGAGTGCCACTTCGTCCTCGTCGAAGCCGAACTCCCGTGCGAGGCCGCGCCGCACCGTCTGCAGGTGCCGCTCGATGTCGCTGCGATAGTGCACCGGCAGCATGTTCGACATGTCCATGTAGCGCTTCGTCGCTTCGAGCACGACGCGCGGGCTGGGACAGGTGTTGCCGTTGTTGAGATTGATCAGCGTCCGATCGAGCGTGAACGCATCCTGGATCTCGCGCCAGTAGAACTCGTCCTGCGCGACCTCCTCCGGCGTGCGGTCCGCGACCGCGGCGGTTGCCGCTTCGAGGTGCGCGAGTCCGGCGAACGGACGCGACGCGAGGGCACGGGTACCGATCGCTCCACCGAGACCGAGAAACGCGCGGCGGCTCCACATAACCGAACCTCCTTCGGAAACCGAGCGGATGCTACCACGCGAGTAGCGGAGCGGGCGGAAAGGTTGGGGAACTGCGGCAGCGAAGGCGTGCAGACGCGCGATACAGGTATTTAACCGCAGAGACCGCCAAGACCGCTGAGACGAGGCGCGGCCCGCGTAGCGGGCCCGTCGCGCGATACGCTTCCAGTGCCTTCGTGCGTCTTCGTGTTTTCGTGTCTTCGTGGTTCCGGCGAGCAGCAACGGGTCCAGCTGAAGCCGGACACTGGAATCGATCTCCGGTTCGTCGACGAGTGGACCGGTTGCCGCGATGAGGCCTTGAAGAAACTCGCGTGACCTACTGACAGGATTGTCAGTGACAGCGCGGGATGGTGGTTCGGCGGTATGAGGTCAGCCAGCCGTGCGCCTCGTCCATCGATCCGAAGATGTGCACGACATTGGCGCCGGTGAGCGTCATCCGGACGGCGCGATACGCGTAGGCCATCGCGGCACCGACAATGGTGTGGGCGACGAACGCGCGCGGCGCAACCGCGTAGACCGGGCTGCGCAGGGCGATGCTGCGCGCCTGCAGCCAGGTGAGCGGCAGATCCGAGGCCTCCCGCAAGTCGACAATCAGCGGGAAGGTCGGATCGAAGCGCGTGTCGGCGGCGAGACGATCCTGCGAGGCCATGATGTCGGTGGCGGTAACCAGGCCCGACATCGAGATCGAACTGACCCCCGAAGAGGTATCGACGTCGCACAACCACACACCCGCTTGATTCGCCATTGGCTCCCCCGAGGCCGGTTCGGTCGCGCTCCCGCGGCCCCATCTCCGACGTACGTCCGCATCGTACCAATCGGCGTGAACGCGGCCTATTCCTCTGTGGTGGGCGTCTTGGATGTATGTTGAACGCCGCGAAGTGCTTACTGTGACATATCGCGCATCGCTCGAGTGATCAGGAGCGACAGATTTCGCAGATTCCAAGGCGCGCTGACTGATGAGTTCCGCGACTAGCTGCTGCATAGAAACGTCGGCGGGTGCGACTGGCTGAGCTAGTGCTCCGCCGACGGGATCCGACGACGTGTCGCAGCCGGCCGCGCGCCGCCGCTCCCGGGCACGCGCCGCCAGCATCACTCCGACGGCCGCCGCCGCGTCGTCCCCAGACATGTAGACAATCTACAGCCATGGGTGTAGATTGCCTACCTCCATGGCTATCCGCTCGACTCCGCGCACCGACATCCTGCAGGGCACGCTCGACATGCTGATCCTGCAGACGCTGCGCTGGGGGCCGGCGCACGGCTACAGCATTGCCCAGGCGATCCGATCGGCGTCGAACGATGCGTTTCGTGTCGAGACCGGATCGCTCTATCCGGCGCTGCACCGCCTCGAACAGCGGCAGCTGGTGCGAGCGGAGTGGAAACACTCCGACAACAACCAGCGCGCCAAGTACTACCGCCTGACCGCCGCCGGACGCCGCCACCTCGCCCGCGAACAATCGCGCTGGCAGCAGGTTGTCGACGCGGTGCACGCGTTGATGCGGCCGCGCGAACAGGAGGGATGAGCATGCGCTGGCCCGGCTGGTTCGGCCGCCGTCGCGACGCCGAAATTGACGAGGAGCTCGCCTCGCATTTGCGGATGGCGATCGCCGATCGGCTCGAGCGCGGCGAGGAGCCCGACGCTGCGCGGCGGCGGGCGTTCATCGAGTGCGGCAACCCAGTGCTGGCGAAGGAGGCCACGCGCTCGGTATGGACGTGGACAGCAGTGGAGCAGCTCGCCACCGATCTGCAGATCGGCGCGCGCGTGCTCTGGCGTGCGCCGGCGCTCAGCGCGACGGCGATCACCTTGATCGCGCTCGTCATCGGCGGCAACACCACCATTTTCTCGATGGTGCACGCGATTCTCGCCAAGCCGGCGCCCGGCGTCGCCGCCGATCGCCTCGTGACCCTCGGCTGGGTGACCGACGGCGAGGAACACCCGGGCAACAGCTATCCGAATTACGTCGACGTCGCGGCCGCGAGCCAGACGTTGAACCCGATGCTCGCCGCGGGATTCAAGCGGCTGATCCTGACAACGACCGAGGGCAGCTACGCGATAAAGGGGGCGACGGTCTCGACGAACTATTTCGAAACCCTGGGCGTTGCCCTGGCGCGGGGCCGGACGTTCACGGCGCAGGAAAGCCGGCTCGACGCCTCGGGGCTGGTTGCCGTGATCAGCGATCGCCTCTGGCGCGATCGCTTCGGCGCTTCCCCCGACATCGCCGGGCAGACGACGATCCTCAACCGCCATGTGACGACGATCGTCGGCGTCGCTCCGCCGGAGTTCCGAGGCGTCGCGCTCAACGAACGTTCGGACGTCTTTCTGCCACTGGTCGCCTCCGCGCTGATTGACGGCCAACAGGCGATGTTGACCGACCGCGGCGCGCCGTTCGTGATCATGATCGGCCGCCTCGCACCGGGCGTCGCGCTCGCCGCGGCGCGGGCGGAGCTCGCGACGATCGCGCAGCGGTTGCCGCGTGTGGCCGGCGACACGGCGCGAAGCCGCACGATCCAGCTGTTTCCCTACTCGGGCACCGCCGCGGGTGACAGCCTGGTGGCGCAGCGCGGACCGTGGTTCCTCGCCATGTTCTCGATCATCACCGCGCTCACGCTGTTCATCGTCTGCGCCAACGTCGCGAACCTGATGCTGGCGCGCGCGGTCGTGCGCGCGCGCGAGATGGCGGTCCGTCAATCCTTCGGCGCCTCACGCCTCCGGATCGTCCGCATCTTTGTCGCCGAAGCGCTGGCCATCGGTGCCGCGGCCTGGGCCGCCGCCGCGCTCTTCGCGTTCTGGACGACGCGGGCGCTGCCGCGGCTGATGAGACCGGTCGACGGCGATTCGGCCCCCGTCGCCTTCGACTTCACGCCGGACTGGCCGGTGCTCGGCTACGCGATGCTGCTCGCGCTGGCCGGCGCCGCGATCGTCAGCGCCGCTCCGGCGATCCGCGCCTGCCGCCAGGATCTCCAGCCGCTGCTGAAGACCGGCGAGCAGGGGGTGATCCAGGGACGGTCGAACGTGTCGAACGGCCTCGTCGTCCTGCAGCTCGCGTTCAGCGTCCTGCTGTTGACGACCGCCGGTCTCGCGTATCGATCGCTCGCCGTGTTGAGCGGATCCGATCTCGGCTTCAATCGCGATCGTCTGCTGCTCGTGACGATCAACACCAAGGCGGCCGCGGCGACCAGCGCGGCGAACGTGCGGCTGCTCGAGCGGATGGTCGAGGGCGTGCGCGCGGTGCCGGGCGTGTCGACGGTCTCCTATGCGCGCCGGCCAATCCAGAACTTCTGGGTTCCGGAGCGCCTCGGCGGCGGCGCGGGCGAGCGGCCGATCGTCGCCGAGCGCAACGAAGTCGGATCGGCGTACCTGCGAACCATGGGCGTGACGCTGATCGCCGGCCACGATTTCGACGCGCGCGGCGACGCCGCCGGCGCGGTGATCGTCAACCAGCGGCTCGCGAACCTTCTCTGGCCCGGCGAGCCAGCAGTCGGCCGGACGCTGCGGCTCGGTACGTCGGCCCAGCCGCTCGTCGTCGCTGGCGTGGCGCCGAACGCGTTCTATAGCGGCTACCGCCGGGAGCCGGATCCGAATTTCGTTTTCGTCGCCGCCAGCCACGCCCTCCCGGCGCCAGACGAAGCGACTCTGTACGTTCGCTACTCGGGTAGCGAGGAGGGCATAGCGCCCGCAGTCACCCGCGCGCTGCGCGCCATCGACGACCGTGCGCCGATCGTCTATCTCCGTTCGATCGAGGAACAGCTCGAAGGCCTGACCTGGCCGATCCATGCGCTCGCGATTCTGCTGGCGGCGTTTGCCGTCGCCTCGCTTGCCATCGCGACGATTGGCCAGTACGCGGCCGTCGCGTTCACGATGCGCCGTCGGATTCGCGACTTTGGTGTCCGCATGGCGCTCGGCGCCTCGTCGGCGGACATCCTCGGCTCGGTCGTCCGAGAAGGCCTCCGCCTCACGGCCGCCGGACTGCTGATCGGCGGCGGCCTGAGCATCGCCGCCGCGTCCGGCCTGCGATCGATGTTGTTCGGCGTGACGCCGACCGATCCGCGGACCTACGCCGTCGTTTTCGCGCTGCTCGGCGCCGCGTCGCTCGTCGCCTGTTACCTGCCGGCGCGGCGCAGTGCGCGGATCGATCCGATGCAGGCGCTGCGCCAGGAGTGACATGGCGGGCGCACCCGAACTGAAGCTGGCCATCGAGGAGAAGCGCGGCGCGATCGATGTGTTCACGCTGTGGGTGCCGCGCATCGCGCTCGTGCTCGCGTTCGTGTTGATCGGTGGCACGAAGTTCAACAACAACCCGCGCGGCGACTGGTTCCGGATCTTCGAGCGGATCGGCTGGGGCCAGTGGTTCCGTTACTTCACCGGCGCGATGCAAATCGCCGGCGCGCTGCTGATGCTCACACCGTGGACGCTGACGCTCGGCGCGGCCATGCTGGCGTGCACGATGGTCGGCGCGATGATCGTCGACGTCGTGGTCATGCACGCCGTCGGGTATGCGTTCGTGCCGTTGATCCTCCTCGGCTTCATCGCCGCAGTCTGGTTCGCCGGACGCTTCGGCGCCGGTGCCCCGACGCGCTGACCGATCGACGTCACGGGCGTCGTCCGGCCAGGGACGGTCGATCGACGTCCAAAGACACACGCGCGGACTGGAGCTTCGATGTATCACCTGCGGTCGGCGGGCACGGGCGGCGACCGTTCGAACGGCGTGCGGCACAATGCGACCGCGGCCGTCGTCTCTGCTTCGTCGCATGCGGTCTTCGTGCTGTTCGCGTTGATGCTGGTGCGCGCCGGCGCACCGGGCGGCGGCGCGCCTGTCGCGGCCCGGCAAGATGGTTCGTCGAAGATCGTCTTTTTCGAAGACCCACGCGACGGCCGTGGCGGCGGCGGTAGTGGTAATCAACACGCGCAGCCGTCGCGACTGGCCGAGATGCCGGGACGCGATCGGACGACCGTCCCGGTCGCACGATCCGCGTCGTTCAACCTGACGCTTCCGGAACCAGACCCTGTAGAGACACTGCAGATTGCCGCCGTGGATCGTGCGGCCGGTCACGACATGTTACCCGGCGCCATCGATGGTCCGCCGGCGCCTCCGACCTTGTCGCAGGGACCGGGCAGCGGCGACATTTCCGGCACAGGGTCGGGCCACGGCATCGGGCCGGGCGAGGGCGATGGCCTCGGCCTCGGCCGCGGCGGAAACACCGGCGGCGATGTCTACAGGCCTGGCAACGGCGTGAGCCAGCCTCGCCTGCTCAGGGAAGTAAAGCCGCAATACACTGCCGACGCAATGCGAGCGAAAGTACAAGGTACCGTTCTCGTCGTCTGCGTCGTTCGCGCGGACGGCACGATCACCGACGTGCGCGTCGCGCGGTCGCTCGATCCGACGTTCGGTCTCGATCAGCAGGCGGTAGCGGCGGTCAGGCAATGGACGTTTGCCCCAGGAACACGGATGGGCGAACCGGTCGCCGTGCAGATCACGGTGGAGCTCACGTTTACGCTCCGCTGACGCGCACGGCTCGACTGGTGACGCGCATCGATTGAATCGGGACCGCTGGATCAGCCACGAAGCCACGAAAGCACGAAGATCAAAAGGTGGCCCTTGGCAGTACTGATCCAGCGTGGACGGAGCCCCGAGCCCAGCCCCGACGGCAACAGAGAGCTGCGACAATACCGGGTCGTGCCACGGCGTCGCCTCGCGATCGCGATCATGCTCGCCGTTCTCAGCGCGTCCGCGCGAGCGGCGGGCGGGCAGGACGCGCGGCCGTTCGTGATCGTCGTCGACCGCGACATGACGCCGGTGGCCGGGACGATCGATCTCCTCACCGTGCAGCGCGCGTTCGTCGCGGTCGAGGATCGCTGGCTGCCACCGGCGCGCTTCGACGAGTCGACGCGCGTCAAGCGCGGGCTGGGCATCGGTTACCGCGCCGGCAAATGGTTCGCGCTCGACCTGCCGCAGGATCATTTCCTGATGGTCGTCGGCCACGAGGTCTTCGGCCACGGTGCCAGGCTGCGCGAGATCGGCGCGCACGGCGTGGAGTACGGCTTCGATGCGCCGATTCCTTATGGCGCCGGCGGCGCGGTCACCGAGTTCTCGGGCGATCTGCTGGTGACGCGCACCGACGCGCTCGCGATCGATACCTCCGGGATCGAAGCGCAGAACGTGCTCGCCGAGCACATCAATCGAGAGGCCGTCGCGAGCGGAGCGCTGCACTATCGCGAAGCGTGGCTCTATCTCGAGTCGCGTCTCGACGGCCTGCGCTATATCCGCAGCGTCTCGCCGCGATCGTCACCGGGCCACGACGTCCGATCGTTCCTGCTCGATTTCAATGACCAGTGCGATCCGCCGGCGTGCGAGCCGCTCGACGCGGCGACGCTGAAGCGGCGGGCGCTCGTCATGCTCGGCGATCCGATGCTGGCGTACGCTGGCTACGCGTGGGCCGCGGCGTACATGGTCCATGGCCGCACGACTGGACCGGTGCCGACGATTCCGCTGCCCCGCGACCTGCGCTATCTGCCGGCCGTGCGCTTCGAGATGACGCCGTACGGAACGGCGGTCACGACCGACCACACGATCGTGCGGCACGGTCACCTGACGAACGTGTCGATCGGCGTCGGCGATACCGGCGCCGCACGCGCCTGGGACGTCGGTGTCACGTCCGGCGATGTGCTGCGCGGCAGGCGCCTGAATGCCGGTGCGTCGATCAGGCTGTGGCGCCAGCCGGAGCTCGACGCGCCGCCCAACGCGCAGGTGATGAAGACCGGTGTGCTCGCGGCCGGCACGCTGCGGGTCGCGCTGCCGGAAGCGGTGGCGTCCGGCCGCGCCGGCGTGCTCGTCGAAGCCGGCTACAAGTCGGACGGCTTCGTGCGCGGCGAGCGGCTGCACGCCGGACCGATCGTTCGCGCCGGCGTCGTCATTCGCCATTCCCACGATTGAGCGCCGGCGGCCATTCGCCGAGCGCGTGCGCCGCATCACCGTCGGCAGCGATGCGTTCCATCAGCGGCATCGCGAAGCGGAGCAGCTCGCGCGCCGCGAACAGGAACGACGGCGCATCGCCGACCCGGCCGCCGCGATTTCCCGACGCGGCCAGATAGTTGTCGACAATTCTTGCGAAGAGCCGATCGGGCCAGTTGGGATGTGCGCCGGCTGCCGAGGTGTCGTATTCCTCCATGTCGCGCCAGACGCGGACGCCGTCCTCCTTCACCGGCACCTTGAAGCGCGCTATGCGCTTGTCGGGAATGTCGGCGACATGCTCGACGTAATGCAGGAAGGTGACGGTGTCGTGATCGCAGCCGAGCAGGAGGACCTTTCCATCGAGCGCGACGAAGCGATCGAGCGCCGAGTCGCGTCCGAACGCGTAGTTCCAGGGCTGCGACGAAAACAGGTACGCAGCCTGGCGTCCCCACGCGACGAACCGCGCGACGTGATCGTTCACGCACGCGCCCGGATAGGTCCGGAAGAACTCGACCAGCGTCCCGTTGTCGCGGGCGGCGCGCGCCGTCGCCGCGTCGAATGCCGGGAGCTTGTCGAGCACCTCTTGTTCCTGGCGCGGCGAGAGGTTGCCCCGTCCGACTTCATCGACATACTGCGGGCAGCTCGCGTACATCAGCAGCGTCCCGTCGGACGTCAGCGCGTCCTTTAACGCGAGATGCATCTCGTCCGGGCCGCCGGCGATTTCGCCGATCGCCTTGACCGATGCATGGACCATCACGACGTCGCCGGCGGCTACGCCGAGCGAGCGCAAGTCGGCGGCGAGCCGCTGCCGCGAGTGCACGTCAGCAGCCAGCCGCGCCGGCGCGGGTCAGCGCGCGCTCATCCACTGGAGTCCCTCGCGCACGATCGCCGCCGGCATCTCGTGACGGCCTTCGAATTCCCGGAACGTCACCTCGTAGCCCATCGTCCGCAGCCGCGGCACGATGACGCGGCTGCACTGGTCGATCGGCAGAATCTGATCGGCGAGCCCGTGGGAGACGAACACGCGCGGTCTGCCGGTTGCCGACGTCGGCAGCACAAAACCTGGCGAGCAGGCGACGATGCGTGGAAAGAGGTCGCCGTTGGCGATCCCGAGCGAGAGCGCGTACGACGCGCCGTCGGAGAAGCCGCCGACGGCGAGGCGTGCCGGATCGACCGGCAGGCGCGCGAAAACCTGCTCGAGCGCGCGATTCAGGAATGCGACGTCGGCGCCGAACCCGCCGCGAATCGCGTCCCACGTCGTGTCGCGCGAGTCGGGTGCGAGCACCGCGACGCCGGCTTCGTCGGCGGCTGGACCGATGCGCCGCAGCATGCCGGCGCCGCTCTGCGTGGCGCCGTGCAGGAAGAGGAGCAGCGGCACCGGCCCGCTCGCGGCGGCCGGCGGCACCTGGACGACGCCGTCGCGGCCGCCGTCGCCGAGCCCGAGCGCTCCGCTCGTCAGCGATGCCGCGATGCTCGATCGCGGCCGTGCGGTGAGCCTCGCGTGGTCGGCCGCTTCCCGCGTCGCGACCACGCACGCGTCGCCGAACGCCAGCGCGCCGAACGCGGAGCCAAGGGCCGCGGTGAAATGCCGCCGCGTCATCCGGTCACTTCTCATCAGCGAACTCTCGCGATTATCCGCCGTCACCAACATAATCGACCTCTCGCGCGTTTACCGAGTATGAACGGGATGCCGATGGCGGACGTCATGCCTGCGATGTTGCCGACTGATACGGCGGATCGGCTGTCCACGCTTGTCGATCGCCACTACGACCGGCTGTACCGCCTGGCCAGGCGGCTGGCGCCTGGTCCAGACGAGGCGCGCGACCTCGTGCAGGAGACGTTCCTCAAAGCCGCGCGCTCGGTGGCGTCGGTGCCGCTCGACCCGACTGCCGCCGAGGCGTGGCTCGTGCGCGTGCTCGTCAACATCCGCCGCGACGCCTGGCGCAAGGCGGAGGTGCGAAGCCGGTACGACGAAACCGTCCGCCGCGCCGATAGCGTCGCCTGCGATCAGGAGTCGGCGCTGATCGCCAGAGCAACAGTGTGGCGCGCGCTCGACACGCTGGCGCCGCGCCGCCGCGCGGTTGTCGTGATGCGCGAGCTCGAAGGGCTGCCGATCGCATCGATCGCTACGCTGCTCGGCATCAGCGCCGTCACCGTCAGATGGCATCTCGCCGTCGGCCGCCGCGAACTGGCGCGGTTTCTCGAGTCTCACGGAGGACGTCATGACCACTGTTAGCGATCGGCTGCGCGACGCCGATCCGTTGCGCGACGAACCCGCGCGCAGCGACGCCGAGCGCAATCGCATTCGCGCCGTGGTGCTCGCCGCTGCAGCCGATCAGCTACAGCGCACGGAGCCGATGTGGCGCGGCAGACGGGCAGCGCTGGTGACGGCGCTCGCGGTGCTGGCGATTCTCGCGCTTGCCGCCGGCTCGCGGCTGTGGTCGGGCGGCGGCGTGACGGTGCACGCGGCCGCGGTGCGCTTCGAAGTGCGCCTGGCCGAGATTGCGTTCGCGCCCGGGCTGCGGCCGGCGCCAGTCGTCGGATCCGATCGCGTCATCTATCTGCACCCCGAGACGATCGTGACCAACGACGAGATTCTTCGTAGCGTGGTGGTCCCGAACCGAGATGGATCCGGTTTCGGCGTCGCGGTGACGTTCAACGCCGCTGGAGCCGAGAACATGCGGCGCGCCACGGCATCGCACCTGAACGCGCCGCTGGCGCTGCTCGTCGACGGCGACGTCATCTCCGCGCCGACGCTGCGGTCGCCGATCAGCGAGTCGGCGGTCGTCAGCGGCAACTTCACGCAGGCGGAGGCGGAACGGATCGCCGAGGGCATGCGGGTCCATCCGTAGCGCGAAGGCTTTAGCCGAGCGATCGGTGACGGCGACACGCGAACGCTCGGCTGAAGCCGTCGCGCTACGTCTGGCAAAATCATTCCAGCGGGTTCTTCGCCCGATCGAACAGCTCGACGCGCCGGATGCGTTCGCCCTTGTAGACGACGCTCGAGATGCGCTCGGTGGCGCTGATGTCGCGTGTCGGATCGCCGTCGACGACGAGCAGCGATGCCTCGTAGCCGGGCTGCACGAGACCGATGCGCTGCTGGGCACGGAGCAGCCTCGCGGCGTTCCATGTCGCGGCCTGCAGTGCGACCTCCGGCGGGATGCCCGTGAGCGACGCGCCGAGGATCGGCAGCGGCGTGATCGGCGTCACTTTGTAACGGCGCAGGATGTTCTGCTCGCGTTCCTGGACCGCCCGTATGCCGGCGCCGAAGAAACCGTTGCCGAGCGCATCGCCGTCGACGGGGAGCGAATAGAGGCTGGCGAAGAGGCGTGTCGCCTCGCGGACCGTGATCCGCTCCGGCAGATTGGTCGCCTGCAGACACACGCCGATCCGATCCTTGACGCGCCGCGTCTCGCGGCCAGGATCGAAGCCGAGCACGCTGACATCGCCGCCGCTGCGCGGCCGTAGCCCCTCGAGGATTTCGACCGTGGTGGTCTTGCCGGCGCCGTCGGGACCGAGCAGCCCGAAGACTTCGCCGGGGAAGATGTCGAAGTCGACGCGGTTGACGGCCTCGAAGGTGCCGTAGCGTTTCGCGAGCGTGCGCACGTGGACTGACGGATTCATCGCCTCTACACCAGACGCGGCGCCGTTTGGGATTCTTCCGATTCGGCAATAGGATGCGTGCGTTGGCAGGCGTGATGATCGTCACCGGCGGCAGCCGCGGCATCGGCGCCGCAACCGCGAAGCTGGCGGCCGAACGCGGCTATGCCGTGTGCGTGAACTATCGGGCGAAGCAGGACGCTGCCGAGCATGTCGTGCGCGACATTATCACCGCGGGCGGCCGCGCGATCGCCGTCGGCGCCGACGTGGCGGTCGAACCCGAGGTGGTGCGGCTGTTTGCGACAGTCGACGCCGAACTGGGTCCGCTGACCGCGCTCGTCAACAACGCCGGCATCCTCGAACGGCAGACCCGCGTCGACGCCATCGACGCCGCGCGCCTCGACCGCGTCTTCGCGACCAACGTGCGCGGCGCCTTCGTCTGCGCGCGCGAAGCGGTGCGGCGGATGTCGACGGCCCGCGGCGGTCGCGGTGGCGCCATCGTCAACGTCTCGTCACGCGCCGCACAGCTCGGCGCACCCGGCGAATATGTCGACTACGCCGCGTCGAAGGCGGCGCTCGACGCTCTCACGATTGGGCTGGCGCGAGAAGTGGCCGGTGAAGGCATCCGCGTCAACGGCGTCCGGCCCGGGATCATCTACACCGAAATTCACGCCGACGGCGGCGAACCTGGCCGCGTCGATCGCCTCGGCCCGACGCTGCCGATCCAGCGCGGCGGCCACGCCATAGAGGTCGCCCGCGCCATTCTTTGGCTCCTCTCGGAGGAAGCGTCGTACTCGACCGGCACCTTCATCGACGTAGCCGGCGGACGGTAATTAAGAATTAGGAATTAAGAATTCGTCACAGCCGGTGGCGTCACGTAACCCGAACGTCGGCGAACGCAATGACGAATTCTTAATTCTTAATTCCTAATTCTTAATTGCCGCTGTCACGATGCACCGTGGTCGGCGAAAAGGCGGGCACGCAGACGGCGATGTACTCTGCGCCATCGGGCGTGCTGTAACGGACCCATTCGCCGGGCGCCGTGACGACGGCCTGGCCGGCCCGCACGTCGAGGCTGCCGCCCTGGTGCTCCACGTGCAAGCTGCCGCGCAAGACGAGGGTGATCTCTTCGAAGTCGGGGCGCTGGCCGGGCTCTTCCCAACCGGCCGGCGAGGTCATGCGCGCGACGCTGACGGTCGCGTGGCCGGAGTTGACCCGTCCGGCGAATTCCTCGATGGTTTTCGGCTTGGTTCCAGCGGCAGCGACGATCGTCGGCGCGGCGATGAGCTTCGGCACGGGACGTGAGTATAGACTGAGCTGGTGAAGAAGATCTGCGACACGATTCTCGACGCGATCGGCGAAACGCCGATGGTGCGCATCAACAACATTACCCGCGGAGTGATCAAGGGCACGGTGCTGGCGAAGATCGAGACCTTCAATCCAGGAAACTCGATCAAGGACCGCATGGCGCTGAAGATGATCGACGACGCCGAGCGCGCCGGACTGCTGCAGCCGGGCGGCACGATCATCGAAGGCACGTCCGGCAACACCGGCATGGGCCTGGCCATCGCCGCCGTCGTCAAGGGCTATCGCTGTATCTTCACCACGACTGACAAGCAGTCGAAGGAAAAAGTCGACGCGCTGAAGGCGTTCGGCGCCGAGGTGATCGTCTGCCCGACCAACGTCGATCCCGAGGATCCCCGTTCCTATTACTCGGTCTCGTCGCGGCTCGAACGCGAGGTGCCGAACTCGTGGAAGGCGAATCAGTACGACAACCTGTCGAACTCACAGGCGCACTACGAGCAGACGGGGCCGGAGATCTGGGACCAGACCGACGGCCGCATCACGCAGCTGGTCGTCGGCGTCGGCACCGGCGGGACGGTTTCCGGCGTCGGCCGCTACCTCAAGGAACGCAACCCGACGATCAAGGTGTGGGGCATCGACACCTACGGCTCGGTGTTCAAGAAATACAAGGAGACCGGTATCTTCGACAAGCACGAGATCTACCCGTACATCACCGAAGGAATCGGCGAGGATTTTCTACCGAAAAACGTCGATTTCGACGTCATCGATCACTTCGAGAAGGTGACCGACAAGGACGCCGCCATGATGACGCGGCGGATCGCGCGCGAGGAGGGGATCTTCGCCGGCAACTCGGCCGGGTCGGCGATGGCCGGGCTGCTGCAGCTGCGCGATCAGTTCACGGCCAACGATCTGATTGTGGTGATCTTCCACGACCACGGCTCGCGCTATCTCGGCAAGATGTTCAACGACGAGTGGATGCGCGAGAAAGGCTTCATCGAAAAAACCGGGATGGCGGCGCGCGACCTGGTCGCGATGCGGCTGTCGGGCGAACTGTGCTCGCTCGACTCGAACGAGCCGGTGGAGCATGCGGTCCGGGTGATGAGCGAACACGACTTCTCGCAGATCTCGATCACCCGCGACAACCGGCTGGTCGGTTCGCTCAACGAAACGCATCTCTACGAGGAACTGGTCCGCCAGCCGACTGTCAAAGCGCAGCCGGTCGAGACGATTATGCAGCCGGCGTTCCCGTTCGTCGACGTCTCGACGCCGGTCGATCTGCTGTCGACGATGATCACGCCGCAGAACCCGGCGGTGCTGGTGCGGGACTTCAAGACCGACAAGACGTTCATCATCACCCGGTCGGACTTGATTCGCGTGCTGTAATGTCCGCGACGACGAGCCGCCGCCGTTCGGAGTTCGTGTGCGTGTTCGAGACGATCAACGTCGCGGTGGTCGCGGTCGCGAAGTGACTGCTCGAGCATCTGCCGCATAACTCGCTGACAAGGACAGGTCATGGACGATCCTCTGTTGCGGGCCCAGCTGGTGAACCTGCTCGACTCGAAGGACGCGCACGCGACCTTCGACGCCGCGGTGAAGGGGATCGGGCCGAAGCTGCGCGGCGTCGCGCCGATCGGATGGGAGTACTCGGCCTGGCAGCTCGTCGAGCACATCCGGATCGCCCAGGCCGACATCCTCGACTTCTGTGTCGCCGCCAGGTACACCGAGAAGAAGTGGCCTGACGCCTACTGGCCGAAGCAGGCGGCGCCGGCGAACGCCGCGGCGTGGACGGCGTCGCTTGCCGCGTTCCGCCGCGACCGCAAGGCGTTCCAGGCGCTGGTGCGCAATTCGCGGATCGATCTCGGCGCCGTCGTCCCGCACGGCACCACCCAGACCTACCTCCGCGAAATCCTTCTCGCCGCTGACCACACCGCCTACCACGTCGGCCAACTCGTCGCCCTGCGCAAAGCCCTCGGTATCTGGGGGTAGGGGGTCGGGCGGGCCTGGCAGGTCTGGCGGGTCCTGGCGAGTCGGACTGCGGGCAATTTGAAACCGTGCGGGTTAACCCTGATAGGGTTTACCCATCCCGGTAAACGCTGTGGCCGTCCGACCTGCCCGACCTGCCTGACCTAACCGGCCTGACCGGAACGTCCCGTTTGCAATCGTGCTCCGAATCCGTTACCGTTTCTTAACTGAATGATTAAATGACTCGGTTAAACAAGACATCGGTGCGCCCTTCGCGAGTCGTGCCGGCGGCGCGCTCCGCCGACACCGAGCAGCGGATTCTCGACGCCGCCGCCGCGGTGTTCGTGCGCCGCGGCACCGCCGGGGCGCGGATGCAGGAAATCGCCGCCGAGGCGGGCGTCAACCAGGCGCTGCTGCACTACTACTTCCGCAGCAAGGAGCAGCTGGCGCGAGCCACCTTCGAGCGCGCCGGCTCACAGCTGATGCCGGCGATTATCGGTGTCATGGCCTCGGCTGCCGCGATCGAGGACAAGGTCGCGCGGGTGATCGCGATCGAGATCGATCACCTGTCGCGGGCGCCCTACCTGCCCGGCTACATCATCAGCGAGGTCGCGCACCATCCCGAGCGCGCGCAGCAGTTGATCGGCGCGCTGACCCGGGGGCTCACGCCGGCCGAGATCCGGCCGCGCGTGTTCGGCGTCCTCAAGCGCCAGATCGCGGCGCGCGTCGCCGCTGGCGAGATGCGGCCGATCGCGCCGGAGTCCTTCATGGTCAACCTGGTCTCGCTGTGCATCTTTCCGTTCGCGGCGCGGCCGATGCTGCAGGCGATGCTCGGCCTCGACGAGCGCGGGTTCGCGCGGTTCATCGCGCGGCGCCGCACCGATCTCGTCGAGTTCTTCCTCGGAGCGCTCCGGCCATGAGCACACGTGCAACCGGTCTGCTGACCGCGGCGCTGCTGGTCGCAGTTCCGTCGCTCGTGACGGCGCAGGGCGGTGAGGGGCTGCGGCTCGGCGTCTTGCAGCACGAGGCCCGCGACGCCGACGCGCGCACGCGCGAGCTCGAGCTGCTGGCGTCGCAAACGGACCTGCGGCTGCACAACCTCGACGCCGAGCGTCTCCCGTCGCTCACCGCGCTCGGCCAGACCCAGTATCAATCCGACGTCCCGTCACTGCCGCTCATACTGCCGGGCGGACAGCCGCCGTTCGCGCCGCCGAAGTTCACCTACGACGCGTCGCTGCGCGCCGACGAGCGGCTCTACGATCCTTCGCTCGCCGCCCGCCGCGACCTGGCGCGTGCCGATCTCGCGGAGTCGCAGGCCCGCGTGCGTTCGTCGCTCTTCGCCCTGCGGCAGGAGGTCAACGACGCGTTCTTCAGCGCCGCGATCCTGCAGGAACAGATCGGCGCGCTGAACGCGTCGATCGACGATCTCGACGCGCGGCTGCGTGAAACGACGGCGCGGGTCCGCGAAGGCGCGGCGCTGGCCGGCGAGGCCGCCGCCGTGGAAGCGACGCTGTTGCGGCAGCGCCAGCAGGCCGACGAGCTCGCCGCGACACGGCGCGCCGCGCTGGCGCGGTTGGCGACACTCGTCGGCCATCCGATCGCGAACGACGCGGCGGCGGCGCTCCCGGATCTCAACGCGGCCGTGGCCGAGGCGCGCCGCGCGCTCGACAGCCTCCGCGCCCGCCCCGAGTACGAACAGTTCGACCGCACCCGCGACCGCGTCACGCGGCAGCAGGAACTTGCCGAGGCCGGCGATCGCCCGCAGGTCTCGGCGTTCGGCCGCGCCGGCTACGGACGGCCGGGGCTCAACTTCATCAGCGATCAGTCGGAGGTCTACGCGCTCGGGGGCCTGCAGCTGCAGTGGAAGGCGTGGACGTGGGGAACCTCGGGCCGGGAGCGCGCCGCCCTCGCGCTCCAGCGCGACATTGTCGCCGCCGAAGAACGTGCGTTCACGAGCGGCATCCGCCGCGCCATCGAACTGGATCTCGCGACGATCGACCGGCTGCAGAACGCAGTGGTGGCCGACGATCGGATCGTCTCGCTGCGCGACGCCATCGATCAGGCGGCCCGGCTGCGCCTGCAGGAAGGCGTGACGACGGCGGCGGACTATCTCGATCGGCGGACGGAGTTACTCACGGCGCAATTCGATCGCGCCCGCCATCGCGTCGAACTGGCGCACGCCCAGGCGCGCGTGCTCACGACGCTGGGACTGGAGGTGCAGTGATGGACGCCCCGCGTCGCTTCTCCGTAGCGCAGCCCTTCAGGGCTGCCGTGGCAATCGGCAGGCCTGAAGGCCTGCGCTACGTGGCGGCGGCCGTTCTCCTCGCGACGGTCGCCTGTGATCGCGCGCCGCAGCCCGATGCCTACGGCAATGTCGAAGCGACCGAGGTGGTTGTGTCGGCCGAAACACCCGGCCGGCTCATGACCTACGCGGTGACCGAAGGGCAAACGCTGGCGCCGGACGCAGTGGTCGCGACGATCGACGCGACAGAGCTGACGCTCGAACGCGAGCAGGCGGCGGCGCAGCGGAGTGCCACCGCGTCGCGCACCACGGAAGTCCGGCAGCAGGTTGCGGCGCTCGAAGCGCAGCGGGCGGCGGCGACGGCGCAACGCGACGCCGCGAAGGCGCAGCGGGATGCGCTCGGCTCGCAGCACGAGATTGCGAAGCGCGCCTACGAGCGCACCACCCGCCTCTACGCCGGTCAGGCGGCCACCGCGCAACAGCTCGACCAGGCCGAGCGCGACTACCGTGTGCTCGGCGATCAGATCAAGGCGCAGGACGAACAGATTCGCGCCGCGGACCGGCAGATTGCGGCGCAAGCCGAGCAGATTCGCGCCGCCCGTGCGCAAGTACAGACCGTCGCACAGCAGGTCGCGTCCGCCGACGCGCAGGTGAGTATCGCCGGCGAGCGGCTCCGCAAGAGCGAGGTCCGCAATCCGGTCGCCGGCACGGTGCTGACGACCTACGCGAGGGCTGGCGAGATCGTGCAGATCGGTCAGCCGCTCTATCGAATCGCCAACCTCTCGAGCGTTGAGGTCCGCGCCTACGTCACCGAGCCGCAACTGGCCACCGTGCATCTCGGCGGCAGGGTCGCGGTGTCGTTCGATGCCGGCCGCGGCGAGCGCCGCAGCCTGCCGGGCGAGGTGACGTGGATCTCGGCGCGCGCCGAGTTCACGCCAACGCCAATCCAGACCCGCGAGGAGCGCGCTGACCTCGTGTACGCGATCAAGATTCGCGTGGCGAACGCCGGCAACGTGCTGAAGATCGGCATGCCTGTCGACGTGCAGTTCAACGCGGCCGCTCCGGGCGCACCGGTCGCGCCATGAACGCCGCGCCGACCGCAGCCGTTGTCGCCGATACCCTCGACAAGCGCTTCGGCGCCACCCAGGCGCTCGGCGGCGTCTCGTTCTCCGTCGAGGCCGGGGAGCTCTTCGGGTTCGTCGGTCCCGACGGCGGCGGCAAGACCACGTTGTTCCGGATCCTGGCGACATTGATGCTGCCGACGGCCGGCTCGGCGCGCGTCCTCGGCGCCGACGTGGTTCGCGACCTCTGGTCACTGCGCCCGCGAATCGGCTACATGCCGGGCCGCTTCTCGTTGTATCCCGACCTGAGCGTCGTCGAGAACCTGCAGTTTTTCGCCGCCGTCTTTGGCACGACGATCGCCGCCGCGCGGGCGCAGATCGCGCCGATCTACAGCCAGCTCGAGCCGTTCAACGACCGCCGCGCCGGCGCGCTGTCGGGCGGGATGAAGCAGAAGCTCGCGCTCTGCTGCGCGCTGGTCCACCGGCCCGAGATCTTGCTGCTCGATGAGCCGACCACCGGCGTCGACGCGGTGTCGCGCCGCGAGTTCTGGGATCTGCTCGGCGATCTGAAACGATCCGGGATCACGATTCTCGTCTCCACGCCGTACATGGACGAAGCGACGCGATGCGATCGGGTCGCGCTGATGCAGCGCGGCCAGTTGCTCGCGACCGACACGCCGCAGCGGATCGCGGCCTCGTTCGATCGTCCTCTGCTCGCTGTTCACGCCGCCGATCGCTACCGGGCGCTGCTCGCGCTGCGCGAATGGCCGCGCACGCGCGCGGTGTATCCGTTCGGCGAATCGCTGCACTACGTTGACGCGCGCGCCGCCGCGCGGCCCGAGGCGATCGCGCCGGAAGTTGCCGCGTTTCTCACCGGCCGGGGATTCACCGACGTGCACGTGTCCACGGCGACGCCGACTGTCGAAGACGCGTTCATTGCGCGGATGGGTGCGCCCGACGGTGCGCACCGGGCATGACGGCCGACGCGGCGATCACCGCACACGAGCTGACGCGGCGGTTCGGCGGGTTCACCGCGGTCGATCGGATTACCTTTGACGTGCGGGCCGGCGAAGTCTTCGGGTTTCTCGGCGCGAACGGCGCCGGCAAGACCACCGCGATCCGGATGCTCACCGGCCTGCTCGCGCCGTCGAGCGGCCGCGCCACCGTCGCCGGCTACGACATCGCTCGTGAAGCGGAGCGAATCAAGCGCCGGATCGGCTACATGAGCCAGCGGTTCTCGCTGTACGAGGATCTGACGGTCCGCGAGAACATCCGCCTCTACGGCGGTATCTACGGGTTGAGTGATCGCGACATCGACGATCGCACGACGCGGTTGCTGGCGCGTCTTGGCCTCGAGCACGCGGCTGGCCAGTTCGTCCGCGCGATTCCGCTCGGCTGGCGCCAGAAGCTGGCCTTCTCGGTCGCACTCCTTCACCAACCGCGGGTCGTGTTTCTCGACGAGCCGACGAGCGGCGTCGATCCGATTACACGCCGCCAGTTCTGGGAGCTGATCTACGAAGCGGCGGCGGCGGGAACCACCGTGCTCGTGACCACGCACTACATGGACGAAGCGGAATACTGCGACCGGATTTCGATCATGGTCGCCGGCCGGATCGCGGCGCTCGGTACGCCGGCGGAGTTGAAGCGGTCGTTCACGGTTTCGTCGATCGATGATCTGTTCGTCAGGCTCGCACGGGAAACCTAGATGAGCGCGCTCGCCGGTCTGGTCCGCAAGGAGGTATTCCACATCCTCCGCGATCGCCGCACGCTGGTGGTGATCGTGGCGATGCCGATCCTGCAGGTGATCCTGTTCGGCTACGCAATCCGGACCGACGTCGATCGCGTCCGCCTGGCGATCGTCGATCCGGCGCCGGACCCGGTGACGCTCGCGCTGCGCGCGCGGTTCGATGCCGCCGGCGTGTTCGACACCGTTGCGGTCCTGCCGGACGCACGCTCGCTCGAGTCGCTGTTCAGGCGCGGTGCTGCACAGGGCGCCGTGCTCTTCGAGCCCGGCTTCTCGGAACACCTCGGCCGCGGGCTGCCGGGGAGCGTACTGATCGTCGGTGATGCGTCGGAGCCAAACACCGGCAGCATCGTGCAGGCGTATGCGGCGTCTGTGGTGCAGGCCTATGCGCAGGACGAACTGGCGCGCGGGCGCAGGGTGCAGATCGTGCCGACGGTGCGAATGCGGTTCAACCCGACGCGCGAGAGCTCGAACCTGTTCGTCCCGGGCCTGATGGCGTTCGTGCTGACCATCGTGTCGTCGCTCATGACGGCGATTTCGCTGACGCGCGAGAAGGAGACCGGTACGCTCGAAGCCCTGCTGGTCTCACCGCTTCGGCCATGGCAGATTATCGCCGGCAAGGTCGCGCCTTACGTCGTCGTCGGCTTCATCAGCGTCCTCGGCGTCGTGGCCGAGGCGCGCCTGGTATTCGCGGTGCCGCTGCGCGGCAGCCTGGCGCTGCTGCTCGTCGAAGGCGTGCTGTTCATCCTCGTCTCGCTGTCGCTCGGCATTCTGATCTCGGCGCGCACCTCGTCGCAGCGCGTGGCGATGATGGGCGCGCTCATCGGCACGATGCTGCCGACGATGCTGTTGTCGGGATTCATTTTCCCGCTGGAGAGCATGCCGCTGCCGCTGCGGGCGATCTCGGTGATCGTGCCGGCGCGCTGGTTCGTCCTCGTCGCGCGCAGCATCATGCTCAAGGGGACCGGGCTGGCGTACCTCTGGCGGCCCACGCTCGTGCTGGTGGTCATGGCGGCGGTGCTGCTGGCCGCGAGCACGCGGGCGTTTCACGAGCGGCTGGAGGGATAACGTGCGGCCGATCCTGTTTCTCGCCCGCGCCGAGGTGCTGCACGTGGTCCGCGACCGCGCGACCCTGGCGCAGTGCCTGATCGTGCCGATCGTCCAGCTGCTCGTCCTGTCCAACGCGGCGACCTTTCAGATTCGCAATACGCCCACCTACGTTGTCGATCTCGACCGCTCGACGACGTCGCGCGGCCTCGTGACAAGGTTCGCGGCATCCGGTCACTTCCGCGTCACCGGTGAATCGGCGTCGCTCGATCGTGCCAACGACGCGCTGCTGCGAGGCGACGTGACGATGGTGCTGGCGATCCCGCGCGACTTCGAGGCATCGCTCGTGCGAACGTCGGCGGCGCCGGTGGAATTATCGGTGAACGCCGAGAAGGGGTCGGCGGCCGGCATCGTCCAGTCGTACGCGTCGGCGATCGTCTCCGCGTACGCAGCGGAGCTCGACGCTGGCCGCGCCCGCACTGTGGAGCGCCAGCCTCTCAGGCGGGCGAGCATCGACGTGCGGACCCGCAGCTGGTACAACCCTGCGCTCAACTACCGCGACTACATGGTGCCGGGCATTCTCGTGGCGCTGGTCACCCTGATCGGGACGCTGCTGACGGCGCAGAACATCGCGCGCGAGAAGGAACTCGGCACGCTCGAGCAGCTGAACGTGACGCCGATCACGCGCGGTCAGTTCATCGCCGCGAAGCTGCTGCCGTTCTGGGTGCTCGGCCTGGTGGATCTCGCGATCGGCCTGCTCGTCGGCGCGCTCGTCTTCAGCATTCCCATCCGCGGCAGCCTGCTGCTCCTGTTCGGCGCCGCCACCATTTACCTCGTCGTCGCGCTCGCCATCGGGCTGTGGATTTCAACGATGGTCGAGACGCAGCAGCAGGCGATGTTCGTCACCTTCTTCGTGATGAACATCTACCTGTTGATGAGCGGCCTGTTCACGCCGATCGACAGCATGGCGCCCTGGGTGCAGGTGGTGTCGCAGGCCAACCCGGTGCGCCATTTCGTTACCATCTCCCGCGCCGTGCTCGTCAAAGGCGCCGGCATCACCGACGTCGCGCGTCCGCTGCTGATCCTGGCCGCCTTCGCCGTGGTCACGCTGACGCTCGCCGTCCGGCAGTACTCGAAGCGCAGCGCGTAACGCAAAGACCGCCAAGCCAGCCAGGCCGTCCGGGTAAGGCGAGGCATACCGAATCCGCCGAGAGATCTCGCCCGCCGGAACCACGAAGACACGAAGTGAGCGAAGAAGCACGAAGGAGGACGAAGGCGTGGCGCGCGACCGGTCGCGCGCCTTTTCTCAGTGGTCTTTGCGGTCTCTGCGGTTAAAGAGCTGCATCAAGCCGTCAGTACGTCACGCCCAGCTTCTGCAGCGCCGCATCCGGGCAGCCTGTCCACTCGTCGACGAAGACGTTGCCGACGTAGTGCAGGTCCGCGACGCCCATCTTGCTCGTGAAGAAGCCGGTCGCGGTCAGATCGCGGAAGCTGCTGAAGAACGCGACCGCGTGGCGCAGACCGGGATCGGGGTTCGAGGTGTACGCGATCTCGTCGAGCAGTGCGCGCCGCTCGCGGTCGGCGGCCGACACGAAGCGTTTGCCGCAGCGGTCCTGCGACAGCGTGTCGAGGAGCGCGAGGCCGCCGCGCATCGCGACCTGGCGCCGTGGCTGGTCGATCATCATGAAATCCATGAACTCCGGCACGCCGGCGTCGGTTGCGCTGCCGGAACGTTCGTCGCGCGGGATGACGAGATCCGCCAGGACCCCGACAGTCGCATACTCGTGCGCGCTGAAGAACTTTCGTTTGTAGGCGGCCGCCGGCTGCCGTTGCGCGCGCGCCTGCGTCGCATGCTCGTGCGCCTGCTCGGCCTCGGCGCTGGTCCAGGTCATCGCCGCGACCGGACCGGCCGTCAACAACGCGAGCGCGCGCCGCCGCGAGATTCGCGTGCCGCGCGCGGCATTCCGCATGGTCATAACGTTCCTTGATTGCGCGACCGCGCGATGTGCTCGGCGGTTCGCATGGCGAGCGCCAGGATCGTCCACGTACAGTTCTTGTGCGCGTTCGAGACAAAAGGTCCGCCGTCGGCGACGAAGAGATTCTTGACGTCGTGTGCCTGGCAGTTCGCGTTCAACACCGACGTCGCCGGATCGTTCCCCATCCTCGTCGTCCCTACCTCGTGAATGATGCGGCCGACGTTTTCGAGCCCGTAGTTGTCCTCGCGCGTCGGCATCGGCGTGAGCGGCGTGCCGCCCATCGTGTGAATCAGCTCGCGGAAGGTTTCCTGCATGTGCCTGGCCTGCAGCACTTCGTGGTCGCTGAACTTCGCGTGGAAGCGCAGTACCGGAATGCCGTAGGCGTCGACGACGTTCGGATCGATCTCGCAGTAGGTGTCGGCATTCGGGATCATCTCGCCGCGGCCGGCGAAGTTCACCGTGGCGCCGTAGAAGCGGCGGTAGTCCTCCTTGAGCGAGGTGCCGTAGCCGCCGACGCCGTTGAAGCGCTGGATCCCGCCGAGCACGCCGAACCCCGGCATGCGGCGGCCGCCGCCCAGCTCGATGTGATAGCCGCGCGGGAAATCGAGGTTCTTGTTGTCGAGCCACCACGGCATGTACAAGTGCGCGCCGCTGGCGCCGTCCTCGTTGTGCGCGATGCCGTGCTCCATCTTCGGAATGTGCCCGGTGACGCCGAGGCCGGTCGAATCAGTCAGGTTGCGGCCGACGACGCCGCTCGAGTTTGCGACGCCGTCCGGAAACCGCCCGGAGGTCGAGTTGAGCAGCAGCCGCGCCGTCTCGCAGGCGCTTGCGGCGAGCACGACGATCCGCGCTCGCACGGCGTAGTCGCGACGGTCGGCCTTGTTCACGTACGAGACGCCGGTGGTCAAACCCGATTCGTCGGTCAGCACTTCGCGGGCCATCGCGCCGGTGATGATCCGCAATTTGCCGGTGGCGAGCGCCGGCGGCAGCAGCACCGATGGCGACGAGAAATTCGAGTGCGTCGCGCAGCCACGCCCGCACTGGCCGCAGTAGTGGCACGCCGGCCGTCCGTTCAGAGGCTGCGTGAGAATTGACAGCCGGTTGGCGATGCAGGTGATCCGGAGCTTGTCCGCGGCCTGCTTGATCAGCAGTTCGTAGCAGCGCGGCTTCGGCGCCGGCAGGAACACGCCGTCCGGTTCGTTCGGGAGATTCTCAACCGAGCCGAAGATGCCGACGAGGCGATCGAGCTTGTCGTAGTACGGCTGGATGTCGTCGTAGCCGATCGGCCAGTCGTCGCCGAGGCCGTCGAGGCTTTTGCGGCGAAAGTCGTCCGGCCCCATCCGCAGCGAAATCCGGCCCCAGTGATTCGTGCGGCCGCCGAGCATACGGCCGCGAAACCAGTCGAACGTGCTGCCGGCCGCCTGCGTGTACGGTTCGCCGTCGATGTCCCAGCCGCCGAGGCAGCCGTCGAACTCGCCGAAGGGTTTCGACGGCGTCGCCGCGCCGCGGCGAGGCGAATCGTACGACCACGCCGACATCTTCGAATCCTTCGCCGCATCCCACATCGGCCCGGCTTCGAGCATGACGACATCGGCGCCGGCTTCGCACAGCACCTTCGCGGCCATGCCGCCGCCTGCGCCCGATCCGACGATGCAGACGTCGTAGACTTTCGGCTGCCGGATGATCTGCATAGCAGGGCAGATCTTACGCCGAGCGCCGCCGGGCAATTAAGAATTAAGAATTAGGAATTAAAGAATCCGTACAGGGCTCGAACGGTTCGGGTGCGCCCAGTGTCGTACGAATTCCAAATTCTTAATTCTCTGTGGCGGCCGGCTCTGAAAGAGCGGCCCCACGTCAATGACGCAGGCTAAATCTTGACGCGATTGGCGCGCGGCGGGGCGGTGCTCGAGCGGATCGTCAGCGTGTGCGGCAGCGTGATCGAGCGCGGCGCGTCGGTGTCGTCGTGGAGAATCTCCAGCAGGAGACCGACGGTGCCTTCACCGATCGCGCGCATCGGCTGCGCGATCGTGGTCAGCGGCGGGTCGATGCACCGCGCAAAACGGATGTCGTCGAAGCCGACGACGGAGAGGTCGAGCGGCACGCGCAGGCCGCGGCGCTTCGCGGTCTCGATGGCGCCCATCGCCATCTCGTCGTTGAAGCAGAAGATCGCGGTCGGCGGCTCGCGCCGCCCGAGCAGGCGCTCCGCGCCGGCGGCGCCGGACTCGATCGAGAAATCGCCGGTCATTACCACGAAGTCGCGCTCGGCGTTCTGCTGCTTCGCTCTGGCCGTGGCGCCGCGCAACCGATCGCGGCTCAGCGGGCTGACGAGCGGCCCCGTGATGATCCCGATCCGCCGGTGGTCCAGGCGGTAGAGGTGATCCATCGCTTCGGCGGCCGCCTTGGCGTTGTCGATGTGGACGCTCGGAATGCCGAGTTTCGGCGTGAACTCGCACCCGTTGACCACCGGTGCGCAACGCGGGGCGATCGCCCGGACCAGTGCCGCCGCTTCTGGCGGCAGCCGATGCCCGAGCACGATCAGGCCATCGGCCTCCTTCCGCTTCAGCATCAGCGCATAGCGATCCTCGCGCGCCTCGTCGTGTTGTGTATCGCCAAGCAGCACGGCGTAGCCCTCGCGCTGCGCGGCGTCCTCGATGCCCTGCAGGATCAGCGAGAAAAACGGGTTCGAGATATCCGGAACCGTGACCAGCAGTTTGCCGGTGCGGAGCGTCCGCAGGTTCTTGGCCGCTGAGTTCGGCGCGTAGTCGAGCAGCTCGACCGCCTGCAGCACCTTCCGGCGCGTGTCGGGCGACACCACGTCCGGCTGGCTGAGCACGCGGGAGACGGTCGCGGTGGAGACGCCGGCGCGCCGCGCGACCTCGTAGATATTCGCCACCGCGGCCATTGTACGCGGAGGCGCGGGAAACAGTTGCGTCGGCGCGGCGGCTTTTGATACCGTCTGCAACCGATTACATCGAAAAAATCCGCCGGATTTCAGCCGCCCTCGATGTCGCATATGCTACCGGCACCTGAGGGGAACGCACAGAGCGCAAAGCGCGCAAAGCTTTTTCTTCGTGAATTGTTTGGGGCGGTTTTGAAATGGCGAACCTCACCGCGCGTAATTCACAACTCCGAATCCACCGGGATCCGAGAACAGCGATCTCTGCGCTCTTTGCGGTCTTTGCGTTCCTGACACTGCTCGCGACGGCCGGCCTGCCGCTGACCGCGCAGCGCAAGGATTTTCCGACCCGCCCCCCCGGCGATCCGGCCGCAATCGAGCGCGGCCGCGCGCTCTACGGCGTGAACTGCACGTTCTGCCACGGCGCCGATACGCGGGGCGGCGACGGCGGTCCGAGCCTGCTCCGCGCGGCGACCGTGCTCGACGATCAGCAAGGCGAGTTGATCGCGCCGGTGGTGAAGAACGGCCGGCCGGATCGCGGCATGCCGAAGTTCGCCGCCTTCACCGACGATCAGATCAAGGACATCGTCGCCTTCATCCACAGCTTCACGGCGGCTGGCTACGATGCGTCGCGGATGAAGCCGCCGAGCATCGTGGTGGGCGACGCGAAGGCCGGCGAAGCGTTTTTCGCGCGCACCTGCGGGTCGTGTCACTCGGCGAGCGGCGATCTGCGCGGCTACGCGTCGCGGTTCACCGACGAGAAGGTGATGCAGCAGACGTGGATGATGCCGGGAAGCGGCGGCCGCGGCGCAACACCGCCAACGCTGAACGTGCCGCCGACCACGGTGACGGTGACGCTGCCGTCGGGCGAGAAGGTCGAAGGAGTACTCGATCGCATCGACGACTTCGTCGTCTCGCTCACTCAGAGCGACGGTACGCATCGATCGTTCCGCACCAACGGCGGCACGCCGAAGGTGGACATTCACGATCCGCTGCAGCCACACCGGCAGTTGCTGACCAGGTTCACCGACACGGACATCCACAACGTCACCGCCTACCTGGCGACACTGAAATGAGCATCGACACATTGAACCGCCACGAAAACACGAAGACACGAAAAACACGAGAATTATGGCGTCGTGTCTTCGTGGCTTCGTGGCTGCTCCCCGGCGCGCTCATGTTCGCCGCCGGCGATGGCCTCGATCCGGCGAAGCTGCTGAAGCCGCTCGGCGAGGAGTGGACGTCGTATTCGGGCGACTATTCCGGGAAGCGCTACAGCACGCTCGCGCAGATCAACCAGTCGAACGTCAAGAGCCTGTCGCTGGCCTGGGTGCGACGCTTGAGCGGCGCGCCGTCGCTCACCGGCGGCGGTGGCGGGCGGCGCGGCGGCGGCGGTTTCGGCGCGCCGGTAGCGGAGACCATCATCGGCGGCGAAGGATCCGGCGATGTCGTGGTCGCCGATGCGCTCAGCGTCAAAGGATCGATCCTGCAGGCGAACGGGGTCCTGTACGTCACCGCGCCCGATCACGTCTGGGCCGTCGACGCGCACGACGGCCACGAGCTGTGGCATTACTTCTGGAAAACCAAGGGCGGCACGCACATCGGCAACCGCGGCGCCGGGATGTGGAACAACTACCTGTTCGTCGAGACGCCGGACAACTATCTCGTCTCGCTCGACGCCCGGACGGGAAAGGAACGCTGGCACAAAGAGATCGCGAGCTTCGCGCAGCAGTATTTCTCGACGGCCGCGCCAATGGTCATCGGCAACCACGTCCTCGTTGGCACCGGCAACGATCTCGACGCGCCTGGATTTCTCCAGTCGTTCGATCCGGAGACCGGCGCGCTGCAGTGGAAGTACTACGCGGTGCCGATGAACCAGGGCGATCCAGGGCTCGAGACGTGGAAAAGCCTCGATGCGGCGCGGCACGGCGGCGGCCAGATGTGGATTCCCGGCTCCTACGATCCGGAAACCCATCTTTACATCGTCGGCACCGGCAATCCGACGCCGGCCTACACGTCGCAGACGCGCGGCGAAGGCGAGAACCTGTTCACCTGCGCGATCGTCGCGATCAACGTCGACACCGGCAAGATGGCGTGGTACTACCAGACCTCGCCGCACGACACGCACGACTGGGATTCGGCGCAGACGCCGGTGCTCGTCGACGCCGATTTCAAGGGCAACCGCCGCAAGCTGGTGCTCACCGCGAGCCGCAACGGCTACTACTTCACGCTCGATCGCACGACCGGCGAGCACCTCGTGTCGAGCAAGTTTTCCGATACGGTGAACTGGGCGCAGCCGGAGATGAACAAGCTCGGGCAGCCGGTCCGCAATCCGGCGAAGGACTATCACATCGCCGGCGCGCTGGTGTCGTCGGCCAACGGTGGCGCGACGAACTGGCCGCCGCCGTCGTTCAGCCCCGACACCGGACTGCTGTACGTGCCGACGGCGGAAACGTGGGCGATGTATTACCTCACCGAAACCGATCCGCGCGGCGCGATGGGGCTTGGCGGCAAGGAGGAGATCGGCCTCAACTCGTCGGCGACGTTCATGACCGCGATCGACTACACGACCGGCAAGATCGCCTGGAAGCATCAATACCGCACCAGCGGCAACTCGCGCGGGGCCAGCGGCGTGCTGACCACGGCGGGCCGGCTGCTGTTTGGCGGCGATCCATCAGGCAATCTCGTCGCGTTCGATCCGGCGAACGGCACGCTGCTGTGGCATTCGCAGATCGGCCAGGTCACGAATGCGCCGGAGACCTACATGGTGGACGGCCAGCAGTACATCCTGGCCGCCGCCGGCGACTCGTTGTACGCGTTCAGTCTGTATCGGTGATCGGTCACATGGACGCGGCCTCTGGTAGCGCAGGCCTTCAGGCCTGCTACGGCCGCGGGCAGCCCTGAAGGGCTGCGCTACCGGACTGGTGAGGCAACCATGTATACACGACGTGAATTCGGGACGTTGACGCTCGGCGCCTTGGCGACGGTCCGCCTCAATGCGGCTGGCGGGTTCGCCGGCATCGATCCGAAGGTGGGCGGCGTCACGCTCGGCGCGCAGACCTACAGCTTCCGCCAGCTGCCGCGGACGCCAGGCGGCGACGCGATCGATCCGGTGATCAAGGCCTGCGTCGAGTGCGGGATCGGCGAGGTGGAACTGTTCGCGCCGCAGGTGGAACCGGTGTTCAACGCTGGCGAGCGCGGCCGCCGCGGCGACGCGCCGTCGCCCGAAGCCGTCAAGGCCCGCGAGGCGCTGCGGAAGTGGCGGCTCGAGACGCCGCTCGACCACTTCCGCGACGTGCGGAAGAAGTTCGATGCCGCCGGCATCGCGATCTACGCCTACAATTACAGCCCGAACGGCAGCTTCACCGACCCCGAGATCGACCGCGGCTTCGAGATGACCAAAGCCCTTGGCGCCGACATCATCACCGCCTCGACGACGCTCGACGTCGCCAGGCGGATCGCGCCGATCGCCGAGAAGCACAAGATGGTCGTCGCCATGCACGGTCATTCGAACATCGACGATCCGAACGAGTTCGCGACGCCGGATTCATTCGCCGCGGCGATGAAGTTGTCGAAGCTGTTCAAGGTGAACCTCGACATCGGCCACTTCACCGCCGCGAACTTCGACGCGATCACGTACATCAAGCAGCACCACGCCGACATCACCAACATTCACCTCAAGGATCGGAAAAAGAACCAGGGCGACAACCTGCCGTGGGGCGAGGGCGACACGCCGATCCGCGAGACACTGCAGCTGCTGAAGCGCGAGAAGTGGCCGATCCGCGCCTACGTCGAGTACGAATACCGCGGCACCGGGAGCCCGATCGAAGAAGTGAAGAAGTGCATGGCGTTCGCCAAGCAGGCGCTCGCGTAGCGCAAAGGCTAATCCGAGCGCTCGCGTAGCGCGAAGGCTTTAGCCGAGCGATCTGTATGAAACATATCGGCATGGGCCTGGTCGGCCCCGGATTCGTCGGCGCCCATCACATCGACGCGGTCCGCCGCCTCGGCTTCGTCGACGTCGTTGCCGTTGCCGCGAGCAGCGAGTCGTCGGCACAGAAGAAGGCGGCGGCGCTCGGCGTGCCGCGAGCCTACGGGAGCTACGAGGCGCTCGTCGCCGATCCCGACGTGCACGTCGTCCACAACACGACGCCGAACTATCTGCATGTGCCGGTGATTCGCGCGGCGATCGCCGCGCGCAAGCACGTGATCTCCGACAAGCCGCTGGCGACCTCGGCAGCCGATGCGCGGGCGCTCGTCGAGGCGGCGGCGCGGGCCGGCATCGTGCACGCCGTCACCTTCAACTATCGCGGCAATCCACTGGTGCAGCAGGCGCGCGCGATGATTGCGGCCGGTGAACTGGGCGACGTGCACTTCGTCCACGGCGCCTACCTGCAGGACTGGCTGCTGCAACCGACCGATTTCTCCTGGCGTCTCGAGCCCGACAAAGGCGGCCCAAGCTCGGCGATGGGCGACATCGGCTCGCACTGGTGCGATCTGGTTCAGCACGTCGTCGGGCAGCGGATCGTCGAGGTGCTCGCGGATCTGACGACGGTGATCGGGACGCGGTTGAAACCGTCGGCGTCGACCGAGGCATTTTCGGCCGCCGGCGACGCCGCACGGCAGCCGGTCGCCATCGACAGCGAGGATCTCGGGTCGATCCTGCTGCGATTCGACGGCGGCGCGAAGGGCAGCGTCTCGGTGGGACAGGTCTGCGCTGGCCACAAGAACGGCCTGTGGTTCGAGGCCAATGGCCGCCGCGCCTCAGTGCGCTGGGAACAGGAACGCCAGAACGAGCTGTGGATCGGACGGCGGGAGGGGCCGAGCGGGATCCTGCCCAAGGACCCGTCGCTGCTCGTCCCGGAGGCGGCACGCTACGCGCACCTGCCCGGCGGACACCAGGAAGGCTGGGCGGACGCGTTCTGCAACGTGATGCGCGACGTCTACGGCTTCATTGCCGACGGCCGCAGCATGGCCGGCGAGCGTCCGCCGGCGTTTGCGACCTTCGAGGACGGGTATCATTCGGCGTGCGTCGTCGACGCGGTGCTCGAGAGCCATCGCCGCGGCAGCGTGTGGACGCCGGTCGAGGCCCTCACCATGGAACCGAGCAGTCGCGAGGTCCGCAAAGGCGATCGGTCTTTGCTGACGTAGCGGGCGGTTCGAAGGAATACGATGAAACTTGGCGTGTTCACTCCAGTGTTCGGCAGCATGAGCCTCGCCGACGTGCTCGCGAAAGTCCGCTCGCTGCAGCACGTCACCGCGATCGAGATCGCGACCGGCGGCTGGCCGGGCCACGATCACATCGACGTCGACGGCCTGCTCGCCGACAAAGCGCGCGCCGCGGACTATCGAAAGACGCTCGCCGACGCCGGGCTGACGATCAGCGCGCTGTCCTGCCACGGCAACCCGCTGCACCCCGACGCCGCAACCGCGCGCTGCTACGACGAGACCTTCCGCAAGACGATCCGCCTCGCCGAGCAGATGGAAGTCCCGGTGGTGGTCACCTTCTCGGGGTGTCCTGGCGATTCGGACACGGCGACGCATCCGAACTGGGTGACGACCGCGTGGCCGCCGGAATTCCTCGACGTGCTCGACTGGCAGTGGGAGAAGAAGGCGATTCCGTACTGGTGCGGCGCGGCGCGCTTTGCCGCGGATCACGGCGTCAAGGTGGCGCTCGAGGCGCACCCCGGCTTCATCGTCTACAACGTTGACAGCGCGCGGCGGCTGCGCAGCGCGGCCGGTCCGAACCTCGGCGTCAATTTCGATCCGAGCCATTTCTTCTGGCAGGGTGTCGACGTGCCGGCGGCGATCCGGGCGCTCGGCGACTCGATCTTCCACGTCCACGCGAAAGACGTGGCGCTCGATCCGCAGAACGTGGCGATCAACGGGGTCATCGACGCGAAGAGCTACCGGCGGATGGCCGAGCGATCGTGGCTGTTCCGCAGCGTCGGCTGGGGCCACGACGAGCTCGAATGGAAGCGCATCGTCAGCGCGCTGCGGTTGTCCGGGTACGACTACGTGATGAGCATCGAGCACGAAGACGCGCTGGCGTCGGTCGACGAAGGTCTGCGTGCGGCGGTCGATCTCCTCGCGCGCGTCGTTCTCACACAGCCGCCCGTCGATGCCTGGTGGACCTGAGCCGGAACCACGAAGACACGAAGGCACGAAGACGCACGAAGATCGTTTTCTAAGAACCAGGAACCAAGAACCAAGACCGCCGAACCAGAGAACGAGAACCCAGAACCCAGAACCCAGAACGCCGAACGCCGAACCCGGACGGGAGTGCCATGACCGCGACGACCCGAGCGAAGCTGTCGACGCTGATGTTCCTGCAGTACTTCGTGTGGGGCGCGTGGTACGTGACGATGGGCACGTGGCTCGGCGCGACGCTGCATTTCTCCGGTGAGCAGATCGGCCTCGCCGCCGGGACCACGGCGGTGGCGGCGATCATCTCGCCGTTCTTCGTCGGCATGGTCGCCGACCGCTTCATGGCGACCGAAAAAATTCTCGCGCTGCTGCACCTCGCCGGCGGCGCAGTGCTGTTCGCGGCGTCGCTGCAGACCACGTTCGCGCCGTTCTACGCGGTGCTGCTGGTCTACGCGCTCTGTTACATGCCGACGCTGGCCTTGAGCAACTCGCTGTCGTTCCGACAGATGGACGATCCGGGCCGCGAGTTCCCGCCGATCCGGGTGCTCGGAACGATTGGCTGGATCGTCGCCGGCCTGTTCATCGGCACGCTCGGCCTCGAGGCGACGGCGCGGCCGCTGCAGCTCGCCGCCGCCGGCTCGATCGTCCTCGGCCTCTTTTGCCTCGTCCTGCCGCACACGCCGCCGATGCCGAAGAGCGGCGAACGGGCGACGTTCGCGAGCGTGCTGGGCCTCGACGCGCTGAAGCTGCTCGGTGAGCGATCCTTCGCGGTGTTCGTGCTCGGATCGTTCCTGGTCTGCATCCCGCTGCAGTTCTACTACGCGTTCGCCAACCTGTTCCTCAACGAGTTGAACGTCAGCAACGCGGCGGGGAAGATGACGCTCGGCCAGATGTCCGAGATCTTCTTCATGCTGGTGATGCCGTGGTTCTTCCGGCGCCTCGGCGTGAAGTGGATGCTGCTGGTCGGCATGGCAGCCTGGACGGCGCGCTACACGTTCTTCGCCTACGGCAACAACGCCGACCTGGTGTGGATGCTCTACGCCGGCATCCTGCTTCACGGCATCTGTTACGACTTCTTCTTCGTCACCGGGCAAATCTACGTCGATCGTAAGGCGCCGCCCGACCTGCGTGCCGCGGCGCAAGGCTTCATCGCGTTCGTGACGCTCGGCGTCGGAATGTTCATCGGCTCGTGGGCGTCCGGCCGCGTCGTCGACATCTTTGCCCGTCAGGGCGGGCACGACTGGCACCAGGTGTGGCTCGTGCCGGCCGCCGGTGCTGCCTTCGTCCTCGTCGTCTTTGCACTATTCTTCCGCGAGAGCGAGACGGAACGCGACGCGGTGATCGAGCGCGTCGCATAGGTTCGCTTCGCCGACGTGCGGTTGGCTCACTGACGATGCTGCGGCTTCGCTGAGGGTGCCGCTGTAGCCTGCTTCTATGAGCATGGTCATCGACCCGCCGGCTGCGCCGCGCCGGATCAAGGAACTCGAGGTGATGGTCGCCGACGTGATCATCGAGAGCCCCGACACGGCGACGCTCGTCTTCTTCACCGGCAACGATCGGCTCGACTACAGCGCCGGCCATTTCCTGACCATCGATCCGCACCAGTTCGCGGCGCTCGAGCGCTTCACGGCGTTCCTCGAAGATCTGAAAGGCCGCCGCGAACCGCCGCGCGCCTACTCGATGAGCTCGGCGCCGCACGAGCGCTACCTGGCCGTCACCGTGAAAGAGGAGCGCTACGTGTCGGGCGCGACGAAGTACCCGCCGTTGCTGTCGCCGATGCTGGTGAAGCGCACGACGCGCGGCATGCGGCTCGTCGTCACCGGCTTCACCGGGCCCTACACGCTGCCGAGGGACATTGCCGGCCGCACCAGCCACGTCGTCCACGTCTGCGCCGGGTCGGGATTCGTGCCGAACTTTTCGATGCTGAAGTTTGCGCTGGCCGAGTATCCAGGGCTGCGGCACACCGTCGTCTACTCGAACAAGGCATGGAGCGACGTGATCTTCCGCGATGAGCTCGCCCGGCTCGCCACGGAGCATCCGAACCGCCTGACCGTGATCCACACGCTCACGCGCGAGCCGAACGCGCGCGCCTTCGGTCCCGCCGTACGCGAAGGACGGATCACGCTGCCGCTGCTGCGCGAGGCGGTCCCGCAGATCGACGACTGTTACGTCTACGTCTGCGGTCCCGGCATTTCTCACTGGGACGTCGTCGCCGCGAAACAGGCCGGCACGACACCTGCGCCGCGCTTTCTGGAAACGGTCGTTTCGCAACTCCGCGAGCTGGGCGTGCCCCCGGATCGCATCAAGCGGGAATCCTACGGTTAGAACGCAACGCTCCGGTAGCGACATCAACGCACGAACGGAGACGGCAGAGACCGCTGAGAACGCAGAGCCATTTTGTTTGAAATGATCTGCGGTCTCTGCGTGCTCTGCGTTGCAGCTCTGATCGCAAACGGCGGAATCGTGATCCCGGTAGTGTCCGGCTCGAGCCGGACCTACAGCGCGGTCGCCGCTCCTTTCGTCGCGCGCTGCAGGAATTCGTTTGCCGCGGGAGCGTTGGTCACGCGCATGTTCTTCGCGTCGTACTGAATCTTCTTTCCGGCCCGCAGCGCGACGATGCCGAGGAGCATGACCTCAGTGAGCTGCGCGGCGTATTCAATCGGGCAGGAGATCTGCGTCTTGCCCTTGGCGGTCTCGGCCCAGTTCATCTCATGGTTCTCGTCGCGGATGCGGGCCAGTTTCTGTGCCGGCCTGGCGACCGACTCGTGCAGCGACTTCGGCAACAGCCGTGGATTCTTGCCGTAGGTGTCGTGCATCAACTTGCCCTTGCTGCCGATGAGAATCGCGCCGCCGGTCGGGTTGAGCGCTTCCTCGCCGATCTCGACCGGCTTCGGCGGCAGCAGTCCGCCGTCGTACCAGGTGAGCTTCACCGGCGGCTTGCCGCCGCGTGCCGGGAACTCGTACATCGTCATCGTCGCGTGGGGGAAGCAGACGCCGTTGAACGGCGTGGACACGGTTTCAATTGACGTCGGGTAGCCGAGATCGAGCGCCCACAGCGAGTGATCGATCAGGTGCGCGCCCATGTCGCCGATCGCGCCAACGCCCCAGTCGACCCAGCCGCGCCAGTTGAACGGGTGATACACCGGGTGATAGTCGACGCTCGGTGCGACGCCGAGGAACAGATCCCAGTCGAGCGTCGACGGCTTCGGATAATTGCCGGCCATCGCGTTCGCAAGCCGCGCCTCGATGCCGGGGCCGTTCCAGCGGAATCCTTCGGCCGGCGGGGTGCGCACTTCGGGACGTGGAATGCCCTGCGGCCAGTAGCCGAGCGGGCGATTGGTCCAGACGTGGACCTCGCGGACGTCGCCGATCGCGCCGGCCCAGACATACTCGACAGCCGTCCGCGCGTCGTCCCACGAGTGTCCCTGGTTGCCCATCTGCGTCGCCAGCTTCGGCATGCTCTTCGCCTTGCGGGCGAGTTGACGTGCCTCGGCGACCGACCAGCACAGCGGCTTCTGCACGTAGACGTGCTTGCCGAGATCCATCGCGGCGAGCGCGATCGTTGCGTGCATGTGATCGGGCGTCGCGATGACCACGCCGTCGATGTCCTTCTGCTTGTCGAGCATGTCGCGGTAGTCGCGATATCTCGTCGCCCGCGGCAGCGCCTCCTGCAGCGTCTTCATGCGCGCGATCGTCGCCGCCATGCGGTCGCGCTCGAGCGGCGTCAGCGGCACTTCCGGCCGCCCCTGCGCGTCGAGCCGCACCTCGCCGCGCTGCTGGCGGTCGAGGCGTCCCTGCTGGCTGGCGATGTCGGTGTCGAGCGCGGCGAAGCCCTTGTCGGCGTAGTCCCAGTCAACGTCGCACAGCGCGACGATGTTCTCGGTCGCGAGGTTGACGAGATCGCTGCGCCCCTGTCCGCCGACGCCGACGGCGGCGACGTTGAGGCGATCGCTCGGCGCGGTCTGGCCGCGTCCGAGGACGTGCCGCGGCACGATCGCGAAGCCGGCGCCGGTGAGGGCCACGTCGGTCATGAAATTTCGGCGGGTCACTTTTTTCGACATTGTCACTCCTCAACCGTAGCGCAGCCCTTCAGGGCTGCCCCGCGGCCATAGGGCAGGCCTCAAGGCCTGCGCTACGAGGGCCGCGGCGAGAACCGAGCATCAAGACAGCGAACGGATCCGGATATTGCGGAACGCCAGCATGCCGGCGTGGTCGCCCTGCACGCCGATGTGGCCGCGCTTCGCCCGGCCGAACTTCGGCCACGCGTTGAACTTTGTCGCCTTGACCTTGGCTTCCCAGTCGGGACTCCACAGCTCGTACTCGACCATCTTCACGTCGTTCAACCAGTGCTCGACATGTGCGCCGTTGGCGACGATGCGCGCCTTGTTCCATTCGCCAACCGGCTTGAGATGTCCGGGCGGTGACGGGTAGAGGCCGTAGGCCGCAGCCGCGCAGGTCAGCCGCGTCTTGTTGTCTTCCGCTTCGTCGTCGTCGAGCAGCTGGTACTCGGGCCCGGTCGTGTAGATCCGATCATCGTTGGGGCGCCCCTTGAAATCGGGGTCCTCGATGCCGCGATAGAAGATGCCGCTGTTGCCGGCGCGGCCGATCTTCCATTCGAGCTCGAGCTCGAAGTCGCCGAACTCATCTTTGGTAATGAGATCGCCGACATGGCCGTCCTTGGTGAGCGCGCCGTCGGCGATCTTCCAGCCCTCCGGTACAGTCTGCATCTTGTAGCCGCGCCACGCATCCAGCGATTTACCGTCGAACAGCGTCTGCCATTTGCCCGGCGCTGCGGCGTGCGGCACCGAAATAGCGAGCGCGAAAGCACAGCAGATGGTGGCGGCGCGAATGCTCATGCCCGAGATTATGCGACTTTCGCGGCCGCCGATCTACGCGTAAGAACCGCGGCGATGTAACAGGCGGCAACGAGGACCAGCAGAAACCGGTATCCGGCGACGAGCGACAGGTATTCGCCGGCGCCGCCGACGATCGCGCCGAGCAGGTTGGCGCCGAAGTCGGTGGCGGTCGACTCGGACGTCTTGAAGCTCGAGCTGAAGAGCAGACCGGCGCAGAACACGGGGCTGAAGACGAGCGCGCCGTAGAACAGCGACTCGAGCGCGCGGCTCGCGAACGGCACGCGGCCGATCGGCACGGCGTAGTTCGCGGCGACGAGCGCGACCAGCGCCGCCAGCACCAGGCCGCGGCGGTGGATGTCGACGCGGCTCGCCACCAGCGCGCTCGCCAGCGCCATCACCAGCACCGAGGCGATCGCCAGCGACGCCGACGACCACGTGGAGCCCCAAAGCAGCGCGAACTGCACGATCGACTTCGTCTCGAGCAGCATGAAGCCGGCGCCGAGGAAGAAGAAGTGCCACGACCAGCCCACGCCGGGATCGCGGGCGAACCAGACCGCGATGGCCGACACGACGAGCACGAGCGACAGGGCGGCGAGGTAATGGCGCGGGAGTTCGGGCGCGCGCATGTACAAGAACGGCCAGTCATCGGTCGCCGCAATCACGCTCGCGTCGCGCACGAGCGGATGTGCCGGGCTGGGCGCGTGCGACTGGCCGTACGCGGTGACGTCGGCAGGCAGCGCCGGCGGACCTTGGAGGCGCGCGACCCGCGGTCCGGCGAGGATGACGCCGAGATACGCGCGGTCCTGGTGGACGTGCGCCAGCGGCTCGGCGCCGAACACCCCGGCGATGGTGTTCGCCAGCCGATCGACCAGCCACTTCTCGCGGAAATAGTTGTAGACCGCCATGACGCCGTTCGGCGACAGGTGGTCGCGGACCGCTTCGAACGACTCGCGCGTGAACATGTAGCTCTCGAGGCGGACGCCGGAGAAGCTCGATTGCACCGTCAGCGAGTCAATCAGCGCGAACACGATCAGGTCGTAGCGTTTCGTCGTCGTTCGCAGGTAGTGCCGGGCATCGTCGTTGACGATGGTGACGCGTGGGTCGCTGTACGGGCGGTCGGGGTGCCGTTCGGCGCCAAGGCGCAGGATCACCGGATCGATGTCGACCGCGTCGACGTGGCGCGCGCCATGCTTCAGCGCCGCCGCGACGTCGGTACCGCTGCCGGCGCCGAGAATCAGCACGTTGTCGAACGTGTCGCCGAAGACCGCGTACGGCCACTGGTAGAAGTATTCCTTGTGCGCGACCGGCGCCATCGACTGATGAAAGATGTGGTTCACTTCGACGACCGTGTCGTCGCGATCCTGGAAGACCGTGACGCGATAGTACGGCGACCAGAGGCTGCCGCGCTCCATCCGCTGGACGAGCACGAGTGACGCGGCGAGCAGCGCGATGTTGACCGCGGCCACCGGCACGCGCACGTCGAGCACGTAGATCGTCGGCGCGTCGACGAGCAGCGGCAGCGCCGCCGCGGCCGCGACACCGAACCAGACCAGCGGCGGCAACTCCAGCCACGAGACGAGTGCGAATCCGGCGACACCGGAGAGGCTGCCGAGCAGGTTGATCACATACGCACGCAGCGGAGCGTGCTTGGTCAGCTCCACGCCCATCCGGTGCGCGACCGTGACGAACAGCGCGGCGACGGCGACGAAGAGCAGCGGCAGCAGCAGGGTGCTTTCGACCGGCACGACCGGGGCCGCCGTACCGCTCGAGAAATAGATCGTCGACGTGCTCGGCAGCGCGACTTCGAGCCGCAGCCGATCGACGGCGACGATGACGGCCGTCAGCACCAGCGGGAACCACCCGATCAGCTGCCGGTGGCGGGTGGCGAGCAGGCAGCCGATGCCGATGCCGAGGAAGCTCGCCAGCAGGATGAAGTTCGAGAAGTACGCGAGCAGCCGCACGTACGCAGGCATCCAGCGAATGACAGCCGTCTCGAGGAATAGGACCAGGAACGACGCGACGAAAAGAAGCATTGCGATCGATTATTGCTAGAATCGCCGCCTATGACGAAGCTCAAACCGCGCCGTGCGGGTCGCGCGATCCCGATCGCAATGGTTGCGTGTGTGCTGGCGGCGGCGCCCGCCGCGCCGCGGGCCGCGACGGCGCCGTCGCTGTCGTCAGCCGGCGCGCAGGCGATCGATGCGTTGCTCCACGACAAAGTCGCGGCCGGCATGCCGGCGATTGCGGTGGTTGTCGTCAACGCGCAGCAGCAACTCTTCCTCGGCGCAGCCGGTCAGCGCGACGGCGCGGCGCACGCGCCACTCGCGGCGGACGCGATCTTTCGTATCGCGTCGATGACCAAGCCGATCACCTCGCTCGCGGCGATGATGCTCGTCGAGGCGGGACAGCTCCGTCTGAACGACCCGGTCAGCAAATATCTGCCGGAGTTCGCGACCATCCGCGTGCTGACGGCGTTCAACGACGCTGACGGCACGTTCGAGTCACGGCCGCCGGCGCGGCCGATCACCATCCGTCACCTGCTGACGCACACCTCGGGCATCGCCTACAACTTCGTCGATGCGCGCCTGGCCAAGATCGACAACGATCAGCGGACGCGGACCGAGCTGCCGCTGCTCCACGATCCCGGTGACCGGTTCACCTACGGCCCGAGCACGGCGGTGCTGGGCAGCGTGATCGAGAAAATTACCGGACGGCCGCTCGACGAGTTCTTCAAGACGCGCATCTTCGATCCGCTCGGCATGGTCGACACCTCCTACACGGTGGCGGCGGACAAACACGAACGCGTGGTCACGCTGCACACGCGAAGCGATGCCGGGTTTACCGAGCGGCCGAACCGGCCGATCATCGCGGGAACTGTCGCCGGCGACGGCGGCCTGCTGTCGACCGCTGCCGATTATGGCCGGTTCATGCAGCTGTTCCTCAGCGGCGGCCGCGCTGGCAGCGTGCGGCTCGTCAACGAGTCGACGATCCGCCAGATGATGTCGAACCAAATCGGCCGCGTCGTGGTCGAGGAACAACCCTCCACAGAACCGGCGCTCGCGAAGCCGTTTCCGTCCGGCGGCGGCAAGGACAAATTCGGCTTCGGGTTTCAGATCGAAGTGGCGCCGGCCGGTCATGCCGAGGCCGGGCTACGGGCGCCGGGCAGCGGCAGCTGGGGCGGCATCGACAACACGCATTTCTGGATCGATCCGCGGACTGGGATTGGCGCGGCGGTGTTGATGCAGGTGCTGCCGTACTACGACGAAGCGGCGATCGACGTGCTCCGCTCGGTCGAGCGCCTCGTCTACCAGCACCTGCGCGCGCGATCCTAGCTGCTTCGACGTCGTGATGAACCGTTCGGCACACACAGCGCTTCCGGCCTTCCTGCGCCGCGCGGTCGCGGACCGGCAGGCGCCGGCTGTCGTGGTCGCGGTTGTCGATCGCGAACGCCTGTTGTTCCTCGACGCCGCCGGTATGCGCGATGCTGCCGCGCAGGCGCCGCTGGCGCCCGATGCGATCTTCCGGATCGCATCGATGACCAAACCGATCACGTCGCTCGCGGCGATGCTGCTCGTCGAGCACGGCGCGATCGATCTCGATGCGCCTGCGGCACGCTATCTCCCCGACCTCGATCGCGTTCGCGTGCTCACCTCCTACGACGAGCGCGACGGCTCCTGGACGGCGCGGCCGCCCTCACGTCCGATCACGATGCGGCATCTGCTGACGCACACCGCGGGGATGTCGTATTCATTTCTCGAGCCGCGGTTGGCGAAGATCGACACGGGCAGCATGGCGCGCGCCGACGTCCCGCTTCTGCACGATCCCGGCGAGCGGTTCACCTACAGCTTCGCCACCGCCATCGTCGGGTCGATCGTCGCCACGGTATCGGGCACATCGCTCGACGAGTTTTGCTGCGAGCGAATCTTCCAGCCGCTCGGGATGGTCGACACGGCGTACGCGGTCCCGGCCGAACAGCGCGACCGCGTCGTCACCATGCAGCTCCGCGATAACGGCGGCTTCGTCGAGCGGCCGAATGCGCCGGTCATCGAATCGCGCGGCCGCGGCGACGACGGCCTGTTCTCGACGGGCGCGGATTACGGGAAGTTCATCCAGCTGTTTCTGAATCTCGGCGTGGTCCGTGGGGCTCGCGTCGCCAGCGAGGCGACGATGCGCGCGATGATGTCGAACCAGCTCGGCACCCATCCGATTGGCATGCACCCGGCAGTCGCGGGTGCGATCGCGACACCGTTCCCGATCGGCGGCGAGAAGGACGGGTTCGGTTTCGGATTTCAGATCGAGACCGCGCCGCCGCGCTCTGGTGGGCGCAGCGTCGGCAGCTGCAGCTGGTCGGGCATCTGGAACACGTACTTCTGGATCGATCCGGCGAACGAGATCGGCGTCGTCGTGCTGATGCAGTTCATGCCCGCCCACGATCCCGGCGCGATGGCGATCCTGAGCGGTGTCGAACGGATTGTGTATGACGGCTAGCCTCTAAATGCCACCGTTCCAGTTCCAAGTCGCAAGTCCGAAGTCGCAAGGCAGTCGCAAGTCGCACGTCGCAAGTCAGTCGCAAGCCGCCAGTCACAAGCGGTTCGTCGCGACTTGTGACACTTGGGACCGACTCGACTCGTGACTTCCGACTGACTTGCGACGTGCGACTTTCGACTGACTTGCGACTGCCGACTTGGTCCTTGGAACTGACGCGCTACACGCGTGTCGCGCGCACGATCGGATCCGGATCGCTTAGCGTCAGCGCGACGATGCGATCGCCTTCGCGCTCGAAGCGGATGATCGTCGACGGACCGCCGGCCGCGTGAAAGGCGAGCTGGCCCTGGTGGAAGATCCCGCGCTCCATCGCGCCGGCGCGGGCGATCATCAACTGGTTCTTCTGCACGCTGACGACGAACGCGTCGCGCGGACGATCGCCGAACGTATAGCGGCCGACGAGCAAGGCACGCTCACTCTCCGACAACGGATCGTCACGGTACGGCTGATTGGCGTCGCCGAGCGATTCCAGGTACGACACGACGGCCGCCGCCTGCGGCCCGCCGTTGCGCGCGTGGACCATCAGAGTCAGGCCGTGCGGACCGCGCATCTTGTGAAGGCCCGGCGACGCGGCGACAAAGGCTTTCAGCACGTCGAGCTGGCCGAGCATCGTCGCCGAGAAGTGGGTCGGCGGTGCGCCGCGCTCGAGCAGCAGCTCGGCGATGGCGCGGTTGCCGACGTGGGACGCCGCGCCGAGCGCCGTCTCCCAGTCGCCATAACCCCAGTCCCACGCCGCCTTGGCAAGTTCCGGATGCTGCTGGACGAGCTCGCGGACTCGCGCGATGTTGCCGTGCGACACCGTGACCATTTCCTTGACGAGTGCAGGGGGATGCGACGGAAAGAAGTCGTCCACGGCGCCGGCGCGCGCGAGCGGCGACGGCCACGGCGGATCGGCCGGAAGACTGCCCTGGCCTTGGGCCGCCGAAATTGCCGGGATGATGAAGGCGCCGAATGCGGGTACGAACCGAACGAACTGGCGTCGCGTGTGTGTCATGGGCGCGAATATGGTGCGCGTACCGACAGATCGCCAGCGAGGAACGTATCAGGAGCGAACTGCTGCGCGATCAGCAGGTTACGCGATCACTTCAGGACGGTTGCGCGAACCGCGGATTCAATCTGCGCGGCCGCCTCGGTGTCGATCGCATCGAGCCGATCGTCGGGCGGCCTGCTGATCCGCTGCACCCACACGTGCGTACCATCGTCGAGACGAATCAGCTGCATGAGCAGCGACAGCCGCTCCGACCGCGTCTGCAGCAGACCGTAGACGAGATAGGCCGCGCGCGTCTCGCGGGCGACGGCGCGCCAGTCGCGGGCGTCGCGCGGGCGGCGAAGAATTGCGGCGTTGCCGTCCACGCCGACGCGCGACGGGCCAAGCGCGGTCAGCCGCTCGACGACGGCGTCCGACAGCGAGGAGACGACGCGGTCGTGGCGCGAATCGCCAGTATCGTTTTCGAACACCGCCACGGCGACGATCGGGCGCGTCGGCGGGGCCGGCGGCCGGTCGCGCGCCAGCATCAGCGCCCCCGCGGCGCCAACGATCAGGGCGACGGAGGCGATTGTCACGAACGCGACCCATGGCTGGACGCGAATCGGCGTGGCCGCGGCGTCTGTGCTGGCCGGTTCCGGACGCGGCGGACTGAGCCATGCGTCGCTCTGTTCACGCGTAACCGGCGCGATGAAGGTGAACCCTCGGCGCGGCAGCGTCTGGACGAAGCGCGGGTTCTCGGCCGAATCGCCGAGCGCCGCGCGCAGTTCGCCGATGCAGTAAGCGAGACCGCGATCGAAATCGACGTGCGTGCCGGCGTCCCACAGGTGCGCGCGCAGGTCGTCGCGCGTGACGATCGCGCCGGCCCGCTCGACGAGGAGCGCGAGCGCGCGCGCCGGCTGCGGTTCGATCGGGACCGGCCGATCGGATCGCCGCAGCGTCAGCGTGCGATCGTCGAACGTGAACACGCCGAAGCGATACGTCATCTTACTGACCGGCACGGCAGGATGGCGGTCCTTCCTGCCTTTCACCATGCGCTACCGCGCCGGCGCCTCGCAGTGTTGATCGAACGCGGCCGTCAGCTTTTCTGCGATGGTGACCGCGTCGCGGGTCTCGATGTCGCTGCGCTGCAGCATGTAGACGAGCTCGCCGTTGCGTAGCAGTGCGATCGACGGCGACGATGGCGGGTAGCCGGTGAAATAGGTTCGCGCGCGATCGGTGGCGTCGACATCGAAGCCGGCGAACACCGAGGCCATCGCGTCGGGACGCGCGCCGTGGCGCAGCGCGAGCGCGATGCCCGGACGTGCCTTGCCGGCGGCGCAGCCGCACACGGAATTGACGACGAGCATCAGCGTGCCCGGCGTGTCCGCGATCGCCGCGTCGACTTCTGCGGCGGTGCGCAGCTCGCGGATACCGAGATCGCGCAGCTCCTGCCGCATCGGGGCGACGAAAAACTCTGGGTAGGGCATGGCGTTATTGTACTGCCTTACAATCCAGGGCCAATCGTGGTCGGGACAACGGTCGGGCACTATCGGATCATCGACCGCCTTGGCGGCGGCGGCATGGGTGTCGTCTACCGGGCCGAAGACGTGCGCCTGGGCCGCCACGTCGCGCTGAAGTTCCTGCCGCGCGAGCTCGCCGCGCATCCGGAAGCGCTCGACCGTTTCCGGCGCGAAGCGCGCGTCGCCTCGTCGCTCAATCACCCGCACATCTGCACGCTCTACGACGTCGGCGAACACGACGGCGAGCAGTTCATGGTGATGGAACTGCTCGACGGACGGACGTTGAAGGAGACGATCGCGCGCGGGCCGCTGCCGTTCGAGCACGCGCTGGCGCTGGCGATCGAGATTGCCGACGCGCTCGAGGCGGCGCACGCGAAGGGGATCGTCCACCGCGACATCAAGCCGGCGAACATCTTCGTCACCAGCCGCGGCCAGGCCAAGATTCTCGACTTCGGGATCGCCAAACTCGCCCTCGGATCGACGGCGGCGCCGCCGGATCTCGAGGTCACGCGCGTCACCGACGAGCACGCGACCACGATCGGCACGACGCTTGGCACCGTGGCCTACATGTCGCCCGAGCAGGCGCGCGGCGGCGACATCGACAGCCGCACCGATCTCTTCTCGTGCGGCGTCGTCTTCTACGAGATGACGACCGGCACGCTGCCGTTCGCGGGCGCCACCCCGGTCGCGATCTTCGAGTCGCTGTTCACGCGCGTGCCGCCGCCGCCGTCGACGATCAATCCGGCGGTGCCGGCCGACTTCGATCGCATCGTCGCGAAGGCGCTCGAAAAAAATCGCGAGCTGCGCTACCAGACCGCGGCCGATCTGCGCGCCGACCTCAAGCGGCTGCCGCATGGCACGGCGACCGGTGTCACGGCGGCCGCGCCGGTCGTGTCGCCGCCGCGGCAGCCGCCGGACAGCGCGACGAATGTACCGCGCGGACGCCGCACGCCATGGAAGGCGATCGCGAGCGGCGCCGCGGTCGTCGCCACCGTCGCGATCGGCCTCGCGGTCTACACCAGCCGCACGCGCGCATTCAGCGAGCGCGACCCGGTGGTCATCGCCGACTTCACCAACACCACCGGCGAAGCGGTGTTCGACGATACGTTGAAGGAAGCGCTCGACGTGCAGCTGCGGCAGTCGCCGTACCTGACGGTTCTCGCCGATCAGCGGCTGCAGGGGACACTGCGGCTGATGGGCCGCAAGCCGGGTGACCGCCTGACGCGCGACGTCGCGCGCGATCTCTGCCAGCGAACCGCCAGCAAGGCGATGATCGGCGGGTCGATTTCGCAACTCGGCGCGAGCTACGTGATCTCGCTCGACGCCACCAACTGCCGCAGCGGCGACACCATCGAGAAGACGCAGGTGCAGGCGGCGCGCAAGGATGACGTGCTGCGCGCGCTCGGCGAGGCGGCGGGGCAGCTGCGCCGCGACCTCGGCGAATCGCTGGCGTCGATCGGCAAATACGATGCGCCGATCCAGGAGGCGACCACGGGGTCGCTCGAGGCGTTGAAGTCGTACAGCGTCGGCCTCGCGACCCGGCGGCGCGATGGCGACGGCGCGGCAGTGCCGTTCCTGCGCAACGCGATCGAGCAGGATCCCGGCTTCGCCCTGGCGCACGCGCGCCTGAGCACCGTCTACGCCAACCTCGGCGAGTCGCTGCCGTCACGCGAGGAGATCACCAAAGCCTATGCGCTGCGCGACCGGGTCAGCGAACCGGAGCGGCTTTACATCACCGCCCGCTATGCGACGACAGTCGAGGGCAATGTGCAGAAGGCGATCGAAGCCTACGAAGTCTGGAAGCAGACCTATCCCAACGACTTCGTTCCCCGCGCCAACGTCGCGCAGTTCTACGCGCAGCGCGGCGAGTACGACAAATCGATCGAGGAGTACCGCACCGCGATCCGGCTGGCCCCCGACGAACCGCTGCCCTACGACAATCTCGCCGGCGTCTACCGCGGCCTCGGCCGGAGCGACGACGCCCGACGCACCCTCGAAGGGGCGATCGCGCGCGGTCTCGATTCGGCCGGCTTCCGTTCCGAGTTGTACCAGCTCGCTTTCTTTCGCAAAGACGACGCGGAAATGGCGCGGCAGGTGGCGGCGGCGCAGAAACTGCGCGAGGGTTTCCAGCTCCTGAACACGCAGGCGTTCGCGGCGATGTACGAAGGACGGATGGCACAGGCGCGCGAGTGGTGCGAACAGTACACCGCCGAGGCATCGGCGCGAACCGGGTTGAACGGCGCGGCGGCCGCGTTGTGGGGCAACTTCGCCCAGGGTGCGGCGATGTTCGGCGACGCCGACGCGGCGCGCGCCGGCGTCCGGCGCTCGCTGGCGTTGGAGCGCAACCTGTCGACGCTGGTGAACAGCGCCTACGCGCTCGTCGTCGTCCACGACGTCGACGACGCGCAGCGCTTCGTCACTGAGGCGGCGACCCTTCCCGGCGCGGACACGCCCGACGCCCAGACCGGGTTCAGGCTGGTCGGCTCGCTGGTGAAATGGCGGCGCGGCGATCGCACCGCGCTCGACGCGCTGTCGTTGCCGAAAGACGAGCACGATCTCGGCGTGCGGTTCATCAACGGCGTCGTCCGCCTCGATTTCGATCAGGCCGAGGCGGCCGCCGAACAGTTCAAGCAGGTCATCACGCTCGATCAGCAGTCGCTGAACACGTTGAAGGCGGTCGCGCCTTTGTACTATGGCCGCGCGCTCGCCCGCCTTGGCAAGATCGACGAGAGTCGCACCGCCTACGACCAGTTCTTCGCCGGCGTTGCCCATGCCGACGCGTCGCTGCCGGTTGTTGCCGCCGCGAAAGCCGAATACGCCCGCCTGAAGAGCCCCTCCTGAGCCGCCGATAAGCCCGGCAACGGAAGGAGCCGCGATGTTCACGTCACTTCGCGCGATCGCGCAGCGCGTCACCGTGTGTGTCGTCGCCGCGGCGGCGGCGACGCCGGCGTTTGCGCAGAACGAGTCGAGCCTGAAGTCATTTTTCGAGGGCCGCCGCGTCACGGTGAAGATCGACATGCCGGGCACCTCCGACGGCGTCGACGTCGAAGCGGACGCGCGGCAGCCGATCGACTACGGGCGGTATCGCGACCGCTTGAAGCGCTACGGCACGGCACTGCGTGCCGGCGAATCGGTGACCGTCACGCTGGTGAAGATGAAGAAAGACCTCATCGAGTTCCAGCTTGGCGGCGGCGGCTTCGGCACTTTCGGCGACGACACGAGCACGTCGGTCAACATGCCGGACGTGAAGAAGAGCGAGCGCGAGAAGGAGCTCGAGCGGCTGGTCAAGGACGAAGACGATCGCGATCGGCGGCGCCGCTTCGAACGCGAGCTCGACGATCTGCGCGAGCGCCGCGAGCGCGAGAACCGCCGCATCGCGATCGAGCGGGAACGCGCCGAAGAGGAGAAGGCGGCGCGCATCGCCGACCGGCGCCTGCGCGGCGGATCGCGCTTCAACCTGCGCTACAACGAACACGTGCCCGACGGCGTGCGTCCCGAGGAGCTGATGGCAGGCCTCGGCGACTACGTGGACTTCGGCAGCCTCGCGCCGCACACGGCGGTCGACGACGTGCCGGCGCAGGGGGACATCACGCTGCTCCGCAAAGGCATGACCCGCCTCGACGCGGAACGGGCGTTCGGCCGGCCCGAGGCGACATCACAGCACAGCGACGGCGGCCTCGCCGTCGCCACGCTGGTGTTCATCGTCTCCGACCAGCGCATCAGCGCCGATTTCGTGGAGGACGTCCTCGTTCGGTATACGATTACCTCCAAATAACGGAGGGATCGATGGAACGTAAGCAGGCATCCGACTTTCCACAGGAACTGCTCGACATCTTCCACGAATACCAACACGGCGAGATCAACCGCCGCGATTTCATGGACCGCATTCAGAAATTCGCGGTCGGCGGCGTCACCGCCGTGGCGCTGTACGAGAGCTTGAAGCCGAACTACGCCTGGGCGCAGCAGGTCCCGAAAGAAGACGCGCGGATCAAGACGTCCTACGAGACGGTCGCGTCACCGAAGGGCAACGGCAGCATCCGCGGCTACTTCGCGCAGCCGGCGAACTCGAGCGGCAAGGTGCCCGGCGTCCTCGTCATCCATGAGAACCGCGGGCTGAATCCGTACGTCGAGGACGTTGCGCGCCGGTTCGCGGTGGCCAACTACGTCGCCTTCGCACCCGATGGCCTCACGTCGGTGGGCGGCTTCCCGGGCAACGACGAGCAGGGCGCGGTCAAGTTCCGCGAGGTGAACGGCGACAAGATGTTCGAGGACTTCGTCGCGGCGGCCGAGTGGCTGAAGAAGAACCCGCGATCGACCGGCAAGATCGGCGCGATCGGCTTCTGCTTCGGCGGCGGCGTGGTCAATCGGCTGGCGGTGCGGCTCGGCGCCGACCTGAGTGCCGGCGCGCCGTTCTACGGCCAGCCATTGAGCGCCGAGGACGCCGCCAAGATCCAGACGCCGATGATGCTGCACTACGCCGATCCGACCAAGGACACCGGCATCGGCCAGCGCATTCCGGCGTACGAGGCCGCGCTCAAAGAGAACCACAAGAACTATCAGTTGTTCATCTACGAGGGCGCGCAACACGGCTTCCACAACGACACGACGCCGCGCTACGACGAGAAAGCGGCGAAGCAGGCGTGGGATCGCACGCTGGAGTTCTTCAACAAGAACCTGCGCTGATCGTCAGTAGACCCTGCTGACCGCGAGTTCGAATCGGCGGTGCCCGATCGAGGGAGCGACGGTGAATCCCGATCGGGCACGAATCGCGCTCAGTTGACGCTCCAGGCCAAGGCGCACGGCCTGGGTGCCGACGAAAGTCAGCGTTTGCTCGCCCCGGATGGCGCCGATCGCCGCGGCGCTCAACCCGACGATCGCTCCGGCCCGCCGGAGACGTACGTCCTGGCGGAGGCGCTCTTCGAGCGGCCGAAGCCGGCCCGACCATTCGTCCATGAATCGTTTGGCGGCGACGCGGACGTCGTCGCTCGTGTCCTCGGCGGTCATCACCGGCACCACGCTGACGACCGGCGTCTGCGCCCGGACCATTGGCGCGCGGGTTCCCAGTTTGTCTTGCGCGGATACAGTAGAAGGGGCAACCGCGACCGCGCCTACGACGGCCATCGCCGCTAGGGCACGCATCGGCTGGAAGCGCTGCAAATCGCGCGCCTCGGCCAATGCCGATGGGTCCAGCTCAACCTTACGGCGTCGACAGCACGAACTGATTGCCATCCACGTCTTTGAAAATAGCCGCCGTTCCCCAATCCGCTTTTTGCGCGTCCTGGACGAACTCGACACCCCGGGCCTTCATTTCGCCGACGGTTGCCTCGACGTCGTCGGCCATGAAGGTGACGTTCATGAACCCGCCGATCATCTGCTCCTGGCCTGGTGCGGTGAACAATACCAGTTTTGTATCGGCGCGTGGCAGGCCGAGTTCGATCCAGCGCTGCGTGTCGTTGAACGGGCTGTCGGTGACGACGCGGAACCCGAGCTTTTTCGTATAGAACTCCAGCGCGCGATCCTGATCGCGGACCGGAATGCTGGCGAACTTGATCGCCTTGATCATCGATGCCTCCTGCCGCCGATGATCATGCTGAATCCTGTTCGCCCGCAAGGCGTGCATCGCCTACTATGGCAGGCGTTGCCATCCACAATGCCGATTGCTGATTGCTGATTGAACGGAAATGGCTGGCTTGCTGGTGGACGACTACATCGTCGATGCGCTGATGCCCGATCTCGTCGGCCACGATCGGCAGCCGTCGGCGTTCCTCGTGTATCTCTACCTGTGGCGGCAGACGCACGGCGCCGGTCAGGCGCACGCGCAGGTGGCGCTCGTCGACATTGCCGAGGCGACCGGCCTGTCGAAGCGCGCCGTCCAGGACGCGCTCGGCCGGCTGGCGAAGCGCAAGCTGGTCGCCGTCGCGCGGGAGAGCATCACGGCTGTCCCGGTCTACTCCGTACTGCGCCCGTGGCGGCGCTAGACAAGGATTCCCTCGACGCATGAAACGAGACGACAAACCACGGTCCGACGCGCTGGTGTTCTTCGGCGCGACCGGCGACCTCGCGTACAAGAAGATTTTTCCGGCGCTGCAGGCGATGGCGCGGCGCGGCCGGCTCGACTTCCCGGTGATCGGCGTCGCCAAATCGGGCTGGGGATTGCCGCAGCTCGTCGACCGGGCGCGCGCGAGCGTCACCGAGTACGGCGGGCTCGATGAAGCGGCGTTCGCCGAATTGACGCGCCGCCTCCGCTACGTCGACGGCGACTACGCCGACATGCCCACGTTCACGCAGCTGAAGCGCGAGCTTGGTGATGCGAGGCGGCCGGTCCACTACCTGGCGATCCCACCGAGCCTGTTTCCGATCGTGGTGAAGAATCTCGGCGCGTCCGGCGCCTCCGACAACGCGCGCGTCGTCGTCGAGAAACCATTTGGCCGCGATCTCGAGTCGGCGCGCGAGTTGAACCGCGTGCTGCACGAGGTGTTTCCGGAGGAGAACATCTTCCGGATCGATCACTATCTCGGCAAAGAGGCGGTGCAGAACATCCTCTACTTCCGCTTCGCGAACGCGTTCCTCGAACCGATCTTCAATCGCTATCACGTCGAGAACGTGCAGATCACGCTCGCCGAGAGCTTCGGCGTCACGGGCCGCGGGAAGTTCTACGACGAGACCGGGGTGGTGCGCGACGTGATTCAGAACCACCTGCTGCAGATCGTCAGCTACCTCGCGATGGAGGCGCCCTCGAGCACCTACGACGAGGCGATCCGCGACGAGCAGGCGAAGGTGCTGCGGACGGTGCGTCCGATGGAAGTGCAGTACATGGTGCGCGGACAGTTCAAGGGCTACCGCGACGAGCCGGGCGTTGCGAAGGATTCCTACATGGCGACCTACGCGGCGCTGCAGCTGCACGTGGACTCGTGGCGGTGGGACGGCGTGCCGTTCTACGTGCGTGCCGGCAAGTCGCTGGCGAAAACGGTCACGGAAGTGATGATCGAGTTGAAGAAGCCGCCGCAGGTGGTCTTTCACGAGGCGACGCCGCTGCGCGGCAATTACGTGCGGCTCCGTCTCAGCCCGGTCGTCGAAATCGCGGTCGGCGCCCGGACCAAGCAGGCCGGCGAGACAATGAAAGGCGAACCAGTCGAACTGCTCGTTGCCGAGCGGCCGGAACAGGGGCATGAAGGCCGGATGGACGCGTACGAGCGCCTCCTCGGCGACGCCATCGCCGGCGACGCGACGCTGTTTGCGCGGCAGGACGTCGTGGAAGCGGCGTGGGCCATCGTCGACCCGGTGATCCACGGGCCGAGCCCGATGTACGACTACGAGCCGGGATCCTGGGGCCCGCCCCAGGCCGATGCCCTCGTGGAGGCTGTCGGCGGCTGGAATACGCCCGAATAGCTCGGCTGTTCGGATCGTCGCCGCAGATCGTTTGGGTGGACATGGGCGCGCTCGTCCACGAGACCCACCTTCGCCGAATGCTCGAAGGCAACAGGTTCCGCGTTGGAAACTGCGCGTGGGTTCCGGCGAAGGCGCGGCTTGTCGGGTCGGTGCTCGCAATCGACTTCGCCGGCCACGGCGGCCGCCGCGTCACCGTTGAACTGCCGGAGTCGTTCGACATGGCGGACCCGACGCACCGCGCGTGGCTGTGGTCCGCCGTCGAGCTTTTGTTGGCCGAGGGCGCGAATTGAGTGCGCGTACCAGGAGCGCGCGCGCCACGGGCACGACGAGGGCGGCAGCATGAATCGCAGGGATGTGGAGCAGATCGTAGAAGAGCGGGACGCCGCCGACCACCGCGAGGACGCGTCCAATCGCGCCGCGCGCCCGCTCGGCAAGCGGCAGCACCGCAATCGTCGCTCCGAGCGTCATCAACAGGAACAGCTGCGACGCCGGGTACTTCCGCTGATTGAGTAATAAGCAGCGGCGGCGCCTTCGCCGGCAACCCACGGCACCGCGCGCCGTTGGCCGGCCTGAAGACCTGCGCTACGGTTGGCCGCGCGCAATTGCGAAACGCACTCTCAGTGGATGGCCGCTTCGATGGCGAGCGCGAGACGCTCGACCGAGCACGGCTTGATCACGACGCTTGCCGCGCCGACCCGGGTCGCCGTGGCGGGCACGTCGAGGCCGTCGAACGACGTCAACATGATCACCGGGATCTCGCGCGTCGACGGCGCCGACTTCAGGCGTTCGCACGTCTGCCAGCCATCGAGACCAGGCATCATCACGTCGAGGACAATCGCGTCGAGCGGCTCCGATCCGGCGATCGCGAGCGCTTCCTCGCCGCGGGCTGCGGTGATCACCGTCGCGCGATCGGCGAGCAGGGTCGCGTAGAGCTCGCGGTATTCGGGGGAATCGTCGACCAGCAGGACGCGCGGCCGTTCCTCGCGCCGCAGGCGGGTGACATCAGCCGGCGAGTACTGGATGGTCGGATTTTTCGGAGACTCCGACGGAGACGTCGGAGTCGCCATGTCGGGAAAATCGCCGCACTGCTCGCAGTCGAACGTACCGCGGCCGAACCAGCCGTGCGCCACCCAATGCAGCGGACGTCCGCAGTACGGACACGGGTAAGAATTACGCGGCGTATCGTCCATCGATTGTCGGCCTGCTGACACGTGTGTGCAGTTCTGTGCAGCACGCGCCACGAATCAATGCGCCCGGCCGGAGGGTACTGCAGATCTAAGCAAGGCTCAAGCCACACGCTCAGCCACAAGCCTCAAGCCGCAAGTCTACGCCTCGAGCCCCCCAGCCCCAAGCCTCAAGGCTGGAGCCTCAAGCCGGTTGTTTGCAGCAGCGACGCGAAGTCCGCCGCGAGCGGCGCATCGATCGTCGTCGTCCGACCGGTGATCGGATGCGCGAACGACAGATGTGCGGCGTGAAGCGCCTGGCGCGGGAAGGCGCGCAGCGTTGCCGCGAGCAATGGATCCTCTATGCGATTCCAGCGCGGCTCGCCGTACACCGGATCGCCGACAATCGGCCAGCCGTTCGCCTGCAGGTGCGCGCGGATCTGATGTCGGCGTCCGGTCTCGAGCGTGCACTGCAGCACCGCCAGGCCGGCGCGCGGAGCGGGCGCGCGGGCGAGACGTTCGAACCGCGTCACGCTCGCGGCGCCCACGTCGGCGGACGCGACGACGCGGCGGCGATCGCGGCTGTCGAGCGCGATCCGCAGATCGATGGTGCCGCGCGCCACTGGCACGCGACCGTAAACGACGGCCAGATAGATCTTCCGCATCGTGGCGCGCTGGAGAGCAGCGTGAACCTCGCGCGTTTTCGCGGCCAGCACCACACCGGAGGTCAGCTTGTCGAGCCGCCCGACGATCGACGGCCGCTGCCCGGCCGGCCAGGTGCGTGCGTGGCCGAGCAGCGCGTTCATCAGCGTGCCGGCTGGATGCTTGAACGTCGGATGCACGACGAGGCCGGCGGGTTTGTCGACGGCGATCAGGTGGTCGTCCTCGTAGAGGATCGCGAGGGCAACATCCTCGCCGCGCATCACGCGCCGCGGCGTCGTATCGGGAATCGTGACCGAGACCTGATCGCCGAGCGCGGCACGCGTCGCGACGCGATGCACCGGATGGCCGTTCACGGTGACGCAGCCGCCGGTGATCCAGGACTGCACGCGCGTGCGCGTCGCCGCCGGGACGTCGGCGAGGTGGCGGCGCAGCACGCGATCGAGGCGGACGCCGGCGTCGCCGCGGTCGGCGATCACGGTGCGCTGCGACGGGGACATGGCATTATTGGAGCATGGCCGTCGACCACCAGCACGCCCAGAGCGAAGCGTCCACGACGAGCGAACTCGAGCGCGAGGTCGCACGGCGGCGAACCTTCGCGATCATCTCGCATCCCGACGCTGGCAAGACGACGCTCACCGAGAAGCTGTTGCTGTATGCCGGCGCCATCGAGCTCGCCGGCGCGGTGCGCGGCCGCAAGGCGCGCCGCCACGCAACCTCCGACTGGATGGCGCTCGAGCAGGAGCGCGGCATTTCAATCACCGCCGCCGCGCTCGAATTCGAGATCGACGGCCGCCGGATGTCGCTGCTCGACACGCCCGGCCACAAAGATTTCAGCGAGGACACCTACCGCGCGCTGATTGCCGCCGACAGCGTCGTGATGGTGATCGACGCCGCCAACGGCGTCGAGGAGCAGACCCGCAAGCTGTTCGAAGTGTGCCGCCGCCACCGCCTGCCAATCCTCACCTTCATCAACAAGCTCGATCGTCCGGCGCGCGATCCGCTGGAACTGCTCGACGATCTGGAGAAGACGCTCGGCATCTCGGCGGCGCCGGTCAACTGGCCGGTCGGCAGCGCCGACGCGTTCCGCGGCGTCTACGACATCGATCGCCGGCAGCTGCTGCTCTACGAGCGCGAAGCACAGGGGCAGTTTCGCGCGCCGGTCGAAATTGCCTCGCTCGAGGACCCGGCGGCGCGCGCGCTGATCGGCGACAACGTCTACGCGCACTTCATCGAGTCGCTGGACGTGATCCGCGCCGCGGGAACCACATACGACGCCGACGAGTACCGGGCCGGGCGCCAGACGCCGGTGTTTTTCGGCAGCGCGCTGACCAACTTCGGCCTCGAGCCGTTCCTGCGCGCGATCGTCGAGCTGGCGCCGCCGCCGCAGCCGCGCGTGGGCGACGCCGGCGTGGTCAGCCCGACCGACGAGCGGTTCACCGGCTTCGTCTTCAAGATCCAGGCGAACATGGATCCGCGGCACCGCGATCGCGTCGCCTTCGTGCGTGTCTGCTCGGGGCGGTTCACCAAGGACATGACCTTGTCGAACAGCCGCGTCGGCAAGCCGCTGCGCGCGTCGCGCGCCTACCGCTTCTTCGGCCGCGACCGCGAGACGATCAACGATGCCTACGCCGGCGATATCCTCGGCCTGGTCAACCCCGGGCAGTTCGCGATTGGCGATACGCTGCATACCGGCGCGCCGGTGCGCTTCAGCGACGTGCCGCGGTTTCCGGCCGAGCACTTCGGCCGCGCGCGGCTCAACGACACGCGCTACAAGCAGTTCGACGAAGGGCTGCGGCAGCTCGAGGAAGAAGGGCTGATGCAGTTGTTCTACATCGAAGGGCAGCGCCGCGAACCGATCGTCGGCGTCGTCGGCGCGCTGCAGCTCGACGTGATCACCAGCCGGCTGCGGACCGAGTACGGCGTCGACGCGCAGCTCGATACGGCGTCGTATGCCGCGGCGCGGTGGGTCGCCGATCCGGAGATTCGCGTCCCACCGCTCGGCGGCGGCGCCGCCGTCGCGCTCGATCGCCGCGAACGGCGCGTGATCCTGTTCGCCTCCGAATGGGAAGTGCAGTACTTCGAGCGCCAGCATCCTTCGGTTACACTGCTGGCCGAATCGCCGACATAGGCGCGCGCTTCGTTCGCGTAGGCCGGGCGGGTCTGGCCGGAGCGCGCGCGCGTAGGTCGGGCGGGTCTGACCGGAGCGCGAAGGCTTTAGCCGAGCGATCAGCGGAGGGTGTATGACGCGTCGAATCGCGGGGTCTGTGGTCGCGTTCCTTATCTATGCCGGCTACGCCAGCGCGCAGACCGTCGGCGGCGTAACGATCACGCCGCTCTTGCACTCGAGCGTGCAGCTCGAAGGCGACGGCAAGGTCGTGCAGATCGATCCGTGGAGCCGCGCCGATCTGTCGCGCGCGAAGCCGGCGGACGTCATCCTCGTCACCGACGATCCGATCCACCACCTCGATCCGAAGGCGATCGCGCAGCTGCGCAAGCCCGGCGCCCCGGTGCTGCTGCCGGCAGCGTCGCAGGCGAAGTTCGCGGAGGGCACCACCATCGCCAACGGCGAGACCAGGACGGTGGCGGGCATTCGGATCGAGGCGGTCGGCGCTTACGACATCAAGCCGGGCGAGCCGTCGCACCCGAAGGGCAAGGCGAACGGCTACGTCGTCACGCTCGCCGGCCAGCGCATTTACGTTGGCGGCGTCACCGAATGCGTCGCGGAAATGCGCGCGCTGCGCGACATCGACGTCGCGTTCGTGCCGATGAACCTGCCGCTCGAGCGGATGACGCCGTCAGCGGCCGCCGAGTGCGTCAACGCCTTCAGGCCGAAGGTCGTCTACCTGTATCACTACGATCAGAGCTGGGCGGGGAGTGGTACCGCGATGGCCAACCGCGTCGCGACAGTCGATGCCTTCCGCAAGGCGCTTGCGGAAGGCATCGAGTTCCGCGACGCGGATTGGTATCCGCGCTGACGGAGTCGCGGCTGGGGGCTTGGGGCTCGCTGAACGCTCGGCTGAAAGCCTCGCGCCTGCGTATCAGCTAGCCCCAGCCCCGAGCCCCTACGCGATCTTTACTTTCCGAGGCGCCTGCGAGTTCTGCTCGAGGAACGATTTCTTGGTCTCGAGCTCTTGCTCGGTCGGCTGCACTTTTCCGTCGGTCTGCGTCACGCGCGAGACCAGCGTGTGTTCACCGGGCGCGGCGTTGTTCCAGGTGTAGTTGAACAGCTTCCAGCCGTACTTGTCCTTCGCCGTCGCCGGATCGAGCGTCGCCGCCTGCCACGGCCCGTCGTCGACTTTCACTTCGACCGTCTTGATCGGCGTGCCATCGTTGAGGACGACGCCGGTGACCTTGCAGGCGCTGCCGTTCTTGGTCACCCGTGCGACGAACGACTTCGGGTTCATGTGTGTGACGGCGGTCTCCATGTATTTCATCTCGCCGTCGATCATCTCGCCGCGGACGGTGCGGTACCAGCGCGCCTGATACTTCCCGAGATACGCGTCTTCCTGGATGTGAATCTGCGACAGCCACTTCACGTTGGCGACGCCGTACCAGCCCGGCGTGAGCAGGCGCAGCGGCTTGCCCTGGTGCTTGGTCAGCGGCTCGCCGTTGAGCGCCCAGGCCAGGAACGGCCAGTCGGACATCGCCTTCTCACGGTTCAGGCTGCGGCCGAACGGCACGTCGATCTTGTACTTCTGCGTGCGCCATTCGACTTCTTCCTCGCCCTTGTCGGCGCCGAAGAAGACGAACTCGCGCGCCGATGCCTTGACGCCGGCGGCGTCGAGCAC
>Ga0075425_100000081_pt1 | contig 82465 bp, 71 predicted proteins | sample SoiMethybrSBSTD4_FD_75300 | JGI IMG/M metagenome (GOLD analysis project Ga0075425, IMG submission 75300) | Bulk soil microbial communities from a Populus tree surrounding site in Tennessee, USA - Soil MetaG P. TD hybrid SBSTD4 | ecosystem: Environmental > Terrestrial > Soil > Tree plantation...
AATTGCACACGACGCCGCAGCTGCGAAAATTCATTCAAATTCCAGGCTTGGTCGTGACGCTGAATGAGATGGACGCCACGTATCGGCAGATCTTCACGGACGGCCGTCCGCTGCCGCCAATCGGAACGCCCGCGTTCAAGGGTTACTCCATCGGCAAATGGGATGGGGACACACTCGTCGTCGAGTCAACGGGATTTCCCGATGGTGAGTGGCTCGACCGAAACGGCAGTCCGCTGACGGACGCTGCCCGGATCACGGAACGTATACGGCGCGTCAATTTCGGCAGGATGGAAATCGACGTCACCATCGACGATCCGAAGGCGTACACCAAGCCCTGGACGATCACGCTCATTCACACCATCGTGCTCGACACAGAGCTGATGGACTACATCTGCACCGAAAACGAACAAGACATCGGGCACATGGTGGGGAAGTAGGCGCGCATCATCGCCGATCAGAATGGCGATACACTTGATGCGCACGGAGGGAGAGACACATGAATGACCGTCGCCTCTGTCTCATCGTCGGGCTCACCGCGCTCGTGTTCGCGGCGCTTGGACAACTCGCCCCCTCGTCAGTCGCTGCGCAATCCACAGCCGGACGGCAAGTGTGGACACAGCCACGGACTCCTGAAGGACGCCCAGACTTTCAGGGCGTCTGGGTCAACAACATCGCAACGCCGCTCGAACGGCCGGAAGCGCTCGCAGGGCGTGCGACGCTGACCGAGAAGGAATTGGCGGCGATGAAGAAGAAGGCCCATGAGCTGTTCAGCGGGCAGGGAGACGCGGCGTTTGGCGATTCCGTCTTCAATGCCGTGTGGGCGAACATCACCGGCGTCCGATCGGGGTTCACGAGCATCGACGGTGAAACCGGCGACTACAGTTCGGTCTGGACGGTCGACCGAGACTGGGAGAATCGGACGTCCTTGATCACCGATCCTCCCGACGGTCGCTTGCCGCCGATGACTCCCGAGGGGATGAAAAGGCGCGACGCAACTCTGGCGTCGATGAAACGAGTGGCGGCTGGGCCCGACGATCGGGCATTGCAGGAACGCTGTATCACCTACGGATCTCCGAGCCTGGTGGCCGGATACCAGAGCGCCTACGAGATCGTACAAACGTCGGATACGGTGGCCCTCACCTTGGAAATGATTCACGACACTCGTGTGATTCCACTGGATCCGCGTCCGCATCTCGCGCCTGCCGTTCGTCAGTGGCTGGGAGACTCGCGCGGGCACTGGGAGGGAGACACGCTCGTCGTCGAGACGGCCAACTACAAACCCCGCAGCTTCATGAGCAGGTCCAGCGAGCAACTGCACGTCATCGAACGCTTCTCCCAGACCGGACCCAATACGCTGAAATACGAGATGACGATCAATGACCCTGGCACGTGGACCAAGCCGTGGAGTCTGATGATCCCGTTAAGCCGCGCGAATCATCCGATGTATGAGTACGGCTGCCACGAGGGCAATTACGGCATGGCCGGCATCCTGGCTGGAGCCCGCGCCGAGGAGCGCGGCGCCGGACCTCGCTAAAATCAATACGGCGACGCAAGCACTACGACGCCAGATCAAACCTCACGACTACGGCGGTGATATTGTCGCGGCCGCCCGCGTCGTTCGCCTGCGCCACAAGCCTCTTGCAGGCAACCGCTGGATCCGATTCCGCGCGAAGAACCGTTGCGATCGCCTCGTTGGTCACCATCTCGGTCAACCCGTCGGAACACAGCAGCAGGCTATCGCCGGCATGCACGTCGAGCGCGTGCGCTTCCACGTAGACGCCGGCTTCGACGCCGCCAACCACGTTCGTCATCACATGGCGGAGCGGGTGCTGGGCAACCTGCTCTGGCTGAAGCTCGCCCCGGCGGACCATGTCCTCCGGGACGGTGTGGTCATGCGTGATCTGGCGCAACGCGTCGCCTTCGAAAATGTACGCGCGACTATCGCCGACGTGGACGACACAGACCCGGCCGTCGAGATGATAGGCCAGCGTCAACGTCGTGCCCATGCCGCTCAACTCCGCATGCTCCAACGATTCCTCGACGACCCGATAGTCGGCCTGATGGAGCGCTGTCTGAAACTGCTTGAGGGCCGTCTGGGCTTCGGGTTTGTCCGAATGGAAGAACCACTTGAAGGTGTTGAGCGTGAATTGCTCGATCGCGACGACGGCCAGGGCGCTCGCCTGTTCGCCGGCGCGGTGGCCTCCCATACCGTCGGCGACGAGAAACAAATGACCGCGCTCGTTTCCGAACTGCGCCTTTGGCTCCCGCAGGCTCGTCTGCCAGATGCGCATGCTCTTGGTGAGCTCGGCGATCAGAAACTGATCCTCGTTTGACGGCCGCACTCGGCCTGTGTCGCTGATGCCGAAGGCCTTCACAACCAGCGAGGAGAGTCCAATCTCCGTCTCAGGCTCTTTTATGGACGTTTCCGGAATCGGGCTGACTGTCGCGAGCGAGCTGGCTCCATTCATGCGTGACACTGTATCGGCGTTCTCATCGTGTGACCGTTCAAGACCGCACACCGCCGCGCTCAATCGGTCAGCGGATAAAGGTGTGGTGTGTTGAACAGCGCCTCGTTGACGTAGAACGGCGCGAGGTGATGCTCGCCGCGATTGCGTGCGCCGCGGATCGCGTTCGCGACGAGCTGCGCCGCGCCGATTTGCGCACGCTTCACGTCATCATCGTTGGTGACGAGCGGCACCCGACCCTGAAACAGCGTCAACAGCAGATCCTTGGAATCGTCGAGGGGCATGTCCTCGCGCGCGGCGATCTGCTGCGCGGCCTCCCACATCGCCAGCACCCGCCGGCGCACCTCGAGCGGCATGATCTCGATGCCGTTGCTGCCAATCTCGGCAGCCGCAGACTCGTCGGACTCGCTCTCGACGGCGCACGTGGCCGGCAGGCTCGCCCAGTCTTTCAGCGGCTTCACCGTGTAGTGACCGCGATCGGTCGATGAGACGGTCCGGATGGACAGCGGCAGCTTGTGTCCGCCGGCAGGAGAGGGCAGGGCCGAGGGATCGGGCTTCAACGCGTCGATGTCTTCCTGCAGGATCGGCAGCTGCGCGCCCATCGCCTTGCGCATCATCCAGCGCAGCGTCACGTCGTTGAGACCCCGGTTCTTGTTACCGCCGCCGATGTCGGAGTGGACGCCGCGGAACCAGACCTCGCACGCGCCCTCCACCCGGATCGGGAGGAACGACGGCCGGCGCTCGTCGAGCGCCAGCGCGTGGAAGCAATACTGCAAGTTCGACTGCGGCAGCGAGAGATGATGCCCGATATTCAGCGCGGTGTTGCCGAGATTGGCGAGTCCGAACGACGCCACGATGTCCCAGACGCCGAGAAACCGAATCGTCGGTGAGGGCTCGACGACCTGGTCGCTGCCGGGCTTGCGGATGCCGCGCTCCTGGATGCAGTGGCAGAAGTCGAGCGTGGTCGCCGCGCCGCGGCTGAAGCCCACGACATCGATGTCTCGCTCGCCCTGGTCCCACGCCGTGCAGAGCGCGTCGTAGGCTTCGTTGATGCGCGGCAGCTCGCCGAGACCGAAAACGCCGCCGAGCGCACGGCCGATCGCCTTGAAGCGCGTGCCGACTCCCGCGACGTAGAAATCGAGGTCCGGCCGCTTCGAGTGCCGCTTGTAAGCGTCATAGAAGCGGAACACGTTCGTGTTGGTGTAATCCGGATCGTCGCCGTCTTTCGCTTCGTTCCAGGTGCCGTCGAATGCGTACAGAGGCATGCATCTCTCTCGTGTGGGGGAGAAGCATTATGAGCTACATGCACGCGGACCTGCCACGGTCGGCTCCGCGCCGAGCACGCTCGGGCTACTCCACCACTGGAGGTGGTTTCTCTTTCATCGTCGAGTGGAATGGTGAATACGTTCGCTGCACTCGTGCTTCGAGCGCAGCCCGTCCGGCCGCCGGTGCTGCCGCAATCCGCGCCCGCAGCTTGTTCCGCTTTTTCACCCGATGTTGACGCAGATGTATGTCCGTGGGGTGATGGCTTGCACTCATGATCACGCTCCTCTTCACAAGCGTATGTCGCCGATTTCCCGTCATCTGCTCACAAGTGAACACACCCGCATTTCGGCAGAGGACACGGAGTTTCACACAGGGGCGACAGAGAACACAGAGAGCGTCGCGGCTGGGGCCGGCCTTCGGCCGGCGAATCGATCGAGAGGAGCGTACGAACACGAGCGCCGTAACGTGCGGTGGCGTTCGTGTTCGTACGCTCCTCTCGATCCATCCGATCTTCGCGAGCTATCCCGCCCGCGATGCGCCGGAGCTAGGCTGGGCCTTCGGCCCAGCTACGTCAGCGAGTCATCCACTCAGGGCCACTGCTTGATGCAGAATCGTCCGCGGGTCGCACCAATGTCTGGACCTTCGTGGAAAACCGGCGACTACCTTACTCATCGTTTCAATCCCGAGTTGGGGATCGGACGCGTGACGGCCGTCGAAGCTCGGGCGCTTCTCGTTGAATTTCCGCGCTCGGGGACGACGCTGCGGCTGGCAGCGAACACGGACGCTCTGAGCCCGGTCGATCTCAGCCCGGGCAGGCCGGTCCGCATCACCGAGACTCGAGAGGACACAACGGTCGTCGCGCGACTCCCGGACGGGACGTTGCAACTTGCGAACGGGCGCACCGCGGCTTCCCACGCGCTATGGCCTCTGGAGCTCGAAGGCGCGCTTCTCGAGCGACTCGCGTTGGGCGACCTCGATGACGTCGAGGATTTCGTCACGCGCCTGGACGTCCTGCACCTCTTGTCGCTTCGCGAAGCAGACGGCCTCGGTTCTTTCCTCGGCGGACGCGTCCGTCTCTTTCCCCACCAGCTCCACGTCGCGGAGCGCGCGAGCGCCGGCGATCCCGTGCGTTGGCTGCTGGCTGACGAAGTGGGCCTCGGCAAGACCATCGAGGCCGCGCTCATCCTGAATCGGCTCGTGCACGCCGGCAAGATCGATCGCTGTCTCGTCGTCGCGCCCGATGTCCTGACGGTGCAGTGGCTCGGTGAGCTCTGGCGCAAATACCACCAGGTGTTCACGCTGCTCGATGCGCCGCGTCTCGCCGACGTCGCACGCGACTTCGGTCCCGATTTCAATCCGTTCGACGCGCATCGTCGCGCCGTCATCGCACTGGAGATGCTGACGGAGCGCCCGCAGCTGACGGATCATGCCGTGCGAGCGGGAATCGATCTGCTGGTAGTGGACGAGGCGCAACGACTCCGGCGCCCCCCAGGCCATCCCGGCGATCCCGGCTGGCGCGCGATTGCGCCGATCGCAGGCCTGGGTCGTCACGTCCTGCTCTTGAGCGCCACTCCACTCGAAGACGACGCCCACGGATTCTTCCGCTTGCTGCAGCTGCTTCGTCCCGAGGAATTTCCAGACGAGGAGAGCTTCGAGTCGCGTCTCGCGCGCGGCACACCTCTACCACCATGCACCAGTTCCACCCGCCGCGCCGACATCGGCGGCCTGCCACCGCGGGTCGGTATCCCGATCGCGATCGACCAGCCGTCGAAGTGGCGGCTGAGAGAGACGATTGAAGCGGCGGTGCGAGGCATGCCGGCGCCGCATGCGATCGCGCGGCGACACAAGATCGATCGCGTGCGGCGCGCGCTGGCGTCGGGGGCCGCACTCGCCGCCGCACTTGGACCCGACGACCTCGCGCTTCGTCAGCAGGCGGACGCGATGGACGCCACCGACCCGCGCCTCGAGTGGCTGCTGTCGCAGGCGCCACGATGGCGAGAGGCGAGAGACAAGACGCTCGTTTTCGTGGCGCACCGCGAGACGCTCGAGATGCTGCGCACGGCGCTCAGCCAACGAGCGCAGATCGCGACCGGCGTCTTCCACGAGGATCTGTCGCCATCACAACGCGACATCGAGGTTGCCCGCTTCAGGGATCTCGATGGTCAAAGCCTGCTCGTGTCCACCGAGTCCGGAGGCGAGGGCCGCAACTTCGAGTTCTGCCGTCGCCTCGTGCTGTTCGACTTGCCGTGGAAGCCGTCAGTCGTGGAACAACGGATCGGACGGCTCGATCGAATCGGCCGGCGCATCCCGGTGGAGATCATCTACTTCCGTCCGCCCGCAGGGATCGGCGCGGATGTCGTGCGGCTCTTCGAAACATTGGGTCTCTTCCGCGAACCGCTGGCCGGTCTGGAGCCGCAACTGGCGCACGTAGAAGGTGCCCTCGAGGACATCGCGATCGATCCTCTGGCTTCGCTCACCGACGCCCGCCTTGCGGCTCTCGTCAGCGAGGCTCACTCCGCGCGCACGCGTATCCGCGAAGCGGCGTACCAGCAGCTTCATCGCGACCCCTACCGAGCGGACATGGCGGCAAGCATCCTCGCGCGCGTGCCGGCGGAGCTCGACGCGCTCAACGAGGAAGTGGTGATCACCGCATGCATCGGCCTGGGATTCTCCATCGAGCACCCGCGCGGCCGCCGGACCTTCGCAATCGAGCTCGCTAACGGTGCGCTGGTCGACGGTCTACCGGGTGTGGCCGGCGGGTCGAGCTTCGTCGGCACGTTCGACCGTGAGGAGGCGGTGGAGAAAGAGACCATCGACTTCTTCGCGTCCGGGCATCCGCTCGTCGAGGGGATCTTTGCCCACTTCGAGGAGGGCGCCCTCGGCCGTGCCGCGCGATTCGAGATCGAGATCGGTCAGGAACACGGTGAAGGTCTTGTCGCCGTGTACAAGGACGGGCCGGTGTTCGAGATCGTGGCGATCGACTCCGCTAGTCAGGTCCGGCCGGACTGGGCAGGTGCAATCCGTCAGCGACCCCTCCGCGCGCGCCCCGTGAGCAACGACGCGAACGAAGGCGTTGACTGGGCAGGCATGGTCCGTCGTCTGGGTCAACAGCTCGACGCGACGCGTCGTCCGCACGCGCTCGCGGCCATCATCGTGCGACCCTTGGCGGCGAGCGCGTGAGCTGCCGGTTTGGCAGCCAGACGAAGAAACTGTTTACTGCTTCTCGTAGAAGGCGACGCTATCGATGTTCTGCCCCTTGGCGTCTGTGCCCTTCGTCGTGATCGTCAGCGTCTTCCCGTCGCTGGACGTGACCAGGGTTACGTTGCTCAGAGTCTTTCCACCCATCTTGTTGACCACGTTCGTCGTAGTGGCGTTGACCCGCGTGCGAGCGGACATATCGGCGTTCGGGTTGCCGACGACAGGATTGTCCTTCCCGTCATAGTTCGCCGCGTAGGCATAGTGGATCGGCGCGCCGTCGGTAGGCACTGAATCCACGGTGACCTTGATCCCCTCGCCCGCTGCCTCATACATCAGCGTGGTGCTCTTCGGGGCTTGACCCTTGTGATAGGTCGATTTCGCAACGTTGAGTTTCCAGGTTCCGGCCTGTTGCGCGAAGGCCGTGGCTCCGAAGCCGATCGTCAGAATCGTTGCGAGCGCGATGAGAAGAGACGGGTAGCGCATTCGTGTGTGCATCATGTTCTCCGTGAATTGTGCTGACTTGTAACCGAGGAGATTTAGGGGGAAGTGCCGGCGAGAGGTGCTCAGTCTACTCGCGAAACCGCAGCCGTGCCGTGAAATCTCCCGGAAAACGACGCATCTGAAAGATATCTGGGGGACCTGGTCGCAATAGCTGTACACTCGTAGCGAACCCGCACGATCAGTTCAAAGACCCATCTGAACAACAGTTCACTCACCTACAAAGCTCACGCTGGGGAACCGGGCCACGGCCCTGCTGCCTCGCTGCGCAACTGGTGTGCGACGAGACCAGGACCCACTGCGGCAGGTCACGCGGCCAATTTCGGCCAGTTCTCCAGAGGATTCACACATGTCTAGCAACGGCACGATCAAGCGCATCACGGACAAAGGCTTCGGCTTCATCGCTGCGCCTGACGGCACCGAATATTTCTTTCACCAGTCCGCGTGCACGAGCACGCCATTCGACTCGCTGCGCCAAGGCGACACCGTGACGTTCACCATCGGCCAGGGCCCGAAAGGCCCGCGCGCCGAGAACGTCGTTCCGGCCTAAGCACTCTCAACAACCGAACCCCGGTGGCCTCGCAGGACATCGGGGAACGGAATGCCTACTTGCAGCGATTGTCGGGCGTCTTGCGATCGCGCCACTTGCGATGGCAGCCGACACACGACGCGTTCACCGTGTCGGCGATGCTGATCATCTTTTCCTGATCTTTGGACTGGGCCGCCTTGAACGCCGCCATGCCGGCGTCGCGCAGCTGTTGCATGAACATCGCCCACGCCGGATCCTTCGCCGGAACGGGCACGCCGTTCGAGCACTTTCGTTCTGCAATCGACAACAAGTTGGCGGACTCGGCAAGTGCGAGCGCCGCGTTCTCGACCGCCTGCCACCCACCGAACGAACTGGTGAGCGGATCGGTGGACATGTTCGGGTCGTGGCCGGGGATGAACTTGATCTCTCCAGGATTGTCGGCTTGCGCGGAGAAGACCACATTCGCGGCCGGATACAAGATGCCGCGCATCAGTTGATTGAGATTGGCATGGACCTGCTGAGGCGCAGTCGTCGACGCCGGTGCGCTCGCCGACGGCGTTTGTGCGATCAGCGAGCCGCAGGCCGCCAGTATGAGGGAGAGCGTGAATAGCGCCCTGTGCATGCGCCTAGATTAGGCCACGAAGGGCACGAAGGTCACGAAGCTTTGTTGCCTTCGTCCTTCGTGCTCTTCGTGATCTTCGTGGCCCTCTCTTCGTGCTCTTCGTGATCTTCGTGGCCCTATCGGGCCGCCTTCATCTGCACCGACGAGTCGAGCCGCACGCGCAGCACCGTTCCTTGCGGTACGCGAACTTCCTTGCCTTCCGTGGCCGCGAGCGTTCCGCCGCCACCGATCGCCGCGCCGAGCACGGCGCCCTTGGTGCCGCCGAGCAGGGCTCCAATCACTGCGCCCGCACCGCCGCCAGCAGCTACGCGACCGACGTCGCCTTTGACCCCGCTGCCCTGGATCGCTTCGGTCACGGTGCCACGAATGGGATGCGCCTCGCCGTTGACCGTCACCTGATCGAAGCTCACCGTCATGCGCGCGGTGCGATTGGTATGCGTGCCCGGGCTCACCGCGGTGACGACGCCACGCACGACCGATCCAGCAGGAATCGCCACGCGCCCGTTCACCTGAACGTCAGCCACGGTCGTCGCTTCGAACCGGTCTTCCACCATGGCCTTGCCGGAATCGAGGCTGTCGGTCATACGCACGTCCATCTCGGTGCCGACCGGAACCTCCATGACGCTCGGGGCCACAGACGATCGTTGCGAAACCGGCCTCGGAGACAGCGCGGTCTGCACCTCGGCCCGCAGATCGTCGAGCCCGTCGCGAACGTCCGCAAACTCTCGTCGCTGAACGAAGCCTTCCTTCCGCTGCTTGACCTTGAGATAGATGATCTCGTCTTGCAGATCCTGCAGGCGCACCTTCAACGCGTCGGCGCGCACGGTGTCGCGCTGACTGAGCGTCGTCAAATCCCGTTCGATGAGATACGAATTGTCGCGGAGCCGCTGAATGTCCGCCCCATCGTTTGCCGTGCCTCGTTGCGCGGCTATCGGCGCGCTGAAGCCCACCACCAACAATGCAACCACGACCTGCATACGAATCATGCCGCTCTCCTTCACGGCGTGGTTCGTTGCAAGCACGCTGCCGAGCTTCTTCCAACAGATTGACGCCAAGAAGCCACCACGACGATCACAGTTCACGAACTCGCCGTTTCACATTTGACAGAACCTCTCGTTGAGTCGTGGCCTGTCAACAGGCGTGGCGCCTTGTTCTTCTTGTCTGAATTCTCGTCGCACGCATGGACCGGAAATTGCCCGCGGCGTCATCAGAAGATCGCTTCATGAAGCCTTCGATCTGCACGACATTGCGCGATCCTCGCTCGATCATCGAAGCGGCGGAACAGGCGGCTGCCGCCGACGACTACGTCGCAGCCGAGGAGCTCTTGCGCGAGGCTGTGGCCGCACAAGAGGCCAGTCTCGGCCCGCTCCATCCAGATCTCGCCAACACGCTGAACAACCTCGGCGTCGTCTGCGAAAGGAATGATCATCCACGCGACGCGGAGCACTGCTTTCGCCGGGCCGTTGGCATCGCGACCACTGTGCTCGAGCCGAACCATCCGTTTGTCGTCACGAGTCGTCAGAACCTCCGTGATTTCTGCGTCGCTCGTGGAAGACCGATCGAGTTGCTGTTGTTGCCAGCAGCAGCGACAAAAACCAAAGAGACGCGGGCCACGCCGCCCGTGGCGCAGAGATCCGCTCGACCACTCGCGATGAACTTCCTCGGCCCGGGCATCATGCTGGCGATGATTCTCGCGGCAACCTTCATGCGGCCTGCCCCGAGCGACGTCGAGGGGCTCGGGTCGACGCAACGCGCCGAGCCCCGGACTATAGGGGCCGGGTCAACCGCAAAGGCGAGCGTGAGCGGTGTCGACTCGGTGGGCGCGAGCCGGATCCCAGACGCCACATCGGCACCCGCGCCGCCAGCGGTGGTCAAGGCGCAGCTGTGCACCACCCTCGATGAATGGCTCTGCGAGCCTGCGGACGTTCCGGTCACCGCAGGCCCGCTGTTCTTCTACACGCAGGTCACGTCGACGGTTGGCACGATGATCCAACATCGGTGGTATCGGGACGATCGCTTGACGCAATCCGTCGACCTTCCGATTCAGGCCAGTCCACGCGTCGGGTATCGATCGTTCAGTCGGTTGACGATGGACAGCGAGAGCGCGGGGAGCTGGAGAGTCGAGCTCAGAACCGAAGACGGCGTTCTGCTGCACGAAGAGCGTTTTACTGTTCGGTGATGATGAACGCTCGATTGCGCATCGATGCGGACTAGGCACTCGACGCACTGAACGTGTAGCACCACGCTTCGCCCTCCAGCACTGTCGTTCCATCGGCACGTGTGATCTGCACGCGGAGCTGCGTCACCGGCTTCGATGGATGAACCGAGATGACCTCGGCTTCGGCGGTGATGGTGTCGTCGATGTACACCGGCGCAGTGAACTTCCAGTTCTGACTTAAAAAGACCGTACCGGGGCCGGGCATATCCATCGCCACCAGCGCATGGAGAAGCCCCGTTGTCAGTCCACCTTGTACGACCAGGCGCCCGAATTTCGTGCGCGCGGCGAACGCGGCATCGAAGTGGAGCGGGTTGCGGTCGCCTGACATCTCGGCGAACGTGCGCACGTGCTCTGCGGTGATCGTCAGGCTACGTGAGGCGCGTTGGCCCACGGCGATTGACATGAGAGTGGCTCCAACGCGGCGAGCGCGCGCACCTCGCGCGACATCTCGGAGCTGAACGCGCGATGCATCGCCTGAAGGTCGTCGTCGCTCCAGGCAAACGACGCGATGTCGTCGGTCAGCTCGAACAGCCGCCGCGACAGATCGTGCCGCGTCGTCTCGTACTCTGCAAGTGCGGTGGTGGTGCCGCAGGCGATCGCGCGCGCCAGGAGCTCCGCGTCGCGCAGCGCGTCGGTGATGCCGTGGGCGGTGAGCGGATCCTTGAAATAGCCGGCGTCGCCGACGAGCGCCCAGCCGGGACCGGCGCTCTGTTTGATGAAACCGGGCAGCCCGCCGAATCCTCGTACTGGCTCCACTCGTCGCGCGCCGTAGAGCCGCGCCTCGAAGAGCGGCGATATGTCGCGGATCAGCCGGCGGTAAGCCGACGCGGGGTCGTGTTGAATCTCGGAGGGAAAGCGCTGCGATGGTACCGACGCAAACACACACGTCGCGCCATCGTTGGTCGGAATCGCGCCGATACTCCCGCTCTGGCGGAACCGCCAGTAGTAACCGTCGACCGGCAGATTCTCCCAATAACTGTAGAGGACGCCCGTCGCGTGCCGCCCCTCGACGACACGCGCTGCTCCGACGCGCTGCGCGATCGTCGAATGCAGTCCGTCGGCGCCGATGACGATGTCGGCTTCAATGCGTTGATGAACGCCGCCCACGAGTGCGGTGATTCCGCACACGCGGCCGCGATCATCGACGATGACGTCGTCGACACGAACGCCGTAGCGTACCTCTGCCCCACTGGCCTCAGCGGCGTCGACCAGCGTGCGATCGAGCAGCGCCCGGCGCGGCGCGTACAACCCATCCACACCTGATCTCGGCTCGATCGGCACGACCACGTCGTGCTCGCTGTAGCTGAACGTCGTGGAGCGCACGGCTGGTGTGCCCGCTGCCACGATGCTCGGCAGAATCCCCCAACGATGCAGTTGCACAACGCCGCCGCGCATGAGGGCATGGGTCGACAGCGTGTCGGTGCCGTGCAGGCCTTTGTCGACCAGCACCACGCGCGCGCCCGCTCGTGCGAGCAGCATGGCGGTCGCCGCTCCCGCGCAGCGCGCACCAACGACAACCGCATCGACTCTCATCGAAAATGCTCCTATGCGACTTGCACGCGTGTCAGCGATCGAGCGATCTCGTGCGCGATCAGCCACGCGTCATGACCGACGCCATCGATGAAGCTGGAGTTCCGCCGCCGCTGAAAATTCAGCCCCAGCACGTAGAGACCGGCCTCCGGCGTCATCCCGCCGGTGTGCCTGATCTCACCGCGCGCGTCGAGAACGGGTACGCGCAGCCACGGATATGCGCGCCGGCATCCGGTGGCCCAGATCACCGTCTCGATGCCCTCGCCTTTCAGATCCAGATCGGTCGGCGCGTCGGCGGCCAGCGGCCAGGTTGGTCTGAACGGCTCGCGCGGACTGGCATCGGTACCGGTTGCGGCAATGAACCGATCGATCCGCGAGAGCACCTCCGCCATCTTGATGTCCGCTGCCGACATCGACGACACGAGATCGTCGGCAAGGCTCACGCGATGGCCGTCGATGTCGCGGATCCTGCCGACCAGTCGCACGCCTTCGTCGCGCAGTACGCCCAGATCCAACGACGCATGATCGGATCGGCCGACCAACTGCATCGACGGCTGGTGGCGCGAGCGCTCGATGTTTCCAACAGCGTCCGCGCTCTGGCTCAGCACGCCGATCCGATCGAACCACCAGAGGATGTCGCGCCCGCGGTGCGATCGAGGCAAGCGTGTGTGACGTCCGACCGCCAGCGTGACCTGGCGACCAGAACGCTGAATCTCCTCCGCGAGCTGCACACCGGTCGCGGAGGCGCCGACCATGAGAACGCCGCCACTCGGGAGTTGTTCAGGATTCCGATAGTCGGGGGCGGCGATCTGCAGCACCGATGGCGCAAGGCTGCGGCTCGCGGGAGGAATCGCAGGCAGATCGCAATACCCGGTCGCAACGACAACCGATGAAGCCGACCACTCACCGCGGTCGGTGATGACGCGGAAGTCGTGCCCCGAGCGCTCGACGCTCTGCACCGCCGTGTCGGTGACGATCGGTGCGGCCGATGAAGCGGCGTAGCGCTCGAAGAACGCAATCAGCTCCGGAGCGGACATGAAGCCGTCAGGGTCATGGCCGTCGTACTGGAATCCCGGAAGACGCGTCATCCAGTTGGGTGTCAGCAGGTGCAGCGAATCCCAGCTCTGGCTGCGCCACCGCTGCGCGACGCTTCCGCGCTCGAGCACAACGTGGTCGATGTCGAGCTCGGACAGACAGTGGCTCATGGCGAGCCCTGCCTGTCCGGCGCCGATGATGAGAGTGGTCGCGCGCGGCACGGTGCGCCTCAGCGAGTGTTGACGGTCATCTCGACCGGTACGCCGTTGGTGAGCACGTCGTACACCGCCGAGCGTGCGCGGGACTGCTCGACGATCTGCCGCAGCTTCTCCGGCGGCGCGTCGCCCGCAATCGTGAAGGTGATGCGGATGCGCTCGTAGCCGTTGCGAACCGTGTCGGACAATCCCAGGACGCCGAACACATCGACGTCGCCCTCGACCTGCGACTCCACCGACGTCAACGTCACGCCTCGCGCGGCGGCGATGTTGCCGATGCCTGCAGTGATGCACGAGGCCAGGCCGATCAGGAGAAATTCGACAGGCAGCGGACCGCGATCCTGACCGACGAGCACCGTGGGATGGTCGGCGATGTAGCGGACCTGGGTCTTGTGCGCGTGCTCAGTGCCCGCGCCGAAGAACGATTCGACGACCGACTCGCTGCATGTACCGTCCACCCAGCGGCTGCTGGCGCGGAAACGGAACTTCGCCAAGGGAGGATTCTCCTTGACGACATTGATCGTGGCGAACAGCGTGGGCGTGTCCACGCCATTCAGGGGGCCTCGAGGCGGTCGGGTTGTGACGGCAGTGTCTGCGGACATGATCTGACTCCTCTCGAACGCCGCGAATGCGGCGGCTCATCTTTTCGAAGTCGGGCGCTCGTGTTCTCCTCGACTGACGTCGCCGGAGTTGGAGCACGTCGACAGCGTCTGATGGGCAACCGGCATACCGCGCCGCGAATCGATGTCAGGCCAATGTTTTCAACAGGATGCGGTGTGGGTGGCGATGCCGAAGAGCGACGGGCTGCCCAAAATTCGACAGCCTTCGGCAGTGGAGATCGCAGAGGGAGCAGAGGGCGCAGAGAAAAGCGTTAACGCAGAGGTCGCAGAGGCGCGGAGATCGCGGAGCGCGGGTGGTCGCCGGCCTACGGCGAGTGGATTCAGCGCCGTAGACCGGCGACCACCCGATCTCTGCGTACCTCTGCCCCTCGGCGATCTCTGCGTTGATGCTTTTCTCTGCGTTCTCCGCTCCCTCCGCGCACTCTACTTCCGGAAGAGGAACGTCAGCAGAAACAGCGCCACTTTGAGATTGAGCAGCTTCAATCCGTTTCGGCCTTCCTGCGGTGTGAGCCTCGCGCTGATCGGCATCGTCCCGAACACCTTGCCCTTCAGGACGAGGCGATTGCCATCTCGACCCAGCGAATGGATCTGCATGATCTCCGTATTGTCCTGACCGTAGATCTTCATCATGACGCGGCAATCTTGTCGAAATCGAGGTTGAGGTCTTCGAACATGCGCATCGCCGTGGCGCGTCCGGCGCCGAACACGCCTCCGCCCGGATGCTGAAACGGACCGACCAGATACAGTCGGTCGACGCCCGGCACCGTGTTCTGGCCAAGGTCGGGAGTGGGCCGGTGCGAACCGGACTGATACATGTAGGGCGCGATGCCGTGCAGATCGCCCTTCTGGAAACTGACCGATGCGCGCTCGAGATCGAGCGGACTGTCGACGACGAAATCGATGATGTTGGCGGGCGTGAGGTTGTCGATGAAGCGAGCCATGCGCGAGAACAGCGTCTGAGCGAACGGCTGCTTGGCCTGGTCCCAGTGCGCGGGTCCGCCATCGGGATGCGAATACGGGACGTAGTCCCACGCATGGAAGGTGGCCTTCCCGGGCGGGCAGCGCGTCGGATCGAATGCGGATGGCGAGACGAGTCCGATGAGCGAGGTGTCCGGGATGCGTCCGTAGCGCAGCGAATCGAAGAACCGTCGCAGTGTGTCGACGTTGTTCGGCATCAGCTCGGTGAAGTACGCCTCATTCACATGCGGCCCGGCCTTGAAGCGCAGCGGCTCGTTGAGCGCGGCGTGGATCGTCAGGCAGGAGTTGGCCGAAAGATCCGTGCGCGCGGCGCGTCCCACCACGCCCGGATCGAGCCCCGGCACCATCCGGCCGAGAAAATGCGGATGAATCGATCCCACGACGGCGTCTTTGGCCATGTACTCCGTGCCGTCGGAGGTGCGCACGCCGACCGCGCGATCGGATTTCACGAGCACCGTGTCCACCGACACGTTGTTCACCACCGCGCCACCGTGCGCGTCGATGCAGCGGATCAACGACGCGGTCAGGCTGCCGCTGCCGCCAACGGCTACTCCGATTCCGTACTGCTCCATGAAGCCGAGGAACACGAAGATGCCGAGTCCCGTGCCCTTCTCCTCGGGGCCCGTCAGGTTTTCCGACACCATGCGCATGAGGAACAGGCGCACCCGCTCGTGCTCGAAGTTCTCGAGGATCACGTCGTACGGGCTCTTGTGCATGATGGCAAAGAGATCGCGGCCCTCGACGCTTTGATCGAGCATCGCCAGGCTCGCGCCCATCGGCAGCGGCGGCGTGTAGAAGGAAGCCGACACCGGCGGCAGGTACTGCATCGCGATGTCGGCGAAGCGGAGGAACGCGTCGCCGTCTTTCTTCGAGTACCTCGCGATGCTCTGATACGTCTTCTGGCGGTCGCGGTACAAGCCGATGGTCTCGCCGTCCTCGAAGACGCAGACGAACGGCATCTCCGGATAGATGTACTTGAGGCCGAAGCGCGAGAGCAGCTTGAGATCGTCGTTCTTGATGAGCGGATTGGCCTGCACGAAGATGTGGCCGGTGCTGAAGCGATCGTGCGCGAAGCCCGGTCCCGTCAACTCCGCGGTGACGACGCCGCCGCCCGACCACGGATTGCGCTCGAGGACGAGCACGTCCTTTCCGGCCGCTGCGAGGTAGGCGGCCGCCACGAGCCCGTTGTGCCCCGCTCCAATCACAACGATGTCGTGCACCTTGCCCATTGGCTGCTCCTCTTCCTCGTTCCGTACAAGTATCTAGCCACGTATGTCAGACCTGTACGCGGCGCGGGACCGTAGGTCGCTCCGCATAACCGATCTTGATCCGCGCACTCAGCGTCCGGTGCCCCGTTGTTCTATAAATCGAGTTCTAAGGGGAGAGCACGGGCACAGAGCGGACGGGGGCCACGGAGTTTTCACACAGCGGCCACAGAGCACACGGAGAGCGTCGCGGTTGGTCGCCGGCCTTCGGCCGGCAAATGGATCGAGAGGAGAGTACGAAAACGAACGCCACCGCCAGTCAGGGCGCTCGTTTTCGTACTCTCCTCTCGATCCATCCGCGCGCAGCGCGGCCAGCCGCGACGATCCTCTGTGCTCTCTGTGGTCCCTGTGTGAAAACTCCGTGCCCTCTGCCATCTGCTCCCCTGTGACCGTGTGGCAGACGCCTCGATCAGTGGCCGAGGCGATGGCTCTTGAAGAACTGCCACATCACCGCGGTCGTGTCGACTTCCTTCCGTGTCCACGTATGCCCGAGTCCGTCGATGCGAACGATGCGGACCTCCGCACTGTCCTTACACCCCTCGTAGTGCATCGTCGACAGCGGGCCGGGCGGATCGTCGAGAATCGCGTCGCCCTTGCAGCCGTTGTGGCGCGACCACCCGGCGAGCGCCTCGGGAACACTTTCGACCCACTCTCCTCCGCGGCTGGCCACATGGCCATCGTAGGTGTTCTGTGGATCCGCGAGTCCGTGGAACGTCAGCACGGGGACGGGCCTGCCTGGGCTCGTACATTGTTCAGAGAATCGCAGTCCGGACACCGGCGCAATCGCCGCGAGGCGAGAGCCGAGCGTGCATCCGAGCAGCGACGTCATCCGCGCGCCGCCGGAGAATCCGGTCGCATACACGCGCGTGTCGTCGAGGCAGGCGAGCGTCGCGACATTCGCGATCACATCCGTCACGTAGGCCACATCGTCAGCGCGGCCATCCTGCACTGGGACGTTCCATCGCGCGCCCTCTGCGTCGAGCGTCGCGACGAGAAAGCGTTCGCTCGCAGCAATCGTCTCGAAGCCGCTGGTTCTCGCCTGACCTGCCGACGATCCACCGCTGCCGTGCAGATCGAGTACGAGAGGCAGCCGCACGCGCCCGTCGTATCCAGGCGGCACGAACAATCGGTACGCGCGCTCCCGCTGCCCGGATGTGATCTGTTGCGATGACACGCCAGATACGCGCGGCAGGGTGCACGGTGCGGCGGCGGTGCCTTGTCCACGCGCATCGCTCGCGCAGACGATGAAGAGGAGTGATGTGATCGCGAGCGCGAAGCGCATGTCGATTCTCCTTGGCGTGCTCAGATGACGTCGAACAATGATCCGATCGTCAGCTCTAACGTGATCGTCCGCATGTCAGGATACTCGTTGCCACACACGATTCGAAAATCACGCGGCGGGCGCCGTCACCGTCAACGCAATTTCGTCCTCGGCACCAAACGATACCTGGTGTGCGTCGCCAGTCCCGGAGCGTCACTCTCGTACACGAACATCAGGTCGTGGCGGGTGAAGTTCTGAAACCATTCCTCCCAGGTGATCGGCCGGAAGCGGCTCGCGGCGGCAAAGTTGAACCGTATCCCTGCACCGTCATCCTTGACATCCACGGTGGCCGGCCCCGACGCGGTGGCCTCGCCGGTGGCGGGCTCCGCGCCGTGACGAGATGCCCATTCGCGAATCAGTTCGTGGTCGTCGGTCACCAGCACCGCGCCCGGCGACTGTTCCGCGGCGCTGCGCACGTCTACGCGACGCGGCGGCTCTTCGTCCTGCAGCAGTGAACGTCTTGTCATGTTGCCTCCGCCTCTCAGAAAACAGCGGGCACGATGCGTGCCTTCGGCGACCGCGGCTGGCCGATCCGCCACGGATCACTCTCCAGCTCTGAACAATCTGGTGCCGGCCCTCCCTCGTTCCCAATGACCAGGACGGCCACGCGTCCAAGGGGGCTCCGTCCAGAAGAACGTAAAGATGTTGGCGCCCTTCGGCAGCAACGCTTCGTAGCCGCCCTCCGGCAGCGGCACGAGCGGTACGTTGTACACGCAGCTCCAGCGGCCGTTCGTCCCCTCGATGCCCGTATGTACGAAGCCGCTCCCGCCGACGCGCACACGCACGCGCCGGTCCGTCGGGAAGCGCGGCTGCTCGAAGGTCCACACCGCAGCGTCGCCGACCTCACAAGGTCCTGACGCCGGCGGCGTTCGTCCGCTGTCGCGCATCGCCGCCGATACAGTCGCGATCGTGTCGATCGTTCGCCGGTAGCGGCGATGGAGGCCACTAAGAGGCTCTCCCACCGACTCGGGCATGGCGTCGCCGACGTCGATCACGAATCCAACGCTGCTCGCTAGCCCCCGATCGATTCCGCGCGGCGCAACCGAATCGCCGATGTAGACCGTGTGCGCGAGATCGAGCACCGGCATGCCTGCGAATCGCTCCGTCGAGCCTGCGGCGAGCACCTCGAGCACCGCAGAGCGGTCACGGCTCTCTTCGAGGGGGATCCGCCGGAATGCTCCATCGCCAAACGTGAAAATGTCGTCGCCCCACGACAGCAGCAGCACGACGTTCGACAGTAGCGGCGAGCGCACGCCGAGCTGCGTGATGAGCGGTCTCAGAAGCCGAACGTAGAACCAGTCAAACTCGGTTTCGGCGCGGAGCGCCAGGATGCCCCCTGCGGCCAGATACTCGGCGAGCACTTCGATGGTGTCTTCGCCAGGACCTTTGCCGCAGAAGGCGGTCAGCATCTCGTCGACGTCGGTGACAACGAGGCACCGTCCGGTCTGACGAACCGTCGCGAGGACGCGCTCGATCGTGACGGCCTGGGCCGGTGTCAGATCGGCGAAGAGCGCTCTCTGGACGTCGTCGAGCGTCCGTGGTTTTCCACGGGCGACCTCGAGATAGGCGCTGAGCATCTGCCTCACGCTCGCGTTGTCCTGCTGTGGCTGTGCCGCTGCGCTTTCCGCCTGGCTCGCCAGTTCGACGAACAACGGCGCTACCTCGACGAAGCGCGCGGCGCCTCCGGGCGTGACCGCAACCCACCCGAAGTCAGTCAGCAGGAGACCGCCGTTCCCCGTGCCATGCTGACGTCCAACGTCGATCGCGATGTATTGACGCCGGCGCCACGAACCAGGGGAGTAGCGGATCTCGCCGCGCCGGCTCGCCGTATGGCCGACAACTTGGGGCAGCAGGTCGTCATGGTACCGATAATGGTCGACCTCTCTCAGATCCGGCGTGAACACGCCAGCCGGCTCGTAGTCACGTTCGCCAGGCATCCGGCGTTCACGTGTATGACTGGTTCCGATGTGGAAGATCTCGTGGGGTAGATCGCGTGCGCTGATCCGCTCACGGTCGACGAGCGTGCGGCGAAGCACGTCGTTGATGTAGGACGCCACGTTTTCAGCGTCGCGCGCGCCACGCTCCCGCATCGCGACATCGACGATGTTCGGCAGAATCCCGCCGTGCACGAACAGCTTGTCGTGCTCGTAGTACGCCGCCTGGACGTGAAGGCCCGGATGTCGCTCCGGGTGCAGCGCTGATTCACGGATCGCTGGCCACAACCGATACCCGAGCGATTCCTCACCGCCCTGCCCGCCCTCTCGATCGAGATACAGATCGTGATTTCCCAGCGTCCACACGATCCGCCCTCCCACCCGGTGAGCCTGAGCGGCGAGACCGTGGATGAAGTCGAACACCTCCTGCAGATGGCGTCCATGTCCCACGTCGCCGGTGAGCACGAGCGTCCCATCGCGCGCTGACCAGTGGTCGAAGTCGTCGATGAAGCCCAAGGCGCGGACGATCTGCTTCAGGGCATCCAGCTCGCCGTGGACGTCGCCAACCACTCCCACCCGCTTCGTGTAATCGGCGAGAAACTCGGAGACGTCGCGGTGCGCCGCCAGACTGCGCTCCACCGCCATGTCCTCCACGATGACGTCTTCCACCTCGAGCACGTGCAGCTCGTGTGGCTCGAGTCCGACAACGAACCCGTAACGGGCAAGGTCGTCCCCTGGCCGGACATACACCTCGCCGGTAAAGAGATCGCGCAAGTGGTAATGAATGGCGGGATCGTCCTGCACGTCCAGCTCCTCAGGGAGCCGCAACCGTCCCCACAACTTCGTGAGCCGCGAGGGTTCATCGGCACCGTTGGCAACGACAAGCAACGGTCGCTTTGAATACACCCTCAAGCCGGCGCGAAACTGCGCCAGCGGCCTGTCGCGCTCCATCTCCATTACGGCGACGGAACGGTCGTAGACAGTGTCGGCCCCTCCCGAATCGAGCACCGAGCGAACCAGGTCGCCGAGCGGGTGGCGGACGAGCGCCCACATCTGCGCGTGCATGACCGTGTTGATGATGTGCCTTCCCCGCTGCTCCCACACCCGTTCGAATCGCTCGGCCCCGAACGAGCCCTGGCCCTCTTCTACTCCTTCCGACGCGGCGTGAAATTCGCGCACGAGGTCGGCCGCGGCCGCCGTTGTTTGCGGCGGAGTGTCGTCGGATTCGAGGTTCTGCTGAACGCGCCACAGGGCCCAGCGGCTACCGTCGCGAGACTCGCGCAGGATGCTCGTGACCGAGCGTTTTCGCGACGGGTCGACAGCCATCGGATCAAGGACTTCCCGCGCCGAAGGGCCGGCCCCGATGACGCCCATGTGGGGATCGAATATCTGCAGCCGCTCGTCGGCACCGGAGCCGACAATGCCGATGTTCATGATAGAAAAATCAAGGTGCGACACGCCGCAATGCCACAGCTGCTGCGTGAACTCGTCGTAGCGAGCTTCTAAACGGCGGGCCGCATCGACGTCGCCTGTCCGTAGTGCCTGCTCGATCACGGTTGCCAGCGGCGTGACCAGCGGCTGCACGATCACGACCGCCGCGGACAATCCTTCGGTGGCCTGTTTCTCCGTCGCAAAATCAGCGGGGTAGCTGATGCGAATCGGTCTCGGCATGGCCCCGAGCGAGCGAACAATCCCAATCGCGCGAAACCGCTCCAAGCGCCGCCGCTCATCATCGGAGAGGACCGTCAGCGTGCTGTCCGCGATGTAGGCTCGACTGGGCACCGCGAGCGGACCGTAGCATTCGAAGGTGTGAATGTGCTGCCAGATCGCCGGATGAAGCGAGCCATCCGCGCGGAGGGCGTGCTCGTACTGCCAATCCGGTTGTGATCCTCTTGGCGGCGCACCCAGGGGCGGGACAGGCTTCGGGTGCTTCGCGTACTTCACTACGAACCGACGCCGGGACTCGACCAACGCAATGACGTGGTATCCCTCCCCGAGGAACTGCATCGGCTCGGCGATCGCGCGCAAGACCTCCTCGTCGGAAGGCAGATGGTCGGCGTCCTGAAAGGCTTCCCGCGCGATTGGGACGAGCTCCTCGTCGAGCACACGCTTTCCGATCCACTGCGCGCCGCCATGACGCTCATCGCGGTGGTACGCGTCGAGCGCACGCTCGAGGATCGCCTCCAATCGGTCCCTGGGATTCATGTCGAACAGGCTTCGTCGATTCATCGCCGCCGGCGGCACGCGCGTCACGCGACCTCACGACGAGTACGCAATTGAGAGGCCGACCGTCTCCATGAAGCCACGGCGGGATCTGGAGTGCTTCTACCGTCGGCGCTCGTTGTGCGAGGTCGGTGCGCAAAAAGTCGTTCCCGATTCGCGTGAGTGCGCTGCAGGTCAGCAGCTGAGGGGCGCTTCCGTCAGGCTGTGCTTGCATGTCACTCCGGAGGAGTGGAGCGGGACACAGAGTTTCACACAGAGACCACAGAGAGCACAGAGGAGCGTCGCGGTTGGCCGCGCTGCGCGCGGATGGATCGAGAGGAGAGTACGAAAACGAGCGCCCTGAATGGCGGTGGCGTTCGTTTTCGTGCTCTCCTCTCGATCCATTTGCCGGCCGAAGGCCGGCGACCAACCGCGACGCTCTCCGTGTGCTCCGTGGTCCCTGTGTGAAAACTCAGTGCCCTCTGCCATCTGCTCCCCTGTGACCCGGGGCACCGCGAGGGGGCAGCATAATACCCACCACAATGCATCAACCATACGTCGCCATGGCTCGACCGATGTGGCTGGCCGTTGCCATCCTCGCGCTCCTTCCACAGACGGCGAAGATGGCGCAGATCCCTCCCGCCGCGTCAGTCACGGCAATGACGCTCGACGTCGACGCCACCGACGCGCCGATGCGGATTCTCCACGCGACGCTGTCGATGCGCGCGCGTCCAGGCGCCATGACGCTCTTCTATCCCAAGTGGATTCCGGGAGAACACATGCCGTCAGGCCCAATCGCCAACCTGACGGGGCTGCACATCGTCGTCGACGGCACTGAGATCGCGTGGCGGCGCGACCTGGTGGAGGTGAACGCCTTCGCCTTCACGGTTCCGGCCGGAGCGAAGACCGTGACGGCGAAATACGACTACGTCGTGCCCTATGCGGGCGGCGCCTACGGCACGCTGCCGTCGACCAACGCCAAGATCGCGGTGATCAACTGGTATACCGTCGGTCTGTATCCCATGGGCGAGAGCCCGGCCGCGATTTCAGTAACCGCCTCGTTGAAGGCACCCGCGGGATGGAAACACGGCGGATCGCTCGACGTCGCATCGGTCGACGGCAGCACGATTCGCTACGCGCCGGCGTCGCTGGAGATGCTGAACGACCACCCCGTCTTGCTCGGCGAGCACTTCCGCAGCATCACGCTGTGGCCGGCCGATTCACCCGTCGGCGAGCACGTCATCGACGTCGTCGCCGACAGCGAGTGGGCCCTGCAGTTCCCGCAATCGCGCATCGACATCTACAAGAAGATCGTCCTCGAGGAACGCGCCGTCTTTGGCGGCGTCGGTCACTATCGCAAGTACCACTGGCTTCTGACGCTGAGCGACAACCTCGGTTCGTTTGGCGTCGAGCATCATGAGTGCGCCGACGATCGCGTTGCGGAAAACACGTTCGTCGATGACGACTCGGCCAAGCGCAGCAGCCTGCTGCTGCCGCACGAGTTCTTTCATTCGTGGAACGGCAAGGCGCGTCGTCCGGCTGGTCTCGTGAACGGCGGCTACGAGCGGCCGATGAAAGACGACCTCCTCTGGGTGTACGAGGGACTCACCAACTACTACGGCGAACTCCTCGCCGCACGCGCGGGCCTGATTTCCGCCCAGGAGTGGTTCGACGAGATTGCCTCTGACGCCTTGGCCGTGAGCGCGCCGGGCCGTACCTGGCGCTCTCTGCAAGACGCGGCCGACTCGGCGCCGTTCCTTTACACCGCGGGTGGCGGTTGGTCGGGATGGCGGCGTCAAGCGGCGGGCGGCCTGCCGTCGTTTTATGCCGAAGGTACGCTCATCTGGCTCGAAGCCGACGTGATGATTCGCACGCTGACTAACGGACGGAAAACGCTCGATGACTTCTGCGCGGCCTTTCACGGGCAGAACGACAATGGCAAGGTGTGGGTGAAGGCGTATGAGGTGGACGAGGTGTATCGCACGCTCAACACCATCGCACCCTTCGACTGGAAGGGCTTCTTCGAGACGCGACTGCACGCGAAGGCCGCCACGATTCCACTGGGCGGCGTCGAGAAAGGCGGATACAGACTGGTCTATACAGAGGCGCCCAACATGTTCACCGATCCATGGACGCTCGACGGCAGCCTCAACGCGTACGGATCGCTCGGCATCCACGTCACCGCCGATGGCACGGTCGACGATGCATGGCCGGCAATGCCGGCATACAACGGCGGCATCACCAATGGCGTGAAGATCATCGCGGTGAACGGCCGCCGATTCTCGCACGACGAGCTCGTGCGCGCGCTCCGCGCCTCCAAAGAGGCGAGCGGCCCAATGGAGTTCATCGTTGAAAACAGCAGCTACTTCAAGACGGTGAAAGTGGACTACCACGGTGGCCTGAGGTATCCGCATCTCGAGCGCGCGACCGGCGTCAATGATGCGCTCACCGCGATCGCCAAGGCGCGCCAATAGCATGACTCGGTAGAATTGAATCAGTGGGCGAGTCGTCTCCGAGCATCGTTTTCACTGATGGCGCCGCCAAGGGCAATCCTGGCCCGGGCGGCTGGGGCGCGATCGTCCTGACGCCTGATCAGCACGTCACGGAACTCGGCGGCGGCTCACCCCATACGACGAACAACCGGATGGAGTTGAGCGGCGCGATCGCGGCACTGCAGCACGTGGCGAACCAGCCTGGCCCCGTCGCCATCTATACGGATTCCACCTATGTGATCCAGGGCATCACCCAGTGGGTATGGAACTGGAGGAAGCGCGGATGGAAGACGGCGGAGGGCAGCGACGTGCTGAACCGGGATTTGTGGGAACAACTATCGGCGCTCGTCGACGGGCGCGCCCGCGGCGATGTTCGCTGGCACTGGGTGCGAGGGCACGTGGGCACCGCGGGCAACGAACGCGCCGACGAGATCTCAGTCGCGTTCGCGCTGCAACAATCCGCGAACCTGTATGTCGGCCCGTTGGCTGGTTACACGCTGCCGATTCTCCAACTGCCGGACGACACGACGCTGCCGAAGCGGACCGCTGGCTCGGTATCGGAGGGCAAGAGCAAAGCCACGGCATACTCGTATGTGAGCGTCGTCAATGGCATCCCGATGCGGCACATCACGTGGGCAGAGTGCGAGCGCCGCGTCAAGGGGCAGTCCGGTTCGCGCTTCAAGAAAGCCGTGAGCGCGGCCGACGAGACCGCAATTCTGCGCGGCTGGGGCATCGATCCGAGCCGGATGTAAGTGAACGTTATCAGCCGGTCGCACGCCCCCGTGGGCGTGTGTCTTCAACGCGCGCGGCCATCACCCTCGCGCCCGCATGCCGCGGCGGCTCACCGAGAAGGCCGACGGCGTGTCTTCGTAGCCGAAGTCGATCGTGCTCATAAACGTCTTCAACCGGTGAAAGTGGAGGTACATGAGCTCCTGGCCGTCGGCGAGAAACGTCTTTCCGTTCTTCCACCACAGACGGTCCGCGTCGTCGTCGCCCAGCGCGGTCTGATACTTCGCGCTCATGGTGAGCTCACGCTCCCAGTGCACACGCGGTAGCCACGGACGCGGTGTCTGCTCCATGCGACCGCGAAGCTCGCTGGTGAATTGACTCTCATCGAGTCGCAGGTAACGAGGATCGGCCAGCGATCGCAGCGCATCAGGAACGATCTGGAACGCGCGATTGATCCGCGCGTCGTTGCGGAACACCGTGCAGTGACCCGCGAGCTTGTAGTGCCGCGCCGACACGAGATCGTGCGCCAAGAGCAGATCGTCCGGGAGAAAGTGCCTGATGTCTCCCCACACGATGTCGAGCTCGGAGTACGCCCAGAAGTCGAACGGCCGCAGATCCTCTTCGAACACCAGCCCGTAGGTCGGCTTGAGGTCGCCGAGTTTCCTGAGGTACGAGGGCTGCACGTCGATGGTCGTCCCGAGCACCTCCGACGCGCGCCGGTTGAACTCGTGGAGCTGCAGCGGCCTCAAGACGACGTTTGCCGGCACGGACGAGGGCGCGTCCATGTCCGTGTAGATCATCCAGCGCACGTCCGGGTTGTGGCGGCACGACAGCAGAAACGCCGGCAACCACAACGGGGCACGTCCGAAGTGCGTGACCACGACGGCGAGGCTGGGTCGACGCACGGCGGTCATCTGATGATTGCCGAGGAGGGGTTCATCTCCCTCTCGTTCAATAGGACTTCTGTTTGCCTTCCCAGTACACACGTTGTTCGGGTGGCAGCGACCCCATGAGAGCCTTCATCGAGTCGGCGTCGGGCCCGACGCGGAACTGGTAAATGTACCGTTCGAGCGTCGGTGGTTCAGCATCCTCAGGGATGCGCGCACCGTGGGCGCCCGCCGAGTTCAGGAACACAAACATTCGGTTGCGCCGGAAGTCGACGGTCGACACCTGCCGGCATCGGCTCTCGTCGATCCAGTGCGGCGCCGCGCCCCGCGCTTCCTCGTCCTCGTCGACTTCGTAGAGATCGGTGCCCCAGCGCTGGTCGTCGCCGGGCCTGGCCAAATACAGAATGCACGTGATGAAGCCCCATTTCGGGTCTCGATGCGGGTGGATGTGGTAGCCACGCGTGCGGAGGAGGATTCGACCATCAGAGCTCACGAGCTGCATCGACGTGAGCGGGTCGTCGGTGGGCGACGAGAAGCTCTGACGAATCCACTCACAGAGCGGCGCCTTGAATTTCTCCACCACCGCCGGTGCGAACACATTTCTGACGACGACGTCGGACAGGAAATTCCAAACACGTCGACTGTAATTTGGTGCAAGGTCCAGCGGGACCTGAAGCTGCTGCTTGTTGGGTGGCTTGTCCGCGAAGAGCTCGGCCGGCGGAAGTCCGGCGATCAGTGCGTCGTACACATCGTCGGGCAGCACCTTGTCCACCACCGCGTGAGGGAATGGATCATGTCGCAGCTTCGCGTGCTCGATACGATCCCTGATGTAGCCTTCGACGGACGGATCGTTCAACACCGCCTCGAGCGCGCGCTCGCGATCGGCGAACTCGATGTTCCGCTTGGCAATGACGCGCAGCTGCGATTCACGGGTACGGATTCGCTCGATCTCGGTCCGCTGCTGTTGAAGCGTCTGGTTCAGCGCGATCACGCTCTGGTTCAATGCGTCCACGGCTTCCGACAGGTGGCGAAGATCGGTCCGCGAGTCGGCCAGCGACTTGCGCATCTGCGTGATGGCGCGAGGACGCAGCGCCTGTAGTGCGGCGGTCATCCGACTGAACATCGAGTGATCTCCTCGTGCGAGCGTCTACTTCGCCGCGGTATACGGCACCCCGATCGCTCGAAACGGACCGGGATCTTTGCTCGCATCGTTGCGGAGGTTCAGCTTCGCTTCTGCCACATACGCGGTCTTGCCTGTAACCGTGACGGCGGTGATTCCTGTCAGCCCCTCTTTCAAAACTTTGACTTCTGCTTTGTCGCCATTGATCGTGACCTCGTCCAGTCGTCCGCCTTCGACGAGCAGCATCGTCTTGCTACCGACGGATCTCATGCCGTCGGGTCCTTGCAGTGCCCGTGACGGTTCGAGCTTCGCGATCGGTCCGGCGGAGCCATCGGCTTTGACCGGAATCCGCATCAGCGTGCCTTGACCAACCGAGTTCACGTAGACGTGACCGTCAGCCAGCAGCGCGATGCCATCGGCGGTCGCAAGGAGCATCGGATCGGCGGCCCAGACATCGAGCGCCTTCGCACCTTTTTTCAGCCGCAGAACGCGACCCTGCGTGGTATCGGTGGCATAGACAGTGCCGTCCTTCGCCACGGCGATGTCGTTACAAAGGCCGTTGTTCGGGAACGCGTAGCTGGTCTTGAACGCGGCTGTCTTGAGATTGAATGCTTTCAGCGCGGTTTCCCCCACCACGGGTGCGCCGTTGCGACCACCGGTCGCGGATGAGCAGACCCAGAGCGTCCCCGCTTTCTCGTCGGCGAACACACCGAGCACCGTTGAAAGTCCGTTGGCCTTCGGCTTGATCCACACCTCGGCTTTCGTGGACGACGGCGCAGTGCGATACACGCTGTCCTGGCCGAGGCTCCCGAAGAACAGAGTGCCGTCTTTCGTCGACGTCAGGCTCTCGGGAAAGATCCTCGAATCGGCGAACGTGATCTCCTGACGGTCAGCCGCGGCAAGCGAGCAGACCAGGATCGCAACAAGGGCACACACCGTCTTGGGAATCAATCGGGTCATCGATATCTCCATGAAAGAGGGACACTATCACCTGATATGTCGCTGAGGAAACTCAAGGCCGCCCCGGTTCTCGGGGTTGCAACGGGCCCTTGAGGTTTAGGGCAGCGTCTTGTACGATCCCGACGCAATTAAAGCAGTGGAGCGCCAACGATGACGACACGGATTAATGGACGGATCGCACTCTGCGGATTACTGGTAGCCGGCGTCCTGCTCACGGGCGGCATCGTACAGGCCCATCATGCGGTAGCCGGCGTGTACGACCTGAACAAGGAAGTGGTCCTTCAGGGTCGGCTCAAGAAATTGAACTTCACGAACCCGCACGCGAGCATCGAGCTCACGGTCCCGAACAAGGACGGCACGTTCACGGACTGGATTCTGACCACCGCCTCCGTGCAGACGCTCACTCGCGAGGGTATCAACAAGACCTCCATGAAGCCTGGCGAGATCCTCAAGGTGACGGTGCTTCCGGCGGTCAATGGCCACCCGTCGGGATTCATCAGGAATCTCACGCTCGGCGACCGTGAGATCAAGTTGTTCTTCGGCGACGGGCGCGACTAACGGAACCTGGGAGTTAGCGATGTTTGATCGACGCGCTCTCGCGATAGGTGTGCTCGCCTTTCTTGTCGCGATGAACCACGTACTTTGGGCTCAGGGCCAGGGGACAGGAGCTGCACAGGGTCCCGCGGCCGGGGCACCTCAAGATCAAGGAGCTGGAGGCCGAGGAGCAGGAGGAGCCCAGGGCCGAGCGGGCGGCGGCGGCCAGGGCCGTGGTGGTGGAGGTGGCTTCGGTCGTGGGCCAGCCTTTACGCCGGAAGCGGGGGCCAAGGACCTGAAGTCGGTCCTCTACAACTGGACCTGGCACATGGGGATGCTGCGGAGCGGCGCCGAGTCCGAGCTCATTAAGACGCTCGACTACCACGCCGACGGCGGCACGATCCAGATGAACGGTCAGGCTTGTGTCGTGACGAAGGTGCGTATCCAGGCCAACTACCAGATCCCCGGTTACCGGACGCAAATCGAGTGCACGCTCCCCAATAAGCAGACGTACAAGAACGTTGAAACGATGAGCGGCGACTTCGCCTGGGACGAAGACATTCCGGGCGCGGAGCTCGTTCCGGGCAAAGGCAAGGCCACGCCAAAGCCAGCCGCGCTCGAGGAGCGGCGGATCCGTCTGTGGGCAAGTCCGCAAGGTGCGCCGAAGGCTGCCATCGCCGGCGCCGCCGGCATGCCGACGACCGAGTCCTTCGGAAAGAACCCGGCTACGTTGCTGGATGCTCAGACAGCCGCCGGAGTGAAGGGGACGACCACGCTGACATGGCAGGGGGACAAGGCCATCGTCACCTATCCGATTCCGGGAGTCCCAGGGGCGGTTGCGACGGCGACGCTCAACAACTTCCTGCCAGAACGAATTGTCGTGAAGAGCGGGACGAACACGACGGAGTTCGTCTACAGCAATTTCCAGGACTTCAACAATCCGCTTTTCAAGATCGAGGCGCTGATGCCCGCCACTCTGGTCGAGCGCCGGAACGGCACTCTCGTTCGCGAGCTGAAATCGAAGGTGACTGAGATCGGCCAGATCTACGTCATCGTGCCTGTTCCAGACAGTGTGCGGAAGGCTGGTGGAAAGTGAGGACTGCGATGAAGGCGATCATGGTGGCAATCGTTCTTGGCGCCCTCGCTACGCCAGCGGCAGCGCAATTCGGCGCTCCCCCGCCGGCGGATCCCAACGCGCCGACGCCGAGGCTGGCCAACGGGAAGCCCGACCTGACTGGCTCCTGGGGCGGAGCCGTGAATCTAACGGGCGCCGGCGCTCCGGGTGTGACGGTGGGCGACATGTTCCGCCGGTGCACGCCGTTCCAGTCGAGGAACTGCATGGAGTGGACGAATCAGAGTGAGGACTGGCCGTTCATGTCGGGCATGCGGCTCGATATGCGCCAGCCGATGTACAAGCCGGAGTTCTGGGACAAGATCATCGAGCTGGATCAGTGGACGAACCGAGAAGACCCGGTCATGACCTGCCTTCCGCTCGGAGTTCCGCGGCAGGGACCGCCGGCGCGCATCTTCGCCACCGACACTGACATCACGTTTATCTACAGGGCCGGCGTCGACGGTGCCGGTGGGTACGCGGAGTTCCGCATGATTCCGATCGACGGAAAGCCGCACGATCCCCGGCGGGCGAACAATTACACGTACTTTGGCTACACCGTCGGCCGCTGGGAAGGCGACACCCTCGTCCTCGATTCAATCGGGTTCTCCGACGAGACCTGGCTCGGTCGAGGCGGCTTCTTCCACACCGACAAGATGCGGGTGATCGAGAAGTTCACCAGGACCGGAAACCAGGTGATCTACGACGTCACCATCGAGGACCCGGACGTACTTCTGCAGCCGTGGGTGATGCCTGCGCGAACGCTGCGCCTCTCCCCGACCAATGCGATCGTCGCAGAGCGCGGAAGCTGCACGGAGACCGAACACAACGAAGTCAGTACTCAGTACAGGCACTAAGAAAAATCGTCCTTGGTCCTTGGTCCTTGGTCCTTGGTGCATGGTCCGTGGTCCGTCCAAGGTTCAGAGTCCTTTGTCCGCATCAGGGACAAGGGACCAAGGACGGACGAAGGACCAAGGACGGACGAAGGACCAAGACCCAAGGACCAAGGACCAACGTGCTCGAGTGGCTTGACGCAACGGCGCTGTCGACGTGGTTGAAGGAGTCGCCCTCCGTGTGGGCGTTCCCAACCGTGCTGACGCTTCACACGACAGGCATGGGCGTACTCGTCGGCGCGAGCTATGTGTTCGATCTGCGCCTGCTCGGCATCGGCCGAAACGTTCCCCTGTCCTCGTACCGCTGGGTCTTTCCGACGCTCGCGGTCGGCCTCGGCGTCAACATCGTGACCGGCATTCTGCTGTTCATCAAAGACCCAACGCATTGGGGTACGGCGTTTCCGTTTTTCGTCAAGATGGGTTTGGTGATCGCCAGCGCCGCCACGGTGGTGCCGATGCGTTCGCTCGTACTCGGCAGCGGTGCGGAGCAGCGTGACGTGAGCAGCAACATGCGTCTTCTGGCGATCGCATCGATCCTCGCGTGGAGTGGTGCGATCACCGCGGGCCGTCTTCTCGCCTACGTGGTCCCGTGAACCTCGCCCACCTGCACTTGATCATGAACCACGTGCCCACCGTCGGTTCGGTGGCCGCGCTGGGTCTCCTGCTCCTCGGCTACGTGCGTCGCAACGAACACCTGAAGCACGTCGGGCTGGAAGTGCTGTTCGTGATCGCGGTCCTCACCCTTCCCGTCTACGTCAGCGGCGTCGCCGCTCATCAAGAGATTCGGAAGCTCAAAGAGGTCTCGGACGACGCGATCAGGATCCACCAGGACGCCGCACTCATCGGATTTATCGTGATGGAGTTTGCGGGATTCGTGGGGTGGGCCGCCTTGTGGCAGTGGAGGCGCCACGGTCGTGCGGCTCGAGGACTCGTACCGGCAGCAACGGTGCTTCTGGCCCTCGCGCTGGTGATCATGGGTCGCGCTGCGAATCTGGGCGGCGAGATTCGGCATCCGGAAATCCTTGACGGGGGCGTGGCCGCGCCTGCAGGTGATCCGGAGAGGTTCATGACATGGACCGTCAATCAGGTGGCCGTGTACAGCCGATGGGCCTGGCCTGCAGCGGAAACGGTCCACTTCCTTGGTCTCTCACTAACGTTTGGTGTACTGCTGGCGGTAAACCTGCGAATACTCGGCGCGATGAGGCAGATGCCATTCTCCGACGTGCATCGTCTGCTGCCGTGGGGGATGCTGGGGTTCGGCGCCAATCTGATCACCGGGATGTTCTTCTTCGTTGGTCAGCCAGGGCAATACTCGTCGAGCGAGCCCTTCAAGTGGAAGATCATCTTCCTTGTATTTGCCGGCGCGAACTTTCTGTATCTCACGGTATTCGGACGGCCCTGGGTCAACGGCGGCAAGGAGAGGTTCGACGCTGGCCCTGGCGACAAGGCGCTCGCGATCCTGTCGCTCACGTCGTGGCTTGCGGTGCTCTGGGCGGGCCGGATGCTGCCCTTCCTGGGCAAGGCTTTCTAGTGTTCGTCGCGTCTGCCGTCACCGCGGTCGTCGTTGTCACGCTGCTGATTGTCGCCGCCCTCGGATACCTGATCGATCGCACCGGCTGACCAGACTTCGTCTAGGCCACGCCTTCGGCGTGGCACTTCATCGAGCGCACAGGAGACTGTCATGCGGATCCGCACGTTCCTGCTGGCCGTTCTGCTCGTCATCACCTCGGCGTTCATCCTCGCGCAGGCGGACGCGCCGACTTATCAGAAGCCGCCCCAATCAATCGTCGACATCATGGACGCGGCGCCGCTGCCGCTCGTCGCCGTGAGCCCGTTGCGCGACGTGATCGCGCTCGGCCCACGCCGATCGATGCCGTCGATCGCCGAGCTCGCCAGACCCTGGCTTGGTCTCGCCGGCTCTCGCATCGACCCGTCGAACAACGGGCCGCGCGGTATTCCGAGCGGAACGGGCATCGCGCTGCGAACGATTGCCACAGGCGTCGAACGAACGATTCAGGTCCCTGCCGATGCGCACATCGGGTTCGTCGGCTTCTCGCCCGACGGGACACGGCTTGCCTTTACGAACACGCGCGATGCACGGATCGATCTGCACATCGCCGACGTCGCCACTGGAGCAACGCGCGTGGTCGATGCGGCGCTGAACACGATCGTCGGCGGATGCGCGTGGTTGACTGACAGCTCGGCGCTGCTGTGCCCCTTCGTGCCGACGGATCGTGCGGCGCCGCCGGCCGTACCGGCGGCGCCATCGGGCCCGAACATCCAGGAGAACCACGGGCCCGCCGGTCCAATTCGCACGTTCCAGGATCTGTTGACGAGCGCACACGACGAGGCGCTGTTCGAGTACTACGCCACGTCGCAGCTCGCCTTCGTCGATGCCGCAACCGGACGCCGCTCTCCAATCGGCAAGCCGGCCATCGTCACCGGCGTCGCCTCGCCCAACGGTCAGTACGTCCTCATCTCGAAAGTGAAGCGTCCGTTTTCGCGGCTGCTCACGTGGGGGCAGTTCCCGCGCGACGTCGAAGTGTGGAATCGCCGCGGCGAGAACCTGCGCACGGTCGCCGAGGTGCCGATGGCCGACACGGTGCCGATGAACGGCGTGATCACCGGACCTCGCGCGCAACGCTGGACGCCGCTCGACCCGGCCACGCTGATCTGGGTTGAAGCGCTCGACAAGGGCGACATCAAGAACAAGGTGCCGCATCGCGACAAGATCCTCTCGCTGGCAGCACCGTTCACTGGAGGGCCGGTCGAAGTTGCGCAAACGCAGTATCGATTCGGCGGCGCGAGCTGGACCGACAACGGAACGATCCTGCTCACCGAGAACGACCGCGACACTCGGACTACGCGAACGTGGGTGCTCAACAGTCGCTGGGGCGAGCCGCGCAAGCTGTGGGACCGCAAACAGCAGGACAGCTACGGTGATCCTGGGAATCCGGTGTTCCGTCCGGGCCGGCCGACCATTCTTCAGGTCGGCGATGCCATCTATCTGAACGGCCTTGGCGCATCACCAGACGGCGATCGGCCGTTCCTCGATCGTCTGAACTTACGCAGCTTCGCGACCGAGCGACTGTTCCGCAGCGACACGACGAGCTTCGAGTCGATCGTCGGACTGCTGGACGAGAACGCCGGACGCGTGCTGACGCGCAGAGAAAACAGAACCCTGCCGCCAAACTATTTCATTCGCGACCTTCGTGCAGGAACGGAGCAGGCCGTCACACGATTCAGCGATCCGCACCCGCTGCTCACCAAGGCGATGGCCGACCGATTGTTCGTGACCTACAAACGGAAGGATGGCGTCGGCCTGAGCGGAACGATCTATCTGCCGGTCGGCTACCAGAAAGGTCAGCGCGTTCCAATGCTCCTCTGGGCCTATCCGCAGGAGTTCGTCGACACCGACGCTGCGGGTCAGGTGGTCGGATCGCCGAACCGCTATACCAGCGTGACCGGCGCATCACAGCTGCTGGTGCTGATGCAGGGCTACGCGGTGTTCGATGGTCCCACGATGCCGATTGTCGGACCGGGAGAGACCGCCAACGACAAGTACATCGAGCAGCTCGTTGCCAGCGCGGAGGCTGCCGTGGACAAGGCAGTTGACCTTGGCATCGCCGATCGAAACCGGATAGCGGTTGGCGGGCACAGTTACGGTGCGTTCATGACGGCAAACCTGCTGGCGCACTCGGATCTGTTCGCGGCAGGAATCGCGCGCAGCGGCGCGTACAACCGCTCGCTGACGCCATTCGGCTTCCAGTCCGAGACGCGCACCTTCTGGGAAGTTCCGGATGTCTACGCGAAGATGTCGCCGTTCTCGTACGCGAACAAGATCAAGGAACCGATCCTGCTGATCCACGGCGAGGCGGACGACAACTCCGGCACGTTCCCAATCCAGTCCGAGCGCTTCTACATGGCGCTCAAGGGACACGGCGCCACGGTGCGCTACGTGACGCTTCCGCACGAGGCCCACGGATACCTCGCGCGCGAATCGAACATGCACGTGGTCGCCGAGATGCTGAACTGGCTGGATCAGTACGTGAAGAACGCTTCGCCGCGCCGACCGGGCGACACGGGGTCGCGATAACGTGATGCGATCACGCGTCGTGCGCGTTGTCGCTGCAGTCGCGGTTCTGTCGTTGGCCGCCGCCTGTACGTCCGGCAACGCGCAAAACGGGCCGGAGAGCCGCCAGGCCTTTCAGCCGGCGCGCACGCCGGATGGCAAGCCCAATCTGAACGGAATCTGGCAGGCGCTCAACACCGCCAACTTCGACCTCCAGGCCCACGCCGCCAGGCCCGCGCTGGCGCTGATGCCGGCCGCGCCACGCGGCGGAGTGGCAGGGCTCGTTCGAGCCACTCACGTGGAGCTTCCGCATCCGTCAGTGCGATCGCTCGGGGCTGTCGCCGGCGTGCCGGCCGGCGAGAGCGTCGTCGAGGGGGGCGAAATCCCATATCAGCCGTGGGCTGCCGCGAAGAAGAAGGAGAATGCCGAGCACTGGCTGGAACGCGATCCAGAGATCAAGTGCTACATGCCTGGCGTGCCGCGTGCGACCTACATGCCGTACCCATTTCAGATCCTGCAGAGCACGGACACGATCGTGATGGCGTACGAATTCGCAGGCGCGTCGCGCACCATTCACCTTGGCAAGGTCCCCGACAGCCCGGCGCCGACGTGGATGGGATGGTCGCGCGGCCGGTGGGACGGCAACTCGCTCGTCGTCGAGGTGACCGACTTCAACGAAGAGACCTGGTTCGATCGCGCCGGCAACTTTCACAGCGATCAGTTGCACGTCACCGAACGTTACACGCCGACGAGTGCCGATCACCTGCTGTACGAAGTCACGATCGACGATCCGAAGGTGTTCACGCGCCCGTGGAAGATCCGCATGCCGCTCTATCGGCGCCTCGAATCGGGCAAGAAGCTGCTCGAATACAAATGCGTCGAGTTCGTCGAGGAGCTGCTGTACGGTCGGCTCGGCGTTGTCGATCCGGCGACCGGTCAGAAGAACAAGTAGACGAAGGGCCTCAGACATGAACGCTCGACACTCGAGACCGGCGCTTCCGCGTGCCGTTGCCGTCGCAGCCGCCGTTGTAGGAGTCACTGCGATCAGCCTCGCCGTCGCAACGAGCCGAGCGTCGCAGAGCCCGACGAACCCGCAGCCTGGCACGTCGCCCTCATGGACACACACGAAAACGCCGTGGGGCGATCCCGACCTTCAGGGTGTGTGGCGGTACGAGGCTGCCATCCCGCTCGAGCGCCCGGCGCGCTTCGAGGGGCGCGACACGCTCACCGACGAGGAAGTCAAAGAGAGCCAGCGACTCGAGAACGAGCAAGAGGCGCAACGTTTATCCGGAGCCGAAGGGGCCGCGGTCGGGCGGCAATCGGTTGCCGCCTCACCAATTCGCGGGAACGAGTACAACAGTTTCTGGCAGGACCACGGACGGCCACGGCAGGTCTACCGACAGACCTCGCTCGTCGTCGATCCCAAAGACGGCCGACTTCCGTACACACCCGACGCCCGGAAAGCAGAGGCGCGAGCCAGTGCGCGCTACGGCGTCGGCCCGTACGAGTCTTACCTCGATCCCGATACAGGCGAACGTTGTCTGACCGACGGCGTCACCGCATTGATGTGGCAAGGGCCCAACGGAGGGCACAACCGGATCGTGCAGAGCCCTGGCTACGTCACGATCCTCCACGAGGAGTATCTCGATCGGCGGATCATCCCGACCGACGGACGCAGCCACGGCAGCGTTCGGCAGTGGTTCGGCGATGCGGTCGGCAAGTGGGACGGCTCGACGCTAGTGGTCGACACCATCAATTTCATCGATCGGACGAACTATGAGTGGGCAAGCATTTTCACTCGTCCGTCCGAAACGCTGCATCTCGTGGAGCGCTTCACCAGAATGGGCGCGAACATCATGGAGTATCGCATCACGCTGGAGGATCCGACGACGTTCGAGAAGCCGTGGACGGCTGTGATCCCCATCACGCGTCTGAGCGATGGAACGCAGATCTACGAGTACGCCTGCCACGAGGGCAACTACGCGATGGCAAACCTGCTGGCAGGGGGACGTGTCGAGGCGGCCAAGCGATCGCGATGAAGCGCGATCGAGGTGAACCCATGTACAGACATCTCATGATCTCGTTCGTCGTCGTGAGCGCGCTGTCGCTCCCCGCGGGTGTGCAGGCGCACCACGCCTTTGCGGCGGAGTTCGACTCCAGCAAGCCGTTCAAGATCAAGGGCACCATCGTGAAGATGGAATGGATCAACCCGCACACCTGGCTGCACCTGGACGTGAAGCGGCCCGATGGCAAGATCGAGCGATGGATGATCGAAGGCGGCCCGCCAAATGCGCTCTATCGCCGCGGCTTCACGAAGGACTCGCTTCCGCAAGGCGCCGAGCTCGTCGTCGAAGGGTTCCGCTCCAAAGATGGATCATTGAGAGGCAATGGCCGCGAGCTGACGTTCGCCGACGGCAGGCGGCTGTTCGTCGGATCGTCGGGCACCGGCGCGCCCAATGACGGCAAGGAACCCAAGGGCGGCAGGTAGAGATAGCCGTGCAGCGTTCCTCTCGTGTCCTTGCGCGGTTCGCGATCTCCAGCGTGCTTGCAGTCGCGTTCGTTGCGGCCGCGCATGGCCAGGCGGATCGCGAGGCGCCTGCTCCGAAACCGACGCTTCCAAATCCCTACCGTCTCGTGCCCGACTGGCCGACGCTTCCCGCGAGCATGAAAGGGCCAAATGGTAAGAAGTGGGGAGAAGTCATTCGGGTGCACGTTGCGCCGAACGGCAGCATCTGGGTCTTCCATCGTTGTTTCAACGACAAGCCCACCGGCGACGCGACGTGTCTGAATCGCGGAGAAGCCAACCCGCCGATTCTGGAGTTCAGCCCGACAGGACGGCTGCTCAAACGCTTCGGTGTCGGTCTCTTCGCGCATCCGCACGGATTCACCGTCGACAGGAACGGCAACATCTGGACGACGGATACGAACGCGGAAGAGACGATCCTCGGGATGCCGGCGAAAAACGCGCAGGGCGTTGCGATGGGCCAGACCGTCTTCAAGATCAGCCCTCAGGGCAAACTGCTGATGACGCTCGGCAAGCCTGGTGTTGGCGGAACGGGACCTGATGTGTTCGACCGGCCGACCGGCGTCTCGATCGCCGCCAATGGCGACATCTTCGTCGCGGACGGCCATTCACCCAACAAGTCGAATAGCGCCCGCATCGTGAAATTCACGAAGGACGGAAAGTTCATCAAGACCTGGGGACGCCTGGGATCGGAGCCTGGCAACTTCAGAGAGCCGCACGATCTCTACGTCGGCGGCTCGAAGGGCTACGTGTATGTGGCCGATCGCCAGAACAACCGAGTGCAAGTGTTCGATCAGGACGGCAACTTCATCGCCGCGTGGAAGCAGTTCGGTCAGCCAAGCTCCGTGTACATCGACACGCACGACAACATCTACGTCGGCGCCACCTTCGAGAGCGTCGCTCCTGGTCAGACGGCTCTTCGGCCAACGGCTGGCCCGAACGACCGGGCCATCGTGATCGGCGACGCGATCACGGGCGAGCTGAAGTACTTGATCCCTGATCCCGGCGACCTGAGCACGATGACCGACACCGGCACATCAGCGTCGGGCATTGCGGTGGATGATCAGGGGAGCATCTACGCTGCGGACGTCGGCTTCAACAACCTCAGGAAGTACAGGCGGGTGCCGGGCGACTAGGCCGCCTGAAGGCGGGCCCCTACGTCTTACTTGGAGACCGTTCCGAAGGCGGCTTCCTCGACCGTGAACGACCAATCGAGGTTCGCTGATTCGACCACGACGTGGAAGACGCGCGGGTCGTCAGCCGTGTAGGCTGTTCCTTCTCCGATCCCCTCTTCGTCGACGGGTTCCTGCAGCGCGCGACCGCTGATGGCGCTCTGCAAAACCAGTTTGAACCTGCCCCGGCCCTTGGGATTCTCCTGAGTCGTGCGCCAGTGGAAGCGCAGCGACCCCGTCAGTCCGACGAACGATTCGGTCTGGGCGTTTCCGCGGCCCGACCACGAGCCAAGCTGTTTCCAGACAACGACTTCCTTGCGCGGGGGCTCCGGGCGCGGTGAGCTGCACGCCCCGATGAGGCCGGAGGCCAGCGCGAACGCCAAAACACGCCTCCGATTACGCAGCCAGCTCGGCACGTCGGCGCATTGTACCTACCCTCATTCTTCCGTTGCGTTCGGAGGGCGCTCGGCGCTACCTTTTGCCCTGCCCCGCCATCGCTCGTGTGCCTCTTTCAACTGAGGTGGCCTGTCCATGGAAGACAAGACGATGACCGCCGACACACCCAAGAACGTCTCGCGCCGCAACTTCATCAAAGGGGTGATCGCGTCGGGAGCCGTGGTGTCCTCGGCTGCATACCTCTGGCGCTCCTCCTCGGTACTCGGCCAGCAAACGTCGATACCAGGCAGCGTCGAGCGCTTGATCACGCTCACGGTCAACGGCCAGGAGCGACGCGTCGATGTGTTGAAACAGGAAACACTCGCCACGACGCTTCGCTACAAGCTGGGACTCACGGGCACCAAGCTCGGATGCGATCGCGCCGAGTGCGGAGCGTGCACCGTGCTCGTCGACGATGTGCCGCACTATTCGTGCTCGGTCCTCACGCACGCGGCGCGTGGAAAGCGCATCGTCACGATCGAGGGATTGGCTGCCGCCGACGGCACGTTGCACCCAGTGCAGCAAGGCGTCGTCGACGAGCAGGGCTTCCAGTGCGCGTTCTGCATGTCCGGCTTCATCATGGCCACGGTCGGTTTCCTCAAGACGAATCCAAACCCGACACGCGCGCAGCTCGCGCACGGGATCTCCGGCAACCTCTGTCGCTGTCAGGACTACGACAAGATTCTCACCTCGCTGATGCGCGGTGCTGAGAACATGCGGAAGGCTTGAGATGGCTGAGAAGCTCGTCGGACAGAACTACATCACTCCGGACCTCATCGCGAAGGTTACGGGCAAGAGCAAATACGCGGAAGATTTTCGCGCGGACGGCATGCTCTTCGCGAAGATCCTGTTGAGCCCGCACCCGCACGCGCGTGTCACTCGCATCGATACGAGCGCGGCGATGGCGCTGCCCGGTGTGAAAGCGATCGTCACGGCCGACGATCTGCCGGCTCCGGCCGACGCCGTCAACGACAACGGCCAGTTGATTCTGGCCAACATCGACGGTGAAGTCGCGCTCACGAAAGAGCCGGTCTATCAAGGCCAGCCGATTCTCGCCGTGGCAGCGATCGACGAGGTGACGGCGGCCGAGGCGATCGAAAAGATCGACGTCGAGTACGAGCCGCTGCCCTTCGTGGTCGATCCGTTGGTGAGCTTGCGTCCGAGCGGCCCCAACGCGCGCACGAAAGGGAACTACTGGTTCATTCCGCCACCGACACCGCCCGGGACTCCACCGCCGAAGAGCCCGCCGCGACCAGAGATTCGTGAAATGAAATGGACGGCGGCGGAACTGACCGACGCCGACGCCGGCCGCCTGCCGATGATGGAAGGCGCACCGGAGGCGTGGGCGTACGGCGATCTCGCGGCTGGCTTCAAGGAAGCCGCGCTCGTGTTGGACGAAACCTTCGTTACTCCCGACACCAGCCATCAGACACTCGAGACCCGCACCGCCATGGCCTACTGGCAGAACGGCAAGGTGCACGTGTACACGGGCACGCAGAGCACCGCACAAACCGTGCTTGGAGTGTCGCGCTGGGCGAGCGTCCCACCCGAGAACGTCGTGGTGGTGAGCGAGTACACCGGTGGCGGATTCGGCAGCAAGATTACCGGCGCAATCTCGCTGGTGATTCCTGTGCTCCTGTCGAAGAAAGCCAACGCACCGGTGATGATGCGCATCAGCCGTGAAGAGGAGCACTACATCGGCCGCGGGCGTCCGGGCGTACGCGGGCGAATGAAGGTCGGCTTCGCGAAAGACGGTCGCATCACCGCTCTCGACATGTGCTCGGTCAGCGACAACGGCCCATTCGAGCGCCAGGGCGATTGCAACAACACCGGCGTCGTCGCATCGCTCATGTATCAGCCGAAGGCGATGCGCTTCCGCGGCATCTCGGTGCTGACGAACACGCCGCCGCGAGGTCCGCAGAGTCAACCGGGCGGCACGCAGTCTCACATGCTGATGGAGCCGGTGATCTCGAAGGCGGCGCGCAAACTCGGGATCGATCAGGTGGCGATTCGGCGCATCAACGCGCCATCCGGCAAGGCACCATTCGGCCCACCCGCAGGCCCGAAGCAGGTTCGGCAGTACGCGACGAGCGCGTTCGTCAAAGAAGCGCTCGACAAGGGATCCGATCTGTTCAAGTGGGAAGAGCGCAAGAAAGGCAGCGGCCAGCGGGTCGGCACCAAGGTGCGCGGCGTCGGCGTCGCGGTGAGTACGTATAGCGCCGGCTCCACGGGCTACGACGGCCTGTTCGTGATCAAACCGGATGGCCGGTTGTACATCCAGTCGGGCATCGGCAATCACGGCACCGAGTCGGTGAGCGACTGTCACCGTGTGTCAGCCGAAATCCTCGGCGTCCCATGGGAGAAAGTGGATCTGACGTGGGGCGACACGGCGAAGAACCTGCCGTGGACGTGCAACAGCGGCGGCAGTCAGACGATTCACGCGATGACGCGAGCCGCTCACGCGGCCGGCATGGACGCGAAAAAGAAACTGCAGGAGATCGCGGCGAAGGATCTCGGTGGTCGACCGGACGATTACGAGGTCGCCAATGAGCGGGTCTTCCGCAAGGGCGGCGGCGCAGGCATGACGCTCGCGAAGGCGGCGCAGCGTGCGATCGATCTCGGCGGCGCGTTCGACGGTCATGAACTGCCGAAGGACATCAACAAGTTCACGACCGCATCAGCCACCGCGCTCGCCGGGCAGGGACTGATGGGTGTCGCGAAGGACAACTACCCGCGCGACGGCCAGTCACGCTCATTCGTTGCCGGGTTCGCGGAAGTGGAAATCGATGTCGAGACCGGCAAGTACACCATCCTCGACTACCTCGCCGTCGCCGACGTCGGCACGGTGGTCCACCCACGCGCCCTCGGCGGGCAGATTCTCGGGCGCTCGATGCTCGGCATCGGACACACGATCGGACAGAAGTGGGTCTACGACCAGCAATACGGTGTGGCGCTCGCGCGGCGGTTCCATCACAACCGGCCGCCGACGATCCTCGATGCCCCGCAGCAGATGGCATGGGCGGCGCTCGACATCCCGGATCCCGAGACTCCGGTCGGCGCGCGCGGTATCGGCGAGCCGCCTGTGGGCGCCGGTGCCTGCGCGGTGCTCAACGCGATCAGCGACGCGCTGGGCGACAACATCTACCAGCGTGCTCCGGTCACGCTCGACATGATCCTGACTTCGCTTGAAGCGGGTCGGCCGACGATCGAGCCGCTGACGGCTCACATCTGAAGGAGAGACGTCATGGCCGTGATACACGACGTGATGCCCGCGTTCGAGCTCTTCCAGCCGGAGAGCACGGCTGACGCGGTCGCGCTCCTGGGTCGGTACAGCCCCAATGCGTGGGTGATGGCCGGCGGCATGGATTCCTTCGACTGGCTGAAGGATCGCATCAAGCGTCCGAGCGTCGTCATCGATTTGAGCCGCGCCGCTGAGTTGCGCGGCATCAAGGAACGCGACGGCGGCCTCGAGATCGGAGCGGCCACGACGCTCACCGAGATCGTGCGGAGCCCGCAAGTGCGCGAGAAGTTCATGCTCCTCGCCGAGGCCGCCGAGCTCGTCGCCTCGCCGCAGATTCGCAATCAAGGGACGGTCGGGGGCAACGTGTCGCAGGACACGCGCTGCTGGTACTACCGCGCAGGATGGAGCTGCTACCGCGCCGGAGGCAACATCTGCTACGCGGACACGCCCACGGCCGTCAATCGCGAGCACGCGATCCTCGAGGCCGATCGCTGCGTAGCGGTGAACCCGTCCGACACCGCGCCCGCACTGATCGCGCTCGATGCGCAGATGGTTATCACGAGTACGCGGGGAGAGCGCGTGGTCAACGCCGAGGACTTCTTCATCGGACCTGGCACCGACATCACGCGGATGACCGTGCTCGGCCCCGACGAGTTGCTCACGGCGATTCGAATTCCACGCACATTGGCCGGCGCAGTCTTCTACTTCGAGAAGGTGCGCGATCGAAACGTGTGGGACTTCCCGCTGCTGAACGTGGCATCGGCGACGACGTACGCGAACGGCCGCATCGAACGCATCCGCATGGTGGTGAACGCCGCCGCGGCGCGTCCGCTGCGCCTGCATGCCGTCGAAGCCGCCGTTGTCGGCCAGCCGCGCAGCGAAGAGACGGCGACGCGCGCCGGGCAGATCGCCATCGAAGGCGCGCAGACGCTTCGCTACAACGCCTACAAGGTTCCGTTGATGCGGAACTTGGTGAAGCGAGCCATCAGAGGACGCAGCGACACGTAATCTCAACGACACACAGAGGCACCGAGGCACCGAGGTCGATGTGCCAATTCTTCTCTGTGCCTCTGTGCCTCTGTGTGTCGTGTTGTTATCGACGCAGGAGTACGACATGGATTTCGTGAAGTGGGGCTTGAACCCCTGGGGCGAGAGCATCCTGACGCACGTCTCGTGGACACTGTTCTGGGCCTCGCTCGTGGCCGGCGTGATGTTCTTCGTGGCGCACGGCAGCTACATGCTGCTCTCCGCGCATCGGAAACGGTCTGCCGCTGAAACCGACCATCTCGAGGCGACCTTCGCTGCACTGCCCGAGCGCATCGAGCGGCACTCGCTGATGGCGCGAGCGTTCCATTGGGTGATGGCGGCGTCGATGTTCGTGCTGCTCTTCACGGCGTTCCTCCCCGTGGTCGGCGTCAAGTTCCCGTGGGTCACGTGGCATTGGATCGCGGGGCTGGTGCTCACGGGCTCGATCGTCTTTCACATCATCCACGCGACGGTGTGGCTCGACTTCTGGTCGATCTGGGTGGGCCCGAAGGACGTTCCCGAACTGAAAGCGGAACTCATGCGCGAGCTCGGTCGTGACGTGCCCGGACCCAAGTCAGGCAAGTACCCGCTCGGCAATCGCCTCTATCACTCTGCCATCGTGGTAACTGGACTCGGTGCGGTCACATCGGGCGTGCTGATGATGTCGCGCGTCCGTACGCCGTTCCTGACTCGCAACCCTTATCTGCTGAGCGACACGACCTGGGGCGTGACCTATGTCAGCCACGGGTTGGCCGGCGTCGCGCTCGTGGGTCTCGTCATCGCTCATGTCTACTTCGCGGTCCGTCCCGAGAAATGGTGGATCACGAAGTCGATGATCCTCGGATGGATCACACGCCGGCAGTATCTCGAACACCACGAACCAGAGCGGTGGCACGTGGTGTCGAAGACGCCGGCGGGCCGTTAGTGCGCGTTTCAAATCGATGTCCTGCATCTCTGATGTTGGACCGCGCAGGTCAAAGGTCAAGCGTCAAAAATCAAAAGTGAGGTCAAGAGTGTAAGTAGACGTTTGCCCTTACTTTTGACCATTGCCTTTTGACCTTTGACCTAGCGAGCGCTCCACATGCAGGCCGGCTACGCGGAAGGGAAAACCACTCTAGTGCCAGGCGAAGTGAGCGAGCAAGCCAGATCTGAATTCGCCGCGCGCTGCGACGCGATCGAAGAGGCGTACGAGTTCATGCTCGCCTACGCCGCGCAAGGACTTCCTCACGACCACGGGAGTACGTCGGGCAGCCAGATCCGCGAGTTCCTGCGCAAGTGTGAACAGGCGCTCGACGGCCTGGCCGAGGCCGCCGGTCGCGCCGTGCGTCACGTGGACCTTGACGCGCCAGCTCCCTACGACGCATTCGTCAGCGTGCTCGATCACGACGCGCGAAACGCCAGAGCCGCGGTGACGCTCGTGCTCGCTCAGCCCTCGATCGGATCGCAGATCGTGGACAACCTGAATGCGTCGAGCCACGTCCGCGCCGTGCTCACCGATCTGTTCCTCCTGGACGAGGCGCTGAAGCGGTAATCGTAGTGGCCGCTTTAGCCGGCCTGCAGAGTCCGCCTGTCGCGCCCTCCGTAGGTCAAAGGGCAAAGGGCAAAAGCGAGGTCACTCGCGTTCACAGCAGGAAATCGAACAGGTTCGCGATCGGCATCTCGAGCAGAAAGCGGAGCCGCTGCGTGAACCGCGAATCCCCGAGCAGGGCCGAGCGGTGCACGATCGCGCCGCGCTCGATGACCCTGGCGGACAACGCCTCGCGGGTCGCGATGCTCGCCAGCACTTCAGCCGCGAGCGCGTGTTGCCCTCGGCACACGAACATCAGCTCGGAATTCAGGTTCGCGGAGCGGGGATCCATGTTGTAGGTGCCGAGCAGCGTGGTGTCGCCGTCGATCACGCCGCGCTTGGAATGCACGCCCCAGCGACCGCTCCCGCCGCCGACATCGGTGCTTTGCCCAGGCGAGGGCTGTCCGTTGTAGGCGAAGAGCGTGAGGCCGGTATCGGCGAGTGAGCCGAGCCGTGGATAGAGTGCGGCCACAGCGTATGAGGCGTCCGTGGACGCGAGGCTGTTGGTGAGCACGCGCACCTGCACGCCCCTGTCGTGGAGGTTCTCGAGCGCGGCATAGCCGCCGCTCTTGATCACGAAGTACGGCGATTCCACCACGGCTTCTCTCTTCGCGCGGCCAAGTTCCTCGACGATGGCGTTGAACACCTTCCGGCTCGCCGCCCCAGGGTTCGGAAAATCGGTGACGAAGCGGAGGTCGCGGCATTCGTGTGATGTGTGGGACTTCCGGTACGCCTCGCCCGCAGCACGCACTTTCTCGATCACGGCGACGTCGCGCTCGTTCGGGAGCACGAACTTCGCGGCCGCGTCGTTCGAGCTCGTGTCGGGCGCGGGTGCGGTGGAGAGATGCGAATCCCAGTAAACATCGAAGCTCTCGAGCACCGTTTTCACGATCGGCCCTGACACCTCGAGATCGGAGTCGAGAAAGTTGTAGTGGTCGGAGAGGTCGAAGTAGTCGTTGCCGATGTTACGCCCGCCCGTGAGCACCGTTTCGCCGTCGATGATCAGGAGCTTGCGGTGCGAGCGGTGCTGCGTGCTGATCAGTCGATACAGAGCGCTCGTGTTGTAGTAGCGGACCGTCACTCCCGCTTCACCGAGCACGCGCGCATAAGCGGGTTTGAGCTGGAACACTGGAGCCGAGAAGTCGACCAGGATCCGCACCCGGACGCCTTCTCGAGCTTTCTTCATCAGCGCCTGGGTGAGGAGCCGTGCGGCGTCATCCACGTTGTAGATGAAGAACTCGAGCGCGATCGACTGCTTCGCGGATTCAATGAGCTCCAGACGACGATGGAAGGACGCGGCGCCCTGGTCGAAGTGCGTGAGCGTGTGCGGGGCGGTTGAATGCGCGTCGAGGCTCTCTTCGACTTTGGGATTCTCGCGCACGATCCATTCGAGGACCGTGAGACCGATCGCGAAGAGGAGGTAGATGGCGAGGATGCCACCGATGACGCCGAGGACGATCTTCTTGAAAACCCTCATCGCGCGGCGGCGCCGCTGATTTCGACCAAAAATTCCAACCGTCTCACCCTTCGGGTTGCCAATTGAGGAGTACGGTAACTGGAGGAGACGCCGTAGTTCCTTATCGAGGATTGATGAGGAATCAGACTCCAGAATGGCATGAACAAAGGCACCGGTCGACCCACTTTGGGCTTGATTTGCAGTCCGTGCTCGCCCATACCTCCGGCGCCCACGTGCGCGATGATTTCATAGGCACCGAGCTGCGATCCGGGAGACAGCATGGAGTCCAAGGCGCCGAAGGGGACTCGAATTGGCGCCGCCGCTGGATTATACCGACGGTCTACGAGTGCCGCCGCGAACGTCATCCGTCTATCGGCTCAATCATTTCAAACGCATCAGCTTGAGCGACCGGCGGTAGTGATACCTGCGCCGCGTCGCGGGAGGCGAGCCGGTTGCGCGCGTCGTCCGCCAGCCGCCGCGTGGGCGCGCTAGCTGCTAGGCTAACGGCATGAGCATTCCGTGGCGCCTGGCATTGAAGGCGATTCCCTGGAACACGATCCTGGCGAATGCGCCGGGCATCCTGCGATCGGCAAACGCGTTGCTGTCGGAAACGAAGGTCCGCTCCGGTGCGGCCGCGTCTCGGATTGACCTTCAGGTACTTGCGGATCGGATCGCGGTGCTTGAACAACGCGACCGCGAAACCGCGGAGTTGCTCACACGTGTCACCACGCATGTCGCGGCGCTGACCTCGGCGAGCGAAGTGCTCGAGGCACGGGCCCGCTGGCTTCTCGTGGTGGCCATCGCGGCGTCAGTGACGTCTGTTCTCGCGTGTGGCATTGCACTGTTCGCGCGATAGTTCTTCAACACTCGCGCATCGCGTAATTATCGATACTATTCAGCCATCGCGCCCTGGGCAGCGGCAGCCCCGCGGGTTCACATCTGATCACGCGCGGAGAACAAGGAGCGAGGTGGAGAACAGGCGGTCGAAGGGTCGGCGTCGGAGTTACGCCGCGGCATGGATCCTGGGCGTCGCCGGCGTCGTGCTGGCAGGCTGGATGATCACGCGGCTGGTCATGACGCCGTTAACGGGGCGGCTCCCGTACCTCGTCGGCGCCTACTATTACACCTGGTACTACCAGGACCACTGGGCCTCGACCGATTACGTCGGTCGGCACCTGCCGATGCCGCTCGAGCCGCAGCTCGGCGAATATGTGTCGGACGACCCGGCCGTGATCGGCGCGCATTTGAAGTGGGCGGCCGAGTACGGCATCGACTTCTTCATCATCAGCTGGTCCCACCCGGGGAGCTTTGCCGACCAGACCGCGCGCAAGTATCTGCTGCCGGCCCTCGGGCAATCGAACATTCGCCAGGCGCCGATCGTGGAGCTGCTGTCGTACGGCGAACGCGATCTGGGGAACCCCGAGCTTCGGGCTCGTCTCGCAACCGACCTGCGATACGTCGGCGAGAACTTCCTGAAGCATCCGTCCGCCTTGCACATCAAAGGGAAGCCGGTGCTCTTGCTGTACGTGACGCGCGCGCTGCTGGGCGACGTGGCGTCGTGGATCGCAGAGGTGCGGCGCATGCTGGCCGACATGGGCGTCGACCCGTTCATCGTCGCCGACGAAGTGTTCTGGCAAGATGTCGATCCGGCACGCCTGCGGGCCTTCGATGCGGTGACGGCGTACAACGTCTATGATTGGCCGCGCGCGGGTAACGCCGGATACGCAGGCGACTCGACGTTTCTCGCTGACGTTGAAAGTCTGTTTGTCCGATGGCAGAAGGCCGCACAGAAGGCCGGCGTCGTCTTCGTACCGAACGCGATGCCAGGCTACAACGATCGCGGCGTGAGGCCAGCGGAGAATCACTACGTCATTCCGCGTCAGCTGAAACCGACGAGCCCCTCCACCAGCTTGTTCGAGCGCTCGGTCGCGCTCGCCAAGCGGTTCGTCGATCCGACCGTGCCGATGGTCACCATCACCTCGTTCAACGAATGGCACGAATGGACGCAGGTAGAGCCGGCCCGCCCTGCGAGCCGTCCGCCGTCGCCGGATGCGGCGTCGTTCACGCAAGGATTCCGTCACGACGCCTACTCGTTCGAGTATCTCGAGGTCATTCGCGACCATCTGGGGGACGCCGCTCAGAGGTCCACGGTAAAATAGCGGCGCAGTCGGCACACGATGCATCGCTTCCGTCCGTGGTGGCTCGCTGTTGCGGGATACGTCGCCATCACTGGCTTCTTCGTCAGCCCGCTGATCGATTACCACCATCTCGCCGACGCCAGCTACGAGGGTGATGCCCGGCTGGTGATCTGGACGCTCGCCTGGGACGCCCACGCCCTGTTCTCCCGCCTGTCGCTGTTCGACGCCAACATGTTCTACCCGGCCGCGCACGCGCTGACGTGGACCGAGCATCTCAGCGGCATCACGCTATTCTCGCTGCCGGTCTACGCGCTGACGGCGAACCCGGTGTTTGCGTACTGGGCGGTCTGGCTCCTCGCATTTCCGCTCAATGCGATCGCCATGCACGCGCTCGCATGGCGCCTCACGCGCAACCACGCGTCCGCTTTCGTGGGAGGCGTGGTGTACGCCTTCTGCTTCTTCCGGATGCACCACGGCCACGGCCACCTGCAGTTTCTCTGGACGTGGGGACTGCCGCTGATTCCGCTGGCCATCGAGCGCTGGCTGGTGCAGCCAACGCCCCAGCGGATGCTGCTGCTCCTCGCGCTTGTGCTCGTCCAGTCGCTCACCAGCTGGTATCTCGCCGTGTTTGCCGCCCTGCTCTCGGTGATTACGGTCGGTGCGCTCATCACCAGCCAGCGCGTGACCAGAACGCACGTCTGGCAGGCGGCCGTTGCCTTGGCGATCGGCGGTTCGGTGATTGGCTGGTTCGCACGTCCCTACTTCGCGCTGCAGACGCCGGGCATCAGCGAAGCGTTCGAGTTGAGCGCCGACGCCGTCGCGTACGTGGTGCCTCCAGAAAACACGTGGGTCGGTCAATGGCTCTTGGCACACACGGCGCTCAAGCCGCGCTGGATCTGGGGCGAGCGGACGCTCTATCCGGGCGCGGTGGCCATTGGCCTCGCGGCGCTCGGCATCTGGGCCCTCGGCCGACGGCGCCCGGTGCCGGCCTCTCGCCTGACCCACGCGCTCTGGATCACCGGGGTTGTCGCACTGTTGCTCTCGTTTGGACCGAGCCCGTCAGGCTACTCGCCGTTCGATCTGCTTGCCTGGCTGCCCGGGCTGTCGATGCTACGGGCTCCGGCGCGATTTGCACTGCTCGTCATGCTCGCGCTCGCCACGCTGGCCGCGTATGGTGCGCGACTGCTCCTTCAGGGCGAGGGTCCGCGGAAAGGGATTGTGGCCGCGGTGTTGGTTGCGGGGTTCCTGGCCGAATCGTTTCTCGTGCAGTTTCCCGCCGGAAAGCCGAAGCCGTTTACCACGCCCGAGGTCTATAGCCGTCTGGCGTCGATGCCGGCCGGGGCGGTGCTGTCGCTGCCGAGTTATCGGGGCACTCCGGAGGGGTTCCGCGAGGCGGACTATCTGTTCTATTCCATGGTCCACTGGCACCCCGTAGCCAACGGATTCGGCCGGCACGAGCCTCTGCCGCATCGCGACAACCTTGCAGCGCTGGTCCAGTTTCCGGCGCCAGTGGCGATCCAGCGTCTGCGAACGCTCGGCATCCGCTATGTGGTGCTGCACACGGGGCGGGCGTCCGGGCTTCGCGCGGCCGTCGCGACAGCAGGCGACCGGTCTGACGTGGAGCTGCTGGGGACGTTTGGCGACGACTATCTCTACCAGGTGCGCCCGAGTGAGCCGTAGTCATCATTCTTCTCATCGCGCCCACAATCGCGGTAGACTATTCGTGAACCCGCACCATATCTTTCAACCACCTCTACGACCTCTACGACACTCTCATACTTTCATCTCATAACAGAGTTCACGCTGGGGACCGGGCCACGGCCCTGCTGCCTCGATGCGCGACTAGTGTGCGACGAGACCCGACCATCCGGCGGGTCAGGGGGCCAAATTCCGGCCAGTTTTCCAGAGGACTGACACATGCCTACGACCGGTACGATCAAGCGCATCACTGACAAGGGCTTTGGCTTCATCGCCACGCCCGACGGCACCGAATACTTCTTTCACCGGTCCGCGTGCACGAAGGTGCCATTCGACTCTCTGCGCGAAGGCGACAGCGTGACGTTCACGGTCGGACAGGGCCCGAAAGGCCCGCGCGCCGAGAACGTCTCTCCCGCCTGATCGCTCGTCAACAACCGAGCCCCGCTGGCCTCAGGCCATCGGGGTTCGAGTCGGCATCCATGCCGGCTTCCGACCGGCTGATAGACTCACGAGTCGGGCAGGGATTCGTGTGACTCCAATCGACAGCACGCTCGCACAGTACGAGCGCGAGATCGAGGAGCGGTTCGTGCGAGCGTCGGGACCCGGCGGCCAGAACGTGAACAAGGTGGCCACAGCCGTCGAGTTGCGATTCAACGTCGTCGCCTCGTCGCTACCCACACAGGTCAAGTCTCGCCTCGCCGCGCTTGCCGGCAGCCGCATGACGACCGAAGGCGTACTCGTACTCAACAGCCGGGAACATCGCACGCAGGGGCAGAATCGCGAGGCCGCTCGCGCACGTCTCGCCGCTCTCATTCAACAGGCTGCCGTTCGGCCTCGGACGCGCAGGCCTACGAACCCGGGCAAGGCCGCAAGAGAGCGGCGACTCACGGCGAAGAAGCTGCGAGCGAATGTGAAGGGCTTGCGGAGCGGAGTCCGCGGCGACCACGACTAGGTTTCGACGTCTCGCAATCGCGGTTTCACTCGACGCGCATCTGTCCGCTGGTGGTCGACAACGCCGCGCTCAAGACGAGCGTCCCTCCCGAAGCGGATTCATCCGCACGCGTCTCCGGAAACAGTTCGCGTGTCGGGTCCACCCGCAGCCACAGCAGCGCGCCGACGGCGAGCAGCACCACCATGGGAATGAACGGCGTGCCGTAGTTGCCGGAATAGCCAACCAGGTAGCCGAAGACCACGGCCGACAGCGCCGATGCGGCGTTGCCCGCCGTGTTCATGAAGCCAAAGACCGCGCCGGCGTTCTTGCGTCCGACGTCCAGACAGAGGGCGCAGAGGCTCGGTTGCTGGAACAGGATTCCGCCGTAAGCGCACGAGAGGAACACGAGCGACAGGGTACTGCTCGTTGCGAAGACGGCCGCGGTCATGAACACCGCTGCCACAATGAGTCCCGCGACGCCGAGCCAGCGGCGACCGTTCCGCAGGCCGTGGCGCTTCACCATCCAGTCGCCGACGAAGCCGCCCAGGCCGTTGGCGGTGGCTCCGACCGCATAGGTGAGCGACGACAGCACGAGCGCGGCTTCGGTGAACCCGCGGCCCTTCACCAGATAGGTTTGCAGCCACGACTGGAAGAATCCCAACGCATACACGTAGCACGCGCCGATGGCCGCGATGCGCCACAGCGTTGGCATGCGCAACGCCGTGGCCCATGGCATGCCATGGTGCTGCAACCCGGGAACCGGGCCGAGCTCGCGTCGTTCGTCGTCGCTGACTCCCGCTTTCTCGTGTGGCGAATCCCTGAACCATGCGTACCACACCACGCTCCACACAACGCCGAGGAGACCGAATAGAAAGAAGGGCGCTCGCCAACCGTAGCGCCGTTGAATCGGCACGACGAGCAGCGGCGCCAGCACCGCGCCGATTTGACTGGTCATCCACACGATGCCCCAGGCCCGCGTGCGCTTCGCGGCCGGGATCCAGCGACCGATGACCGCGGATGCGTTGGGATAGGCGCCGGCCTCGCCCGCGCCAAAGCAAAACCGCACGAGCAGCAGGACGTAGTAGTTCGACACCGTTCCGGTGAGCGCCGTAAAGGCGGACCACCACGTGACGACCCGCGTGAGCACGCGGCGCGGGCCGACGCGATCCCCCAACGCGCCCGTGGGTATTTCGAAGGCACTGTACGAAAGAAAGAAGACGCTCGCGACCCAGCCCCACGCTTCGGGGCCGATGCCCAGCGCGTCCTGCATGCGAGGGCCTGCGACGCCGATGCAGACGCGGTCCAGATACGTGATGACGGAGAGAAGCGACAACATACCGAGCACTCGATGTTGATACTTCATGAAACCTCAAGTGCTGGATGGCCGCGGCGCGATGTGGGGTGGTTCGAACTGCAGGGGGAGTATATGCGGGTCTGGGTCTTCAGCGCGGATCGTCCTTGCGCCAGGAGCATGGAGACGATAGTGTCCGTGCACGCACGGTCCGCTCGTTCCGCGGGCTCGAGTCACACGACGGAGGCTGTTTATCCATGGCGATCGGCATTTACTTCTCACCTGCCGCGATGTCCGCGGCACAGTACGACCAGTGCATGATTCTTCTGCGCAAGGCTGGAGCTGGCAACCCGACTGGCCGGCTCTATCACGCGTCGTTCGGCCCGAAAGACAAGCTCATGGTGTTTGACGTCTGGACATCACAAGCCGCCTTCGACAAGTTCGGCAAGACGCTCATGCCCGTCCTTCAACAGCTCGGACTCGATCCGGGCCAGCCGAGTGTCATGGAGATGCACAAAGTCGTCGTCCCCGCGAGGAAAGCGGCGGCCGCCAAGAAGCCGGCGAAGAAGAAGACGGCGTTACGGCGGCGCACGCGCTAATCGTGCGTCGCCCGGCCGCGCGCACACCGACTGTGGCGCGCGGCTACAATCTGCTTCATGTCGGTCGCTTCTCATCTCGCGGTATCACCCGCAAAATACGACGCTCGCATCCGCTCGCTGATCCCGCTCTATGACGAGTTGATCCCGGAAGTCGCTCGCGCGCTTGGGCACGCCGCGCGCCCGGTGCGGATCATCGTCGACCTCGGCATCGGCACAGGCGCGCTCGCGCGAGCATGCCTGGAGCGCGCATCGGGCGCACGCGTGTGGGGCATCGATGCCGACGCCGACATGATGGCGATCGCGCGGACGCGATTGGGGCGCCTCTCACGCCGCGTGACGATGACCACCGGCAGTTTCCTGGATCAGCCACTCCCGCGATGCGATGCCATCGTCGCGAGCTACTCGCTGCATCACATCCGCACATCGCGCGCGAAGCTGGCGTTCTATCGCCGCTGCTATCGCGCACTGCGCCCCGGCGGCGTGCTGATCAGCGGCGACTGCGCACCGGCCTCGACCCCGCGCGGCTTCGCGCGCGATCTCGACATCTGGTACGCGCATTTGGGAAAGTCGTTCGGCAGCCGCGCGAAGGGACGACGCGTCTACGAATCGTGGGCCGATGAGGACACCTACCTTCCGCTCGCCGAAGAGATCCGTCTGCTGCAGCGCGCCGGATTCGACGTCGACGTCCCGTGGCGCCGATCGCCCTTCGCGGTCATCGTCGGCTGCCGGCCATGATGCACTTCCTGCGACGTTCGGCGCCGATGCCCGTCGCGTAAACTGCCGCTTCGCGCCCACACCGCGGACGCTCACTCACGCACTGCGCCAAAAACACGCATTCGTCTTGGTGGCATCCGGTCTGCACCTTCAGCAGCGGAGCGATTCACATGCGAATGAAGGTCTACGAGGGCACGCCCTCACAAAGCGGACAGAGTCTGTGCGAGACATGTCGCCACTCGACGATTACGCGCGGCAGGCGTTTCGACGAGGAGATCGTCCGGTGCGAGGCGTTGCCGATGTCGAGCACGCTGATCATGTTCCCCGTCGCGTCGTGCACCGCGTACATGGACGCAGACCTGCCTAGCTACGCGGAATTGTTCGAGAAGGCCTGGATCCTGAAGCCGCACGACGGCAGACGTTCAGCCGGTTTCGTCCGCGGCAGCGATCTGCCGTACGAGGAGCGGTATCGTCTCGCAAAAGAAATACGAGACGAGGAGGACTAGGGAGTAGGTCCGCGTCGCCGGACGAAGTTACCGGCGACGCCGCAATCGGCGGTGCACGGCGGCGGCGGAACGTACGTGTCTTTGATCTTCTTGCGATACTCGGGATACAGCGTGTCGCGATAGCCGAGCACGGCCTCGCGCGGCAGGTTGTACAGCTTGATGAACTCGTCGAGGAAGGGGTTCTGGTCCGGCGCGAAGTGCGGCACGGGATCGCCGGGTTCGCGTCCTTCGTAGCCGGGGACGCACGGATCGCGGTAATCGAGCGGCGTCTTCGAGAGCCGGAAGCCCTTCGAGATGATCTCCGGCTCGACGAGATAGACGGGATCGCGCGCCACCATCAGCACGGTGAGCACGTCGCCGTGGCGGAAGAACCGCCAATCGATCGTCGCCTGATCGCTGAGCGGCACACCGGTCTTGCGAATGAAGCCGGCCTTGATGTGTGTGGTGTGCGCGGCCAGCGCACCGCTCTCCCAACGCCCAGTCGTGAAACCGGCTTGCGTGTGAAGCGCGTTCGCGGACGGATGCGGACGATTGTCCATCCAGATCGTCATCGCCATCCAGTCTTCCCAGGCGTCAATCGTGTACGACACGAGGCGATTGGTCGCGGGATCGGTCTGCGTCGAGATCCGCAGACCGAACGGTCCGAGCACCATATACGCGGCTCCCCAGCCCTGACACTGCCGCTCCACCATCGACTTCTGCGACTCGTCGTAGGACAGCGCGCGCGTTCGCCCTTCGTCGGTGAGCGCCAGACCGAGGTAGTCCACCGGCACCGAGTCGTTCTGCACGTCTTCCGTCCCAATAGGGGCCCACGATCCTGCGAATTCGAATCGACTCGCGAGTACCGCTGCACCGTCCTGCGCGAACACCGCGCCGGCGGCGAGCGCGACCGTCATCACGGCGAGTGCCCACCGACGCACTACCAGGTCGATGAGCATGGTGTGGGATCCCATTTGGAACCGTCAGGCTCTTTCTTGAAATGCGGGCTGACGACGTACGGCGCGTTCAAATACACGGGGTCTTCGATGACGGTGTTGACGAGGAGCAGCTGACCGCCATCCGGGAGCGGCGCGAGATCGAAGTGCTCCGACACGGTGGCGCGCTCGCTGTAGGGCACTCCGTTCTTGCGCAGGTAGCCGGCGCGCAGATTCGACGTGACAACGCTGAGGCTGCCGCCGCGGTCGGGGGCCGCGACCGGTTCCCACCGTGCGGTCGACTCGCCTTGCCACGTGGGCCCCGCCTTCGACGAGGCGCGTGGAGTGAAACGAAGGAGCCGCGTCTGCGTCCCCGCGTCGATGTCGAGGCGCAGCGTGTTGGCATCCTGCCACGTGATGTGCAGACGGCCGGGCACGTTCATGATCGCGCCGGCCCCGTACGACTTGCATTGGTTCCCCGCTTTGACGTCCGCGGACGGATCCCAGGCGTTGATGATCGGCACTGCAGCCGGTGACGAGGGAATGCGACGGTATTCGCCTTTGGCCGGCGTCACCATCCGATAGCGCCAGTTCTCGGTCACGTACGACACCCAGTACCCGGTCAGATCGATCGGCGCCGCCTCGCGCGCCGACGGCGACGAGCTCCTGTCCCGAGCGGAGTCGAGGGGCCGTTGCGCATGCAGAGACGCTGGCGAGCCAAGCGCAGCGAGGGCGACCGCGAGACCGGCGATCGCGACGAGCGATCTCACGATTTCTCCTTCATGAGGCTGCGGTACACCGCCTCGACAAACTTCTCCGTCGTCCACTCGCGATCGTTGCCGTAGCGTCCTTCGTAGCCCTTTGCCGGACGCGCGGCCTTCACTTGTTCGAGCGATCGTCCGGCATTCACGAGGTCGCGAACGTGGTCGCGGATGATGGTGACCATGTCGCGGTATTCGATGACATCGAATTGATCGCAGAGCCGGCCGTGGCCCGGAATCACGATCGTGCCCGCCTCGCGCGAGACGATCGGCACCGAGGGCACCGCCAGGTCGGCCAGCCGATTCAGTGCCGCGATCTCGCCGTCGATGCTGCCGCCGCGCTCGATGTCGATCACTGGAAAGCGGCGTGTGTCGATGACGTCACCGGCGACCACGACGTCCGAGCCGCGGAAGAATGCGAACACGTCGCTGTCGGTGTGCGCTGCCGGCTGGTGCAGCACCTCGATCGCCTCGTTGTTCAGATAGAAGTATTTTCTCTCGTAGTGAAACGATTCGGTGGGCAGCCCGACCAGTGCCCGCGTTGAATCAGCCACAGCGGTCATGTGCTGCGCAACACCTTCAGCCGCCACAATCGATGCCGCCGATCTCAATGCGTCCTGGCGCGCGCCGGCGGGACGTGTGCCGGGAAAAAATTGATCGCCCGCCTTCGAGAGCACCTCGTTGCCACCAACGTGATCGGCATCGGGTCCGGTGTCGATGATGTAGCGGATCGGCTTCGGCGTGATCCGCTTGATCGCGGCCAGCACCGCCTGAGCGCTGGCACTGGATCCTGCGTCTACAACGACGACGCCGTCATCGCCGACCTGGACACCGATGTTTCCTCCGGCGCCGGCAATCATGAAGAAGTTCGGCCGTACTTCCAGCACCTCGAGATCGCTCTGCACCGCGGCGGAAGGAGCCTGTGCCGCCAGCAGAGCGATCGGTGCGACACGAGTGCTCTGATTGAGCACACCGAGCGCGCTACACACGCCCAGTGCAATGACGAAAGAACGATGAAATCGATGCCTTTGTGCGAGCGTCACGGATCTTCGTTCGTGGGCCGCCTCAAGGCGGCCCCTACATCGGCCGGAAGCGTAGCACGGACCCTGCTAGCGTGCTGCGGCCGCTCTTGCTTGCGCGAGGGTCTCGTCGAGCGCATGGCGATCGAGGAGCCGGCCGGCGACGATGACCGCGCGGATGCGCCGCACGTTGGCGATGTCAGCAATCGGATTGGCGTCGAGCAGCACGAGATCGGCACTGCGGCCGCGAGCCACGGTACCTGCCTTCTGCTCGATCCCAAAATAGCGCGCGGGATTCAAAGTCGCAGTCTGCAGCGCCGCGATCGGCGTCATTCCCCCTCGCACCATCGCTGTGAGCTCGTCGTGAACGCAGTAGCCAGCAATCATCGAATCGCAACCAGCGAGCACGCCGACACCCGCTTTCACCATGTCATTGACCACCACCGCACTCGTCGCAGCGGTCGCACGAAGGGCGTTGATCGCGTCGGGGTTGACGAGGCCTTGATTCCCGGCCCACATCGCTCGAATCTGCTTCCCGGCGTACGCCATTTGCTCGGCACTTACTTCCGATCTCGGCGTGCCGATCGACAGGATCTCGGCTATCGCCACCAGCGTCGGCGTCTGCCACACGCCCTTCTGTGCCAGCATCTCGAAGAACGGACGACATGCGTCTGGCCGATAGGTGCCACCACCGGAGCAGGTCCTCCACATCCGGCCATTCGACAAGTGCTCGATGTTGCGTTGACCCGCTTCGACAACCTGTTCCACTGTCAACCCGCGGGGGACGTGGCCAGCGAGCGGCAGACCCTGACGCCTCGCTTCTTCGGCGATGGCAAAGAACACCGGCATCGGCGTGTTGTCGTGCACCTTGATCAAGTCCACGCCGCGCATCTTGAGGAGCTGCACTGCGGCGCGCCCCTCGTCCGCCGTCTTCACCCGCATCCGGAATGGCCAGTCACCAGGCGCATCGTCCAGGATCGGGCCCGCCGCAAATATCCGCGGACCGAGGATGCGCCCCGACGCCGTCCCGTCGCGCATCTGCAGGATGTAATCGAGGGCTGACCCCATGTCGCGGATCCCGGTCACGCCATTGGCGACGTAAAGGGGGAGCCATGCCTCGCCGCTCGCTTCGGTGTGCGCGTGCATGTCCCACAGCCCGGGGATGAGGAACTTGTCCTGACCGTCCACAACCTGTGCGTTCGCCGGTGCCTTGCCGTTGGGTGCGACGTCGGCGATCGTCGTTCCGTCGACGACGACCGTGCTGTTCGGAATGATTCGGCCGCTCGTCACATCGACAACGTTGACGCGCGTGATCGCGATCGGACGCGTTTGTGCAGCGAGCGACCCGCTCGCGAGGACGGCTACGACAAGGGTGGCAACGGTGATGTGAATTGACGAGCTCATCTGGCTCCTTCGTCTTCGCAAATTTGAATCTAAGACGTTCTTTCTCCGACACATTTGAACCCATACCCACCTATCGCCCCTGCAACGCAGGATAAGGAGGTTCAAACTCGTCTCACTTATGGGACGGGAATTCCAAGCGCGCGCGACCCGTGACTGATATGTCGTTGCACGCTCTCGTTTGGCGAATCTTACTTGCAGACTCGAGACGAGACGCATGCTTACTGATCTCACACTTGCGATCGAGTCTGTTACCCACGCAGCAAAACCCTTAGCACAGTACAAATTTTTGTTCACCACCGCGAAGCACTTTACAAACATTTACGCACTCTTAACACGCTGTGCTGTCTACCAGCGACTCCTTTTGCACGTCATACGTCTCAATGGCGGGCATCAAAGTGGAACCGTCCTCAGGTGAGATCGCAATGTCCTCACAAAGGATCATGTCGACTCGAACACAGTGGACATCAGACCACCCGCACGATCCCGATATCGAACATCCGGCCGTCATTTTCGTCGGTCACCATCCTCATGCCGACTCGCTCGATGCACTGAGACGAGCACTGTCAAGATCGATCGATGCCGTCTATCGGCGCACGACTGACACCACGGCGCTCCCGCGTGCGAAGCGTTACTTCTTCCTACTGGATGAGCTAGATCACTGCGAATACGCGCTGCTGATCGAGGCGATTCGCACCGGCGCCAGCGTCACGCTGATCGCCAAAGCGCTCGAGCCCCACTTTGCGGCATTCGCCGAGCGTCCGAACGTGAACATCATTCCCGTGTGCGGCGATTCAGAACCGATCGCTGCCGCAACGCTTCAGCGGGCGATCGCGATGGTGCTTGCCGGCGAGCGCGTCGCCGCACGAGGGTTCGTCCAGAACTCTGTTGCACGACACGCGATGGATGCGGGCGACGCACACCCGCTAGTGGAGATCCTGAACGAGGCCTCGCTCACCGCCAATACATCGACAACGGTGGTGGCGGCCGTGCTCGCACTCCAGCGCACGGGGTCGAACTTCCTTCACGACATGATCGGCTTGTCCGTCAGCGCGAAAGTGCGGATGTTCCACGAGCACGATGTGTCGGGTCTCGTCGAAGCCGCCTCGCACCCACGGCTGTCTATCGATCGACGGTTTCTCGAGCGCGACGGTGGAAATGCCGCACGACAAGCGCTGCTTCGCGACACCATCCTCACGCCCGCGCGCCGCTACATCTTCGTATCCGAGCGCCTTCCGGACGATCGCTTGTGGTCGTACTTCGTCAAAGGCCGCTCCGCGTGGCTCCATAGTCGTTTCGACGCCGCGCGCGGACGCTTTCGCGATGCTGCCGAGATTCAGCGCCGCTTCGACGAGTGGACCCGGGCCCAGCTCGATCGCCAGCGCAAGTGGTACCGCAACAAGCTGCGTCGGCCTTTCGGCCTGGACGTGCTCAAGGCGGAGCCGAGTGGCGGGTTGTTCTTCGATCGACGCGGCCCCAATACGCTCGTCGTCGTGCCGACAACATGCTTGGGCCGGCTGGTTCAGGTCATGTCGAGCGCGTTCAGGACCGACTGCTATCGCTCGCTGGCCTACAACTCTGCGCGAGAAAGCGGCGACGATGCCATGGGCGCGGCGTTCCGCGAGCAGTTCCGGCTCGACCCGGAGGTAACGGACGCGTTATGGAAGATTCCCGAGGTCGCACACATTCATGGGGTCAGACCCGGGGTCTGACCCCAGGCCCTGACCCCAACCCAAGTCATCCGTCGGCGCGGAGCACGCTGGCCGGATCGACGCGCATCGCTCGCAGCGCCGGCACCTCACACGCAACGATGGCGACGATGGCGAGCATGGCCGCGGCTGCGACGTAGGTGAGCGGATCGGTCGCGCCGATGCCGAACAGCTGCGACGTGAGCACTCGACTCGCGGCATACGCGACGATGAGGCCTCCTCCGACGCCAATCGTGATCAGCCGACTCGCCTGTCCAAGCACCAGGCGATGCACATCGCGCGACTGGGCACCGAGCGCGACACGCAACCCGAATTCCTGCGTGCGCGCCGCGACGAGAAACGCGGTGATGCCGTAGATGCCGAGGACCGCCACGAGCAGCGCCGCAGCGGCGAAGACGGCGGCGAGCACGAACGTGAACCGCCGCCCGGCCACGGATTGATCGACGATCTCGCCCATCGTCCGAAACTGCGGCGGGATCTCTGGCGCCAGATCCCGAATCACGCGACGCGCATCGGCAACGATCGCGGCCGGCGTGGCCGCCGTTCGCATGACGAACGTGAACCCCCATGCCTGCATCGGACGCTGACGGAAGTTGACGTAGAACACGGCCTGGGGTGCCACATCGAAGCCGGCCTCACGCACGTCGCCAACGACACCGACAACGGTGAACAGACGCATGTCGCCGTCCATGTTGCCGAACTGAACCTGCTGACCGATCGGATCCTGATTCGGCCACCGCGTACGAGCGAGCGTGTCGCTGATGAGTGCGACATGCGGCGCCTCGGCGGCGTCGCGATCATCGAAGAGCCGCCCGCGCACCAGCGGGATGCCCATCACGCGGAAGTAGCCGGCGCTCGCGACTCGAAACTCCGCGCGGCCATTGAGGGTTGAATCCTTCATCAACGGCAGGAGCGCATCGATCGACTGCAGGTTCGCGCGCGGATCGTTGCGCGGGAACACGAGGAACGTCCCGTTCGGGCCGCCGCCAGTCAGCGGCATGATGCTCGATCCACCGACATCGATCACGCCAGGCACGCGCGCCAGGCCGTCGATGACCTGTTGATAGAGACGGGCCTGGCGTGGCAGCACGGACGGGTCGTCGAGCTGCAGGGCTCCGGCGGTGAGACGGAATCGCGGCGCCGGCGACGTCATCTCAATCGCCACGATCTCGGTCGTGCGAAACCCAAGCCGCTCCTGCAGCAGCGCAATCAGACTTCGGCCGAGCAGGCCGGCACCAACGAGCAATACCACCGACACGACCAGCTGCGCCACCACGAGACCATTGCGCAGACGTCCGACCGATCCGCCAGCCGTTTGGCCGCGCTGGGCGGCTCTGAGCGACGACAGCACGTCGAGCCGCCGCTCGCGCCACGCGGCAAGGAGCGAGAGGGCCAGCGCCGTGGCCCAGGTGATGCCGATCGCGAAGAACAGCACGGGCCAGCTCAGACGAATATCGCCGACATGCGGCAGCGCGGCCGCGTCGATGAGCGTCGTCGACCGCACGACGGCCGCGGCAAACCCGATCCCGAGTGCGCCACCGCACGCCGACACGATGAGCGATTCGGCAACGAGCGGCAGAATCACCTCGATGCTCGTCGCGCCCATCGCCGCTCGCACCGCCAGCTCGCGGCGCCGTGCCGTCGCGCGCGCCAGCAGAACGTTCGCCAGGTTTGCGCACCCGACCATCAGCAGCAGACCGACCGACGCGAGGAGCATCAGCAGCGCGGGTCGAACATTGCCTACCAGTTGGTCGTGCAGCGGCATCACGGCTGCATCCGACATCATCGTGTCCTGGCCGAACTGCGCCTTCAGCCGTTTCGCCACCGCACTGGCGTCGCCTCGCGCAGTCGCAAGGCTGACGTCGTCGCGAAGGCGTGCGATCACTCGCCAGTTGTGCGCCGTGCGATACGGGTTGCGCGTGGTCGCCTCGCGCGGCTTCCAGACATCCACATCGAGCGGAAACGCGAAGCTCGCGGGCATCACTCCGACAACCGGATGCACGAGACCGTTCAACTTGAGGCGCGCGCTCGAGAGATCGGGCGTGCGTGCGAAATGCTCGCGCCAGAACCCATGGCTGACGATCACGGCCAGCGATCCGTTCTCCTGGCTCTCGTCCGGCGCAAACCGACGGCCCACGATCGGCTCGGTTGCCATCACGTCGAAGAACCCGTGCGACACGTTCGCCACTCGCACACGCAGCGGCGCGTTGCCGACGACGATCGACGAGAAGCCGTACTGGTTGAATTCGGCGATCGCCTGAAAGCTTCTCGTCTGGTCGCGCAGATCCTCGAAATTCGGATCGGAAAAGGTGGGACTGTGGCGCCCCGATGCGCCGATCTGCTCGAGCTGCACGATCTGCGTGGGCTTCGGATACGGGAGCGGCTCGAGGATCAAGGCATACACGATGCTGTACATCGCGGTGCAGGCACCGATGGCCGCGCCCAGCGTCAGCACCGAGACAATGGTGAACCCGGGTGTGCGCCGCAAGAGACGCGCGGCAAAGCGCAGATCGCGAAGAAGAGAGGCCATACGCGCCTTAGACGCGCGTCGATCCGCGAACCGTTGCCTCCCGACGCGGAGTGGGTGTCATCCTGGCGCACGTCTCGAAATGAGGCTTCCGCTTACAAAACCGAGCTTCAACGCGCCCGGTTCGTCATCGGCACTGCCCTCCCTCGCGCACCTGATTCACACAATTTGCATCTCTTGCACGTGACCTCGGTGGCGGAGCCGTGGCCTCGATCTTGCCCAACCTGGCACGGACGAGCAGGTCGGCCCCCCGGTCACAAGGATCACGATGTCAGAGACCCACACGGTTGTTTCTGTTTCGAGACGGCAGTTCTGCGCCGGCGCGTGCTGCGCCGCCCTCGGCACGCTGGCCTCGGCGTGCGGAGAAGGATCGCCCAACTCGCCAAGCACTCCGGCCACGACGCTTCCCAAATTGAACGGCCAACTCGCTGGATCTACCGTGCGGGTCAACGCGTCAGGTACTGCACTCGACAACATCGGAGGCGCCGCGCTCGTCGAGTCGATCGGCGGCGTGTTCCTGCTCTCGCGGACGAGCACCAGCGGCTTCGGGGCGATCGATGCCACGTGCACGCACGAGGGCTGTACCGTCACCGGCGCAGCCGGCGACGTCTACGTGTGCCCGTGTCACGGCTCGCGCTACAGCCGAACCGGGCAGGTCGTCAACGGTCCTGCCAAGGCCAATCTCCGTCAATACGCCACCAGCTTCAGCGATGGCGTCGTGACGATCTCGATCTGATCGCCATGGCCCAAATACGACCGGACATCGATCACCTGCTTCGCCGCGCCGCCTTTGGCGCCAGCGCGCTCGACGTCGACATCTTCAAGGACATGTCGGTCGCCCGAGCGGTGCAATATCTCGTCGACTACGAGACCCATCCCGACGATGTGGACGAGCGCATCGGACGGCCGGATCACGCGCTGGTGTCAGTGAAGGACAACTTCGCGCCCGACATCGACATCGAAGACGCGCGACAGCGATGGATCTTCCGCATGATCCACAGCCGCCGTCCGCTGCAGGAGAAGATGACGCTGTTCTGGCACAACCACTTCGCCACTGCCTACAGCAAGCTCAATGCGGACTCGGGCAACGTGCAGGGCGCTAAGTTGCTGGCCCACAAGCCAGGCACGCTGCGTGGACCACAAGGACAGATCGAGCTGTTTCGAGCGAACGCGCTCGGCAACTTCCGCGATCTCCTGATCGAGGTGGCGAAGCATCCCTCGATGGTGATCTGGCTCGATGGCAAGACCAACACCAAGGCGAAGCCACAAGAGAATTTCGGCCGCGAGATCATGGAGCTGTTCACGGTCGGCGTCGGCTACTACACCGAGCCCGACGTCTACGCCGCGGCGCGCGTCTTCACCGGATGGAACCTCCGCGGATCGGACAACTACCGCCAGGACGAGTACGGCGACCTCAACGCCTATCAGGAGTTCGTCTACAACCCCGAGCAGCACGAGACCAGCGAGAAGACGTTCTCATTCCCGGTTTACAGCAACGGCAGCCACACCATTCCCGCGCGCAGCGAGTCGGCCGGCATGCAGGACGGCATCGACTTGATCAACGCGCTGGCGATGCATCCTGAAACCGGACGGCGCCTGGCGCGCAAGTTCTGGGGCTTCTTCATCAGCGATGTTCACCCGCCGGATCCGGCATTCGTCGAGGGCGCGGCCGCGGTCTATCGTCAGTCGGGCACCGAGATGAGGCAGGTGGTCAGCTACATCCTCAACTCGTCGTGGTTCACCGATCCCGCGTACCGCTTCATGCGCTTCTCGTCGCCGGTCGAGTACGTCATTCGATCGATCCGCGAGGTGGGCTGGCAGAACTTCTCCGTCGACAAGGCGCGCTCGCCGATGGCGGCAATGGGGCAGCAGCTCTACGAGCCGCCGAACGTCGCGGGGTGGCCACCCGGTGCGGCGTGGTTCTCCACCGGCACGATGCTGGCGCGCGCGAATTTCGCGGCCACACTGGCCGCCAGTCAGAAGGAATTCCTCGGTGCCTCATTCTCGTCGGACGGCAGCTCACCGCAGGAGCTCCTTGCCGCGATGCTCGAACGCATGACACCGGCGCCGCTCGATCAGGGTCCGCAGCAGGCGCTGATGGGATACCTGGGCGGTGCGGGCTCGTGGATCGGTAGCGGTGAGCAACTCGACACCCGAGCCGCGGGTCTTGCGCGTCTCCTCGTCGGTTCCGCTGAGTATCAGTTGGTCTAGAGGAGCGAACATGGCCCTATCAAGACGACTCTTCATCCGCAACGGCGTCGCCACGATGACGCTGGGCATCGCCGCGCCCTCATTCCTCACCGCGATCGCGCAGGCGCAAGGCATCCGCACCCGCAACCTCGTCGTCGTCTATCTCGGCGGCGGCAACGATTCGCTCAACACGTTGATCGGGTATCGCGACTCCGCCTACTACAATCGCCGCCCCTCGATTGCCGTCCCCGCGGGTCAGGTACTGCAAGTCGGGACCGATGGCGCCGGCAACGCGCTGGGTCTGCATCCGCGTCTCGGTGGTCTGCTGAACGTCTTCAACGAGGGCCATCTCGCCCTCGTGCAGCGCACGGGGTATCAGAACTCGAGTCGATCCCATTTCGAGGCCGGCGACATTTGGGGCACCGCCAACCCGCAGCAGTCGACCGGATCGGGCTGGCTCGGTCGCTATCTCGACACGCTGCCGCGACCGCTAGACGCACTCGCCGCCTGGAACACCACGGCGGAAACGCCACGGGCGCTGCTCTCGGGAACGAGCGGCGTGCCGGCTATTCCCAACGCGAGCACCTACAGCTATGCGAGCCCGAACCGCGGCACCGCGGCCATTCAGGAGCGAACGGCCGCGCAGCTGATGGCATCGAACCCAGCGAATGGTCGTCCGCATCTGGCTTTTGTGAACAGCACGGCGCTGGGGGCGATTGAAACGCTCGATCGCGTGGCGCTGGCGCAGGCGTATACGCCGACGCTCGTGTATCCAAACAACGGCTTCGGGCAATCGCTGCGGACGGTCGCCGGCGCGATCGTGCGCGGCATTGGCACGCGCGTGTTCTGGCTGTCGACGGGTGGCTACGACACGCACTCCGGACAGGGCGCCGGCGGCGGCGGCAGCTACGCCAATCTGATGGGCACGCTCGGCGACGGAATCGCGGCGTTCTACGGCGACATGCGCAATCAGGGCCTCTCCGGCGATACCACCGTGGTCGTCTTCTCCGAATTCAGCCGCCGCATCTCCGAGAACGGCAGCGGCGGCACCGATCACGGCGCAGCCGGTTTGATGATGGCCCTGGGCGGATCGGTACGCGGCGGCCTCTTCGGCACCGCGCCAGTGCTAACGCCCGGACACCCAACGCTCGAAAACAGTTCAGGAGACGTGCACTACGAGACCGATTTCCGATCGGTGTACGCACGATTGCTGGATCAGTGGTTGGGTGTGAGCTCGGTATCGATTCTCGGCGGTGATTTCCGTGCCGGCGCGCCGGCCATTTTCTAGTGGTGGCTATTCGGCGATGAACGAATCCACCGCTACAGGTTTTGACATGAAGAGCGTGAGTCGCCTCTGTGTAACGGCAATCGCCCTGTCTGCGCTGTCCAGTCCGGCGTTCGCGCAGTCCTCGGCAAAACCGACCGCCATGTCTTCGAGGACCGCGGTCACTCCCGCTCCTGAGAGAGCTGCGGCGCCAGAGGAACCGGCGGCGGAGCCCGCCGCGCCGAACGCGGTTGCCGGACCTGGTCTCGAACTGCCGACGGCGCTGCCCGATCTCGAGCAGACGCAGACATCGCCGAGAGGAGCAGTCACGCCCGCTGCCAGCAACTTCCCAGTGGTCAGCTTTGGCGTTCAATCGTTCTTGCAGTACGACGCCGAGCTGCACGAAGCCAACGGCTACAACGCCTTCGATGTCACCCGCGGCTACTTGAACATCCGCGCGCGACTCAACGAGCGCATCAGCTTCCGCTTCACTCCCGATGTGCGGCCAACCACCGACGCCAACCTCGATCAGAACCTGGCGCTCCGCCTCGAATACGCCGCGCTCGACGTGCAGGCGAAAGACGGCATCACGCTCATGTTCGGGTTGCACGAGATGCCGTGGCTGGCGTTCGAGGAAACCGTCAACCGCTATCGCGTCGTCGGACCGTTCTTCGCGGAGCGTCTGGGCCTGATTCCCGGCCCGGTCGATCTCGGCATGAGCGTCAAAGCCACGAGCGAACGCACCGAAGTGCACGTGGGCATCTACAACGGCGAGGGCTTCGGACGCGCGGAGATCGACAAGTACAAGAGCATCGATGGCCGCGCCACCTTCAAGCCGTTCGACGCCGACAGCGAGTTGGGTAAGGTCACGATCTCCGGCTTCTACCAGTACGGCTGGTACGCGAAGGATCGACCGCGCAACGTCGCGATCGGGATGGGCAGCTACGAGAGCGAGAAGGTGCTGCTCACGGCGCAGTATCTGTCTGCCACAGACAACCCGTTCGTGGCTGTCGACATCAAGCGCCACGGCTTGTCGTTCTTCGGCGAAGGACGCCAAGGACGTACGGGGTGGGCCGGCATCGGCGGTCTCGACATCTTCGATCCCGACGCCGACAGCGACAACGACTCACAGCGCCGGCTGATGTTCGGCGGAGCGCATTGGAGTCAGGTGGGACGCGGTCGCCTGGGTGTCGTGATCTCGCTCGAGCAGTCGTTCCGCATGTCCGACTCCGCGCTGCTCGACCGCCGCTTGCTTGCGCAGACTCACGTCGAGTTCTAAGGCATCGACGACCAGGGCCCACAGGCAACCACGCCGAAGGGCCCGATCCCTAAGCTATACTCTCGCGAGGCGACGCCTCCGGTTGCGCTGCGCGTGCAGCACAGCGGCGGTCGGCTGCCCACGGTCTCCGCTCTGAACCGACCACTCTGAACTGACGTTGTCCTGCGCGACGGTCGCTGGCAACGAGGGCGAACGGCACGTCGTTCGAGTGAGGCGCACCGCTGTCCATGGACGATCAGCGCTGGAAGCAGATCGAGGGGGTGTACCTCGCCGCGCTCGATGCGGCAGATCCCGCCGCGGTGCTCGACACCTGTCGCGACGATACGGAACTGCGCCACGCCGTCGAGATGCTTCTCACTCAAGAACCGTCGACGGTCAGCGTGCTCGGTCGTCTCGCGTTGGGGGACGAGGCCGGCGCACCGGCGTCCACCACCCGCACGCTCCTCACGCCCGACTCGGAATTCGGTCACTACCGGATCCTCGAGCGGCTCGGATCGGGTGGTAGTTCCGACGTCTACAAGGCGTACGACGCACGTCTCGATCGACACGTCGCCCTGAAGATCTTCGACAGCACGCGCGTGAACCCGCAGTTCCGCTCGCGATTCGACCGCGAGTCGCGCGCCGCCGCCTCGCTGAATCACCCAAACATCGCCACGGTCTACGAGATCGGCGAGACCGGCAGCTCGTGGTTCATCGCGATGGAATACGTCGATGGCATCACACTACGCGCCGCGTTCGACGATGCACGATGCACGTTGATGCAGCGGCTTCGCTACCTGGCGCAGGCCGCCAGCGGACTGGCCCGCGCGCACGCGAGCGGCATGGCGCATTGTGATCTCAAGCCGGACAACATCATGGTCGCGCGCGACGGCCTGGTGAAAGTGCTCGATTTCGGTCTCGCGCGACCGGCTGGATCATCAGAGGCCGACGGTCTCTTCGAAGGGACGATCGGCTACATGTCGCCGGAACAGGCAGCGGGCAAAGCCATCGACGCGCGCTCCGACGTCTTCTCGTTCGGCTGCATCCTCTTCGAAGCCATCACCGGCGCGCTCCCATTTCCAACCGGCCCGCGCTGGCTCGACCGCCTGATGCACGCGCCGGCACCGCCACTCCAGAACGCTGACGCGCCGGCCGGACTCGCGCCGCTCATCGACGGCTGCCTGGAGAAAGATCCTCAGGCGCGCCTGCCGACGTTGGAGAAGGTACACGAGCGCCTGCAAGCGATTCTCGATCGTTCACCATGGGCACGCCGCCGATGGATCGTCGCTGCGGCCGTGTGCGCTGCGGCAGCGCTGTCGGCCGTCGCATACTGGCGCGGAGGCGTGTCGGCTCCGCCCGGCTCGGTCGCTGTGATCCCGTTCGTCAGCGTCGCGCCAACGCCTGAGACTCGACGCCTCGCTGACGATCTCAGCGAAGGCGTGATGAACGCCTTGATGCAGCTGCCGGATCTGAAGGTGATCGCGCGCAGTTCGAGCTTCCGCTTCCACGGCGAATCACTCGACGTTCTGAACGTGGCGCGGACGCTCGGCGTGCAGGCGCTGGTGACCGGGCGGATCGTCGACCGCGGCGGACGCATCAGCATCCGCGCCGAGCTGATCAGCGGTCGCGACGGCACCGTGATGTGGGACTCGGAATATACGCCCGACACTCGGAGCGTCAGGGATGTCGAGGCGCAGATCGCGCGCGAGATCGCACGCCGGGTCCGCTCGGAGCTGACGCCCGCCGATCAACGTCGGCTCGAGAAGGCCGTGTATCCCAACGCCGAAGCGTATTCGCTGCTGCTGCTGGGACGGTACGAAATGTCGCTCTACACACCCGACAGCGCGCAGAAAGCGGCAAGGTACTTCGAGCAGGCGCTGGGCATCGATCCGTCATACGCGCTTGCGAACGCGGAACTGGCCAATGCGTATCGGCGTCTGGCGACGTCAGGCAGACTGCAGCCGGCCGAAGCGTTACTGCGCGGCGAGCAGGCCGCACTCAAGGCGATCGCGATCGACGACGAGCTGCCCGATGCGCACGCGGCGCTGGCCGGCATCAAGCGGGATCGCTGGCAATGGGCGGATGCGGAACGGGAGTATCGGCGCGCCATCGCGCTGAGCTCGAGCTTCGGGCCGGCGCGTCAAGCGTTGGCGATTTCCCTGACGCTCACTGGAAACCGCGATGCGGCGGTCGCCGAGATCACACGGGCGCGGGAGCTCGATCCGGTCGGTCTTCCCGGTGCGGTCGAATCGGCCGCGGTCTTCTACAACCTCCGCCTCTACGATCGCGCGCTGGCCACGATCCGAGACGCCGCCAATCTCGATGGCCTCGCCGCCGTGCTGTCGACGTGGAACGGCATCGTCTCGGGCGGCAAGGGCGATTTCGCGGGCGCGGTGACCGCGTTCGAGCGGGCCATTGCGCTGGGCGACACCACCGCATCGACGCGGTGCTATCAGGTGCACGCCCTCGCCCGAGTCGGGCGGCGAGAAGAAGCGCTCCGCGCCCTGCGCGAATTGAAGCGTGATGACCAGGTGATCGCGCCATCGTTTCTGGCGATCGCGTACGTAGGTCTCGGCGACCGCGAAAACGCCATCGCCTCCCTGCAGGCCGGATATGCCGCGCGCGATCCGCTGCTTCAGTACATCGTCGTCGAGTCGTTTCTCGACCCGCTCATGGACGACCCGCGCTTCAAGCAGATCGTTGCCGGCATGGGGCTTCCCCAACCGCGACGATCCTGAGAGATCGTGTGGAGCGGGCCGGTCTCAGACCTGCTGCGAGTCCGTTGAGTGGAGATCGCGTGGTTCGAGCTCGTGCTTCAGCCACGCCTTCGCGAATCTCCAATCACGCTTGACCGTTTCCGTCGAGACGCCGATCACTCCCGCGGTTTCTTCGACGCTCAATCCGACGAACACCCGCAGTTCGACGACCTGGGCCTTCCGTGGGTCATAGGCGTGGAGCTTCTGCAGGGCCTCGTCGACAAAGAGCAGATCGTTCGAAGGACTGCTGTTGCGTGATTCAGCTTCTTCGAGCGGCACCGGACGAATGCCCGACCCGCGTTTCTGCGCATCGCGAGCACGGGCGGCATCCACGAGGATGCGCCGCATCACACGGGCTGCGACCGCGAAGAAGTGATCGCGATCTTCCCACTGGATCTGTTTGAGCTCCAGCAATCGGAGATAGGCCTCGCTCACCAGCGCCGTCGCCTGCATGGTTCGACCGTGACGCTCCTGACGCATGTGCAGGCGGGCGAGCTGCCGGAGCTCACGGTGCACCAGCGGCATGAGGACATTCAATGCCTGGTCGTCGCCGGTGCTCCAATCCTGCAGGAGCGTGGTGATGGATGGCGTGCTCACGTTAATGGGGGGAGGTCATGCCCTAACTCTTTTCACCGATGTTACCCCTGCCGCCCACGGTTTACGCCTATACAGATACGGGGTGCTCGGAGTCCCGCTTCTGGAGGTCTCCCCATGTCTCAGGCAAGTGATGGTGCAAAGGCTCCTACGGAGACGACCGATTCCGTGGCGGTCGACTCCCTCGTGCAAAGCTGTCTCCCCTCCGTGCAGCAGTGGGCACACGGCAGGCTGCCATCGGCCGCGCGTGGAGAGTTTGACACCGTGGATCTCGTTCAGGAAGCCGCGCTGCGGATGCTCAAACGCGGCCGCCGCTTCGAGCCGCGGCACGCATTCGCTGTGCGTGCGTATTTGCGGCAGATCGTGCTGAACCTCATCCGTGACAAGGCGCGACGGCTCATGCGACGGGGCGAGTCGGTCGAACTGTGCGAGGATGTCGCCTCCGATCAGAGCGGGCCTGTGGAGTTCGCCGAACGAGCGGAGCTTCGCGCTTACTATGAGGCCGGACTGCGCAGCCTCCGCCCGAGAGACCGGCGGCTGGTCATCGCCAAGCTCCAAGAGGAGCGAAAACCCAAGGACATCGCGCGCGAATTCGGCCTGTCCTCTCCCGACGCCGCCCGAATGGCGGTGACGAGAGCGTTGCGCCGGTTGATGCGCAAACTCGAGCGCGTGAAGTAGAGTCTTCTCATTCCGACAGGAGCCGAACAATGGCGGCCGTGCGACTTGCCACCTTCAACGTCGAGGAACTGGACGACGTGCCGAACGCGCGGCCGACATTGGCCGAGCGCATCAAGGTGATGCGCCCGCAGTTGGAGCGCTTGCGCCCAGACATCCTCTGCCTCCAGGAAGTCCACGGCCAGGGAGAACCGAAGCAGTTGTTGGCTCTCGACCAGCTCATTGCCAATACGCCGCTGGCCGGCTTTCACCGAGCCCACACCACGGCGAGCAACGGCGCGGCGATGGCCTTCCGCAATCTCGTCATCCTGAGCCGCTTTCCGTTCGTCGGCGCACCCGAGCAGATCAAGCACACCCATACGCCGAAGCCGCAGTATCGGCGCGTCACGGCCAATCCTCCGGACCAGGCCGCCCAGGACATCACCTGGGAGCGGCCGATTCTCAAAGTACAGATCCAGCTCGATCAGCAGCGCGTGCTCCATCTGCTCAACGTCCACATGAAATCGAAGATCCCTGTCACCATACCGGGCCGCTTCACTCGCCGTGGTCGCTTCAACGTCTTCCACACCTCGTCGGCATGGGCCGAGGGGTTGTTCATCTCGGCGATGGAACGCATCGGCCAGGCCATGGAAGCCCGCATCGTGATCGACCAGATCTTCGATGCCGCCGAACAGGCCAATCAAGACGCGCTGATCGCCATCTGCGGCGATTTCAACGACGACAACAATCAGACGCCGCTGAAAGCGATCCGCGGACCGATCGAAGAGATCGGCAACGAAGCGCTCCTCAATCGGATCATGATTCCGTGCGAGCAGAACGTTCCCGAACCTGCACGCTATTCGCTGTTCCACCTCGGTCACGGCGAGATGATCGACCACATCTTGGTTTCCCGCAGCATGCTGCGATTCTTCGCGCGAACTGAGATCCACAACGAAACTCTGCCCGACGAGTCAGGCGCGTTTCGAACCGATCGCGAATTCCCCGAATCGGATCACGCGCCGGTCGTCGCCTCGTTCGATCTTCCCTAACGGCTGTTGCCACTCGAGCAACCAAGGAGCCTGACGATGGTGACCACGAGCGGATCCGATGCGGTCAATATCGCCCTCGCGGAAGCGGCGGCGCTGGCAACGGGACCAGGTCATCTCGTCTGGCAGAAGCGGGTGTCCGAGATCTTCTGGATCAATTCCGCTGCGATCTCGCGCGACGGCAGTCGAATGCTCGCCGCAACGTTCGTCCACGATTACCGCCAGCGAACCGGAAAGTTCCTCCCCAATGTCCTGGGCCGTTTCGGCACGTATTGCTTCGACACGTCGTCGCCCAAGGATGCCGCGGGCGCGCCGCTGCAGCCGCTCTGGAGCGACGAGTTCGACGGGTGGGACGGCGTGTTCGGCGTGGGGATTTCCGGTGATGGCACCGTGGCCGCGTCCGCAGGGTGGCTCGACAAGACTGGCAACACCGTGTCGGGATTCGTGCGCGCGTACAGCGCCGCCGACGGCAAGCGGCTGCTCGACTGCACGAACTTCAGCCAGCGCGTGAGTTGGGTCGGGCTTTCCGATAACGGAGCCGTTCTCGCCGCTGTTTCCGACGATGTCTACGTGTTCGTTCGCGACCGGAAGGCGTTCAATCCGGTCCCGTTGCGACTCGGCGTGGGAGGGAAGGCCAACCGCTACGTCACCGGCCTCGCCGTGCATCCAAGCGGAACCTGGCTCGCTGCCTGCGATCAGTGCGGGAACGTATACGTGGCGACGATTCGCGATGGCGCGATCACGGGCACGTTCGTGTGGTCGGCCCCGTCGGAGATCCCGTTCCTGTCAGTGGCGATTGCTTCGACGCCAAACGCGTTCGTCGTCGGCGGCGGCAACAGCGTGTTCCTGTTCACGCTGGATGGCATTCGAAACGCGCGCGACCCGTTGATCTTCGACACGACGCTCGGACAGGATCCGGCGACGATTCCGCCGAACAAACCCGACGGGCGACTTCAAGAAAACGTCCGGTGGGTAGCGATCTCTGAAAACGGGGCTTTGATCAGTGCGGTGGCCAATCGTCTCGACAAGACCAGAGGTACGGGGCTGCTCGTGGCGCTGACCGTGCAAGGCGGACAGTTGACGCGCCTGTGGCAGCAGGGGCTCGACAACAACCCGAACTCCACCAGCATCGACGCGGCCGGGAAGTTTGTGGCTGCGAGCGATGGCTATCCCACCTGCACGCCGTCGAAGTTCTATCTCTTCGACGCGACGACGCCAGCGGGAAACAAGCTGTGGGACTTCGGCACGTTCAGCATGAATTGGCCGATCGTCATCAGCGCCGATGCCAGCGCGATCGCCGCAGGCAGCGACGACGGAACGCTCTACTACTTCAAGCCGTAGACGAGCGCCCGCTGTAGATGCGAGGGCTGACACCGAACTCAGTCCGGAACGCACGATGGAAGTTCGCCACGTCGCCGAAGCCGCAGTCGAGTGCGACGTCGAGCACGCTGTCGCCATTGGCGACGAGTTTCGCAGCCGCCTCGCGCAAGCGGGTGCGCATCACGTACTGATGCGGTGTCACACCGACCAGGCTCTTGAACGTGCGAAGGAAATGATAGGGGCTGAGCCGCGCCTCCCGCGCCAGTCGTCCCAGGGACAATGCGGCGTCCGGATGGTTCTCGATGGCCCGGACCGCACGAATCACCCGCGCCTCCGCGTTCGGCGGTAATCGACTCGGGCGTAACGATGCGCCTGCCGCAAGACGAAGGGTGCGTACAGCGATCGCCACGGCGAGCTCTTCCCACGACACGTCGACAACGCCATCAACCCCCGCGCTCGCCCTCGCGATCAAGGTCGAGAACTGACGCATTGGTGGCAGGCGGGGCACGCTGAAACGCGCCCGGCTTCGCACGCCAATGTCGGCCGACAACCGTTCGAAATAATCCGGCTCGAACCAGAACGCCACGCATCGATCGCCCTCGCCGTGTTGATGCGCGCACTCGAAGCACTCACCGCGATTGCCGAGCAGCAACGAACCCGCCGTCATCAACCCACGACCGGATGAGCACCTGTATTGAAAGCTGCCTGCCAGAGCGATCGCAATCGCCTGCCGATCGTGTCGTTCTTCATACGGACGATCGTCAGGACCGCACGTACAGATGACGTCGGCAACGGTCCACTCTTCGCCACTCACGAGCACACGAGGAGTCGTCTGGCCGGGCGTGCCCTCTTCTCTGCGCAGTGTCAGCGCCTGCTCGAGTTCGACCGCAATTTTTGCCACGACCGCTGCTCTCTCATCACCTTATAACAGGGTGAGTCGCACAGGAGATGACCACTATGGCTGTGTTCTACATCGGAAGCTACGACATCGTGGACATGAATGCGTTTCGGACGTATCCGCAAGTGGTCCTGAGCCTGCTGCCGAAATATGGCGGTGAGGTGCTGGCGTCCGACACATCCGCAGTCGTCGTGGAGGGAACCGGACGCATGATGAACGCGATCATCCGCTTCCCGTCGAAGGAAGCGGCGCTCGGACTGTACAACGATCCCGCGTATCAAGAGGCAAAGCGAGTGCGCCAATCGTCGACGAAGAACGTCAGCATGGTGCTGGTCGAGGAGTTCCAGATGCCCACACGTGGCTGACTCCCGCTGCTCTTTCGCACAGCAAGGCTCACGCTCGGCTCACACGGCCGCGTGCCCAGAGCCAATTCATGGCCGCCAACGCGAACGTGGCTGCCGCAACTGCGAGTCCACCGAAGTCGATCCGCGTGGTCAGCGCCGCGGCAAAGGTAAACGCCACGACGCTGAAGAGCAGCCCCGCTGGAAGACGGAACGCCTGGAGGTCAGGCCGCCGCCGCCGAAGAACGGGCAGCGCCGCCGCAATGCAGGCGTAGACCAAGACCCGCGAGAACCCGGTCACGGTGACGTTCCACCGATAACTGCCGGCGACGGAAAACGTCGCCAGCGTCACCGCGTAGATCACGATGGCGACGGACGGTGTGCGGAAGCGCGGGTGAACGGCGGCCATGACAGGGGGTGCGTCTCCTTGCTCGCCCATCGCAAAGATCACACGGGGCGTGTGAAGCATGTTGGCGCACAAGTAGCCGACCACCGAGAGGAGCGCGCCACCCGCGATCAACGGAGCACCACGGAGCCCGAGAAAGCGCAGCGCCGAGTCGGCGACCGGTTTTGTGGTCGTGGACGGATTCACGAGCGTGTGTATCACCACGTACTGCATGCCGACGTACACGAGAGTCGCCAGCACAATCGCGATCATCAACGCCGCGGGCACGTCGTGCCGGGGATCGCGCGACTCTCCGGATGGAAACACGGCCGCCTCGAAGCCGCCAAACGCGACCACCATCAGCAGCAGACCGTCGAGCCAATTGGATGCGGTGAGAGCAACCGGAGCCGGCTGCACCCAGAGCCCGGACGTGGACATCAGCGCGGCGAGGCCGCCAGCGACGAACACGAAGATGGCCGCAAGCTTCGCGATGGTGAACAGGTTGCTGAGCCGTATACCCGTGGCGACTCCACGATAGTTGAGTGCAGCCACACAGGCGATCAACGAAGTGATGACTCCAGCGCGCATCGCCGGCGACGATTCGACGGCTGGCGCGAACGCGGCGAGATAGGCGACGAAGAGGTTGGCGCCCGCGGCCGCGCCGGCGATCCGCGAGAGCCATGTGAGCCACCCGATCTGAATCGCCACGAAGCGGCCGAACGCTTCTCTCGCGTAGAGATAGGGACCGCCGGTCTGCGTGAACTGCGACGCGACTTCTGCCAGGCATGCGGCGATGGCCGCGACGCCGAGTGCGGCGATGACGAAGCCGAACGGACTCCAGCCGCCAAGTTGCGCCGCGATCAGCGCCGGCAATCCAAAGATCGCCGACCCGATGATGGTGTTGAGCATGAGGCCGGCCAGACTCCATCGGCCGATCGCTCGAACCAATCGATCGGTGTGAGGCGCTGCCGGCAGCTCTCGGAGTTCAGTTTCGGACATGCTCACGCGGCATGCTCCAGACGTGCATGACCGCGTAGCTTCTCCACGGCCGCCACGGTTGCGACAACACTTCGGCTTCTTTCGCCGATACGCCGCCGAGGTTGTTGCGGACAGCGATGTCTTCCTTCGGAAACGCGTCGGGCCATCGCAGAGCGCGCATCGCAATGTAGTGCGCGGTCCACGGACCGATTCCCGGGAGCTTCGCGAGCTGACTGATCGAATCATCCGGATTGTGATGCGCGCTGCCGTCGAGGCAGATCGCGCCTGACCCTTCGGCCTTCGCGAGCGCGATCATGCTTGTCGCCCGTGCCGCGACGATGCCGTGTCGCGCGATGTCGTCGATGCTCGCTCTGGCGATCCGCGCCGGCACCGGCGTCAGACGATTCAGCTCTGGCAGCGGCGTGACGATCGACTCACCGAACGCCTCGACGAATCTGCCGGCGATGGTAGTGGCCGCCTTCACCGTCACTTGCTGACCGAGAATCGCGCGCAATCCCATCTCGAATCCACTGAATGCACCAGGCACGCGCAGGCCTGGATTCGCCTTGACGGCTAGGGCCAGATGCACATCCTTGCCGAGACGCTTCGCGATCACGTCAGGCCTGGCATCGAGATCGAACAGCGCCCGCACGCGGCCGAGCAGCGCCGGAAGCACGGGTGTGAGCGTGTGCGTGAACTCGAGCAGCAGGACGTGCTGCCGCTTCGATTGCGTGACGCGAATCCAACCCTTCGCCTTTCCGAACTGCACGGTCCTTGCGTAAGACTCGTCCGTCACGTGTTCTATTCCCTTGAGCGCGCGCGCGGACAGAAACGCGAGCAGACCCTTCCAGTCATAGGGCGGACGATACGACAGCTGCAGCACCGACGTTTCGGCCTCGACGCTCGGCGCCGCGCCATTGGTGACCGTCTTTCGCAACCGTGTCGGCGGCATCCGATAGCGGCGAGTAAACGCGTCGTTGAACCGGCGCAAGCTCGAGAACCCGCTCGCGAACGCCACGTCCGTCATCGGCAACGTGGTTTCGGTGAGCAACTGCTTGGCGAGGAGCAACCGTCTCGTCAGCAGCAGCTGAATCGGTGGAACGCCGAGCTCCTGCTGAACGATGCGTCTAATCTGCCGCGAGCTGAGCTCGAATTGATCGGCAATCGTCTCGAGCCCCGCCTGCTCGTCCAGTTGTCCCTCTTCGAGACGCTGCACGATCAACTGCGCGATCCGCTGGGCATCGTCGACCGGAGCGTTCCCGGGCGCCAGCTCGGGACGGCATCGCAGGCACGGACGGAAGCCGGCCTGCTCGGCCTCCTGTGCCGTATCGAAGAATCGGCAGTTGACGGCCTTCGGGGTCTTCACGCGGCAGATGGGTCTGCAGTAAATCCTGGTGGACGTGACGGCGACGAAGAAGACGCCGTCGAAGCGCGAATCGCGCGCCGTCAGCGCGTTGTAGAGCCGGCGATGATCCTGGTCCATAGGGTGACAGTATCGTGACGATCGCGTCAGTGCTAGCCATTTTCGGACATCACAATTTGTTGATGAACATGTCCGAAAACGGCGAGCATGCGTGTCGCGCCCGCGCTAAGGTTGTCGCATGGACAACTTGACAAAGCGTCACGTCTACAAACATGTGAACTCCCCAGTCGGGACACTCACTCTGGTGGCCACCGACGATGGGCTGGCGGCGATCTTGTGGGAGCACGAACGGCCGCATCGCGTGCGGGTGAACCTCGAGGCCGAGGACCGGCGGCATCCGGTGCTCGTCGAGACCGAGCGACAGCTCGCTGAGTATTTTGCCGGCCGGCGGAAGCGGTTCGCGTTGAAACTCGACGTGTCGGGAACACCGTTTCAGCGCAAGGTGTGGAATGCGCTGTTGACGATCCCGTTCGGAGAAACACGGTCGTACGCGCAAATTGCGAAACAGATCGGGCACCCCAGCGCCGTCCGCGCCGTCGGCGCGGCGAACGGGAGGAATCCCTTGTCGATCGTCGCGCCGTGTCATCGCGTCATCGGTTCCACTGGCGCGCTGACGGGCTTCGCGGCCGGCCTCGAGGTCAAGGCACGGCTGCTCGCGCTCGAAGGCGCCGAACCGCGGAATTGAGGACCCCGAACCCGGCCTGTAGAATCTGAGCCGTCTTTATCGATGGCTCTTGCTCCCGGAACCCGCCTCGGATCGTACGAGATCGTCGCGCCGCTCGGCGCCGGCGGCATGGGCGAGGTCTATCGCGCACGCGATCCGCGGCTGGGGCGCGAGGTGGCGATCAAGGTGCTGTCGAACGACCTCGCCGGCAACGCCGATGCGCTCGCCCGCTTCGAGCGCGAAGCGATGAGCGTCGCCCGACTCTCGCACCCGAACATCGTCTCGATTTTCGAATTCAGTCACGACGCGGGCAGTGCGTTCGTCGTCACTGAGCTCGTCGAGGGCGAGACGCTTCGCGCGCGGCTCGAGGCTGGGCCGCTGCCGCCGCGGCGAACCATCGCCTACGCACTGCAGATCGCTCGCGGCATCGCGGCGGCGCACACGCGCGGCGTCGTGCACCGCGATCTCAAGCCTGAGAACGTGATGATCGCGCGTGACGATCAGATCAAGATTCTCGACTTCGGCCTGGCCAAGTCCGTAGAGCCGCGCGGCGACGAGGCGATGACGCGCGGTGCGAGCTTGGCCACCAGTGCGGGAATGGTGCTGGGCACGTTCGGTTACATGGCGCCCGAGCAGGTGCGCGGCCTGGCGATCGATCATCGCGTCGATATCTTCGCGTTCGGTGCCGTGCTCTACGAGATGCTGAGCGGCGCGAGAGCCTTCACGGGAGAAACAGCCGCTGACACGATGACCGCCATCCTCACAAAGGACCCGCCCGATCTCGACGTGGCCGGGCTGTCCATTCCGGCGGCCCTCGATCGGATCATCAAGCGCTGCCTCGAAAAGGCGCCCCAACTTCGATTTCAATCCGCCACCGATCTCGCGTTTGCGATCGAGACGCTGTCGTCGCCATCGACGCTGTCGACGCCCGCAGCCGTCGATGCCGCCAGCACGCCACGTCGGCCACGCGCGGCATGGCTGCCCTGGAGCGTCGCCGCGCTTGCGCTGCTCGCGGCCGGCGCAATGTGGATGTGGCGACGTCCGCCCGACCCACCAGAGCCGCGATGGTCCGCCTTCACCCGCATCACCGAAGCAGAGGGAGAAGAGACATCGCCGTCGCTCTCGCCGGATGGGAATACCGTCGCGTACTCGGTTCGCATCAAGGGGAACTGGGACATCTACGCGCAGCGCGTCGGCGGGCGCAATCCGACTCCGATCGTCAACGATCCTCGGCGCGACGAACGCGGCGCGGCGTACTCGCCAGACGGATCGCAGATCGCGTTCCACGAGTCGACTGCGGTTGGTGGCATCTTTGTCGCCGGCGCAACCGGCGAATCAGTGCGACGGCTCACCGACATCGGCTTCGAACCGGCATGGTCTCCCGATGGCAAACACATCGTCTTTGCGACCGAGGAGATCTTCGATCCGGCCACGAGGCAGAGCGGCGCGACGGTACTCGTGGTCGCCGCCGCCGGTGGCTCACCTCGCAAGATCGTCGACGGCGATGGCGTACAGCCGTCCTGGTCGCCCTCCGGAGAACGAATCGTCTACTGGAGCAACACGACAGGTCAGCGCGACATCTATACCGTGGCCGCCACCGGAGGCATGCGCGTGCCGGTGACGCAGGACACGGCCATCGACTGGTCGCCGGTGTGGTCGCCGGATGGCAAGTACATCTACTTCTCCAGTGATCGCGGCGGGGCGATGAATGTGTGGCGGATCGCGGTGGATCAATCCAGCGGTCGTACCGGCGGATCGCCCGAACCTGTGACCGCCGGCGTGCAGGCGTCCGCCAGCCTGCCGCGGTTCTCTCGAGACGGATCGCGGCTGGTGTTTCGCTCGCAGGTCAGATCGATCAATCCGGTCGCGATTCCGTTCGATCCGGTCACGACTCGCGCGAGTACGCCGTACGCGCTCGAGACCCAGAACAACATCCGTGTGCCAAGCGATGTCTCGCCGGACGGAAAACAGATCGCGTTCTTCAGCATCGGCGAACGTCAGGAGGACATCTTCGTCGGCACGCCCGGTGAAGCGATGCGCCGCATCACCGACGATCCGCCGCGCGACCGCGGGCCCGTGTTCACACCCGATGGCCGTTCGCTGGTCTTCTACTCGAACCGTGATGGCAACTGGGGAGTGTGGACGGTGCGGCTGGACGGCGCGGGACTGCACAAGATCGGGAGCGCCGGCGCGGTGTATCCGTTGGTGTCGTCCAAAGCCGATCTCGTCATCTTCACGGCAGCCCAGGGTCACGGCCTGTTCTCAATGCCGTTCACATCGTCCGCCGACGCGAAGCCGATGGCGCTGCCCGGCGCCAACACGGGTGGGAAGTACTTCAATGCCACTGGATGGTCGCGCGACGGTGCCCGTCTGACGGGCTATCTGACGTCGCTGGAAGGCCGGCCCTCTGGCGCCGCAGTGTACGACCTGACCTCGCACACGATGACGACGCTCACCGACGATCCGACGGACGCCGTGAAGTGGCTGAGCGACAATCGTCGAGTCGCATACTTTACCAACAATCGCCAATCGCTCGTCGTCGTTGACACGGTCACGCACACCCGCACCGTAGTCGACGTGCGTGTGCCGGGGCCGTCGACCGATGACCTGTTCGCCATCGCACCCGACGATCGGACGATCTACTACGGCGCCGTGCGCGCCGAGTCGGATATCTGGCTCGTTGAACGAAAGTGAATGTCGCCCCTGCACACCTGAACCCGCCAGCGTATACTTCCGCCGCTGGAGGATCACACATGCGCGCACTCGCGATCGGTCTCGTACTCGTGTTCGTATTCACGACATCAATGGCTTTCGCTCAACAGGCAGCTGCACCCAACCCGGCATCGTCGCGAACGGCGGTGTCGGCCGCCGACGTGCAGGCGATGATCGCGAAAGCGAAGAGCGAACGGAAAGAGGGTCAGGCGCTGCTCGCCCAGTCGATGATTCAGCTCGCGCCCTACAACGTGAGCCTCGAATATCGCTCCGCGGTGGCCAACGCTGCGGTGCACGAGACCGAGGCCGAGCTGTTCTACGTGATTGATGGATCGGCAACGCTCGTCACCGGTGGCAAGCTGACCAACGAAACTCGCACCAACGCCGCGAATCTGTCAGGCAAGGGCATCGAGGGCGGCATGTCGCGACGCGTCGCGAAAGGCGACTTCATCATGGTGCCCGAGGGCGTGCCGCACTGGTTCAGCGCCATCGACGGCACCGTCGTGTTGATGTCGCTGCACCTGCCGCATACGCCGCAGAAGTAGGTAACGCGGAGATCGCAGAGATCGCAGCGCTGTCGTTCTCGAAACAGAGAAAAGCGGAGGTTCGCCTTGACACAGAGCAACAGAGGCACAGAGGTCAAACAGAGCCGGTTAATCGCCCCCGATTCGGCACGGGTGGAGTCGCGCGCGACGCGCGCGAATGAGACGAGAGGTCCGCACGAATGCAAACACCGGTGAGCAAATGGTGCTCGCATTCGTGGGGACCTCTCGTCGCATGCGACGGCCGAAGGCCGTCGCCTCCACCCGTGCTTCGTTTGTGAGTCAGCAGACTGCTCTGTTCGTCCTCCGTTCCTCCGTTCCTCCGTGTGATCCGAACTCTCTGCGATCCCGGCGATCCCTGCGTTGAAAAAGACCACGTCACACCCGGCCCCGTCTACACTTGGGATGATGAAACGTCTGATTCCATTCCTCGCTCTGGTGATGTGTGCCGCGTGCGGCGGCGACGATAACAACAATTCGACGGGCCCGACGCCGACAGGGCCACCGTACTCGCAAACCGATCTCGTCGTCGGCACCGGGCCTGCCGCGATTTCCGGCAATCGCGCGACGGTGGCCTATACCGGATGGCTGTACGACGCGGCCAGACCCGAGGGCAAGGGATCGCAGTTCGATTCGAATACGAGCTTTCCGTTCACGCTCGGCGCCGGGCAGGTCATTCGCGGCTGGGACGTGGGCGTGCCTGGTATGCGAGTCGGCGGTCAGCGTCGTCTTGTGATCCCGCCCGACCTCGCCTACGGCAGCACAGGCCGGCCTCCAACCATTCCGGGCAACGCCACGCTGGTCTTCGATATCACGCTGAACGCCGTGCAGTAAGTCCGGCTAAAGCCGGACACTACGTACAAGGGACGTGGCTGAGCCCGGTCCCGCGGTTTCGGCGCGTACTGGTTGCGAAGCCACGACGAACACGAAGCCACGAAGAGCACGATGAGCACGAAGCTTGTGGCGTGGCAATCCGGGAGCGCGCATGACCAAGAAATGCTGGCCGCTGTTGACGGCTGCTCTACTCGCCGTCGTGTCATCGGCCTTGGCCTTCGATACGAAGTGGCATGCCGACGCCACGCGCCTTGCGATGGAGCAGAACGGCTTCTCGGCGGAC
>Ga0075425_100000082_pt1 | contig 82381 bp, 60 predicted proteins | sample SoiMethybrSBSTD4_FD_75300 | JGI IMG/M metagenome (GOLD analysis project Ga0075425, IMG submission 75300) | Bulk soil microbial communities from a Populus tree surrounding site in Tennessee, USA - Soil MetaG P. TD hybrid SBSTD4 | ecosystem: Environmental > Terrestrial > Soil > Tree plantation...
AGGTCAGGCAGGTCAGGCAGGTCGGGCAGGTCGGGCAGGTCAGGCAGGTCGGGCGGGTCAGGCAGGTCGGGCGGGTCGAAAGAAGCTCGACTCGACCTACCCGATCACGCCAGTTCCAATCACAGCAAGGTGATCGCGGCGCGCGCCCTTCACCGCAGCCAGCGGCACCCCGCCGTCGAGCGTCGCCAGCCGGCCGCCGTGCTTCACGGCCAGCGCAAGCAGATACACATCGGTCACCTGCTGATGCCCGCGAATCTGCGCGGCGTCGAACGTGGACGCGGCGCGCAGCGAGAGATCGTCGCGCCAGAAATGATGCGTGCTGTGCTCGCAGAAGCGGGACAGGAGATCGAGCACGCGCGCGATCGGCACGTGCTGTTCGATGCGCGCCGGGTTGCCGAGAATGCGCACCAGGCCGTTCTCGGTCACCGGACAGCTTGCCCACCCGTCCTCGGCGTTGTCCTCGAACCAGTCGTGCGCGATCTCGTGATGGACGTGGCCCTCTTGAAAGAGCGCGACAAGGACGTTGACGTCCAGGAGCGCCACCGCCATCAGTCGTCTTCGTCCAGCCAGCGCCGGACGTCGGCGGTCGTGATGAGGCGCGCGCCCGGTTTGCGCGGCAGGATCGGCACGCCGTTCCGGACCTTGAAGGTCCTGGCCGGCTCCAGCGCCTTGCGCATCAGCTCCGACGCGACCTGACCGGCGGTTTTCTTCTGCATCGCCGCCAGCTCCTTCACCGCCTGCAGCACGTCGTCGTCCAGATCGAGGGTTGTCCTCACCCAAGAAGCATCACGCATCACGCATCAGATGTCAAGGTTCCCGTCCGAGACGCGGTACTCTGGCGGGGGACTCCTGATCACACATGGCGAAGCGCAAAACCCCCAATCTGTTCGACAGCCTCGACGCCGCCAGCCCCGACGATGCCGCGGCGAACGCGGCGGCGCGCAAATCGCTGCTCGGCGGCGACGGCCACGGGCCGGGCAGCACCGCCGACGTCGCGCTGCACGAAGCGGCGCAGGCGCGCTACCTCAATTACGCGCTGTCGGTCATCACGGCGCGCGCGCTGCCCGACGTCCGCGACGGCCTCAAGCCGGTGCAGCGCCGCATCCTCTACACGATGTGGCAGCAGAACCTGACGGCCGACGCGAAGCACCGCAAGTGCGCGAAGGTCGTCGGCGACGTGATGGGCAGCTTCCATCCGCACGGCGACGCCGCGCTCTACGAAACGCTGGTGCGCATGGCGCAGGCCTTCTCGCTGCGGTATCCGCTCGTCGACGGCTCGGGGAACTTCGGCTCGCTCGACGGCGACAGCGCCGCGGCGATGCGCTATACCGAATGCCGCCTCACGCGCATCAGCGACGAGATGCTGTCGGAGATCGAGCAGACGACGGTCGCGTTCCGCCCGAACTACGACGGCACGAAGACCGAGCCGATCGTGCTCCCGGCGCGGATTCCGAACCTCCTCGTCAACGGCACGACGGGAATCGCCGTCGGGATGGCGACCAATATCCCGCCGCACAACCTCGGCGAGGTGTGCACGGCGCTCGTCAAGCTCCTCGACAACGACGAGTTGAGCAGCGCGCAGCTCTGTCGCTACATCAAGGGACCCGACTTCCCCACCGGCGGGCAGATTCTCAACCCGCAGGAAGAGCTGAAGCAGATCTACAAGACGGGATCGGGATCGATCCGCCTCCGCGGCACGTGGGACATCGGGCCGGAGACGCGCTCGACGAAGACGATCTACGTCGACAGCATTCCGTACACGGTGAACAAGGCGCAGCTCGTCGAGCGGATCGCCGAGGTCGTGCTGAGCCGCAAGCTGCCGCAGCTCCTCGACGTGAAGGATCTCTCCACCGAGGACGTGCGCATCGCGCTCGAGATGAAGAAGGACGCCGACGAGAAGATGATCATGGCGTACCTCTTCAAGCACACGCCGCTGCAGATCAACTTCGCCGTGAACCTGACGTGCCTGATCCCGACCGAGAATCCGGAGGTCGGCCGCCCCGAGCGCCTCGATCTGAAGCAGATCCTCTGGCACTTCCTCCATTTCCGCCTCGACGTCGTCACCAGGCGTCTCGAGCACGAGCTGGCGGCGCTGAAGAAGCGGATCCATCTGCTCGAAGGATTCGAGAAGGTCTTCGACGCGCTCGACGAGATCATCAGGATCATCCGCAAGTCGGACGGCAAGCCCGACGCGGCGGAGAAGATCATGAAGCGGTTCGGGCTCGACGACGAGCAGACCGACGCGATCCTCGAGCTGAAGATCTACCGCCTCGCGCGGCTCGAGATTCTGGCCATCCGCACCGAGCTCGAGGAGAAGCGCAAGCGCGCGCGGCAGATCAACACGCTCCTGAAGGACGAGGACTCGCGGTGGAAGCTGGTGCGGGCCGAGCTCGAGGCGGTGAGCGCGAAGTACGGCGACAAGCGCCGGACGTCGATCGCGAGCGATCAGGCCGAGCCGGAGTACTCCGCCGACGACTTCATCGTCGAGGAGGACAACGTCGTCATCGTGTCGCGCGACGGCTGGGTGAAGCGGCAGAAGGAAGTGAAGGATCTCTCGACCACGCGGCTGCGCGAGGGCGATTCGGTGCTCGCGGCGTTCGCCGGCAGCACGCGCGCGACCTGCGCGTTCTTCTCGAACTTCGGCGTGGCGTACACCGCGCGCTTCATCGACATGCCGGCATCGACCGGCTACGGCGAGCCGATCCAGAAGCAGTTCAAGCTGAAGGACGGCGAGCGCATCGTCGCGGCGATGAGCCTCGATCCGCGCGCCATCGGCGTCGTGACGCCCAAGAAAGAGGGCGACGCGGCGCCGGTGCACGCCGTGGCGGTGTCGAGCGACGGCTACGCCCTGCGGTTCAACCTCGACGCGTTCGTCGAGCCGAGCACGAGATCGGGGCGGCGGTACGCGCGGCCGGCCGAAGGCGCCGAGATCGTCAACGTCGCGCGGCTGGGCGGCGGCGAGGTGCTGATCGCGGCCACCGCCGACGCGCGGGGCATCCTGTGCAAGGCCGACGAAGTGAACTTCCTGGCGGGGCCCGGCAAGGGGGTGCTGCTCATCAAGCTCGGCGACGACGACAAGGTGCTCGGCGCGATCGCGTCGTCCGGCGACCGCGATCTGCTCACCGTCGAGACGACGCGCGGCGGCGAGCAGACGATCAGCACGGCCAAATACGAGGTGACGGGCCGCGGCGGCAAGGGGCGCGAGCTGCTCCAGCGCGGCGGCTTTGCGCGCATCCTGTGGCCTGCGCCTGACGCGCCGGCGCCGTTGAACGCGGGCTCGTAGAGACCTGGTTCAAACCTGGTTCAAACCTGGTTGAAACCTGGTTCAAACCTGGTTGAAACCTGGTTTTGAATGCCGGCGGCCGGCGGCCATGAAGTACAATCCCCCGGACGCCTCACCCGAGGCGGTCAGCTCGACCGCTGCGAACAACGGGCCGGCACCAGCCGGCCGCTGATGGTCTGAGCCCCACGACGTCTATCGCAGAGTGAAGAAGGAATCGTTTTGCCCCACCAAGATCGTTTGAACATCGCCGTTTTCATCGACTTCGACAACATCGAGATCGGCGTCAAGAGCACGCTCGGCGAGCACTTCGACGTCGGCACCATCCTCGACGCGATCAAGGAGCGCGGCGAGGTCGTGAGCAAGATCGCGTACGCCGACTGGACGCGCGCCGGCGAATACAGCCGCGCGCTCACCCAGCACGCGATTCGCCTCGTCCAGCGCAACCTGACGCCCGGCGGCGACAAGAACGGCGCCGACATCAACATGGCGCTCGACGCGCTCGAGATGGCGTTCACGCACCCGCACATCAACTCGTACGTGATCGTCGGCGGCGACAGCGACTTCCTGTCGCTCGTCGAGAAGCTGAAGCAGTACGACAAGAAAGTGTTCGTGGTCGGCGGCCGCGCGTTCACGAGCATGATCCTGCAGCGCAACTGCCACGAGTTCATCGCCTACGAGAACCTGACGCGCAGCAAGACGTCCGCGGTCCGCGCCGGCGAGCGCGTTCCGGCGCCGCGCGCGAGCGCGCCGCTGTCGCAGGCGATCCCGATCGTCCGGCGCGCGCTGAAGATCCTCGCCGACCGCGAGGTCTCGCCCCAGACGGGCCTTCTCAAGAGCACGCTGCTGCAGCTCGACTCCACGTTCTCCGAGCGCAACTACGGCGCCTCGTCGTTCCTCGACTTCGTCGAGAAGCTGTCGAAGGACGGCCTCGTCTCGCTGAAGCACGCCGGCCGCAGCGTGATGGTGGAGCTGAACGAGGGATTCGACGACGGCGGCGGCGCCGCAGCCGCGGCGCCGGCCGAGCGGAGCGACGACGGGCGCGCCGAGGGGCAGGCCGCGGCGCAGGCGCCGCAGCCGGCCGAACCGCGCGCCACGGAGAGCGCGGAAGCCGGCGTGAGCCGCGCGCGCCAGATTCTCGCCGCCGCGACCAACGCGCGCTGGCCGATGTATCTGCGCAACGTGAAGCAGATTCTCCGCCAGGCCAACGGCGGCTTCGACGAGCGGCGCTACGGCTTCGGCGGCCTCATGGATCTGCTGAAGGCGCTGCAGCGCGAAGGCCTGGTGCGGATCGAGCGCGATCGCCGCGGCGGGCTGCGCGTGTTCCAGGGTCCGTCGATGCAGCCGGGCGTCTACACGCGGCCGATCACCGGCCTGCCGAGCGAGGAGCCGACCGAGATCGTCGAGGGCGAGGCGATCGAGACGCAGCCGGGCGAAGCGGTGCAGACGAGCGAACCGGCCGAGACCGAGCTGCCGCACGCGGAGCCAATTCCGATCGACACGACGGCGGAGCTGCTCGGGCGCGCCAAGCCGCGCAAGCCGCGAGCGCGCGCGGGGCGTCCGTCGCTGCGCGAAGCGCCGGCGCCGCGCGCCGCGCGCGCCGCCAAGGAAAAGAGCGCGCCGAAAAAACACGGCGGCCGGAAATCGACGCGCGCCAAGAAGGCCGCAGCGGCCGACACGCCGCCGAGCGACACGTAGAAAAGCGCACCGGAGTTGATCCTGACCGGACGAAAAGCTCTCGTGCTCGCGATCGCGGCGTCGTCGACGGCGCGTGGGTCGCCTACACCGTGTCGTCGCTCGACAAGAAGGAAGACACGAGCGACACCGACATCTACATGGCGCCGGTCGGCGCCGCGCAGGCGCAGAGCGGCGCGCCGATCAAGCTCACGAGCAGCAAGAAACCGGAGACCTCGCCGCGCTGGAGCCCCGACGGCCGCTCCATCGCGTTCCTGTCGGGCCGCGACGGCAAGAAGACGCAGGTGTACCTGCTCGATCGCCGCGGCGGCGACGCGCAGCAGCTCACCGACTACAAGACCGGCGCGTCGGCGATCGCGTGGTCGCCCGACAGCACGAAGCTCGCGCTGCTGGCCTCCATCCCACGCGATGTAGCTCGAAGCGATCCTGCTGAGCGCTCGGACGACGGATCGCATGCGTGCGTCTCGCCGGGATAGACGATCAGCTCCGTCTCGCGGCCCAGCCGCTTGAGGCCCTGATAGAGCTGCTGCCCGCCGATGATCGGGACGTTCATGTCGGCGTCGCCGTCCTCGTAGTCCTTCTCGCCCCACGCCGCCCACGGCGCGCGGCTGAAGTCGCGGTGGTACTCGAAGTACCTGAAGCCGACGACGAAGACGTCGTCGCAGTAACCTCTCGTTTTCCAACGCCGCTGCGTGCTACCGTCGAACGAGCGATGGGTCGACGACTCGCGACTCTGTGCGCGCTCGCCGCGCTGCTGATTCCGCTCGCGCCGGCTCCATCGGCGGCGCAGACCGCGTCGCCGCTCGGCGGCGTCTGGACGCTGAACCGATCGCTCAGCGAGATGCCGCCGGAGATCGGCTTCGACGTCAACTGGTTTCCCACGCCGTCGGGCGGCGGCCAGAGCTCCGAGAGGCCGGGAGGCCGCGGCCGCCGCGGCTCGACGAGCAGCGCGCCGTTCTCAGCGCCGCCGCGGGAAGGCTACGAGGATGCGCGCCGCGTGCAGCTGCTCACCGGGCAGGCGCGCAATCCGCCGGCGCGTCTGACGATCGTCGACACGCCCGCGAGCGTCACGATCACCAACGAGCTCGGACAGTCGCGCACGATTCATCCGGCCGGCAGAGAGGAAGCGATCGAGATCGAGGGCGTCCCGACGAGCGTGACCTCGAGGCGCGACGGCGATCGGCTGATCGTCGTCTACCACGCCGAGAGAGACCGCGACGTGCGCTACACGTATTCGCGCGCGGCCGGCGCGCCGCAGCTGGTCGTCGAGGTGGAGTTCCTCGAGCGCGGGAAGGGCGACAAGGCGAAGCGGGTGTACGACGCCGGCGTGGCCGCCGAAACCGCCGCGCCGCCGCCGCGCGAGCCGGCCGCGCCGGCCTCCGGCGCCGCGAAGCCGGCCGACGCGTTCGACGAACGGCCGGGCGCCGAGCTGCGCGGCCTGAAAACGCTCGGCATCCTCGTCGAGGATCTGAGCGCGACCGCCCGCGCGTGCGGGCTCGATCACGACGCGATCGAGGCCGCGCTGACGAAGCGCCTCGCCGACGCCGGCTTCACGGTTCGCAGGAATTCGGACGACGACACGTACGTCTACGCCAACATCATGACGACGACGATGGCGAACGGCGTGTGCGTGTCGCGGTACGACGCGTTCCTCTACACTCACGCGACCGCGAACCTGTCGTACCGCGATCGTCCGGTGCTCGTGCAGGTGTCGCTGATGCACCGCGGCGGCATGGGCAGCAGTCCTCCCGCCGGCCACGCCACCGCCGTCACGCGCGGGCTGGAGGGCTACGTCGATCTACTCGTCACGCAGATCCGCGACGCCAACAAACACTAGGACTTTGGAGTAGCGGCCAACCCGGCCTGCGCGCACTCGTCGACGACGGTCAGGTACCGCTGCACGCCGTCCTTGCCGATGACGTACGGGTTCTTCTCGCCCACCTTGCGGCGCTCGAGCGCGGGGATCTTCGTCTTCGATCCGTCGAAGATCGTGTGGTTCGAGATCAGCACGTCGGCGCCCGCCTTCGCGGCGATCTCCTTGAAGCGGCGTGCCGACTGGCTGTAGGTCTCGAACCAGAAGCGCACCGGCCGCTCGGGCGTCACGTACGGCGCCGGATTCGCCATCCAGTTGAACGCCGTGCCGCCCCACGACGCGACGACGTGCCGCTCGCCGTGGTCGGTCACCGGAAAAATCGTCGACAGCGTCCCGAGCGTGTGGCCGGGCGTCGAGTAGATCGTCACCGTCGTGTCGCCGAGCGTGAGCTTCTGGCCGTCGGTCGCCACCATGTCGCGCCGCGGCCGGCTGCCGTTCGATCGATCGAGCAAATCCCAGTCGGCCGCGCCGAGGAGCACGTGCGCGTTGAACTTGTCCTGCAGGTACTTCGCGCCGCCGGAGTGGTCGCCGTGCCCGTGGCTCACGATCACGTACTTGATCGACGCCGGGTCGAGCCCCAGCTTCTTCAGGCCGCCCACCACCTCGTCGTCCACCGAATAATCGAAGATGGAGTCGATCAGAATGATTCCGGCCGACGTGTTGATCGCCCACACCGAGTACTCGGTCTGTCCGACGAAGTAGAGGTTGTCGAACACCTTCACCGGCTCGGCGTGCCACGTCTCGCGCGGCGGCGGGCCCTGCTGCCGTCCGCCGCCCGCGCGCCCGCGCGCCTCGCCGCGCGGCGTGCTCGGCGCCGCTTCGGTGCAGATGCGGCTGAAGACGCCGGCGAACTCGGCGCCGGCGGCCGCTTTGGCCGCGGCGACGTGCGCGTCGCTCCCGGTCTGCGCCCGCACGGCAGCGCCGGCGATCGCGAGCGCAAGGACGGCGGCCGACGCAACTGGACGGATCGTGAGCTTCGCCACCTGGGTCCTCCCCCTCGCGGTCCGGCGCGAGTCGGCGCATTATAGCGGCTGCGGAGGCGGTATGACGGCGATGACGCGCCGCGCGCTGCTGCGCGGCCTTGGAGCGATGGGAGCGGCGGCGATCGTTCGACCGCCGCGCGCGGCGGCGGCGCCGCCGGCGACGGGCGCGGTGATGACGACGCTCAGCACGTACATGAGCGGCGCGCACGCGCGCGCGCTGCCGCTCGACGTCGTCGAGAAAGCCAAGCATCACATCGTCGACACGTTCGCCGCGATGGTCTCCGGCACGGAGCTGCCGCCGGGCGCGGTGGCGCTTCGATTCGCCGCGACGCACGGCGAGAAGATCGCGACGATCGCCGGCGCGCGGGCGCTCTGCGGGCCGATCGAAGCGGCGTTCGTCAACGCGATGCTCGCGCACGCGGACGAGACCGACGACTCGCACGCGCCGTCGCAGTCGCATCCGGGGTGCGCGGTCGTGCCCGCGGCGCTCGCGGCGGGCGAGCAGGCCGGCATCGACGGCGGCGCGTTCATCCGCGCCGTCGCGCTCGGCTACGACGTCGGCACGCGCGTCACGATGACGGTCGGCGTTCCCGGCTTCGAGACCGAGACGCACATCAGCACGCACGCCATGGCCGGCCTCTTCGGCGCGGCGGCGGCGGCGGCGGCGGCCGCGGGGCTGAGCGCGCAGCAGATGCGCTGGGTGCTCGATTACGCGGTGCAGCAGGCGTCGGGCACGAAGCTGTGGCAGCGCGACACGGATCACATCGAGAAGGCGTTCGTTTTCGCGGGCGTCGGTGCGCGCGGCGGCGTCACCGCCGCGGAGCTCGTGCGCCTCGGCGCCACCGGCGTGGACGACGTGCTGTCGGGCGAGAACAACTTCGTCGCCACGTTCGCGCCGAAGGCGGATCCCGGGACGCTGGTCGACGGCCTGGGCCAGCGGTACGAGATCGCGCGCACGAACATCAAACGGTGGACCGTCGGCTCGCCGATCCAGGCGCCGCTCGACGCGCTCGAGCTGATGATGAAGCGCCGCCCCTTCGACGCCGGCGCGGTGAAGGAGGTCGTCGTCCGCTGTGCGACGAGCGAGGCAGCGCTCGTCGACAACCGCGAGATGCCCGACATCTGTCTGCAGCACATGGTCGCGGTGATGCTCGTCGACAAGACCGCGTCGTTCCGCGCCGCGCACGACAAGCCGCGCATGCAGGATCCCGAGGTGCTCCGCGTGCGCGCGAAAGTGCGGCTCGTGAAAGACGAGGAGCTCCAGAAGCACCTGCCCAGGCGGGAAGCGATCGTCGAGGTGACGCTGGCCGACGGCGCGCGGCTGACCGAACGCGTGGATGCCGTGCGCGGGACCGCCGAGAACCCGATGACGCGGGAGGAAGTCGTCGCGAAGTGCCAGGATTTGATGGCGCCGGTCCTCGGCGCCGAGCAGTCGGCGGCGCTCGTGAAGCAGACGCTCGATCTCGAGAAGGTCGCGGACGTCCGCGCGCTGCGTCCGCTGCTGCAGAGACCCTGAGAGGTATCAGCGCTTTTCGTTCTCCAGATAGTCGACCCACTGCTTGACGAGCGCCATCTGCGGGCCGCGCGCGCGCGCGTACTCGTCGGCGAACTCCTTCGCGCGCTTCAGATCCTCGGCGCGGTTGTGGACGAGGGCGCCGCCGGCGTGCACCGTGTAGTACCACTGCACGGCGTAGTAGCACGCCTCGCGGTCGTCGCGCTTCTCGTCGAGATAGCGCTCCAGCGTGCGCACCGCCTCGCGCCCGCGGCCGAAGGTGCCGTAGAGCATGGCGAGCGGCTTGGTGAAGCGCGGATCGGCCGGCCACTTGCCGACCGCCTCCTCGTAGATCGCGCGCGCCTCGCCGAAGTCGTGGTTGCGGAGGAGCGCCTCGCCGAGCCACTGGTAGATCTGCGCGAAGTCGCTGCCGTCGACGAGCGCCGTCTGCCACGCGCTCGCCGCCTCGCGATCGTGGCCGCCCGCAGCGAAGCTCGCCGCGAGGAACGCGAGCGGCGCCGTCGCGTCGCCCTCCGGCTCGATCGCTTTCTTGAACGCCGCCTCCGCCTTCGTGTAGTCGCCGCCGGCGAGCAGCGACACGCCCTGATCGAACGCCGGCTTGATCGCCGCCGAGACGCGCGTGCGGAACGGCGCGATCGTCTCCTCGTCGACCGCCGCGTCGGCCGCGAAGATCGGCGTCATCGTCTTGTCGTCGATCGGCAGGTACAGCTCGGCGTCGGTCGACGTGTCGCCGAGGCCGTCGGCGGAGGTCAGCAGCACCTTCGGCGCGGCGATCTCGAAGGCGCGCGTGAGCGTCGCGACCGAGCGGCCGGCCGACGACAGGATCGCGCGCAGGACGTATTTGCCCGGCGGGATCTGATGGATCGGAATCGTGCGGCTGAAGATCATGCGCGAGTCGCCGGCGGGACGCGGCGGCACGTCGACGTTGACGAGCGCCGGCGCGTCCGGAGACGCCGCCACCTCGTACTCCATCGTCACGTCGTCCGGCTTGGGGCCGTAGGCCTCGACGTAGCCGTGCACGGTGCCGAAGGTCACCTGATAGCCGATGGTCGGCGTGAGCAGCTCGCCGACGTCGATCGGTCCACCGACCATCAGCTCGCTGAGCGTCAGCGGGCCGGCCGACGGCAGCGCCGCGTGGATGACGTGCTCCACGGTGCCGACGCGGTCGCCCTCGACCGCCGCGAGCTTCAGCGTGTAGTCGCCCGGCGCGAGGCTCGCGCCGGCCGTGTACTGCAGCGCCGAGGGCACGCCGGTCATCACCGGCAGCAGGCGCATGTCGGCGGCGCGGTTGTCGACGAGCCGCCCCTCGCGATCGGTGATCACGTAGCCGACCGACACGACCTTCGACGCCGAGTAGTCGGTGCCGACGTCGGCGTGGATGAGCAGCTGTACTTTGTCGCGCTCGGGGCCCTGCAGCGCGAACGACGCGACGCGCAGCGGCAGCGCCGACGCGACGAGCGGCGAGGCGAGCGCGGCGCCAATCGCCGTCCGCGGCGAGCGGGCGGCGCGCGCGGCGCGGGCGTCCGCCGGCGTGTTCAGCGTCTGCCGCCGCGACCTGACGATCGCGCCGCGCTTCGGCACGTCGACTTTGATCCCGTGCGGCCGGCCGTCCTTGTCCTTGGGATCGGACTCGACGCCGACCAGGTAGTACCCGGAGAGCTCCGATTCGATCCGATCGAAGAGCGGCGCGCCGGTGCCGGTGACGGTGAACAGCGTGCCGCGCGCCGCGCCCGCGAGCAGCTCGAGGCCTTCCGCGCGCGCCACGCGATCGCCGAACGGATTGATCGGCGCGCGCGCGTCCGCGATCTCGAACAACTGGTTGTCGAGCTTCAGCGCGTAGAGGCTCGTCCGCGCGTCGGCCGCCATCCGCCCGAGGTCGAGGATCATCGCTTCGTCGGACATGACGAAGCCCTCGGAGATCAGAATCAGCGTCTTCGGCGCGTCGATCAGACGAAGCCCGGCGAAGAGATCGCGGAGCGTCTGAATCGTCTGATCGGCGTCGCGGTTGGCTTCCTGCGCGACGGCGTGCGCTTCGATCTCGACCTGGCCGCGGCACATCTCCTGCGCGCCCGGCGACGTGCCGGCCGTCTGGCACTCGCGGACCTGCACGGACTCGAGCGTCGAGCGGTCGCCCTTGTCGATCATCTGCGCTTCGACGAGCGCGATGTTGTGGCCGACGTCGACCAGCCGCCCGCTCTGGCGCTGCCCGACCATTCGCGAGATCGCCCGCTTCACGCGCTCGCGATCGGCGGTGAACGCCGTCGCCGGCGCGCCGACGCCGAAGCCGGCAACCGCCACGCGATCGGCCGGCGCGAGATGATCGATGAACGTGTTGGCCGCCTTCGCGATCGCCATCGCGCCGCCGAACCGGATGTTCGGCTGATCGACGCCGATGACGATCAGGCGCCCGCCGGTCGCGCTGTCGTTGGTGCTGTAGCCGTCGGGCGGCGGCGGCGCCGGCGTCGCCGGCTCCGGCGCGCTCAGCGGAATCCACTCGGCCGACACGACGTGCCGCGGCTGGCCGTCGATGCGCACGACGAAGTCGTCGGGCGTCAGGTTCGCGAACGGCTTCCCGCGGTCGTCGACGACGGTGACGTCGAGGGAGGTCACTTCGACCGTCGCCTGAAAGCTCGGCTTCGGCGGCTGCGTCTGCTGCGCTGCGACGACGGCGACGAAGCAAAGACCGCAAAGGAGGCAAAGGCCGCAAAGAGAACGCGCCATTTTCAACGCTCCGCCTTCCGGCAGCCTCTGTGACCCGCCCGGCCTGCCCGGCCCGCCTGACCCACCAGGCCTACTTGCTTGCGATCGCACGATAGCCCTGCCGCGAGCGGACGTCGCGATGCCCGTCGACGTCCACCTTGATCTTCCGCCACTGATCGTCGCGCCTCGTGTTCGTCGACTGGTACCCGAGCAGGTATTGGTTCGACAGCTCGTCGAGCAGATCGGCGAACGCCGTGTGCAGCTCGTCGACGCTGTCGGTGAACAGCGCGCGCCCGCCCGTCGGCGTCGCGAGCCGCTCCATGATCTTCTTGAGCGGCTCCATCGTCACGCCGCGTCCCTGGCCGATCATGTAGAGCGTCACGTCGCTCGACTGCAGCCGCCGCTCGACGTCGTTGATCGTCGCGTGGCTGCCCTGATCCTCGCCGTCGGTGAAGACGACGAGCGCCTTGCGCCCGGTCTGCCGTCCGAGGATCTCGACGCCGCGCAGCAGCACGTCGTAGAGCGCCGTCGATCCCCACGGCGCGAGCCGATCGACGGCGCGGATGCGCTCCGCGGTGTCGGTCTGCTTGCGCGTCAGCGTGAAGATGCTGTCGTTGAACCCGAGCAGCGTCACCTGATCCTCGGGCGGCACGTCGCCGAGGAACTCCTTCACCGCCTTCTTCAGCTTCGGCATCGCCGGCGCCATGCTGCCGGAGATGTCGATCGCGGCGACGAGCTCGAGCGGCACGTCCTCGGCGGCGAAGTGCGTGATCGACTGCGGGTGGCCGTCCTCGAAGACGTGAAACGAAGTTTGCGGGATGTTCGGGACGAAGCGGCCGCGCCCGTCGCTCACCGTGACGGTGACCTGCACGACGTCGACGTCGACGCGCTCGGAGTAGCCGACCGACTTCGTGCGCACCGTCTGCACGACGCGCCCGCCGCCCCTGAGCGTCGCAACGGCGCGGACCTGATGCTCCGCGATGGCGGCGCCGGCGTCCCAGTCGCACTCGAACGGCAGCTTCGTCAGCGCGCACGCCTGCCGCCCGTCGACGAAGAAGGTGACGCCCGCGACGGCGTCCATCGGATCGACTTTCGCGCGCAGGAGCGTCGGCCCGCTCACGTACGCTTCGTCGCCCGGCGAGAGGATCGTCAACGTCGGTCCTTCGGACGCCGCGGCGGGCGGACGCTGCGCCGCGGTCTGCACGCGCGCCGGCGCCGCCGCCCGAGCGGCGAGCGCAGCGATCGCGGCGGCGAGGAGCAGGCGGCCGCCGGTCATCGCGGTATCGCCGCGCCGGCGCCGGTGTCGGGCGCAAGCGGTCCGCCGGCGGTCGCGGCCGCCACGTAATCCTCGATCCGCTCGCGCGTGACCGCGCGCGCCGCGCGCACCAGCGTCACCCAGTCGGCGTCGTCGGTCGGCTTCACCTCGTCGATGAAGTCCTGCACGGCGCCGGAGAGCACGACTTTCGCGATCGCCGCCGGCAACCGAAGGTCCCTGAGCATCGTCGCCACGAGCAGATGGAGGTCGGCCACGGCTGAGGCGGTGAGCCCGAGCGGCGGCCGACCTAAAAGAGTCGGCCAGCGGCCGGGCGGCGTCAAGCGCAAGCATGCGCAGCCGTCGGCGCTGACCATCGACATGCCCCACGCATTCAGGCGCGTGACATCGGCGCCGCCGAGCACGAGCAGCTCGGTGCCGGAAAACAGCCCCGCGACGCGATCGCGCTCGTGGGCGAGCATCCAGTGGAGCGCGCGACGCCGCGCGCCTTCCATGGACAGATCGTCGGCCAGGCGATCGACGGCGGCGAGATCCGCGCCGGTGAGCGCGCCGACGCGCCGGCGGCCGCGCGCGAGCGCCTCGGTGATCGCGTCGCGGTCGGCGTCGCGCAGGTCGAACGGGTTCATCAGCGAGACGCTGATCGCGAACGCGTCGCGCTCGTTCGACGTCAGGCGCGGCGCCTCGAGCACGCGCTCGAAATTGACGCGGCGCAGCGCGAGCGATCCCAGGCCGATGTCGAGGCCGAGGAGCGACCCGGAGACATGCCACGGCACGCCCGGATTGACCTCGACGCGCGGCAGCGCCCACGCCATGCGCGAGCGCAGCTCACCGTCTTTCCCGCCGAAGCCGAAGTCGTGGCGCTGCGACACGTCGTCGGCCAGGAGCACGGTGCCCTCGGGATCGCCGACGTCGGCCGCGTAGGCGATCGAGAGGAGCACCTGCGCGGTGACGGTGTCGGCGAGCTCCCCGAGCGGCTCGGCGGCGCGCGCCGCGCGCTTCAGGTCCTTGCTGCGGACATCGCGCGCGAGATCGTCGAGCACCTTGCGGAGCGGCTCGCGCGCGTTGGGCGCCGGCGCGACGCCGGCCGGCGTCACCTCGGTCGTCTCGTGCCCGATGCGGCGCGGAATGTCCTCGAAGACGGCGTTCAGCCGCGCGACGATCGCCTCGAGATCGTCGGCGGAGATCTTCTCGGACGCGAGCGTGCGCGCGGCCGACGCGATCTCGACGGCGACGTCGAACGGCGTCCCCTCCTGCCGCTCGCGGACGCGCTGCAGCCGCTTGCGCTCGGCGGCGCCGAGGTCGAGGCGGTACGGCTGCCCTTCCCACGTCAGGCGGCGCGCGGTCCCCTCGCCCGAGGGCGCGCCGGACATCGCGGCGAGGAGGGCGCCCTCGATCGTGTCGCCTTTCTGCACCGTGCCGGCGACCTCGGTGCGCAGCCAGCGCGCGATCGCGCCGCCGTAGCGGCCGTCGTCGGTTACCGGCAGCGCGACGAGCTGCTCGACGAGCGCCTGCGCGCGCTCGCGGCGAATCGTCTTCACCGCGGCGGCGCGCGCGACGACGGCGAGCGCGCCCTGGAACTGCGCCTGCGTCTCGAATCCGCGGCGGCCTTCGATCGGCGTGAACCGCGCGGCCCGGCGGACCGCCGAGGCATACACCTGCGGATCGCGGACGCCGATGCGCTCGAGCGTCCACATCAGCATGCGGTAGTGCGCCAGCGCCCGGACGGCGATCAGCACGTTGGGCCGCTGCTCCGCGTCGCTCTCGCCGAACACGCGCTGGCCGAGCGCGATCTGATCGAGCCGCTCGCCGCGCTGCCGCACGTCGACGGCGCCGATCGCGTCGCTCAGCCACGCGGCATCGATCGGATCGTCGTCGGCCGACAGCTCGGCGCGCGCCGCGGCGGCCGCCGCGAACGGATCGCCGCCCGCGAACGCGCGCGTCCAGAAGGATCGCGACGAAGGCGGCCGCGGCACGCCGTTCGCGTCCACCTGCACGCGCATCAGCGCCATCGACAGGTCGTACGACGCGCGGCCAAGGGGCAGCGTCTTGAGGTGCGCCTCGCGGAACGCGCCGACGCTGCCCGCCAGCGTCTTGAAGCGGTCGGCGCGCGCGGCGGCGTTGGCGTTCGCGAGGCCGAGCGCGAACGCGCGATGCGGCGGATCCAGTCGCGCGACGACGTCGTAGAGATACGCGACGCGCCCTTCGTTCAGCTCGAGGAGCTGCGTGATGAAGCGCTCCGCGCGCGTCGTCTTCTCGACGACGATCGCTTCCCACAGCGGCGTCACCTCGTCGCGATCCGTCTGCGCCGCCGCGGCTCTCGCGCCCGCCGGGATCACGCGGTTGTTCTGCACCTCCAGGCTGCCGCCGAAGGCGCCGAACGCCTGCGCCGACCGCTCGTAGATCCGCGCGAGCAGCGACGGATGATCGGCGAAGAACTGCACCGTCGCGTCGTCCATCGACCAGAGGCCGAGCGCGATCAGCGCCGCGGACCTGTCGGCGACGATCGTCGCGACGAGATCGCGCGGCGCGATCCGCCGATGGAAGATCGCGTTGCTCCAGATCTCGGTCGTGAGCGGAACCGGTACGGTCTCGTTCGTCGACGGATCGCCGAAGAGCGGCCGGATGCCGGCGCGCTCGCGCATCGCCGCCTGGCGCAGCGACAGCAGGAACGTCTCCGCCGACGGCCGCCGCCCCTCGGGCGCGTTGTAGACGAGGCGCACGAGCTCGTAGAGATACCGTCCGCGATCGGGAATCGGATCGATGCCCAGCGCCTGCGCGAGCGCAGCGGTGCCGCCCGGCAGCGGCACGTCTTCCGTGATCGACGCCGCGCGCGCGGTGCCGAGCGGAAATGCCGCTACAATCGTTGTGCACAACCCCAGCAGCAGCCGGCGTTTCACAAGGCGCACATTATAGACATGGCCTCCGCGAACTACACCGCGAAAGACATCACGGTGCTCGAAGGACTCGAGCCCGTTCGGAAGCGTCCCGGCATGTACATCGGCGGCGTCGGATCGGCGGGTCTGCACCACCTCGTCTGGGAAGTGCTTGACAACTCCGTCGACGAAGCGATGAACGGCTACGCTTCAAACATTTGGGTGACCCTTCACGCCGATGGATCCTCGATCACGATCGAAGACGACGGCCGCGGCATTCCGATCGACAAGCATGGAACGGCAAAGAAGAGCGCGCTCGAAGTCGTCTTCACGATGCTCCACGCGGGCGGCAAGTTCGAACACGGCAATTACAAGACCGCCGGCGGTCTCCACGGCGTCGGCGCGAGCGTCGTCAACGCGCTGTCGAAGGAATTGATCGCGACGGTCAAACGCGACGGCGCGCAATGGGAGATGCGCTTCAAGCAGGGCAAACCGGCGACCGGGCTGAAGAAGCTCGGGCCGGCGCGCGGCACCGGCACGAGTGTCTACTTCCATCCCGACGCCGCGATCTTCCCGAAGATCGAGTTCGACGCCGCGATCATCAAGGAGCGCCTCGAGGTCGCGAGCTACCTGCACAAGGGGCTGAAGGTCATCTTCGAGGACGAAGGCGCCAAGGAGAAGATCGTCTTCGAGCACACCGAAGGGCTCGTCGACTACCTGCGGAAGATCGTGGCCGAGCGCGGCGCCAGGCCGGTGCACGCGCCGTTCACGCTCGCGAAAGACGACGCGCTGCGGCTCGATCTCGTGCTGCAGTGGACCGAGGCGACCGACGAGCACGTGCGCTCGTACGTGAACGGCATCCCGACCGGATCCGGCGGCACGCACGAGAACGGGCTGCGCGCCGGCATCGGCAAAGCGATCCGCAACTTCATCGAGACGCACCACCTCTCGCCGAAAGGCGTGACGATCACGGCCGAGGACATCCGCGAAGGGCTCACCGGCGTGCTGAGCGCGTTCATCGAGGAGCCGCAGTTCCAGGGGCAGACCAAGGATCGCTTGAACAACCCGGAGCTCGTGTCCGCGGTGGACGGCGTCGTGCGGCCCGCGCTCGAGCACTGGCTGAACCACAACATCAGCGCGGCCGAAGCGATCGTCGCGCGCATCATCCTCGCCGCGCGCGCGCGCGAGGCGAGCCGCGCGGCGCAGGCGGAGGTCTCGCGCAAGAGCGCGACGTCCACGCGGCTCAACCTGCCCGGCAAGCTGAGCGACTGCACCAACTCCAGCGCCGAAGGCAGCGAGCTGTTCATCGTCGAAGGCGATTCGGCGGGCGGCTCGGCGAAGCAGGGACGCGACCGCGCGCGCCAGGCGATCCTCCCGCTGCGCGGCAAGGTGCTGAACACCGAGAGCGCGTCGCTCGCGAAGGTGCTCGAGAACAAGGAGCTGTCGGATCTCGTGACCGCGATCGGCTGCGGCCTCGGGAACAACTTCGACATCGCGAAGCTCCGCTACGGCAAGCTGATCATCCTCGCCGACGCCGACTCGGACGGCAACCACATCGCCACGCTGCTGCTCACGTTCATCTACCGCCATCTGCCGAAGCTGATTCAGGACGGCAAGGTGTTCCTCGCGCAGCCGCCGCTCTACCGGATCGACATCGGCAAGGACACCCACTGGGCGCTCGACGATGCGCACAAGGATCAGATCCTGAAGCAGCACGGCAAGAACGGCCGCGGCACGCCGGAGATCACGCGCTTCAAGGGCCTCGGCGAGATGATGCCGAAGGTGCTCTGGGAGACGACGCTCAACCCGCGGACGCGGCGGCTGCTGCGCGTCGAGGTCACCGATCAGATCGTCACCGATCGCGTGATCAACGAGTTGATGGGCAAGGACGCGTCGGCGCGCTTCCGCTTCATCATGGAGCGGGCCGACGAAGCCGAAGAGCTCGACGTGTGAGCACGGCGGCGAGCGGCGCCGCGAGCCGCGCGTACACGACGCAAAAATAGACTCCGACGATGGCCGCACTCGCCGACGGCCGCGTGAGCTCGACGAACGGCCGCCACAGCGGGCTGTACTCCGGCACGTAGAGGCACAGCCACTCGTACGCGGGATCGCGGCACGTACCCAGGCCCGCCAGATCAAAGACGACGCCGGCGATCGCAACCCACGCGGACAGCGTGAGCACGCCGAGCGTCGCGCCGAGCGGCGCCGTGCGCAACCGATTCGGCTCGTAGATGCGCGTGGCCAGCGCGAGCGACGCGGGGATCGACGCGAACAGAAAAAACCGCGGGCCCCAGAACAGGCCGCCGTACCACGCCCACCACTTCGAGTAGATCGCGATCATCCCCGCGAGGAACGCGATCCACAGCCAGCCGGCGCGCGCGAGCGTTTCGCCCGCGCCGCGAAATCGATCGCGAATCGCGAGCACGCACGCCGGCGCGTAGAAGACGAGGCCTTTGCCGAACGAGAACAGCACCGAGAGCAGGCCGAAGAAGATTGGGTAGCTGAAGCCCGGCCGGCCCGAGTAGGTGAGCACCGTCGTGTCGCCGTGGTTGCCCTCGTAGCCGGACGCGAACGGCGATCCGCGCCGCAGCCACGACTCCAGCATGATGAGACCGGCCGCCGCGGCGATCGGCACGAGATGCCGCGCGCGCCGCGTCCGCCATGCGTGCCACGCCGCCGCCGGCGCGAGCGCAGCGAGCGTCGCGGGCGTGTTCGCGACGCCGATCGCAGCGGCCGTCCACCCGGCAATCGGATGTCCGGCGGCGACGGCGAGCAGGCCGACGCCGGCGAGGACCGCCGTGAACACCTCCGCGAAGTAGCCCTCGAGGTGATACGGGAACATCGACGCCGCCGCCAGCAGCAGGAGGAACGTTCGCGCGAGCTTCGGATCGGCGCGGCCGCGCATCAGGCGATACGCCGCGACGATCCCGCCGATGAACACGATCGTGTTGAAGCGGGCGCACCACCACTCCGGCGACAGCCAGACGCGGCCGAGGAAGTAGAGCGGCGCCGACGCGAGCGGACCGACCAGCGAGTACGGAACCGAGGAGACGTCGCCCCACTCGATCAGCTCGGCGAGCGCGTAGTAGCGGACGCGGCCGTCGCTCTGGATGTCGTGCGGCAGCACGAAGAAGAGCAGCGCGGCGCCGGCGGCGATCAGCCACGCGTCGAGCGACGGCCGCTGCGCCGGCGCGCGCGCGCGGCGGAGCGCGCCGACCGCCGATGCGCCGGCGATCGCGACCGCGGCGGCGAGCCAGAGGAGCGCCGCCCACGGCAGCGCGCGCCGCAGCAGCACGCTCGAGAGGAAACGCGCGTAGCCGGCCGCGCGCGGCGCCAGCGGCCACGACGCGAGCGGCTCGAGATCGGCGCCGCCGTCGCCCCACAGAACGTGGAAGTCGGGCGCGCCACTCGTGTGGGAGTACTGAATGAAGATCGTGTGGACGCCGCGCGCGAGCGATGCCGACCCCGACGCGCGCGACCTCTCCCGCGCGTCGAGATCCACGACGACCTGCCGATCGATCCAGGCGCGCGACGGACCATCGGCGGCGATGGCGAAGGTGTACGTGCCGCCGCGCGCAGCGATCAGGTATCCGCTCCACGTCGCGCTGAACGCGGCGGGCGGGCGGCCGCGCCACGCGGCGATCAGGCCGTCGGAGGAGAGCCGGGTGTCGCGCGTCGTGCGGGCGACAGGCGGTTCGAAGCCGGCGTTCGGGAAATAGCGCGCGGTGAGGCCCGCGCGAAGTGGATCGAGCGCGACGAGGGCGGCGAGCCCGGCGACCAGCAGCGTCGCGGCGGCGGCAGCGCGGCGCCGGCCGCCGATCGTCATCCGACGAGCGCGCGCAGGCCGGCCACGAGCCGGCCGATGCCTTCCGCGACCGTCTCCTTCTGCAGCGCGCCGTACGCGACGCGGAAGTAGCAGCCGTCGGTCACGCCGAACGCCGTGCCGGGAATCACGGCGACGCGGTGCTCGCGGATCAGCCGCTCGGCGATTTGCATCGGATCCGCCTCCGCGTTCACGCGGATGAAGCAGTAGAACGCGCCGTCGGCCGGCGGCACCGTGCAGAGCGGCTCCAGCGCGCCGAGCTCGCGCGCGACGATGTCGTGGATCTCGGCGAGCGGCGTCAGATGCCGCCGGCAGTACGCGGGGCCGACCTCCATCGCCGCGACCGCCGCAATCTGCGAGAGCACCGGCGGGCAGACCAGCACCGTGTCCTGCACCTTCGCGATCGCGTCGGCGAGCGCCTCCGGATACGCCATGTAGCCGATCCGCCATCCGGCGAAGCCGTACGCCTTCGAGAGCGAGAACAGCGAGATCGTGTGCGCGCCCGCGCCGTCGAACGACGCCGGCGACACATGCCGCGCGGCGCCGTAGGTGAAGTACTCGTACACCTCGTCGCTGATGTGGTACAGCCCGCGCTCGCGGCACAAGGCGCTCACCGCGCGCAGCGCCGGCTCGGGGTAAACGGCGCCCGTCGGGTTGTTGGGCGTGACGGTGACGATCGCGCGCGTGCGCGGCGTGACCGCCGCGCGAATCGCGTCGACGTCCAGCTGATAGCGATCGTCGGTGGGGACGCGCACCGCCGTGCAGCCCGCCATCTGAATCGCCATCTCGTGGTTGAAGTAGAACGGCACGGGCACGATCACTTCGTCGCCGACGTTCGTCACGGCGAGCACCGCGTGCACGAACGCCATGTTCGCGCCGGCGGTGATCATCACCTGCGTCCCGCGCGCGACGTCGATCAGGTTGTCGCGCCGCAGCTTGTCCTCGATCGCGCCGATGAGCGCGTGGAGGCCGACGCCGTCCTGGTACGTGTGCGTGTCGGGGTTGGCGATCGCTTCGCGCGCGACGTCGAGCGCCGCGGGCGGCGGACCGTAGTGCACGACGCCCTGGCCGAGCGAGATCGTGCCCGGCACCTGGCGGATGAGGTCGCCGATCACCGCGACGATCGGCGGCTGAACGGCGTCCATGCGCGTGGGGATCGTCACCGTCTGCATTATATTGGTGGGCTCCGGAGGTTCCGATGATACCGCGCCGCACCACGCTTGTCGCCGCCGCGATCGCGATGGCGTCGCTCGCCGCAACGGCCGCGGGCCCGCTGCAGACGCCGGAGCAGGTCCTCGGCTTCCGCGTCGGCGCGGAGAACAAACTGGCGCGCTGGGATCGGATCGTCGACTACATGAAGCTCGCCGCCGCGAACTCCGATCGCGTGCGGTTCCGCGAGCTGGGAAAAACCAGCAGCAACAACCCGTTCATCGCGCTCGAGATCAGCGCGCCCGACACGCTGAAGAACCTCGATCGCTACAAGCAGCTCGAACGCCGGCTGTACTTCCAGGGCGGCGCGCCGACCGACGCCGAGCGCGACGACATCTTCCGGCAGGGGAAGCTCGTGCTGCTCGTCACCTGCAGCATTCACGCGACCGAGATCGGCGCGACGCAGATGTCGCTCGAGCTCGTCCACCGGCTCGCGACGAGCGACGCGCCGGAGGTGAAGAAGATCCTCGACAACGTGATCTTCGTCCTGGTGCCGAGCCTGAACCCCGACGGGCAGATCCTCGTCACCGACTGGTTCAACAGGAACGTCGGCACGGAGTTCGCGAACAGCCCGATTCCCTACCTCTATCACCCGTACGTCGGCCACGACAACAACCGCGACATGTACATGTTCACGCAGAAGGAGAGCCAGCACACGGCGCGGCTGCTGTGGCACGACTGGTTTCCCGCGGTGTGGCTCGACGAGCATCAGATGGGGAGCAACGGCGCGCGCATCTTCGTGATGCCCGCCACCGATCCGATCAACCCGAACGTGCATCCGCTGATCTACCGGTGGAACGCGATCCTCGGGCAGTCGCAGGCGGCGGCGCTCGAGGCGGCCGGCAAGGAAGGCATCATCTACAACTCGACGTACACGAATTTCTGGGAAGGCGCGATGGCGTGGAGCGGCTGGTGGCACAACCAGATCGGGCTGCTCACCGAGGTCGCGAGCGCGCGCGTCGCGGCGCCGATGGAGCAGCAGCGCGCGAACGCGAACCGGCCCGCGCCGGCCGAGGGGCGCGGCGAAGGCGGCCGCGGCGGCGAAGGCGCGCCGGGCCGCGGCGGTGCGCAGTTCAGCGACGCGCCGCTCGCGCCGCCCACCGACATCACGCCGCGCACCGAGTACCCGCGTCCCTGGCTCGGCGGCCGCTGGACGCTCCGCGACATCGTCGACTACGAGCTCACGGCGACGATGGCGCTGCTCGAGGCTGGCGCAGATCGGCGCGAGACGATCCTCCGGCAGATCTACGAGGTGAACCGGCAGACGATCGAGGACGGCCGGAAAGGGAACCCGTCGGCGATCCTGATTCCGCTCGGCCGGCAGCACGACGCGCGCGAGGCGGCGCACCTGGTGGACAAGCTGCAGATGGCCGGCGTCGAGGTGTACCGCGCCGACGCGGCGTTCGACGCCGACGGCCGACCGTACCCGCCGGGCACCTTCGTCGTCCCCATGACGCAGGTCTTCGCGCGCTACGCGAAGGACATGCTCGAGCGGCAGACGTACCCCGAAGTGCGGCGCGGCCCGAGCGCACCGCCCGAACCGCCGTACGACGTGACGGCGTGGTCGCTCGGCATGCTCCTCGGCGTCGACACCGTGTTCGTCAGAGGCGCGGTGCCGGGGCTGAAGCTGACGAAGCTGGAGGAGGCACCGAAGATCGCCGGCGACGTCTCCGGCGCCGGCGGCCGCTTCGCGTTCGACTACAAAGGGCCCGACTCGGCGATCGCGATCAATCGCCTGCTGAAGGAGGGCGCGCACCTCGTCTTCGACGCGCCTTCGCACGTCGTCTTCACCGGCGGGCAGCGCGGCCGGATCGAACAGCTCGCGCGCGAGTTCGGGCTGAACGTGCAGGCGTCGCCGGAACCGAGGAACCAGAACCAGAACCAGAACCGCAACGCGAACCAGAACCCGAACCAGAACCCGAACCCGAACGGGAACGCTGAACGGAGAACGCTGAACGCTGAACCCGTGCCGCTCCGCGCGCCGCGCGTCGCGATGTATCAGCCGTGGACCGGCGGCAACATGGACGAGGGGTGGACGCGCTGGGTGCTCGAGCAGTACGAGTTCAACCTGACGTCGATTCACAACGCCGACATCCGCGCCGGCAAGCTGCGGCAGAAGTTCGACGCGGTCATCCTCGCCGATCAGGATCCGCGCGCGATCGTCGAGGGCTACGAGTCGAGCGCGATCCGCCCCGAGTATCGCGGCGGCATCGGCGAAGCGGGCGTCGAGAGCCTCAAACAGTTCGTCGCCGAGGGCGGCACGCTCGTCGCGATGGGCAACGCGTGCGATCTCGCGATCGATCGGCTGCCGATTCCGGTCCGCGATCTGAAGAAAGGCGTCACGCGTGATCAGCATTTCGCGCCGGGGACGATCCTGCGGATCGAGGTGGACGCGCAGCATCCGATCGGTTACGGCGTTGCGCCCGCGACCTACGGCTTCTACATCAACAGCCCGTTCTTCTCGATCGTGGAAGGGTTCGCCTCGCAGCGGACCTCGGTCGTGGCGCGCTATCCGAACACGAACGTGATCGCGTCGGGATGGCTGAAGGGCGAGGAGCTGATGGCCGGCCGCGCGGCGGTGGTCTCGGTGGAGATGAACCCCGGCCGCGTGGTGCTGTTCGGCCTGCGCCCGCAGCACCGCGCGCAGACGCACGCGACGTTCCCGATGCTCTTCAACGCGCTCTACCTGGCCGCGACGGGCGACGCGCCCTTCAAGACGTCGAACTGATTGTCGATCCGCATCTTCGTCACCGGCGGCACGTTCGACAAGGAGTACAACGAGCTGACCGGCGCGCTGGCGTTCAAGGACACGCACCTGCCGGAGATGCTGCGGCTGGGGCGCAGCCGCGTCGACGTCTCGGTCCGGACGCTGATGATGATCGACAGCCTCGACATGACCGACGCGGACCGCGAGGTGATCGTCGCGCAGTGCCGCCAGGCGGCCGAGACGCGCATCGTGATCACGCACGGCACCGACACGATGATCGAGACCGCCGCCGCGCTCGCGCGCGCGCTGCCCGACGCCGGCAAGACGATCGTAATGACCGGCGCGATGATCCCGTACGCCTTCGGCAGCTCCGACGGCCTGTTCAACCTCGGGAGCGCGCTGTCCTTCGTGCAAGTGCTTCAGCCGGGGGTGTATCTCGCCATGAATGGCCGCTGTTTTCACTGGGATCGCGTGAGGAAGAACCGGGAGAGTGGTTTTTTTGAGGGCTTTTGAACGCGCTGTGAAGGACACAAAGGAAAAGAACAGAGGACGCAGAGGAAAACACAGAGGAGATCACACGGAGGAGATCACACAGAGGATGAACATGACGCGAGGCCAGGCACCTGCCCGATCGTTCGGCACACGCTTGAGAGCGCGTTTCAGCATCACGTCACCGCAGCCCCGCGCGGCCGTGGGCAGACCTGAAGGCCTGCGCTACCGGAGGCCGCACGCAATCCCTCTGTGGCTTCCTCTGTGCATCCCTCTGTGCCCTCTGTTCTTTTCCTTTGTGTCCTTGGCGGTGAGCGCGCAGGCGCCCGGCGAAGTCGCGCGCCTGCTTCGCGAATACGTCGAGATCGACACGTCGAATCCGCCGGGCGACACGCGCAAGGCGGCGGATTTCCTCGCGTCGATCCTGGAGCGCGACGGGATCCCGGTCACGCGCTACGAGTCGGCGCCGGGGAAGGCGATTCTCTATGCGCGGCTGAGGGCGACCTCCTCGCCGCCCGCCGGCAAGGCCGTGGTGCTGCTCCACCACATGGACGTCGTGCCGGCTGATCGCGCGCGGTGGAAGACGGATCCGTTCACCGCGACGCTCGCCGGCGGCGAGCTGTGGGCGCGCGGCGCGATGGACATGAAGGGGCCGGGCGTCGCCGAGCTCGTGGCGTTCCTGCGGCTGAAGCGCGAGCGCGTGCCGCTCTCGCGCGACGTCATTCTGCTCGCCGAGCCCGACGAGGAGGTCGGCGGCGCGCTCGGCGCGCGCTGGATGATCGCGAACCACTACGCCGAGCTCGATCCCGAATACGTGATCGACGAGGGCGGGTTCGGCAGCCGCGATCTCTTCGCGCCCAACGCGCTCGTCTACGGCATCTCGGTCGCCGAGAAGAAGCTCGTCTGGCTGAAGCTGCGCGCCGAGGGCGTGTCGGGCCACGGCAGCCAGCCGACGCCCGACAACCCGAACGGCCGCCTCGTGCGCGCGCTCGCGCGCCTCCTCGCCGACGATGGCAAGGCGGCCGATGCGGCGCCGCGCGGCCGCGGCGAAGCCTCGGTGATCGACGTGATGCGCGCGAAGGTCGGCGCCTTTGCGCCGAACAAGTTCACCAACGCGATCCAGCGATCGACGATCAGCCTCACGTGGTTCCGATCGGGCGTCGGCGATCCGCCGAAGATCAACGTGATTCCGTCGGTCGCGGAAGCCGGAATCGACTGCCGCGTGCTGCCCGGCACGACCAGGGATCAGTGGGTCGCGGAGGTGCGCCGGCGTCTCGGCGACCCGTCGATTCAGATCGAGCTCGTGAACGAGTCGGACGACCCGGTCGTCACGACGCAGGATTCGCCGCTCTTCCGAAGCCTCGAGGCGGCGATCACGCGGAGACACGCCGACGCGATCGTGACGCCGATCCTGATCCCGTACGGCACCGACTCGAACGCGTTCCGCCCGAAAGGCGTGAAGAGCTACGGCATCTTCCCGGCCATTCTGTCGGCCGAGGCGGTCGCGTCGATGCACGGCGACGCCGAGCGCGTCCCGCTCGACGGCGTCGTCGAAGCGTCGGAGGTCTTCTTCGAGGCGCTGCGCGACGCGCTGAAGTAGCGGCAATCATCGAGAGCACCTGCGGAACACGCGACCGGCGCCGGCTGACTGCCGACTGCCGAACTGATTCGGGTGACTGCGTCATGTGTCGATGTATCGATGTATGATGCATCGATGACAGACGCTCGCCCGTTCCTGCCGCTCTCGCCGCAGCAGTTCCACATTCTGCTGGCGCTCGTCGACGGCGAGCGCCACGGCTACGGGATCATTCGCGACGTCGAGGCGCGCACCCGACGCGCCGTGCGCCTCGGCACCGGCACGCTCTACACGGCGCTCGCGCGGCTCGAGGCGCTCGCGCTCGTCCAGGAATCGTCGCGCCGCCCCGCGGCCGGCGACGACGAGCGAAGGAAATACTACCGGTTGACGCCGCTCGGCCGCGCCGTCCTGCAGGCCGAAACCGAACGCCTCGACGCGCTCGTCCGGCTCGCGCGGCGCAAGGGCGTGGCGGCCGGCGCGCGGCCGGCCTGGGCGCGCACGAAATGACGCGCCTCGCTGCCGCGCTCGCGCTGCGCCTCTACGGCGCGGCGCTCGTTCTCCTGCCGCGCGCGGTCCGCGATCGATTCGCCGCCGACATGCGCGCGACCGTGCGCGCGCGGCTCCACGACGCGTCGCGCGCGGGCGTCCCGTCGGTCGCGGCGCTCCTCGCGCGCGAGCTGCTCGACCTCGCGGTGGCGTCCGCACGCGCTCGCCGCGGTGTCAGGCACGTGCCTGACACCGCCGGATGGCAGAAAAGGCACCTCGCGGTGAGTGCGATGTTGCAGGACTTGCGCTACGCGTTCCGCCTGCTGCGCCGGCAGCCCGGCTTCACGGCCGTCGCCGTCGTCACGCTCGCGCTCGGCATCGGCGCGACGACCGCCGTCTTCACCGTCGTCGACGGCGTGCTGCTGCGGCCGCTCCCCTACGCCGACCCCGACCGCCTGCTGCTCCTGCTGAACGGGCGCAACGGCCGGCTGTCGACGTCGTTCTCGCCGCCGGACTTCCGCGACGCCGCCGCGAGCGGCCCGTTCGCCGCCGCCGCGGCGTTCGCCGCGTCGAGCGTCAACCTTACCGGCGAGGGCGAGCCGCAGCGACTCCAGATGGCGGACGTCACGGGCGCCTTCTTCACGGTCCTCGGCCTTCAGCCGCGCGAGGGCCGCGCCATCGACGAGGCCGACGTCGCCGCGAAACGCCGGGTTGTCGTGATCAGCGACGGCCTCTGGCGACGCCTGTTCGGCGCGCGCGCCGGCATCGTCGGCCGCGCGCTTCGGCTGGACGGCAGGCCGTACGAAGTGATCGGCATCGCGCCGCCGGGGTTGACGCTGCCCGGCACGCCGGACGTCTGGCTGCCGCTCGTGTTCACGCCGGAGAACCTGAGCGACAAGCAGCGCGGCGCGCACTATGTGGGCGCGATCGCGCGCTTGAAGGACGGCGTCGCGATCGATCAGGCGAACGCCGCGATGGGCATCGTCGCCGACCGGCTCGCGCGCGCCTTTCCGAACACGAACCAGGGACGCCAGTTCCTCGCGACGCGCCTGCAGGAGCGGATCGTGCGCGGCGTTCGCCCGGCGCTGCTCGTCCTGCTCGGCGCCGCGACGCTCGTGCTGCTGATCGCGTGCCTGAACGTCGCGAACCTGCTGCTCGCGCGCGCGGGCGCGCGATCGCGCGAGGTGGCGGTCCGCGCCGCCGTCGGCGCGGCGCGCGCGCGCCTCATCGCGCAGTTCCTCGTCGAGAGCCTCGCGCTCGGCGCGCTCGGCACCGCCGCCGGCATCGCCGTCGCGTGGGCCGCGACGCGAGCGCTCGTCGCGCTCGCGCCGGCCGGCATCCCGCGGATCGACGACGTCGCGATCGACGTGCGCGCGCTCGCGTTCGCCGCCATCGTCGCCGCCGCCACGAGCGTGCTCTTCGGCCTCGTTCCCGCGCTGACGACGACCGCGGCCGCGTTCTCGCGCGCAATCGGACACGCCGGCCGCGGATCGGTGGGCGCGAGCGGCACGCGCGCGCGGCGGGTGCTGGTCACGTGCGAGATGGCGCTCGCGGTGGTGCTGCTGGTCGGCGCGGGCCTGCTCGTACGCAGCTTCGAACGGCTCAGCGCGGTCGATCCGGGCTTTTCCGCCGATCACGTGCTCACGTTCCATATCGCGCTGCCCGAGGCGAAGTACCCGACCGCCGCCGCCGTGCGCCAGATGGTGACGACTGTGGTGCAGCGCGTCGGCGCGCTGCCGGGAGTGGCGCGCGCGGCGGCGGTGTTCGGCCTGCCGCTCGATTCCGACTTCAGCGCGAGCTCGAGCTTCACGCGCACGGGCGAAGCCGATTCCGCGGATGCGCCGTCCGCCGGCTTCCGCGTCGTCTCGCCCGACTACTTCGCGGCGCTCCACATTCCGCTGCGCGCCGGGCGCCTGCTCGACGAGCGCGACGATGAGGCCGCAGCGGAAGTCGTGGTGATCAACGAGGAAGCCGCGCGCAGGTACTGGCCTGGCCGCAATCCGGTGGGACAGCAGATCAACGTGAGCGTCCGCCTCGTCACCGGCGCCGGCACCGGCCTCAAGACGATCGTGGGCGTCGTCGGCGACGTGAAATTCGGCGGGCTCGATCTCACGGCGCCGCCCGAGATCTACCTGCCGTACCCGCAGCAGCCGGTCGACAGCCTGACGATTGCGATGAGGACGGCCGACGATCCGCTGGCCGCGGCCCCCATGGCGCGCGCGGCGATCGCGTCGCTCGATCCGGAGCTGCCGCTCTCAGACGTGCGCACGATGGAGAGCCTCGTGGGCCGCTCGATCGCGGAGCGCCGGTTCACGATGCTGCTGCTCGCGTCGTTCGCAGCCGTCGCGGTGCTGCTCGCGGCAATCGGCGTCTACGGCGTGCTCGCGTATCTCGTGACGCGGCGGACGCAGGAGATCGGCGTCCGCCTCGCGATGGGCGCGACGCCGGCCGACGTCGTGCAGCTCTTCCTCAGGGAAGGCGCGGTGCTGGCGGGCATCGGGCTGGCGGCCGGCCTCGCCGGCGCGCTCGCCGCCGGCCGCGCGCTCGGCTCGCTCGTCTTCGGCGTCACGACGACCGATCCGGCGACGTTCGCCGGCGTCGCGATCGCGATGGCGCTCACGGCGCTTGCGGCCAGCTACATTCCGGCGCGCCGCGCCGCCCGCGTGGATCCGATGGACGCGCTCCGCACGGACTAGAATCGAGCGCATGCGCCGGCGTGGCGTGCTCCGACTCGCGGCCTTCACGTGCGCCGCGTTGGCCTCGATCGGACCGGGCTGCCGCGCGCGCGGACCGGCGCCTCGCGTCAACGTGCTGCTGGTGACGATCGACACGCTGCGCGCCGATCGCGTGGGCGCCGGCGTCGCGCCGACGCTCGACGCGCTCGCCTCGTCCGGATTGGCGTTCACCGCGGCGCGCACGGCGGCGCCGCTGACGCTCCCGTCCCACGCGACGATTCATACGGGCCTCCTGCCGCCGGAACACGGCGTCCGCGAAAACGGCGCGGGCGCGCTCGCGCCGGGCCGTCCGACGATCGCGCGGCTGCTGAAGGACGCCGGCTATCAGACGGCCGCGTTCGTCGGCGCGTTCGTGCTCGATCGCCGCTTCGGCCTCGCGCAGGGGTTCGACACCTACGACGATCAGATCCCGCGCGATCCGGACGCGACCGATCGGCTGGAAGCGGAACGTCCGGCGCGCGAGGTCGCGGAACGCGCGCTCTCGTGGCTCAAGGATCGGACCAAGCCCCAATCCGCAGCCACCCTCAATCCCCAATCCCCACTCACCTCCAATCCCCAATCCCCAACCCCCAATCCCTTCTTCGTGTGGGTGCATTTCTACGATCCGCATGCGCCGTACACGCCGCCGCCGGAATACGCGGCGCGTGCCAGGACGCCCTACGACGGCGAGGTTGCGTACGCCGACGCGCAGCTCGGCGTGCTCGTCGACGCGCTCCGCCGCGACGGCGATCTCGATCGCACGGTGGTCGTCGTCGCGGGCGATCATGGTGAAGGGCTCGGCGACCACGGCGAGCGGACGCACGGGATGCTGCTCTACGAGTCGACGCTCCGGGTGCCGCTCGTGATTGCGGCGCCGGCGTCGATGGGCGTTCGCGCGGGGCGGATCGACGGCGCGGTGAGCCTCGCGGAGATCGCGCCGACGATTCTGCGCATGGCCGGCGTGGCGCCGCCCGCGTCGATGAAAGGGCGCGATCTGACGCGCGTCGACCATTCGACGTTCGATCTGTACAGCGAGACCGACTACCCGCGCGCCGCCGGATGGTCGCCGCTGCAGGCGCTCACTGACGGCCGCTGGAAAACAATCCGTGCGGGGGCGGGGACGGAAGTCTACGACCTGCAGAACGATCCTGCTGAAGCGCACGAGGTCGCCGCCGCGCAGCCGGCGATCGCCGCGGCGATGAGCGCGCGCGCGTCGGCAATTCACGGCGTCGCGGTTGCGCACACACCGTCGATCCCGCCGGAGGCGCAGGAGCGTCTGCGCGCGCTCGGTTACGTCGCGCCGGGCGCGAGCGCGCAGCCGTCGGCCGGCGCGCCGAATCCGGCGGCGCTCATCGCGGCGTGGAACCGTTTCGAGGAGGCGCTCGCGGTGCTGAACGCGGAAAAGCGAAGCCAAGACCGCAAAGAAAGCAAAGACCGCAAAGAAGGCACAGGCGGCGAAAGCAACAAGGCGCTGGAGATGCTACGGGCGCTCATGGTGTCGCATCCGGACGCGCCGGTCTTCCAGTCGACCTACGCGCGCGCGTTGAAGGACGCGGGGCGGACGGCGGCGGCGCTGGAGGTCTACCGGAAGGCTGCAAAGCGCTGGCCGTCCGATGCGACGCTGCTGCACGATCTCGCGGTGGCGGCGCGCGACGCGGCGGCGGACGCGCGATCGGCAGCGGCGACATCGCTCAGAGACGAAGCGTCGCGGGCGGATCGGGCCGCGCTCGCCGTCGATCCCTCGAGCGCCGCGGCGGAAAACGGCCTCGGCCTGCTCGCGATCGACGCCGGCCGGCCGGCCGACGCCGCGCGCGCGTTCGAGCGCGCCGCGGCGATCGATCCGAACAACGCGTCCTACTGGACGAACCTCGGGAATGCGCGCCGCGCATCAGGCGATCGGCGCGGCGCCGAAGAGGCGTACCGCCGTGCGCTCGCGATCGACGCGCGCGCGGCCGATGCGGCGAACGGCATCGGCGTGCTGCTCGTCGAATCGCAGCGCGCCGGCGAGGCGGTCGCCTGGTTCGAGCGCGCGCTCGCCGCGGCGCCCGATCTCGTCGACGCGCGTCTCAACCTCGGCATCGCGCTGCAGGAGACGGGCAACGCCGCGCGGGCGGCGGAGGCGTATCGCCAGGTGCTCGCCGCGCCGCACCGCTACGCGCGCGAGCGCGACGCCGCCGGCACGCTGCTCGCGGCGCTCGGGAGCGGCCGGTGATCGACGGGAAAGCAACGGAGAGCGCAGAGAACGGAGAGAGATTCTGTACCGTGCTCTGCGTGCTCTGCGTCCTCTGCGGTTGCTTTTCTGCATGCCGCCGCACCGAGCCGATGCGGGCGCAGCGGGCACGCAACTTCCTGCTGATCACGATCGACACGCTGCGCGCCGATCACGTCGGCGCGTACGGCTACGCGCGATCGCAGGCGTCTGCCGTCGACGAGGTCGCCGCGTCCGGCGCCGTGTTCGAGCGCGCGTACGCGGCGGCGCCGATCACGCTCCCGTCGCACGCGACGCTTCTCACCGGACGCTATCCGCCGGGCCATGGATCGCGCGACAACGGCATGCGGGTGAACGGGGACGCGCCGACCATCGCGACCGAGCTCAAGGCGCACGGCTTCAGAACCGCCGCGTTCGTCGCGGCGTTCCCGCTCGATCACCAGTTCGGCCTCGATCGCGGTTTCGACGTGTACGGCGATCGCCTTCCGCGCGCGAACGGTCAGCTCGCCAACGAACGTCCCGCATCCGACGTCGTCAACGACGCGATCGCGTGGCTGCAGACAGGCCTCAATCGCCAATCCCCGCCAATCCCCAATCCCCAGCCCCCGCCAATCCCCAATCCCCAACCCCCAATCCCCTTCTTTCTCTGGGTCCACGTGTTCGAACCGCATGCGCCGTACGGCGATCCGGCGGACCGGCGCCCGGTGCTCGAGCGCTACGACCAGGAGATTGGCACCGCCAATCGAGAGCTCCAGCGTCTGCTGCGCGCCGTCGAGCCGTGGGCCGACGACACGCTGATTGTCGTCGCCGGCGATCACGGCGAAGCGTTCGGCGAGCACGGCGAGTTCGCGCACAGCATCTTCGTCTACGACACGACGCTGCGCGTGCCGCTCGTGATGCGGGGCCCCGCTGTCCGCCCGCGCTCGACGATCGCGGACGCGGTGACGCTCGCCGACGTCGCGCCGACCGCGCTGCGGATGCTCGGCTTCTCGATGCGCGACGTGGACGGCGTCGATCTCTCGCCGCTCGTCGCCGGCGGCACGCTCGCCTCGCGCGAGATCTACGCCGAGTCGTTCGCGCCGCTCGTCGAGTTCGGATGGGCGCCGCTGCGATCGGTGCGCGCCGGCGCGTGGAAGCTCGTCGCCGCGCCGACGCCGGAGCTGTTCGACGTGAGCGCCGACGCCGCCGAAACGAAGAATCTCGCAACGGAGCGGCGCGACGTCGTCGAGCGCCTCCAGTCGCGCGCGAACGGGTACAGTGCTGCCGATCTGCCGTCGGCCGCGGGGCGCGGTGTCGACGCCGCGGCCACCGATCGCCTGCGCGCGCTCGGCTACGCGGCCGGATCCCCGCGCGCGGCGCAGGCGAGCAACCGCGCTGATCCGAAGGATCGGCGCGACGTCGCGGCGCGCATCGCGCAGGTGACCTCCGGCGAGCTGTCGGGCGCCGCGCTCGTCGCCGCGCTCGAGGGCATCGTCCGCGACGATCCGCAAAACGCGCAGGCGCGGCTGCGGCTCGGCATCGCGCGGCTCCAGAGCGGCGACTGCGCGCGCGCCGAGCCGGAGCTTCACGCGGCGGCGCAGGCGGGGCTCCCGTCGGTGGACATCTACATCGGTCTCGCCACGTGCCTCGGCCGCCGGAACGATCTCGCCGGCGCCGACCGGGCGCTTGCCGAGGCGCGGCGCCTCGAGCCGGGCAACCCGACGGTGCTCGCCAACATCGGCATTCTCCGAGCGGCGCAGGGGAATCAGGCGGCGGCCATCGAGTCGTTCACGTCGGCGCTGATGCGCGATCCCGACCTGCACGAGGCGCGCTTCAACCTCGCGCTCGCCTACGCCCGGGCGGGACGCCGGGCCGATGCGGCCGCCGCGGCGCGCGATCTCCTCGCCCGCCTGCCCGCCTCCGCACCCCAGCGCGCCGAGGTGGAACGTCTCCTGCGGGCTGTTCAATAACGGTCACGTGTCCGATATCGCGCGCGCGGCGTGGCCCGGCCCGGCCAAATGGATCCGTCGCAAAAGCCCAGCATTGCCCTCGATAAACACGGTATTTTCGTTGTCCTTTACGGGAGTACAGTTGTCTCGATTGCAACCATTGGTCATCATCGGGCACAGTTCGAGATTGGGGCGTTTGTGAGTCTTTTGCCAGAGTGGAGGCATATGACGAGGAAGTTGTTAGGAGCGGTCACGATCCTGCTCACATGCGTATCCGGCGCGTTCGCTCAGCAGACGACGGGGGCGATCGCCGGCCGCATCGTCGATCAGCAGGGCGCGGCGGTTCCGGGCGTAACGGTGACCGCCAAGAACCCGGCGACCGGGTTCGTCCGGACGGAAACGAGCGACGCCGAGGGGTTGTATCGCCTCGCTGCGCTGCCGATCGGAACCTATGAGGTGACGTCGGAGCTTCAGGGGTTCGCGACGATCTCGAAGAAGGACGTCGCCGTCAACATCGGCCAGACGCAGTCGGTCGACTTCCAGATGAGGGTCGCGTCGCTGGCGGAGACCGTGAACGTCACCGGCGCGACGCCGCTCGTCGAGACCACCAACTCGGCGGTCGGCGCGATCGTCGACGTGAAGCGGATCGAGAGCCTGCCGCTCAACGGCCGCCAGTTCGCGAACCTCGCCGCGACGGTGCCGGGCGTCGGGCTCGGGTTCCACAGCGATCCGACCAAGAGCACGCAGTACGCGCCGCAGATCAACGGCGGCGCCGGACGCAACGTCAATTACCAGATCGACGGCGGCGACAACAACGACGACACCGTCGGCGGGCTGCTGCAGCAGTTCCCGCTCGAGGCCGTCGAGCAGTTCAACTTCGTGACGCAGCGCTTCAAGGCGGAGTACGGCCGCAGCAACGGCGGCGTGCTCAACGTCGTCATCAAGAGCGGCACGAACACGCCGTCGGGCAGCGTCTTCGAGTTCTTCCGCGACAAGTCGATGAACGCGCAGACCGAGACCGAGCTGCTGAGCGGCGTGCCGAAGCAGGACTACCGGCGCAACCAGTTCGGCGGCAGCTTCGGCGGGCCGATCGTGAAGGACAAGGCGCATTTCTTCGTCGCGCTCGAGCGCACGCAGCAGGACACGAAGCAGGCGGTGAACACGCAGGGACTCTTTCCAAACCTGGACGGCGTGTACACCGTGCCGTACCGCGAGAACATCGGCACCGGAAAGGTGACGGCGAACTTGTCGGCGGCGCAGTACCTGTCGGTGCGCTACGGCCGCAACACGAACTCGCAGCCCTACGGCGCGAGCCCGAACAACACGCCCGACAACTGGGGCGACAGCACCAACACGCTGAACTCGATCAACGTCAACCACAACTGGGTGCTGGGCGGATCGAAACTGAACGAGTTCATCTTCCAGTCCGCCGACTTCGCGAACAACATCGCCTCGCGCAGCTCCGCGCCGAACCAGACGTTCCTGAACGGCGTCACGACCGGCGCCAACGGCAACACGCCGCAGACGACCGAGCAGCACAAGTATCAGCTGCGCGACGATTTCTCGTGGCACCGCACCGGCATGGGCGGCCTCGGGCACGACTTCAAGGTCGGCGTGAACTTCATCAACGAGCCGCGCCTCTTCATCACGTTCAACACCGGCAAGGGCGCGACTTTCTACACGCACTTGGACAACAACATCAACGGGCCGATTTCGACCGTGACCATCAGCGACGGCGACGCGTCGGCCAACATCCCGACCAAGCAGTTCGCGACCTACATCCAGGACGACTGGCGCGTCACCGATCGCCTCACCGTCAACCTCGGCCTGCGCTACGACATCGTCAGCGGGCTGAACTTCGACGAGTCGCGCAACCCGAACTACGTCCTCGTGCGCAACGCGGCGATCGCCGGCAAGTTCAACAGCCTGCCGGCGCCGGTCGCCTCGCTGATGAACGACTTCGCGTCGGATCCGCGGCTGGACAAGAACAACATCCAGCCGCGCATCGGCGCGGTGCTCGACGTGCGCGGCGACGGCAAGGACATCGTGCGCGGCGGATGGGGCATGTACACCGATTTCGGCTACACGAACTCGAACGCGCTTTTCGCGGCCGCCGATTCGAGCGGTCAGGGCTTCGGAACCGTGTTCAACGTGAACGATCAGGCGGGCATCAAGAACCCGAACGGCACCTTTTTCACGGTCGGGCAGCCGCTGAGCAACATCCAGAGCCAGAACCAGGCGGCGCCGCTCGGGCCCGGGCAGTTCCCGCTGTTCGGCCAATTCGTCGATCCGCTGCTGCAGATGCCGTATCAGATGCAGACCAACTTCGGCTGGTCGCACGAAGTTGCCAGCGACACCGTCGTATCGGCCGACTACGTCAACTCGCTCGGCCGCGATCTGAATTTCCGGCCGCGGGTCAACCAGCGTATTCCCGGCACGACGATCCGGCGGATCTCGGCGGCCATCGGCACCCCGCTCAGTCCGAACGCCACCGGCACTCGCCCGGCAGCGAGCCTCGGCCAGAGCACCTACAACGCGATAATCTTCAGCGCGCGGCGGCGACTCTCGAAGGGCGTCGACTTCACGGCGTCGTACACGCTGTCGAAGGGCACGAGCAACATCGGCAACGCCTCGGATGAATTGAACACGGCGAACATCCAGGATCCGAACAACCCGTTCGACGATCCGCGGCAGTTCGGGCCGAACCGGACGACCGACGCGCGGCACCGCATCAACGCAACGGCGGTGTTCGAGATCAAGGGCGGCTTCCGCGTCGCACCGATCTTCTTCTTCCGCTCCGCGCTGCCGGTCGATCTCATCGACGGGCGCGATCTGAACCTGGACGGCGACTCCACCGAGATTCCGGCGCGCGCGTTTCGCGTCGTGAGCGTCGATCGCGCGACCGGCGTCTCGACGATTGAGGACACCGGCGCCTGCGAGACTGTGAACTGCGGCCGCGGCTGGGCGCAGTCGCAGTTGAACCTCCGCATCGAGAAGCTGTTCCACATCAGCGGCCGGTCGAACGTGCAGGTGATCGGAGAGTTCTTCAACCTGTTCAACTCGCTGAACCCGAGCAACCCGACGGGCGTCAACCGCCGCGTGACGATCCCGACGGGCGCCCGCGCCGGGCAGCCGGATACGACACTCCTGCAGCCGACGACGTTCTCGGGCGACTTCCAGCGCCCCGAACAGCGCGTCGGACAGATCGGTCTGCGGTTCTCGTTCTGACGGGGCGCCGCGCTTCGCGCGGCGCGGGCCGGGCGGGTCAGGCGGGTCGGGCGGGTCGGAACGTCCTTTGTGACCTCTGTGACCTGCCCGGCCTGCCCGGCCTGCCCGGCCCGCCCGACCTGCCCGACCTGCCCGACCTGCCCGGCCTGCCCGGCCTGCCCGGCCCGCCCGACCTGCCCGACCTGCCCGGCCCGCCCGACCTGCCCGACCTGCAGGGCCTGCCGCTATCCGGCGATCCGCTCCAACTGTTTCAAGTGATGGATCTGATGCCCGGCCATCTGGTGCACGAGCCAGTCGAGTGAGATCGCGCCGTACTCCGGGTGCGTGAAGGCAATCGCGCGGTCCGCGGGCGACAGGGACGCAAAGAACGCGGCGTTCATCGCGCCGATCGCGAGCAGCGCGTCGAGCGCCTCGCGCGCGCCGAGCGTTCCCTCGCGCGCCATCCAGCGATCCTGATCGAACGGCTGCGCGACGTACCCGGGGGTCGTCAGCGCGAGCCGCGCGCGCGTGCCGAGCGCGAGCTCGATCTGCGCGAGGTGGACGAGAACCTGCCGCGCCGACCACTTGCCCGGCGCATAGCTGCGGTCGAAGTCGGACGGCGACCACGCGCCGACCAGCGCGCGGAACCGCGCGAGCGTGTCGCGGAAGGCATCGATCGGATCGCGCCCGGCGAGGTCTTCGGTGTACGGAGTTGTCGGAGCCATGCGCGATGATACCGAATCGCGCGCGGTCACGCGCTCACCCCCCATCGCTCACGTAACTAATCCCTACTCACCAATCCCCCCAATCCCAATCCCCAATCCCCAACCCCTACTCCTCCGCCAGCGCCACGACCGGATCGACGCGCGAGGCGCGCCGCGCCGGGATGTAGCACGCCGCGAGCGAGACCGCCGTGAGCGTCAGGACCGCCGCGGCCAGCGCCGCCGGATCCGTCGGCCGCACGCCGACGAGCATCGCCGACGCCAGGCGCGCGAGCGCGATCGCGGCCACGCCGCCAACCGCCGCGCCGGCCAGCGTCAGGCGCGCGCCGCGGCCGACCACTTCGCGCAGCACGCGCTCGCCCGACGCGCCCAGCGCGAGGCGAATCCCGATCTCGTGCGTCTGCTGCGCGACGCCGTACGCCGTGACGCCGTAGATGCCGACGCCGGCCAGGAGCAGCGCGACGCCCGCGAAGATGCCGAGCAGCAGCGCGAGAAAGCGCCACTGCCCCTGCCTGCGGGCGACGATGTCCTCGAGCGCGAGGACGCCCCAGACGGGCTGATCGCGGTCCACCGACCAGATTGCCTTGCGCACGTCGTTGGCGACGCTCATCGCCGGCCCCCGCGTGCGCGCGACGAGCGAGCAGAAAATCAGCGGCACCTGGTAGTGCGCGGCGTAGAGCTGCGGCGCCGCCGGCTCGGTCGGCTGGTAGTGCTTCGCGTCGGAGACGATGCCGACGATCGTGATCGGCGTGGGCGTCTGCGGCGTCGTCAGCCGCCGGCCGATCGGATCCTGGCCGGGGAACTCGCGGCGCGCGAACGTCTCGTTGATCACGGCGACGAGCGGCGACTGCAGATCGTCGCGGTCGGTGAAGTCGCGGCCGCGCAGCAGCTGAATGCGCATCGTGCGGAAATAATCGGGCGTCACAAGATGCAGCCGCGCCTGCGGCAGCGACGCGGCGTCGACCGACGGCCGTCCTTCGATCGCGTAGCCGATCGTGCCCCCGTTGTTGCTGAACGGCACCGCGCGGACGAGCGCGGCCGACTCGACGCCCGGCACGGCGCGCACGCGCTCGATGGCCGCCCTGAAGAACCGCGCGATGTCGTCGGGCTTCGGGTACTTGGTCGGCGGCAGCCGGAACTCCAGCGTGAGGACGTTCGACGGATCGAAGCCGAGCGGCGCGCGCTGCACCGCAAGGAGGCTCTCGATGAGCAGCGCGGAGACGGCGACGAGCGCCACCGACAGCGCCATCTCGACGACCATGAAGACGTCGCGCGTCCGGCGTCCTCCGGCCGACGCGCGGCGGAAGCCCGCCTGCAGCACGCGCGCGAGATTTGGCCGCGCCGTCCTGAGGGCCGGCACGAGCGCGCACAACAACGAGACGAGGACGGCGACGCCGCCGCTGAAGAGGAGAACGGCGGCGTTCAGCGGCATGTCCACGGGAATCGGCACGGTCGACGGCGGCCGCAGCCACGCGAGGCTCGCGAGCGCGCCGCGGCCGACGAGGAGGCCCGCGGCCGCCGACGCGAACGCCAGGAGCGCGGCTTCGACGGTGAGCTGCCGCGCGACGGTGGCGCGGCTCGCGCCGAGCGCCGCCCGCAGCGCGATCTCGCGCTCGCGATCGACGGCGCGCGCCAGCAGCAGCTGGCTGACGTTCACGCACGCGATGAGCAGCACGACGCCGACGGCGGCGAACAGCAGGAGCAGCGCCGGCCGCGACGCGCCGGCGACCGTCTCCTGCGCGGCCTCGGCGACGAGCGTGCGATCGGCCTGCGGCTGCGGATCGTCGGCGAGCAGGCGGCGGCGGATCACGTCGAGATCCGCGTTGGCGCGCGCGATGGCGACGGCTGGCGCGAGGCGGGCGATCCCGAGCATCACCGGCCCGGCCGCCTCGAGGCCTCGCGGCGCCGGAAAGAGCGCGGCGGGCAGGAAGAGATCCGCGCCGATGAAATAGCCGGCATCGGGCACGACGCGCGGATCGAAGGGCGGCGCCATCACGCCGACGATCGTCACCGGCGTGCCGTTGAGCGTCAGCGTCGTGCCGATCGCGCCATCGTCGCCGTTGAATCGGCGCTGCCACGTCTGGTGCGTGATGACGACGATCGGCTTGACCGTGCCCGGCGCGCTCTCCGCTTCCGTGAACAGGCGGCCGCGCTCCGCGTTCAGGCCGAGCGTGTCGAAGAAGCTGCCGGTGACGAACGAGCCGACGAGCCGCTGCGGCTCGTCGGCGCCGGTGAGGTTGACGCTTTGCGGGAAGTACAGGCCGACCGCCTCGAACGTCCCGGGCTTGTTGCGCAGCTCGCGGTACTCACGGTAGGAGAGCAGGCCCCGCGGGTACGTGGGGGTCCGGCCCCACACCGACGCCAGGCGGTCGGCGTGGTCGTAGGGCAGCGGGCGCAGCAGCACCGCGTGGACGATCGTGAACATCGCGGTGTTCGCGCCGATGCCGAGCGCGAGCGTGGCGATCGCGACGAGCGCGAAGCCGGGCCGGCGGCGCCAGAGGCGGAGCGCGTAGCGGACGTCCTGCAGCAGCTTGTCGAGCACGGTTCGTCCTTTCGGCCGCGGCGGCTTCGCCGCCCCGCTGCCGGCGCTGTCGATCCATGCCGCGAACGCGTTTCCCACTGTGTCCGCGATCGCCGGCAGGCGCGCGCCGAGCGACGAGGCGCCGGAGGCGCGCCGCGCGCCCATCTGGTCCTCGAGCGCGTCGACGAGCGCGAGGCCGACGTCCCGGCGGAAGCGCGGCGGGTAGAGCCGCACGAGCCACCAGGCGAGCCTTCTGTCACGCACGGGACAGCAGCCTGTTGGCGCGCGCGACGGCGACGAGCCGCTGCAGCCGCGCCGCTTCCGCCGCGGCGACCCGCCGGCCGGCCGGCGTCAGCCGGTAGTAGCGCCGCCGCTCGTCGTCGAGGTCGGCGGCGGGCCGCCGCGCCGACTCGGCGACCCAGCCGTCTTTCAGCATGCGGTGCAGCGCGCGATACAGCGTGCCCGGCTCGAGGCGCACCTCGCCGCCGGTGAGCGCGGCGACCTCCTGGAGGATGGCGTAGCCGTGCCGCTCCTCGGACGCCAGCGCGAGCAGGACGTGGAATTCGACGGATCGCATCTCGCTGCGCGCAGCCTATATGCGCGGCGCATACATGTCAATTGGACGGAGACGGGCGCTGAAAAGTTGAATCGCTCGACGCTAAACGGGCATCTGCACGACGGTCTTGGCGCTGCGGTGGGTGGAGATCGTCTCGGGCACGAGCTTCTTGCTCAAATACACCTTCGACTCGGCGTTGTCGATCGCGTTGCGTTCGTACTTCACGACCTCGAACCGCAGGTGATCCAGCGTGCCGCGCATGTCGTAGAACTTGTTCTTCGTCTTGACGACGATCTCGTCGAAGCCCTGCTCGATGGCCCAGAGCTCCTGCTGCTCGGTGAGCGCGCGGAAGAACCCCTGGCCGCGCCAGTCGCGGCGCGTGCCGCCGATCCACGTGTAGAGCACGCGGCGGCCGTCGAACTGCACGAAGTCGTGCAGCCGGTGCATCAGATCGACGAGCTTCGGCTCCGTCTCCGGGTGCTTGATCTCGTGCGCCACCTTGAAGGAGACCGGCACGACCGATCCCGGATCGTCGGGCAGCGGCGCCGTGGCGAGCAGGATGATGTGCGCGCGTCCTTCGAGACGGCGCACGATTTCCACGGCGGTCTTTTTCCGCGGGAATTCGCCGAAATATTCTTCGATGTACTGGATCTCGAGCGCGCCCTGCTCGAGATCGTAGTGCTTGATGTGATACTCCACGGCCAGGGAAAACGGCATTGTATACCATGAGTGAGAGATGATTTCCGGGCGGGAGTTCCTGCAGGCGGCCGCGCTGGCAGCCGTGCAGTGCGGCTGCAGACCGCGCGCCGGCGCGTTCGTCTTCGCGCGCCTCCGCTACGAGTCGGGCGACTGGGACTCTCGCATGAGTGACGGCTTTTCACGAAGCCACGAAGACAACACGAAGAACACGAAACGCATCTGGTACAGGTCTGCTTCGTGGTTTCGTGGAGGTTCGTGCCTTCGTGATAATCCGTCGACTCGCGCTAATCGCTCATCGCGTCGAGCGCCGCGACGCCCGATCGCATCGACGCGAGCCAGACCACGGCGCTCGACACGAGCGCCGACGCGAAGCAGCCGGCCGTCAGCATCATCTGCGCCGTCGTGAGCGCCCGCCCGCGGACCTGCTGCATCACATAGAGAGACGAGGGCCAGCCGACGAGCGCGATCATCACGATCACGAAGAGCACCGCCTGCACCATGAACGCCACGCCGCCGTAGGAGCCGGCCACCTGGCTCGGATCGGCGCCGAAGCGCGGGTAGCGCGCGCCGAGCCCGATCGCGAGGCCGACGAGCGCGAAGCTCATGAAGAGTATCGCCGCCGCCGACGCGATTTCGAGAAACGGATCGACGCCGAGAAACCGGTTCGCGACGATCGTGAGGAGCTCGGTCAGCAGCAGCACCGGCACGAGGCCCGCCCAGAACTTCGACCACAGGAAGTCGCGCATGGCGACCGGCGACGTGCGCACGATCCAGAACGCCGCGCCCTCCGAGGAGACCGCCGGGAACACGAACCGCACGGCGACGGTCGCCATCACGAAGCCCGCCATCCCGAGGTTCACGAGCGCGTAGACGCTCTTGATGAATCCGCTCATGTAGGGAATGCGCTGCAGATCGAGGACGCGGAAGTTGTAGAGATACAGCAGCACCAGCGCGAGGAGCAGCAGAAGCTGCGACCACTGGCTGACGTCGCGCAGGAAGATCTTCACGTCCTTGACGAGCAGCTGGCGCCGGACGGGCGACAGCGGCAGCGCGCGCGCGGCGGCGTCGATCGCGCGGAAGCGCGCGAAGCGCGCCTTCGGCGCCTCCTGCGAGCGGCTGAATCCCGGGAAGTACCAGCGCTCGTTCGCCATCCGCACCAGCACCACCGAAGCGAGCGCCGTCGTCCAGAGCGCCGCGGCGTGCAGCAGATCGCGCCCGCCGCGAAGCGCGGCGAACAGCGTCTCGCCGGCCCAGAACGACGGCAGCAACGGCGTCGCCGGCGACTGCAGCGTCGCGAAGAAGCCGGTGACGTCGGGGAGCGACTCGACGCGCAGCAGCTGCTCGGGCCGGATCACGCGCAGCACGACGACCAGACTTGCCGCGAAGAGCAGCCCCATCAGCATCAGCAGATCGCGCGCGCGACGCGCCGGAAACGTGTTCACGAGCAGCAGCGTGAGCGCGGCGCCGGCCGCCACCGGAATGACGACGAACGGCACGACGGTGAGGAGCGCGGCCGCGTAGAACGCCGCGCCGGCGCAGCGCGCGCGACCGACGCCGGCGAGGACCGGCGCGAGGAAGATGACGACCATCCACGACGCCTGCACGACCGTCCGCGTGAAGCGCGCGTAGAACAGGCGGCGCGTCGCGATCGGCGCCACCAGCAGCAGCCGCAGATCCTCGGAGAGGAAGAACGTCGAGAGCGCCGTCACGACGCCGCTGAACGCGAGAAACGAGAGGAACGTGAGGAAGAGCCACGAGAGCCCGATGCGCAGCAGGTAGTCGCCGAGCTCCTCGTAGTCGGCGAGCTGCCCGGTGAGCCAGAACGATCCCTCGTAGAGCGCCGCGCAGACGGCGATCGCGACGCCGCCGAAGAGCAGCGCCCGCGAGAAGTCGCCGCGCTCGCGGCGGCGCGCGCGGTTGCGCGACGCCCAGAACGAGGGCAGCAGCAGGTACGGAAACGGCTGCGCCATCAGAGAATCTCGTCGATCTCCTGCAGGCCGCTCCCGCCGGTCAGCTTCAGGAACACCGACGTCAGCTGATCGTCGTGGCTGTCGCCCATCGCCCGAATCTCCGCCACCGATCCGCGGGCGATGATGCGGCCCTTGAGGATGATGCTGATGCGATCGCACATCTCCTCGGCGACCTCCAGCGTGTGCGTGCTCATCAGGATCGCCACGCCGCGCGCGCTCATCGTGCGAAACACGCTCTTGATCAGCCGCGCGCCGCGCGGATCGAGGCCCACCATCGGCTCGTCGACGACGACGGCCCGCGGGCGGTGGAGAAAGGCGGCGCACATCACCACGCGCTGCTTCATGCCGTGCGAGAAGCTCTCGACCAGCTCGTGCTCCCAGCGCCCGAGCTCGAAGAGCTCCAGCATCTCCCGCACGCGATCGCCGGTGCCGGCGCCGTCGAGGCCGTACAGCCCGCCGTGAAACCGCAGGAACTCCCCGGCCGTCAGCTTCTCGTAGATGAACGGCCGATCGGGGATGAAGCCGAGCGACGCCTTCGCGCGCTCCGCGTCCGCCGCCATGTCGTGGCCGTTGACTTCGATCCGCCCGGACGTCGGCTTCAGCAGCCCCGCGATCATCCGCAGCGTCGTCGTCTTCCCCGCGCCGTTCGGCCCGAGAAAACCGTGGATTTCGCCCGGCTGCACGTCGAGCGTCACGCCGTCGACGGCGGTGAACGGCCCGTAGCGCTTGACGAGGTGGTGAATCGCGATCATCGGCGGCACGCGCAGCACGACGAGTCGCGCCGCGGAATCGGCACGGCGAGGGCGCCGAGATCCACCGGCTGCCGGCCGACGAGGATCGGCGTGCTGTTCGGCGCGAGATCGACCGACGCGACGTCGATCGCGAGATGGCCGATGAGCGGCAGAATCGCCGCCTGCCTGTCGAGACCGCCGCGCGTGAGGCGCAGGTGCGTCGCGTCGGCGGGAAACTGGTTGAGCGTCGGATCGACCGGCAGCCACAGCCCGCGTCCGGCCGCGCGATCGACGTACACCTCGGGCCACGCGTGGTAGTAGAACGCGCCGTGGACGAACACGAGCCCGACGGCGATGCGCGCCGGAATCCCGATCGCGCGCGCCATCGCGACGTAGAGCGCGGTGTGCTCGTTGCAGTCGCCGACCTTCGTGCGCAGCACTTCGCGCGCGGACGGCAGGCTGACGGTCGGCTTCTTGTCGAGCAACGCGTTGACGTAGCGCGTGAGCCGCTCGGCGCGCGCGCGATCGCCGTCGACGCCGCGCACCGCCGTGTCGGCTTCGGCGCGGATTTCCGGCGCGTCGCTCTCGATGAACGGCTCGGCGGCGAGATAGCGCGCGGCGTCCGGATCGGCGCGCTCGGCTTTCAGCTGCCGCGGATCGATCAGCTCGAGGACGTCGCCGTCGACGCGCTGCGCCACGCCGTCGAGATCGCCGCGGGGGAAGCCCGCCGCCTCGAGGCCGCGCAGGCGAAGGCGCATACGCCGCACGTCGCGCGGCTCGTCGATGCGCGTGCTCATGTTCGGCACGACCGCGGAGGTCTGCAGCAGATCCTCGCGGACGCGGTTCGACACGGCCATCGCACGCGCGCTCTCGGGCGATTCGCGAATCGTGATCAGCCCGAGCGGGCTTTCCTCGCGCACCACTTCGCCGGTGTCGGTCACCCACGACGTCGTCCGCAGGCCGGCGTACGTCATCTCGACGCGAAACGCCGGGATGGGCGCCACGCCGGCGCCGCGCACGAGCTCGCGCTTGCCGACGTCGACGACGACCGGCGAATTCCGCAGCGTCGCCGGATCGAACATCGTCCATTGATGCCGGGCGCCGGTCGTGAGGCCGCCGCCGGCGAGGCGGCGCGACAGGTTCAACGAGAGCGCGGGCGGCTCGTCGAGGAGCCGCTCCTCGGCGCGCGCGCCGCTCGGGGTCCGCACCTCGAGCGCCAGGCGGCGGCCGTCGAGGCGGCCGCGGACTTCGACCTTGCCCGTGCCGGGATCGAGCGAGAACTCGAATGCGCGCAGCGCGAACGCGCGATTGACGTGCGCGTCGGTGCGGATCGTGGCGGCGGTGGTCGCGCCGAGCAGCGCCATCTGCAGCCGCCCGTCTTCCTGCAGCTCGAAGCCGTCCCTCTCCGGCAGCGTCTGGCTGACGGTGAAGCCGATCTTTTCGCCGCGATAATAGACGCCGCGCCACACCGCGGCCGATCCGTAGCGCGCGAGATCGGTGGCGAGCGAGGCGCTCGACGCCTCGAGGTAGGAACGTCGCAGCAGCAGCGCCATGACGCCGACCCAGGCGGCGAGGATCACGAACGACACGGGCCGCGTGACGACGCGCGGCAGAGGTCTGACGAGCGAGCGCATGCCCCGAATATCTATCGGACGATCGAGACCGCGCGTTTAGCCGTAGGGCGACCCTTTCAGGGTCGCCGATGGCGAGGCTGAAAGCCTCGCCCTACATCTCATCGAACGTAGGGCGCGGCCTTCAGGCCGCGCCACAGAAAGGGATTCCGTGGAGCGACGCAATATCTCGAGCGGCACGAAATGGGAGCCGATCGTCGGCTACTCGCGCGCGGTGCGAATCGGCGCGCACGTCTCCGTGTCGGGCACGACGGCGACGGCGCCCGACGGATCAGTGGTCGGCGCGGGCGACGCCTACGCGCAGGCGAAGCAGACGCTCGCCAACATCGAGCGCGCGCTCGCGAGCGCCGGCGCGCGCCTGCAGGACGTCGTCCGCACGCGCATCTACGTCGTGAACATCGCCGGCGACTGGGAGACGGTCGGCCGCGCGCACGGCGAAGCGTTCGGCGCGATCCGGCCGGCGACGTCGATGGTCGAAGTGCGTGCGCTCATCGATCCGGCGATGCTGGTCGAGATCGAAGCGGACGCGATCGTGATCGAGTAGGCGCGCTGGAGTCATCGGACGCCGCGGCGGCGGCGGTGGTACCACTCGGCCGTCAGGCAGAGCACGCACGCGGCGAGCCACCATGGCGAGCGCATCGGCCGGCGCGCGACCGCCGCGCGCGGCGCCACGACGGTGCGCCGCACGAACTGCTCGACGTCGACGAGACGATCCGGTGAGGCGTCAATCCCGCGGCGGGACGCGGACAGCAGCGCGAGCGGTGCGACGATCTCCGGCGCAGGCCGACGCGCGTCGCGGCGCGACGATCCGGCCGCGAAAGACGCCGGCTTCCGCATCCGGAAGAAGACGCACAGGCTGCCCGTCAACCGCCGCGCTGACGCTCGCGAGCTGCGGCGACCGCACGCGCACGACGACGTCCGCCGCCTCGAGCGGCCGCAGCATCGGCGGCGCGACCGCAACGTCGACGGCCGGCGGCGAGGCGAGCGCGGCGCCGGCAATCGCCGATCGCCAACCGGTCGAACGCCGCATCGTCGAGCGCGCGGAACCGCCACGCGTCGAGCGCGCCCGACACGAGCAGCCGTCCGCCGCCGTGCGCCACGGATGCGATCACTGCGCCGTTGTCGTCGGCCGTCGCGGGGATAACGCCGGCGCCCGGCGGCAGATCGCACGCCACGAGCAGCTCCGACGCCTGAAGCGGCGCTGCCGTCTGCGAACGCAGACGCGCCGGCAGCTCGGGCAGCCGCTCGACCGACTCCGGCGCCAGCACGCGGGCCGGACCGCGAACGATCTGATCCGGCACGAGGACGACCGCGCCTTCGCGAACGCGCATGTACCGATCGAGCGCGCGAACCTCCGCGTCCGTGAGGCGATCGAGCCCGCCGACGACGACCGCGTCGAACTCGTCGAGGCGTGGATCGGCAATCGCGACCGGCTGGCTAGCGCGCGGCGATGACGCGCGCGCTGAACGTCATCCACTCGACGTGGAACCGCGCGTCCGACTCGAGCGCCCGGCGGACGAACGTCGACGGCCACGACGGGCGCGGGTCGTAGAACTCGACGCGAACGGGCGCCGCGCGCAGGTGGACGACGACGTCGGCGGCGGCGACAGCGGCGCCGGCCTGCGCCGCCTCGAGAGACCGGCTGCTCGAACGCACGCGGCTGCTTCCCGGCGTCAGCGCCGCCGGCGTGACGACCACGATCCCGCTCGGCGGCAACTACGGCAGCGGCATCATCCTCGCGGCGGGGAGCGGGCCGGCGGGCGGCGAATCGATCGTCGCGCCGCACCTGATCAGCGCCAGCGACGGCTACTTCGACGCGATGCACATCCCGCTGCTGCGCGGGCGATACTTCGACCGGCGGGATACTGCCTCGGCGCCGCCGGTGGTGATCGTCGACCAGCGGCTGGCGCGGCGTTTCTGGCCTGACTGCGACGCCGTCGGCCAGCGCGTCGCTCAGGCACGCGAATCCCGCCAGCGTGCTCGATCTCCTGACGCGAGGGCCCGACGCGCGCTCTTACACGGTGATTGGCGTGGTCGCGAACGTCCAACCGATCGGCCTGACGCCGAAGGATCCGCCGGTTGGCGTGTATTTTTCCGTACGCGCAGCAGCCGGCGCGGTCGATCGTGGTCGCCGTCAGAAGCGCGCGGGACCCCGGAGATCATCATCACGCCGCTGCGATCCACGCTCGCGTCGATCGACCGCGCGCGCGCTGGTCGTGCTGTTCGACGGCGCCGTCGCAGGGGCGGAGGTTGACGGGCCGCAACGCGCGAAAGACGCTCGATGGCTGGCCAGGAAATTGTCGGCCGCTAGATATCACCGCATGGATCGGTGCCGGGTGGAGGGTGCGCTACGCGCGGCTTCCATCCGCGTCGCTGGCCGAATCCGCAACCGTGGATGAGTGGGACGCGGAACGTGCAGCGGCAGCCTGCCGGTAGGCCCGGAGCCACTGCGGACGAACGGCCGTCCATGTGTACGCCGCGCACGTGTCGTGTGCCGCACGCGCATAACCGCGGGCGGTGTCGGGGTCGGAAAGGAGCGCCAGCGCTTCGCGCCCGAGCGCCGCGTGATCGTTGACGGCGACCAGCAGGCCGTGGCGGCCGTGCTCCAGAATCGTGCGCATGCCGCCGGCATCAGTCGAGATCACCGGCAGTCCGCTCGCGAACGCTTCAATCACCGAGACCGGCATGTTGTCGATGTCGGGACTCTGGATGTACACGTCGTGGTCGGCATAAATCGCCGCGATGGCGCCCGGGGCGACACGCCCGACGAAGTGGACGTTCCCGAGGCGCAGGTCCGTACAGAGCTGACGGAGCGCACGCTCGTCGGCGCCGGCGCCAACCAGGGTGAGCGACGCCTCCGGCAGCCGATCCTGAATCTCGCGAAATGCGCGGAGCGTGCACGCGACGTTGTACGGGTAGGCGAGGTTGCGCGTCGAGAGGAACCGCGGCCGCAGCGGGTTCCGCTCGCGATACGAGAAACGATCCAGGTCGATGATGTTCGGCACGACGAGCGTCGACAGGTCGAAGCGGTCGAACACGCCGGCGAGGAATCGCGAAGGGACCACGGAGCACTCGACGCGGCGGAGCGCCATACGAGCGATCGCCGACCGTTCGAGATGATCGGCGGCTTCGCCGCTGTGATAATTGAGCAGCACCGGCCGGCGCATCGCATGCGCAATCGCGATGGCGGGCAGCGGCGCCAGCAGGAACGACGAGTACGACGCGGAGAACACGTGCACGACATCCGCATGCGCGAACTCGCGAACCAGCTGCGGCAGGTAGGCCGCCTCGTTGACGACCGTGCGCAGATACTTCACCCGCCGCGCGTGATGAAACGGCCGCGGCGGCGGCGGGTTGATCGGGACGAGCCAGGCGTCGACATCCGGGTCGTCGCGCCACATGTCGAGCAACCGCTGGGCCTGCACCGAGTGGCCGCCGAGGATTTCGAGCGTGGGAGCGACGATGGCGACGCGAAGCTTCGGCATCAGTGACAGTGGAGTCAGGAGGCGACAGCGTCCGGGTGCGGTGCGCAGACGATGCCGTGGCGCGTCAGCTCGGTGAGGTAGATCTCCTCGAACTTCCCGACCATTCGCGTAAATGAATATGTGGCGGCGCGCGCGCGCGCGGCCGCCCCGAGCTGCGCCGCCTCTGCCGCATTCGCCATCAGGCGGCAGATTGCCGTGGCGAGTGCCGACGAATCGCCGGGCGGGACGAGCAGGCCGGTGCGGCCGTCCTCGATCACTTCGAGCAGCCCGCCGACTCGCGACGCAATCGCCGGCAGGCCAACGGCCATCGCCTCGAGCACCGCGTTGGGAAAAGCCTCCGATCGTGAGGGCAGGACAAACATGTCGGCGTCCGCGAGCTGGCCTGGGACGTCTTCGCAATGGCCAACGAAGGTCACCGCGGTGGTCAGGCCCAACGACTCAGCCCGCGCGCGCAGCGCCTCACGCTCCGGCCCGCCGCCGACGAGCGTGAACCGTGCGTCTGGAAAGTGCCGGACGACAGTCGCCGCGGCATCGAGCAGCACGTCCTGTCCTTTTTCCGGCCGAAGGTTGGCGACCATTGCCACACGACGGACGCGCGCAATCGGGCCGCGCGGCGGATACCCGGCAAGGTCGAGGCCGTTGGCGACGACTGAAATCTTGCGCGCCGGCACGAGCTCGTCGCGCAACCGCTCGGCAGCCGCACCGCAATTCGCGACCACGCGATGCGCACAAGCGTAGCTGAATCGCTGCGCGACGATTTCGTGTGCGCTGCGGCCCGGGTTGACCTCGCGGCGGTTCGCGATGCGCGCCGGCACGCGCGCCAGCGCCGCAGCCGGTTGCGCGAAGATGTTCGACGGAAGGTCGACGCTGTGCAACACGGAGATGTCGCGATCGGCGCACCATCCGGCCAGCGCTCGCATCTGTCGCAGCGTCGCAACGCTCTTCAGGCTGCGCACGTCGAACGCGGTGATCGGCGCGACCTCCTTTACGCGCGCGAGCCACGATCCGTCCGCACGGAGACAAGCCACGTGGACGCGCCAGCGGGCGGGATTGAGGCGCCGCACGAGTTCGGACATCTGGCGTTCGGTGCCGCCCGGCGCGAAGTCGCTGAACACGAACCCAATTGCGAGGGGAATGGTCCTCATTGTCCGCCTTAGACCTGAGCAATTTGGATGCCACGGACCACCTGCCGTCGGTCGACATGTTTGTCCCGGCGGATCACGGCCGGCCTGAAGCCGGCGCTACGGTTGTCGAGCTGGCGCGCCTAGCAACAGCTTCGAACGTAGACCGCATTAGGTCCAACTTTGGTCCCGTGTCGAGAGCGCACCGCACGCGGCTCACACGCAGCACGATTCCGCCACGCTGCTGCTCGCCGCGATCGACGGCTCACACTCGAGCACGAACCGGACCTAGATGTCGGAACGAAACGGCGATCGCGCCAGATTTCAGAAAAAACCGAAACGCAAGCTGCGTCACCGGCAACGTATTCAGGGATTTGTCAAAACGCTGCGAGCGCAATCGCCGACGTCGCCGCATCAAGACGACAAAGCCTCAGGACGCTGATCAAGACACTCCGGACAGGCCGACGGGCTGATCAATTTCACCACTTCAGAGAGATTCCAATGGCACAGATGAACGGCACTATCAAACGACTCGTCAGTGACAAGGGCTTCGGCTTCATCCTCGCGGGACGGAAATGAGTACTTCTTCCATAACTCAGCGTGCGCACAGACGCCATTCGACGAGCCGCGTGAGGGACAGGCCGTCACGTTCGAGCGAGGACAGGGTCCGAAGGGGCCACGAGGCGAGAACGTTTAGGGTCGCCTGAATCGATGCGGAAGATGCGGCACGCGACGGCCGGACCAATCCGTCGTGCGCTCGACGAACGGTGATGACCGCGGCGGAAGTGGACGCGCTCGTGCGTGACGTGATCGTCCATTTCGGACTTGGGTGCACGGTCCTGTCTGTCGTCGGCTCGCCGATCGGGTCGAACGTCAGAGTCGGTATCACCGGCACGCCAAGGGCCCGCGTCGCCGTGCGTCTCCTCGCGACATGATCATGAAAGACAGATCACGTACGGCGATCAGTCGTGGCAGGCGACTCTTCGCGGCGTCAACCAGTTGGCAGATGCCGTCACGGCGACCTCTTGACCCGCAACGTCATCGTCGACAAGACGTTCGGATGATCATTGACCGGCAGGTGGTTGCCACAACTCGACCTTGTTTCGCTCGGGATCGATCACCCACGCAAACTTGCCGTACTCGGACTCATCGATCTTGTCGAGGACGTTGCAGCCCTCTTCTTTGAGCGCAGTGACCACAGCGTGAAGGTCTTCAACGCGGTAGTTGACCATGAACGAGGCTTTGCTTGGAGCAAACTGGTCGCCGTCCTCGGGACCAACGGACGAGACTGTCGTTCCGCCTGTGGGGTTGCCATCCGAGTCGGCCCAGGTGAACGCGGTACCGCCCCACTCCTGGACATCGATGGCGAGATGGCGCTTATACCAAGCCTGCAGCGCGGGTGCGTCCTTGGCCTTGAAAAAGAATGCCGCCGATGCCAGTGACTCGCGTCATGTGAACCTCCGACGTGCAGTAGTTGGGGTGGCGTTTCTTCTGCGGCCTGATTAATAGCAGGCCGACCGGCGTCGTCGGGTTACACCGTTTATGCGAGTGAACTCGAGGTGCGCCAACCGGCGCCCCGACGAAGGCGCTGCTCGGGCACCGTCGGCTCGATGTCGAGCCCGGCAACCTGAAGGTCGCGTTTGTGACGCACGTCGATGACCGAGCACATCCTGGCGGCGTGCCGCACGGACATCGAGGCTCACAGAGATGAGGAGGAAAGCCAGCGTGCCATCGCCGAAGGCTGAAAGTGATTCCCCTGTTGGTCGAGACTTGCTTTCGATTGGCCGTCAAAAATTGGCAAACCTGTTGGTGAAGCCCAACCAAGCTGACCTGCTGGTGCTGAAGGAACTCTGCGAAACGGGAAAGGTGAGACCGGTGATTGACCGCCGATTCACGCTGAGCGAGGTTCCTGCAGCCGTCCGCTACGTCGAGGACGGACATGCGCGAGGGAAAGTCGTCGTCACCGCGAGCCGGCTGCGCGCGGCAAACGCGCGGAGGAGATAGCGGCCGCGCGCGAAGACGCGCTGCAGCACCGCGACCGCCTCGCGCTCGGCGGCGGGCGCGCCGCCGGTGTCCGCGGCGGCGAGCCGCTGCTCGGCGCGGCTCATCGCGGCCGTCGCGGCGCGCAGATCGCGATGGCCGCGATTCTCGAGCCGCCCTTTCTGCAGCTCCTCGTGCGTCTGAGCGCGTCGCCGGCGGAGACGATCACGAATCCCGTTTTCGTGAGCGTCGCCCGCTACGAGAAGCGCCCATCGCTGCCTCCTTCCACCGTGCTCGCGGCGCCGTCGTGAACGGCCGTGATTCGATCGGCGACGGCCTCGATCGCGAGAGCGAGCACGCTGCCTTCCACGGCGCGCACCTATTCCGGATCGACGAACCTCGTCTCCGAGGCGCGTGTATACGCGGGAGGTTGAATCGTCGCGCTGATTCGCACGCGATCGCCGGTCGGCGCGCGCGGCGCATTCGGCAGCGATCGAACGACGGCCGCGACGCCAGGCAAATACTGCCGCCACAGCGGAGCACCAGCCGCCAGCGCGAGCGCCGCCGCGGCGGCGCCGGCGGCGACGACGCGCCGAGCACGAGGGCCGGCCCGGCGCGCGGGCCGGCGCCCCACTTCACCCAGCGCCGCACCGGTTCGAGCACGCCGTCGCCGGCGCCGCCGGCAGGCCGGCTCGCGCGCACGAGCGAAGCGCGTACTCGATCACGTTCGACGCCGCCGGAATGTCGCGCACCAGATGGCGCATCGCCTCGACGTCCGCCGCCGCGGCGACCGCGCTGATCGCCGGCTCCTCGTTCTGCGTCGTCGCGGCGAGAATCCGGTGCCTCCTCGGCCGCCGACGGATAGTCGATGACGACGTTGAACATGAAGCGATCGAGCTGCGCCTCCGGCAGCGGATACGTGCCTTCCTGCTCGATCGGATTCTGCGTCGCGAGCACGAAGAGCGGCCACTCGAGCTCGTAGCGAACGTTCACCGTGACCTGGTACTCCTGCGTTGCCTTGAGCAGCGCGGTCTGCGTCTTCGACGGCGTGCGGTTGATCTCGTCGGCGAGAATCACGTTCGCGAAGACCGGACCGGGAATGAAGCGGATGCCGCGCCGGCCGCTCGCACGATCCTCCTCGATCACTTCGGTGCCGATGATGTCCGACGGCATCAGATCGGGCGTGAACTGGATGCGGTTGAACTTCAGGTGAATCGCCCGCGCCAGCGTCTTGATCAGAAGCGTTTTCGCCAGCCCCGGCACGCCGCGCAGCAGGCAGTGGCCGCCCGCGAAGAACGCCGTCAGGATGTCATTGCACGACGGCCTGCTGCCCGATGATCGCGTGGCCGAGCTCATCGCGCAGGCGCGACGCGAGGCGTTGCGCCTCGTCCAACTTCATCGGCGAAATTGCAGCAGCGGGGCCGCCACCTCTTCCGTCAGCCGGGCTGGCTACGCATTTGCGAAGCATTCCACGACGTGAAACTGATGCGGTGCCCCCAACGATTCGCGATCGCGGCGGTCGTGGCTGTCACGGGCGCGTTCACGGCCGCCTCCTGCAGCCAGACCGAGACGTCAATCACGGCGCCGAGCGACGCCGGCGGCCGCTGCCAGGTGACGGCGACGCCCACGCCGCCGTCGTTTCCGGCGCCTGGCGGGCAGGGGTCGGTGACGATCACGACGACGCGGGACTGCACATGGTCGGTCGCCACGGACGCCGCGTGGGTTTCGATCTCCGGCAATCGCACCGGGCAGGGCGATGCGACCGTCGCGTTTTCAGTCGCCTCGAATCCCGTCCCCTCGCCGCGCTCCGCGGCCATCATGGTCGCTGGGCAAAGTGTTGCCGTGAGCCAGCAGGCCGCGCCGTGCGTTTTCTCATTATCGCGACCCAACGACACTATCGCCGCCGAGGGCGGCCGGCTGGCGGTCGGCGTCACGACGCTCGCCGGCTGCCGGTGGACGGCCGCGAGCGCCGCCGGCTGGATTACGATCGCGAGCGGGTCGTCCGGCGATGCCAGCGGGACCGTTGGGTTGTCGGTGGCCGCCAACGGCGGCGCGGCTCGCGCGGGACAGGTGACCGTCGCCGGCCAGCCGTACATCGTGAACCAGAGCGCCCCCATCGTCGCGCCGCCGGCGCCGACGCCGGCGCCGAATCCATCGCCGACGCCGAACCCCGCGCCGCCGCCGTCACCACCGCCGCCCGGACCATCGCCCACGCCGCCGCCGCCGCCCGCGCCCAAGCCGGCGCCGCGCGTTCATTTCGACGGCACGATCGCCGGCCTGTCGGGCAGTTGTCCGAATCTCTCGCTCAGCGTCGACGGAGCGTCGATCGTGACCGACGGCGCGACGAGCTATCCGAAGAAGGTGAAATGCGGCGATGTGCGCAACGGCCAGAAGGCCTCGGGCGAAGGCGACCTGCAGGCGAACGGCACGATCAAGGCGACGAAGCTGGAGGTGTCCGGTGATGACCATTAGACAGCGCGCCGCGGTTGGCGCGCTGACCGCCGCGCTGTGCGGAGCGTCCGCCGCATCGGCGCAGACGCTCGGCGACGTGCTGACGTTTCTCGTGACGAACCAATCGGTGCCGACAGGAAGCGTGGAGCGCGATCGCGCCGCGGCGCTCGCCGCGAGCGTAACGATCTCGCGCGCGCTGCAGGCGAACCTCGCGACGCTGCCCGTCGCCTCGTCGTCCGGCGCGTTCGTGTACCGGCTGAATCCCGAGCTCGGCACGATGCAGCGGCCGACGCAGACCTTCGGTCCGTTCTTCCTCGAGCGGGCGCTGACGGCCGGCCGCGGCCAGGCGTCGTTCGGCGCGACGGTGCAGCAGTTCCATTTCACGTCGCTCGACGGCCACAACCTGCGCGACGGATCGCTCGTGACGACCGCGAACCAGTTCCGCGACGAGACCGCGCCGTTCGACGTCGATACCCTGACGCTCAACATCGACGCGAGCATCGCGACGCTGTACGGCAACGTCGGCGTCACGAATCGGATGGACGTCGGCTTCGCCGTGCCGATGGTGGCGCTGCGCATCAACGGCGAGCGCATCAACACGTATCGCGGCCGGACGTTCACGCAGGCGTCGGGCAGCGGAACGGCGACGGGCTTCGCCGACATGGTCGTGCGCACGAAGTACACCGTCTACAACGACAACGCGACGGCGCTCGCCGCGGCGGTGGACGTGCGCCTGCCGACCGGCCGCGAGCAGGATCTGCTCGGCGCGGGATCGACGTCGGTGAAGCTCACGGCGATCGGCTCGGTGGAACAGGGTCCGCTGTCGGCGCACGCCAACGCCGGCCTGACGCGCGGCGGGCTGGCCAACGAGTACAGCTACGGCGCGTCGATCGCCTACGCGGCGACGGGCAAGGTGTCGGTCGGCGCGGAGCTCCTCGGCCGGTGGATCGACAGCTCCGGGCATCTGGTGACGACGCTGGCGCCGCATCCGCTCTTGAGCGGCGTCGACACGATTCGCCTCGCGGGCGATTCGTCGAGCCTGCGGATGCTGACCGCGGTGCCGGGGCTGAAATGGAATCTGAGCAACACGTGGGTGCTCGCCGCCAACGTCAGCTTCCCGCTCACGAACGGCGGCTTGACGGCGCCAATCACGCCGTTCATCGGCCTCGACTACGCGCTCGGCCGCTGATGTAACCCGAGACGAGGGGCGATGACGCGGCGGCCCGCGCCTCGGTAGCGCAGGCCTTCAGGCCCGGCCGCGCGGGACGGCCTGAAGGCCGTCCCCTACCGTTCGATTCCCTACGATTGTTTGTGGCGTCAGCGTTCTGCGCGGGCGGAGTCGATCTTCCAGTCGTTCCCGGCCTTGCGGAGCGTGAAGTTCCACACGCGCGGCTCCGTGCGCGGCTCGCGGCTGCCGACCTTCGGCACGTAGCGCGCCGTGCCCTGGCAGATGGCGGTCGCCGCCTCGCCGCGGACGCGGACGTCGCACGCCTCGAAGGTGAGGCTCTGCGACTCGAGGCCGTTGAACGCGCGCGCGAGCGCGCCCTGGTTCACCGCCGGCCACACCGCGTGCGCCGACTGCGCGTCCAGCTCCTCGTACGCCGATCGGTAGCGCTGCAGCGTCTGCTGCACGAGCAGGCGATCGTCCACCGCTACCGCTTCGGCCTTCGGCGGAATCGCCGCGGCGATCGGCCTGGGCGCGATCGGCGCCGCGAGCACCTCGCCGACCGTCGACTCCTGCACCGGACGCGGCGGCGCGATCGTGGGCGGCGGCGCCGGCAGCGTCACAGCGGATGGCGGACGGAACGGCTCGGAGGCGACTTCGACCGCCGGGCGCGGGATCGCGATCGGCTGCATCACGGGCATCGGTTCCGGCGCGAGCGCCGCCGGCTCCGGTTTGCGCGGCAGCGGCGCGGCGTCGACGGGCGCCGGCAGCGTGCCGGTGGTACCGGCCGCCAGCAGATCGTCGGAGACGGCAACCGTCGGCGCGGCGAGGAGCGGCGCCGTCGCGATCATCGGACGGGAGAAGAGGGGCGAGGAATCCTGCAGCCACGACGCGCAGAACACGGTCGCGGCGAAGACGGCCGTCGCCGCGATCCACGGGCCGCGATGCGACGCCATCATCGAGCGGCGCAGCTCGTCGAACTGCGCGGTGAGGTCCACGAGCTCCGGCAGATTCGGATCGAGCTCGATCACCTCGTCGAGGGCCGTGGCCGCCTGTTTCAGCTTCTTGCCATCGATCGCCTGACGAGCCGCCTCGACTCGGCGGTCGACACGGCGGCGCTTCGCGCGCTGCTCGAACTTCGCGTAGCCTTCGGTCGAGACGAGCGGCTTCTCCCCGAGCGCCCGATCCAGAACCGGCGCCGCGGCAATCGGCACCTCGACGACCGGCGCATCGACGACGAGCGCCGGCGCAGTCGCGACGGGCGGCTCGATCGGAACGTGAGGCGGCGGCGCGGCCGCCGGCAGGTCGCCGGCGAGAATCCGTTCCCGCAGCGAGTGCGCGGCGAGAAAGTCCGGATCGAGCTTGAGCGCGGCGTTGACTTCGGCGAGCGCGGCCTCGCGATCGCCGCGGTCGAGCGCCGCGCGCGTGGATGTCAGATGCGTCTGAAGAGCTTGGAACTGTTCGCGTGCGTTCACGTGCGGACGAGTAGCAAGATGAGTTCCGAGCTGATGCGCCGACGAGCTTGTCGCGTCAGCGCGTTTTCTGCGAGATTTTTGCCCACGCGTCCCGCAGCGAAACCGTGCGGTTGAACACAAGTGCCCCTTTACGCGAATCGCTGTCCACACAAAAGTAGCCGAGGCGCTCGAACTGCACCCGCGCCTCGACATCGAGCCCGGCGACGGCCGGCTCGGCTTGTGCGGCGGCGATGATCTCCAGCGACCGTGGGTTCAGGTTGTCGATGAAGGTCCGGCCCTCGGGCACGTTCTCCGGATCTTCGACGGAGAACAGCCGGTCGTAGAGCCGCACTTCGACCGGGACGGCATGCGCCGCAGACACCCAGTGGAGCGTCGCCTTCACGCGGCGGCCGTCCGGCGCGTCGCCGCCGCGCGTCGCGGGATCGTAAGTGCAGCGAAGCTCGACGATCTCGCCCTTGTCGTCTTTCACGACGTTCGTGCATGTAATGAAGTACGCGCAGCGCAGCCGCACCTCCGAGCCCGGCGACAGACGGAAGAACTTCTTCGGCGGGTTCTCCATGAAGTCGTCGCGCTCGATGTACAGCACGCGCGCGAACGGCACCTTGCGCGTGCCCGCCGACGGATCCTCCGGGTTGTTGATGACGTCCACTTCCTCGACGCGATCTTCCGGATAATTCGTCAGCACGACCTTGAGCGGACGCAGCACGGCCATCACGCGCGGCGCGCGGCGGTTCAGGTCCTCGCGCACGCTGTGCTCGAGCTGTGCCACGTCGATCACGTTCTCTTTTTTCGCGACGCCGATGCGCGCGCAGAAATCGCGGATCGATTCCGGCGTGTAGCCGCGGCGCCGCAGCCCGCTGATCGTCGGCATCCGCGGATCGTTCCATCCGGACACGTGCTTCTGCTGCACGAGCTGCAGCAGCTTGCGCTTGCTCATCAATGTGTAGTTCAGATTCAGCCGCGCGAACTCGATCTGCTGCGGCCGATCGCCCTCGACGAGCGTGTTCACGAGCCAGTCGTACAGCGGCCGGTGATCCTCGAACTCCAGCGTGCACAGCGAGTGCGTGATCCCTTCGAGCGCGTCCGATAGCGGGTGCGCGAAGTCGTACATCGGGTAGATGCACCACGCGTCGCCGGTCCGATGATGCGACGCGTGGCGGATCCGGTAGAGCGTCGGATCGCGCATGTTCAGGTTCGGCGACGCCATGTCGATCTTCGCGCGCAGCACGTGCGCGCCGTCGGGGAACTCGCCGCCGCGCATGCGCGCGAACAGATCGAGGTTCTCGGCGACCGGACGATCGCGGTACGGGCCGTTCCGCCCCGGCTCGGTCAGCGTGCCGCGATACGCGCGAATCTGATCGGCGTCGAGGCTGTCGACGTACGCCTTGCCGCGCCTGATCAGCTCGACGGCGAACTGATAGAGGCGCTCGAAGTAATCGGACGCGTAGAGCTCCGCGTCCCACGTGAACCCGAGCCACGCCACATCGTCCTTGATCGCGTCGACGTACTCGACGTCCTCCTTGGTCGGATTCGTGTCGTCGAAGCGCAGGTTGCAGGTGCCGCCCTGCTCCTCGGCGATGCCGAAGTTCAGGCAGATCGACTTCGCGTGGCCGATGTGCAGGTAGCCGTTCGGCTCTGGTGGAAATCGCGTCGCGACGCGGCCGCGGTGGCGGCCGGTGAGGGCGTCCTCCGCCACGATCGCGCGAATGAAATCAACGGGTGCGCCGCCCTCGCCCGGCGTGGGCCCGGGTGCGGCGGCAGTCCCGGCGTGGTCGTCAGCCATCGTTTTCATGGGTATTTTACGTCGAGTGCCATGAGGGCCCGCAGGCGCTCGACGGTCAGCTCGCCCGCATGCGCAACCGAGAGGTCGGCGGCGCTGAGATCGTGGCGGCGCGTCAGCCCGTGCGGGATCGCCACGACGCGCATGCCGGCGGCGCGCGCCGCCGCCACGCCGGGGCTCGAGTCCTCGATCGCCGCGGCGTCGGCCGGCTCGACGCCGAGCCGCCGCGCCGCCTCGACGTAGACGTCGGGCGCCGGCTTGCGCCGCGCCACTTCGTCGCCGGTGACGATGACGCGGAACATCGCGCCGAGGCCGATGCGCTCCACCGAGGGTCGCACCCAGCCCGCCGGGGAGGTCGACGCTATCGCCGCCGGAATGCCTTCCGCGTCGAGCGCGACGAGCAGGTCGTGAATGCCGCGCATCGGCGCGGCGGGAATCAGCTCGTCGAAGATGCGGTGGCGCTCCGCGTGGTAGGCGTCGCGGTCCGGGGCGCGCGGCGACCGCTCGCGCAGCGCGGCGAAGCGCAGCTCGGGGTGGTGCTCGTTCCAGACGCCGACCGCGTCGCACCACTCCTCGACGGTGAGCGACGCGCCGCACCGCTCGTAGATGCGGCGGTGCGACTCGTACTCGGGCGTCTCGCTGTCGAGGACGATGCCGTCGAAGTCGAAGACGACGGCCCGGAGGAGCGGCATCCGACGATGATACGTGGTGGCGCGGCCCTCGGTCGAACCCGCGCGGCCGTTCGCACGTCTATATTGATTACCAACATAGGTTGGTGCAGGATATAGCCCCATGCGCCGTCCGCCGCCGCTCGCCTTCGGCCAGGTGTCGATCCTCCACGCGATTGCCGACGGCAACCGCTTCGGCTTCGACATCATGGACGCCACCGGGTTGACCTCGGGCACGGTGTACCCGGCGCTCGACAAGCTCGAGTCGATGGGCTATCTGGAATCGCGGTGGGAGGACGCCAGGGTCGCGCGGCGCGAGAAGCGCCCGCCGCGGCGGTACTTCGATCTCACGGCCGCCGGCGCGCAGGCGCTCGCCGCCGCGTTGAAGCGTTACAAGAACCTGAAGCCGGTCTCGCTGTCCGCATGGCGGATCCGGCCGAGCGAGGCGTGATGGGGAACCGCGAACGCCCGGCGGCGCCCGCGCTGCTGCGCGTGCTGCTCGCGATCGTGGACATCGGCTCGCGGCTCGCGCCGCCCTCGCGGCGCCGCGCGTGGCGTCGCCAGTGGCGCGCGGACATCGTGCACGAGTGGCGTTGGCGATCGCGCCATCCGCGCGGCGCGTCGAGCCCCGCGAGCCTTCTGCCGCGCGCGGCCGGCGCGCTCCGCCATGCGTTCTGGCTGCGGCTGCACGTGAGACATCTCGAAACGATCACGCAGGACCTGCGCTACGGGTGGCGCACGATGGCGCGGCAGCCCGGCTTCACCGCGGTCGCCGCGCTGACGCTCGGCCTCGGCATCGGCGCGAACGTGACGATGTTCAGCTGGGTGGATTCGAGCCTGCGCCGGCAGATTCGCGGCGTGCCGGACGCCGGCCGCTACGTCGCGCTGAACGGCACGACACGCACCCGCGCGGATCTCGGGTTCTCGTATCCCGATTTCGCGGATTACCGCGCGCACCGGCCGGAGAGCGTCGAGGATCTCATCGCCTTCACGTTCGCGCCGATGAACCTGCGCACGAGCGGCGATCCGCAGCGGATCTTCGGCCAGCTCGTAAGCGGCAACTACTTCACCGCGCTCGAGGTCCGCCCGGCGATCGGCCGGCTGCTCGCCGGCGACGACAGACGCGAGACCGACGCGGCGGCCGTTCTCAGCTACGCGTTCTGGCAGCGCCGCTTCGGCGGCGATCCTTCCATCGTCGGCCGCGCGATCACGCTGAATGGGCGCGTGTTCACGATCGCGGGCGTCGCGCCGCCGGAGTTCAGGGGGACCGAACCGTATCTCAGCCTCGATGTGTGGGTGCCGCTCGCGCTCGAGTCGTCGATCCTCGGCGACGGCGATCGCATCGACCGGCGCGGTTTCTCGTGGCTCGAGGTGCTCGTCAAGTTGAAGCGGGGCGCGACGCTCACCCGCGCGCAGAAAGACCTCGACGTCGTCGCCGCGGCGCTCGCGTCCACGTATGCGCAGGATGCGGGGCGCGGCGTGGTGCTGGCCGAGCTGTGGCGCGCGCCGACGAGCGGCGGTCCGGCCGTCGCAGCGGTGATGGGCGTGCAGATGGCAGTCGCCGGCGTCGTGCTCCTGATCGCGTGCGCCAACGTGGCGAACCTGCTGATCGCGCGCGCGGCGGGACGCCGGCGCGAGACGGCCGTGCGGCTGACGCTCGGCGCGAGCCGCGGCCGGCTGGTGCAGCAGCTGCTCACCGAGAGCACGCTGCTCGCGGTGGCCGGCGGCGCGTGCGGCCTCGCGCTCGCGTACTGGACGAAGGACGCCGTCCGCTGGTTCGTGCCGCCGGCGCCGCTGCCGATCGAGATCGATCCGGCGCTCAACAGCGCGGTGCTGCTGTTCGCGGTCGGCGTCACCGCGGCGAGCGTCGCGGCGTTCGGCCTCGTGCCGGCGATGCAGGGCTCGCTGTCGTCGGTCGCCGCGGCGTTGAAGGAGGCGGCGGGCACGCTGACGTCTGCGCCGCGGGGCGGCCGCATGCGCAAGACGCTCGTGATCGCGCAGGTGGCGCTGTCGCTCGTGCTGCTCGTGTCGGCGGGCCTCTTCCTCAGGTCGCTCGCGAACGCGCAGGCGGTCGATCCCGGGTTCTCGATGCGCTCGGGCGTTCTCGCCTCGATCGATCTGCTGCCGGCCGGCTACGACGCGCCGCGCGGCCGCGCGTTCTACCGCGCGCTGCTCGCGCGCGTGCGCGATCTCCCCGGCGTCGACGGCGCGACGCTCGCCGCGAAGGTTCCGCTCAGCTTCGGCGGCAGCGGGTCGTTCCTCGTGCAGATCGACGGCTACGCGCCGGCCGCGAACGAGCAGATCGACGTCTCCTACAACCGCGTCGGGTCCGACTACCTGCGGACCATGGGCATCCGCCTCGTCTCGGGCCGCGATTTCACCGATCGCGACACGGCGGAGACGGCGGACGTCGGCATCGTCAACGAGACGCTCGCGCGGCGCTATTTCGCGGGCCGCGATCCGATCGGCGGCCGCATTCGCGTCGGCGCACGCGCCGTGCAGGTCGTCGGCGTCGCGCGCGACGGGAAGTACGCGTTGATCACCGAGTCCCCGCGTCCGTTCATGTACGTGCCGTCCGACCAGTGGTATCGCGGCGACGCCGTGCTCGTCGTGAAGACGGCGGCGGGCCCGGCGCCGATCGTGCGGCCGCTGCACGACGCGGTGCGAGCGCTCGACGCGAACGTGCCGCTCTTCGACGTGCGGACGATGGCGCAGCACCTGGAGATCGCGTCGTTCATGCAGCGCATGGTGGCGACGCTCGTCGGCGCGTTCGGCGCGCTGGCGCTCGCGCTCGCGTCGGTCGGCCTCTACGGCGTCGTCGCGGCGATGGCCGCGCAGCGGACGCCGGAGATCGGGATGCGGATGGCGCTCGGCGCGACGCGGCGCGACATCGTGTCGTTGATCATCCGGCAGGGCGCGGGGATGGTGGCAATCGGCATTGCCATCGGCCTGACCGGCGCGCTCGGCGCCGCGCGGTTGTTCAGCGGCCTGCTGATCGGCGTCAGCGCGACCGACCCGTCCAGCTTCACCGCGACGACGGCGCTGCTCGTCGTCGTCGCGCTCGCGGCGTCATACCTGCCGGCGCGCCGGGCCGCATCGATCGATCCGCTGCAGGCGCTCAGGAACGAATAGGTCGGGCGGGTCGGGCGGGTCGGGCAGGTCGGGCGCGTCGGGCAGGTCGGGCGCGTCGGGCAGGTCCGGCGGGTCAGGCCGTGAAACCAGCTGGCGCGTCTTGCGCGTCCGGCGCGTGCGCCAGCCAGAACGCGGCAAGCAGCCCGCCGGCGAGCTTCAGCATCTCGAGCGATGTGTACGCCGCGTGCAGCGTCCAGAAGCGCCGCATGCCCGGCGGCGGCGGATCGCGCGGCACGAAATCGAGCTCGCGGCCGAGCGCGACGATCGCCGGCGTCAGCCACGCCAGCATCAGGACGACGATCGCGAGCATGCCGACGACGACGCGCGCGGCGCGCGCCGAGCGCGGATCCGGCCGCGCGCGTCCCACGATCAGCCACAGCGCAAGGCCGCCGACGGCGAGCTGGGCGGCGTTCCACAGCTGGAAGTAGAGCCGGTTCAACTCCGACGAGAGATAGCGCAGGAGATCGCGCGCCTGCGGCGCGCCGAGCGTCTGCACCGCCGACGAGAAGGCGGCGTTCGCCGGGTGCGCCAGCAGCCGATCGATCGTGTAGAAGTTCTCGGCCGCGACGATCGCCGTGCAGATCGATCCGGCGATCCACGCGCCGAGAACGACGAGCGCCCAGCGTTGCCGCATACGCCGCGTCAGTACTCGACGAGCAGGCGCGCCGCCCGCTCGACCTGCGCCTCGCCCGGCAGATAGAACTCCTCGAGCGGCGGCGAATATGGAACCGGCGTGTCGAGGGCGCCGAGGATCCGAACCGGCGCGTCGAGCGCCTCGAACGCTTCCTCCTGCACGATCGCCGCCACGCTCTCGCCGATGCCGCCGGTGCGCGAGTCCTCGTGGACGATGAGCATCTTGTGGCAGCGCCGCGCGAGCGTGAGGACGGCGCGGCGGTCGAGCGGCGCGAGGCTGCGCAGATCGAGCACGCTCGCCTCGACGCCGTCCTTCGCGAGCCGCTCGGCGACGCGAAGCGCGACGTGAACGTAGGCGCCGTAGGAGACGATCGCGAGATCGCCGCCCGAACGCCGCAGGGCGGCGCGGCCGATTGCCATCGGCGCCGGCGGCGCGTCGTCGAGCGCTTGCCTGATGCGCGGATCGCGGTAGAGCGCGATGTGCTCGTAATACAACACCGGATCGGGATCGGCGACCGCGGCCGCCATCAGCGCGCGCGCGTCGTGCGGCGTCGACGGGACGACGATCTTCAGTCCCGCCGTCCGGTAGAACCACGGCTCGGTGTTCTGCGAGTGATACGGCCCGGCATGGCGCAGGCCGCCCCACGGCATCCGCACCACCATCGGCACGCTGCCGCCCCAGCGGTAGCGAATCTTCGCGGCGTTGTTCACGAGCTGGTTGAAGCCGGTCGCGACGAAGTCGTTGAATTGAATCTCGCCGATCGGCCGCTGGCCGGCGAGCGCGGCGCCGACGCAGACGCCGAGCACAGCGCCTTCCGCGAGCGGCGAGTTGAGGATCCGATCGCCGAACTCGTGGAGCAGCGGCCTCAGCAGCAGGAACGCGTTGCCGTAGGTGCCGCCGACGTCCTGCCCGTAGACGAAGACGCGAGGATCGGCGCGCAGCGCGTCGCCGATGCCGAGCATCACCGCTTCGAGGAACGTGCGGCCCTTCGCAACCAACGGCGGCGCGGCCTCGACCGGGAGCTCGTCGTCGGTGCCGGAGGCGAAGCGGATCTCCGGGTCGAGCACTTCGACGCGCACGCGCGGCGGTTCGTTTGCGAACACGCCGGCGCCTGCAGCCGCCGGCTCCGGCCACGGCGCCTCGACGACGGCGCGCGCCTGCGCCTCGACGATCGCTTCGGCCTCGCGCTTGAAGCGATCGAGATCGCCGGCCGCGATCAGGCCCGCGTCCTGCAGCCGCTTCGCGTAGGTGAGGATCGGATCGCGCGCGGCCCAGTACGCGTAGGCGTCGCGGTCGGCGTAGCCCGTTTCGGCGGCGGGCGGGTACTCCCACGACGCGGGCGCGTCCTTCCCGAGATACAGCATGTCGTCGTGATGCGCGTGGCCGCACATCCGCATCGACACCGTCTCGATGAGCGCCGGCCCCTTGCCCGCGCGCGCGCGCTCGGCCGCCCACGTGAACGCCGCCGCGATCTGGTCCGGGTCGGTGCCGTCGATCGTGATGCCGGGGATGCCGTAGCCGATCGCCTTGTCCGCGAAGACGCGCACCGCCGATTGATCGGCGAGCGGCGTGGAGAGCGCGGTCTGGTTGTTCTCGAGACAGAAGATCGCCGGCAGCTTCCGCGCGGCGCAGAGGTTGATCGCTTCGTGCCATTCGCCGAGCGACGATCCGCCTTCGCCGATGAAGGAGATGGCGACGCGGTCCGATCGCGCCCGCCAGAACGCCATCGCGATCCCCGCAATCGTCAGCGTCGCCGTCGTCAGCGGCGCAGCGGGCGGCAGGATGCCCCACGCGAAGTCGCCGATGTGGAGGTCCTTGCCATCGAGCGGCGCGCCGACCTTCCCCATCTGCGCGTTGAGCACCATCTTCACCGTGTCGGGTTCCGGCCGCATGGCGAGCGTGATGCCGAGGTCGCGAATCACGGGGCCGATGACGTCGCCGTTCCAGCCGCCATCGGCGCCGCGGTGGCGCGCGCCGCGCTTCAAGCGGATCGCCGCCGCGTAGATCGCCTCCTGCCCGAGCGAGCGGAAGCCTTTGCCCTGAAACGCCGCCGCGCCGTATTTGATCTCGCCGCTCGCGAAGAACGTCTTGAGGCGGTTGTCGGTGGCGCGGGTGAGGCACATGCCGCGGAGGATCTCGACGCGCTCGTCGCGCGTCAGCGACGCTTCGATCGCGGCGCGGCGCAGGAAGCCGTCGCAGTCCTCGACAATCTGCGCGTACGCCTGCTCGAGGCGCGCGCCAGCCGTCGCGCGCGGCGTCGGCTCCGCGAGGCCCTCGGGCACCGGCCGCGCGTGCAGCCGCCGCGCCAGCTCGCGCGCCACCGCAGGACGCACCGCCTCGATCGCCGCCTCGTCCCGGAGCTCGCGGTGGCCCGCCGCCTGCTCGAACGCGTCGATCGCGTCGGTGAGCGCGAGCGGATGCCGTTCGGCGACGAACGCGCCGAACGCGCTCGCGAGCCCGGTGAGCCGCTCCAGATCAGCGGGGTTGGCCATCCGCGGTCGATCGTATCAAACCGCTCGCCGCGACCGACACCCACATGCCGGTCTGCAGCGTCGCGAACTCCTCGACGGTCAGCGCCACCACCGGAAACGGCTTCCCGTACATCACGTCGGCGACGATCGACGCGAGCGCGAAGAACGGATCGACGCCCGTCGTGAGAATCGCCGCCGGCGCGGTGCCGGCGCGGACGGCTTCCAGCAGCACCGCCGTCGTCGTCGACGATCCTTTGCTTGCCGGGACCGCGAGGATGCGGCCCGCCGCGCACGCGCCGGCGAGCGGGTGATGGCGGTCGATGATCCGTCCCGTCTGGAAATCGTAGCCGCCCCAGAACGACAGCGGCTCGTTCGCCACGAGCGCCTCGCCGCGCGCGTCGCCCGGCACGACGGCGCGGCCGGCGATCACGCGGTCTCCCATACCGACTCGTCCCGCGCGACGCGGCCTTCGACGGCCGACCGAACGCAGTCGGCGAGGCTCCCGAACGTGACCCGCGTGTTCAACAGGCTCGGCGCGTAGTAGGCGTACTTCGCCGAGTTCGTCATCAGCGTCCGGATCTCCGGCGGCAGCATCGGCGACGCGAGAATGCACGTGTCGAGCGTGATCTGCGCGCCGAAGGCGAGAACCGGCGCGAGGACGCCGGCCTTCTCGGCTTCCTCTTTCATCAGACGGCTCGACGTCACGAGGAACTTGACGCGCGCGTGCGCGCGGCGTCCCGCGACGAGCGGCGCGAGCGCGCGGAACTCGGCGAGCGAGAAGTGCGGGCTGCCGAGGATCACCATGTCGAGCTCGCGGCCGTCGGCGGTCGTCAGCTGCCGCCGCGCGTCGCGCAGATCCGCCGTCGTGACCTCGATCGCCGCAGCCGGCGCGCGTCCCTGGAACGCCGCCTCGATCGTCGGCGCCTCGGGCGTGACGCCGACGATGTGGAAGAGCGCCACGCGCCCGGACGACGCGGCGGCGGCCGCGAACGCTTTCAGGTGATCCTCCGGCGGCGACACGACGATGCCGTCGATGACCGGAATCAGATCGCCCGCGCGCATGCCGATCAGATGGCCGAGGACGGCGAAGAACTGATCGTCCTCCTGCAGCGCGCGCGGGACGCCGGCGAGGCGGACGAGCAGCTGCCCGGCGCGCGGTTCGGTCAGGTGAAGGCCGACGGCCGGCACGCGGCCGGTGATCGCGCAGCAGATGTCGAGCAGATCGGGATAGCGCTCAGTGCGCGCGCCGATCACGGAGTTCGCGAACGCGATCGCGTTCGACTCGCCCCAGGCGATCTGCTGGCCGAAGCGGGGCCGGGCCTGCGTCTGATACGGCGCGCACGTCCATGTCGGCACCGCGCCCATCCGCTCGTAGGCGAGCATCTGGCGCGCCGCTTTCGCCGCCCATTCCGGCGAGACGGCCCACTCGCGCCAGCCGCACTCGTCGACGCCGCTGACGTTGAGGCTCGTGGGCACGGCGACGCGCGCGCCGAGCGCGGCGAGCCGCTCGGCGAACTCCAATGTCGCGTCGCCGAGGTAGATCGTGCTGTCGACGTGCGCGTGCGAGATGTCCATCAGCTCGCTGGCGCCGTAGACGTCGGCCATCCGCGCGACGATCGACATCGCGAGCTGCGCCGCGGGGCCGCGGCGGCCGTCGAGCATCTCGCGATCGCGGTCGGACAGATTCAACACCGGCCGTTAACTATAATGCCGCGCATGCAGCAGAACCGATTCGCGGCCGGCGGCGCGCTCGCGATGGCCGCGTCCATTCTCGTCATGGGCCTTGCCGCCGCGGGCGCGGGCCAGCGGCAAGCGCCGATCGGCGCGAACGAGACGATCGTCGTCCTCAAGCCGGCGCGCGTCTTCGACGGCGACGCGATGCACGAGGGGTGGGCCGTGCGCGTGCGAGGCGAGAAGATCGACGCGGTCGGCGCCGAGGCAAGCGTCGGCGCAGCGGGCGCGCGCGTGATCGATCTCGCCGGCGCGACGCTCACGCCGGGGCTCGTCGAAGGCCACTCGCACATCCTGCTGCACTCGTACAACGAGACGTCGTGGACCGATCAGGTGTCGCACGAGGGGCTCGCGCTGCGCGTGGCGCGCGCCACCAATCACTTGCGGGCAACGCTTCAAGCCGGCTTCACGACCGTGCGCGATCTCGGCACCGAAGGGGCGGGCTACGCCGACGTCGAGCTGAAGGAGGCCGTGAAGGAAGGCATCGTGCCCGGGCCGCGCATCCTCGCGTCGACGCGCGCGATCGTCGCCACCGGCAGCTATCAACCGAAGTTCATCGCGGAGTGGAACGTCCCGCAGGGCGCCGAGGAAGCCGACGGCGTCGACAGCCTCACGCGCGTCGTCCGCGATCAGATCGGGCGCGGCGCCGACTGGATCAAGATGTACGCCGACTACCGCTGGGGGCCGATGGCGGGATCGCGGCCGACGTTCTCGATCGACGAGCTGAAGCTCGCCGTGGAAACCGCGAAGAGCGCGGGGGTGCCGGTGGCCGTCCATGCGAATACCGCGGAAGGCATGCGGCGCGCCGCGCTCGCCGGCGTCGAGACAATCGAGCACGGCGGCGAGGGGACAACGGACGTGTTCCGGCTGATGGTCGAGCACCACGTCGCGCTGTGCCCGACGATCACGGCCGGCGCGGGGCCGTGGCCGCCGGCGAACCCGGAGTCGCCCGCGAACCAGCGCAAGCGCGCCAGCTTCAAGGCGGCGCTCGACGCCGGCGTGACGATCATCAACGGGAGCGACGTTGGCACGTTTCCGCACGGCGAGAACGCGCGCGAGCTCGAAGCGATGGTGGCGTACGGCATGGGGCCCGCTGCCGCGCTGAAGAGCGCGACGTCGGCCGCCGCGCGCGTGCTGCACATGGAGACGCAGATCGGATCGGTGAAGCCGGGACTGTTCGCTGATCTCGCCGCGTTCGACGGCGACCCGACGAAAGAGATCGGCGCCCTGCGCCGCGTGCGGTTCGTGATGAAGAACGGCACGATCTACAAGCAATAGGGGCAAGGGGCTGGGGGCTGGGGGCTAGATGTGGCGATGCTGAAAGGGTCGCCCTACACAGCTAGCCCCGAGCCCCTAGGCCCTAGCCCCGGCACGATCAGTAGTTCAGCCAGTACGCGAACTTGACGAGGAAGACATTCTTCGGCGGCACGCCGAAGATGCCGCGCACGTCGCGGCCGAACCGGAAATCTCCGAGACGGGCGTCGTTCTCGCGCGCCTGCTGCCAGACGACGAACAGCGTCGAGCCCGGCCGATACTCCCACCGCAGCACGTTCGTCGTCCTGAACGACTTCACGTTGAAATCGGGATCCCCATTCGCGGCGCGATCGTACGCGAACGGCGTGTAGCGCTGCGCGTAGGCGAGGCTGCGCCCGTCGGCGACTTCCTTGAACGCGTCGTAGGCGCCTCCGGAGACGAACGGCTCGGCGTAGAGCTGCAGCGACAGCCGCGGCGTCATCGTGTAGTTGACGCGCTCGGTGAGCGCCACCGTCGTCTGCTCCAGATGTCCGAAGACGTAATGGTCGCGCGCGTCTGTGACGAGCCCGGTCCACTGCTCCTGATTGGTCGCGCGGTTGCGGCGGACGCCGCTCGTCAGCTCGACCGCCGTAATCGGCCGGTACGTGAAGGCCACGTCCAGATCGCGGAACGACGAGCCAACGCCGTTGCGGCCGCCGCCGGAGAACGCGCTCACGGACACGCGCCGGCGCTTGTCGCTGTTCAGCCACGACCAGAGGGTGTCGAACCCTTCGGCGAGCACCTTCGGCCCGCCGCGCGTCATCCGATCGTCGACAGAGAGCTTGTTGGTGTTGACGCCGGCGCCGACCTCCCAGTTGTTCACGAACATCGCGTTCGCGTTCACGTTCGCGCCGTTGACGAGCAGATCGCCGTCGTTGTTCCAGTTGGCGTACTCGTTGAAGTTGATCTGACGCCTGCGGAACCAGCGGTTCGGCACGTCGCTGCGCAGCGAGAACCAGTTGAGCGTCCAGCGTTCGTCGGCGCGGCGGAGGAAACCGGCGTCGTTCAGATCGAAGCCGGGCGACTTGAAGCCGAACTGCGAGGAGAAGCGGACGCGCTGCCCGCCGATCTTGTTGACGCTCACCCGCCCGCTCGATCCGCCAAGCGACGTGCGCGCCGGATCGACTGCGAAGGATGTCGCGTCGGGCCGCTGATAGTAGTGGAGGCTGTCCTCCTGCCGAGCGGTGATGGCGGCCGCGTCGCCGTGCACGCTGCTCGCAGCAAGAAATCCGGTGAGGCTGTATCGCGCCTTGACGCGCGCGTCGAAATCGATCCCCGCCGTGAACGCGCGATCCGGGATGATCACGCGCAGCGCCTCCGGCAGCCGGCGGATCGTCGAGGTGAACATCGCGCCGACCGAGGACTGGTTCGCGAACTCGCGCCGCACGCGGCCGACGGTGTAGTTGGTCGTCGGCTCCACCGACTGCTGCGATCGAACGCCGCGGTCGAGCACCGTGGCGGTCTCTTCCTGCGTGACGGCGTGCATGACGCCGAGCGAAAAGCGGCCGATGCGGCCGGTCAGCTTGCCCGCGCCGAGAATCGTCGACTGCGCCGGATAGTCGGTGACGATGCCGTCGCCGCTCGGCAGCGCATCGGTGCCCTGCGGCGGGCGGCCGATCCGGCGCGAATAGAAGAGCGAGCACGGACCGTCCCAGCAGTCCGAGTCGAAGCTGAAGATGCCCGAGCCCTCGACGAAGAACGGCCGCCGCTCGGTGAAGAACGTCTCGAACGCCGTGAGGTTGACGACCGCAGGATCGGCTTCGACCTGCCCGAAGTCGGGATTGAAGGTGGAAGTAAAGGTGAGGCCGGGCGTCAACGCGTACTTCACGTCGAGGCCGACGGCGGCGTCGGGCTTCGACGGCGACAGCAGCGCGTTGTCGCCGGGCCGCTGCCGCGTGAGGCTCGCGACGGTGTACGGCACGAGCTCGATCTTCTTCGGCGACGCGTGCATCGACAGGCCGCCGAGCTCGCCGAACGACGACACGTATCCGTTCGCGCTGCGCGCGAGCAGCGGCCACGTCGACGTCTCGTTGAGGCGGCCGATCGATCGCGATACCGCGAAGCCGAACGTGAGCGTATCGCCCGGCGTGAAGCGCAGCTGCGAGAACGGAATCCGGAACTCGGCCGACCAGCCGGTGGCGTCGCGCGACACCTTCACGTCCCACACGGCGTCCCAGCTGTCGTCGCGGTTGGTGTCGTTCGACCAGTAGCCGTCCTCTTTCACGCCGGCCGGGTTGACGCCGAACTCGAAGGCGGTGCGCCGATCGTGGTACGAATCGATCATCACGCGGATCCAGTCCGACGGCGAGTCGGCGTCGCGCCGCGTGAGGTAGCCGACGATGTGATCGGGATCGGTGTCGAACGCGTGCACGCTCACGAAGAGCGTCGTCGCGTCGTAGAGCACGCGGAACTCCGTCCGCTGCGACGGGTGGCCGCCTTCTTCGGGCTCGCGCTGCACGAAGGCGTCGACGGCGGGCGCGCCGCGCCACGCCTGATCGCTGATTTCGCCGTTCGCACGGACGGCTTGCGCGCTGAGCGGCGCGGCGTCGGCGCGGGCGACGGGCGCATCGGCGGCCGCGGCGAACGCCAGCGCTGCGAGGAAGAACATGAAGGCCGCCAGGATTAGACGAACCGGCAGACGCGTTGGTTGGGAGCCGCGCGCCGCCACGAATGGTATCGTACGCCATGGCGTTCACGACGCTGATTTCGACCGCCGCGCTGGCGCAGCGGCTCGGCGATCCCGCCTTCGCGATAATCGACTGTCGCACGAAGCTCGACGATGAGACGTGGGGGGCGCGCGAGTACAAGACCTCGCACATTCCCGGCGCGGTGTACGCGGATCTCAACGCGGATCTTTCGGGACCGAAGACCGGCGCCAACGGGCGGCATCCGCTTCCCGATCCGGCTGCGCTCGCGCGGACGTTCGGCCGGCTCGGTATCGCGAGCGGCGTGCAGGTGGTCGCCTACGATCAGGACAACGGCATGTGGGCGAGCCGTTTGTGGTGGCTGCTGCGATGGCTCGGCCACGACGCGGCCGCGGTCGTCGACGGCGGCTTCGCGAAATGGATCGCCGAAGGCCGGCCAACCGAGCAGGGCGGGGCGCGGCGCGAGGCGCGCGAGTTCGCGGCGTCGCCGCGCACGGAGATGGTCGTCGACGTCGCCGCGGTCGCCGCGCGCGTCGGCGCGCGCGACTGGCGTCTCGTCGACGCGCGCGCGCCCGAGCGCTATCGCGGCGAGGTCGAGCCGATCGACCGCACGCCCGGCCACATTCCCGGCGCGGTGAATCACTTCTTCCAGACCAACGTCGAGCACGGCGTCTTCAAGACGCCCGACGAGCTGCGCGCCGGCTTCGCGCCGACGATCGGGACCACGCCGATGGATCGCGTGATCTGCTACTGCGGATCCGGCGTCACCGCGTGCCACAATCTCCTCGCGCTCGAGCACGCGGGCCTGCGGGGCGCGAAGCTGTACGTCGGATCGTGGAGCGAGTGGTCGGCCGATCCATCGCGGCCGGTGGAGCGAGGCTGAGATGTCACACACGCCAGTGCGCGCCGCCAACCTGCCGGCGCCGGTCGGACCCTACTCGCCCGGCATGGGGTTCGAGCGGCTCGTGTTCGTCTCGGGACAGGGCGGCGTCGATCCGAAGACGGGCGCGCTCGCGCCCGACGTCGAGGCGCAGACCGAGCAGTGCCTCCGGAACATTCAGACGATTCTCGAGGCTGCCGGATCGGGCCTGCACCGCGTGCTGCGCTGCGGCGTCTTCCTGATCGACATGCGCGAGTTCGCGAAGATGAACGGCGTGTACGCGCGCATGTTCGGCGATCATCGGCCCGCGCGGACGACGGTGCAGGTGGCGGGTCTTCCCGGCGAGGGGCTGCGCGTCGAGATCGACGCCGTCGCATACAAGCCGTAACACGCGGATCGAACCGCGATCGCGGATTCACGAATGAGCGAGCTCGAGCTGACGTCTGCGCCGGCGCCGCCGCGCTTCTGGACGACGGTGCGCGAGGCGGTCGCCGGATCGCACCACGGCGAGTACACCGACGGCCCGATCGGCCGCGCGATCCTGCTGCTCGCGGTGCCGATGGTGCTCGAGCTCGTCCTCGAATCGGTCTTCGCCGTGGTCGACGTCTTCTTCGTGTCGCGCGTCGGCCCCGACGCGGTCGCCACGGTCGGCCTCACCGAATCGATGCTCACGCTCGTGTACGCCGTCGCGATCGGGCTGTCGATGGGCGCGACGGCGGTGGTGGCGCGGCGCGTCGGCGAAGGCGATCGGGACGGCGCGGCGTGCGCGGCCGTGCAGGCGATCGCGCTCGCGCTCGTCGTCGCGCTGCCGGTCGGCGCCGCCGGCGCGTCGTTCGCGCCCGCGCTGCTCGCGGCGATGGGCGCGACGCCCGACGTTCTCGCGAACGCGTCGTACGCGGCAGTCGTCCTCGGCTGCAACGGGATCATCCTGCTGCTGTTCCTGATCAACGCCGTGTTCCGCGGCGCGGGCGACGCGGCGATCGCGATGCGCGTCCTGTGGATCGCGAACGCGTTCAACATCTGCCTCGACCCGTGCTTCATCTTCGGTGCCGGCCCGTTCCCGCGGCTCGGCGTGACCGGCGCGGCGGTGGCGACGACGACCGGCCGCGGCATCGGCGTCCTCGTGCAGCTGTACCTGCTGTCGCGGCGCGGCGGACGAATCACGATCGAGCGCAGGCACCTGCGGCTGCAGCCGCGCGTGATGCTCACGATTCTGCGCGTCTCCGGCACGGCCGTCGTCCAGATGCTGATCGGGACGACGTCCTACATCGGGCTGATGCGGATCCTGATGTCCTTCGGCAGCGTCGTCGTCGCGGGGTGCACGATCGCGATCCGCGTCGTGATGTTCGTGCTGATGCCGTCGTGGGGCCTGTCGAACGCCGCGGCGACGCTCGTCGGCCAGAATCTCGGCGCGGGAAAGCCGGAGCGCGCGGAAGCCTCGGTGTGGCGCGCGTGCAGCTACAACGTCGGCGTCCTCGCGGCGCTGGCCATCGTCTTCGTCGTGTTCGCGGATCAAGTGGTCGCGCCGTTCACGCGCGACGCGGGCGTCGCGCCGATCGCGTCGAACGGCCTGCGGATCATCAGCGGCGGCTTCCCGTTCTACGCCGCCGGCTACGTGCTCACGCAGTCGTTCAACGGCGCCGGCGACACGACGACGCCGACCGTCATCAGCCTCTTCTGCTTCTGGCTGTTCGAGATCCCGCTGGCGTACGTCCTCGCGCGGCCGCTCGGCTTCGGGCCGAACGGCGTTTTCTGGGCGCTGGCGATCGCGTTCTCGGTGCTCTCGGTGGTCAGCGCGCTCCTCTTCCGCCGAGGCGCCTGGAAGCTGAAGCGCGTGTAATGAGGTTGGACCCGGGTCGGACCCGGGCCTGCCACCCGTCAGCCCGTCAGCCGCGCGCGGCGGAGCGGCCCACGCGCCGCGTCGGGGCGTGCTGCTCGAGGAGCGTGGCGAACTCGATGACGTAGTCGACGCGCGCGAGGTCTTTTGGCATCGCGACGCGCCACTCCCGGTGCAGGCCGCGCGCGGTCAGCGGGCGCGCGACGACGGCGCCCGCGTCGACGACCGGCTGCACCGCCCACCGCGCGAGGACGGCGACCCCGAGCCCCGCCTTCACCAGCTCGATGATCGCTTCCGTGAGCAGCACTTCCTCCACGCGCGCCGGCGCCGCGCCGCCCGGCACGAGCGTGTTCTGCAGCACGCTGCTCTCCTCCTTCGGCGGGTAGACGAACAGCGTCTCGTCGCGCATGTCGGCGAGCTTCACGTGCGTCTGCTGCGCGAACCGATGGCGCCGCGACGCGACAACGACCAGCTCGTCCTCGAACACCGCGCGCGTCGCGAGCCGCCGATCGGCGACCGGCGAGCTGACGACGGCGAGATCGATCTTGCCCGCGAGCAGCATGTCGACCGGACGCCCCGTCGCGTTGACGTCGATCCGCACCTCGACGCGCGGAAACGTCCGCCGGTAGTGCAGCAGCAGCGGCGGCAGCCAGTGGTAACAGGTGTAGCACTCGGTGGTGATCCGCAGCAGCCCCGCGCGGTCGCGCGACATCTCGCGGATGTCGTGCTCGGCGCGCTCGAGCCGCTCGAGGACGTCGCGCGCCGACGCGAGCAGCCGCTCGCCCGCGGGCGTGAGCACCAGGCGCTTGCCGACGCGGAGGAACAGCGGCGCCCCGAGCCGCGATTCGATGTCGCGCAGCTGGTGGCTGAGCGCCGACTGCGTGAGGTGCAGCCGATCGCCCGCGCGCGTCAGGCTGCCCACCTCGGCGACGGCGGCGACGAGCTTCAGGTGGCGGACCTCCAGATCCATGCGCATGAGCGTACTTCATCATCATGATGATGACAAAGAATTTCGTTCATGCGCGCCGGACGCCTAGCATGGCCTCATGTTCCCCGCCCTGCTGCTGCACATCTCGCTCACCTTCTCGCAGTCCGCGCTCCTCTCCTCCGGCGTCCGCGCGGCGGCCGTCACCGAGGCGGCCGCCATCTGGGCGCCGCGCGGCGTGCTGGTGGACGCCGGCGAGCCGTCGTCGCCCATCGTCTTGACGGTCGTCACCTCGCCGATCGCGGTTCGCGTCTTCGACAGGCCGCTCGGCGCTATCGTGTTCGGCGCCGACGGCGCGCCGCATCCGCGAATCATCCTGTACGCGAAGGCCATCGTCGACCTGGTTCGCAGCGTGCGGTTCCTCGGCGTCGAAGAGAGCCAGTGGCCGCCGGAGCTTCGCGACAGGATCGTGGGACGCGTGGTCGGACGCGTGCTCGCGCACGAGATTGGCCACTACGTGCTGCGATCGCGCGGTCATACCGAGGACGGGCTCATGCGGTCGTTCCAGCGCGCGGACGATCTCGTGGGCGTGCCGCGCGCGGGCTTCACGCCGGCGCCGATCGAGGACGGAGTCGCGACGCGCAGTGGAATCGAAACAGCGGACGATGATTCGAAGAGGGAGGCGAGCGCGTGCGCGGACAGTGCCGCGCGGAAAGCGGGAGCAGTGCCTGGAGCCGGCGGACGCCGGCCCCGTTGAGCGTCAGTGAATCGGAAGCGCGCGGACCTGCTGGCGCAGCGCGCGCCAGTCGCTGTCGACGATCGCGTAAAGCGCCTGATCGAGGTAGCGTCCATCGCGAAGGAGCGACTTGCGGAGCATGCCTTCCTGGACGGCGCCGATCTTCTGGAGCGCGCCGTTGCCGCGGCCGTTGAGGATCGCGGCGCGCGCCTCGAGCCGGCGGACGCCCATCGTCTCGAACACGAAGTCGAGCACCAGCTTCGCGCCGTCCTCGAAGACGCCGGTGCCCCAGAAGGGCGAGCCGAGCGCGAAGCCCCATTCCGCCGTATCGAAGCCGTGGCCGAGGTCGCGCACCTGGAAGATGCCGATCGCCGTGTCGTAGCCGCGCACCATCACCGCGAAGCACGCATACGCGCCGGCGGCGCGCTGGCGGTGCGTCCACGCGATGAACTTCTCGAATCCCTCCACCGTGTTCGGCGGCGGCGACATGAAGCGCGCGACTTCCTGCGTCGTCAGCAGCGCGTGCAACGAGGGCGCGTCCGAGGCGCGCAGGTCGCGCAGCGTCACCTGGCGCCCGTGGAGCGTCGGCAGCGCGCGGCGCCAGTCGGCGGCGGTTACCGTTTCCGCGACGTGCTGCGCCGGCATCACGTCGAGCTGCGGCTGATAAGGCATCGTTTCCATGACTAGAAGACTCCCCCCGGACCACTCGATACCGTTGTCGTCGTCGCCGGCGCGATTGTCGGAAGCGGACTGCGAGCCGGAGCCACCGTCGGCAGCTTCAGCAGCTGCGCGTCGGGCAGCTTGTCGAACAGCTGGCTGCCCTTGATGCCCAGCCCGTCGACCACTCCGCCGATGCTCCAGACGATGTCGCCGCCGACCGCGGTGCCCCACACGATGTTGTCGCCGTCAGTGCTCGTCGCCGTGCCCCACACGATGTTGTCGCCATCGGTGGTCGCCGTGCCCCACACGATGTTGTCCCCATCGGTGCTCGCAGACGTGCCCCACACGATGTTGTCCCCATCGGTGCTCGCAGACGTGCCCCACACGATGTTGTCGCCATCGGTGCTCGACGACGTGCCCCACACGATGTTGTCGCCACCGGTGCTCGTCGACGTGCCCCACACGATGTTGTCGCCGGGCTCCGCAGTGCCCCAGACGATGTTGTCGCCGGCAGACTGATCGATCGAGCCCCACGCCACGCCGTCGCAGTCGGCGCCGCCGCAGTCGGTGCCCCAGACGATGTTGTCGCCCTCGCCGACGGCCGTGCCCCAGACGATGTTGTCGCCCTCGCCGACCGCCGTGCCCCACACGATGTTGTCGCCGCCGTCTTGGGTGGCAGTGCCCCAGACGATGTTGTCGCCCTTGTCGGTCTGCGCGACGCCCCACGTCGTGTCGAGGCGGAACGCGTTCTGCGACACGTCGAGCACGCCGCCGCCAATGCGGTGGTTGCCCCAGATGATCCGGCGGCTCCACATCTTCTGCACCGGCACCCTGTCGCCCGGCTTCGCGTTCGCGTAGAAGCGCGCGAGGCGCACGGCGCCGACGGCGTTCAGGAAGCCCGCGCCCTCGGTCAGGCCGTTGTAGCCGCGATCCTCCGCCGTGTACTGCAGGATCGACTTCACCGCGTTCGGCGTGAGCGACGGGTTCGCCTGCAACATCAACGCGACCGTGCCGGCGACGACGGGCGCCGCCATGCTCGTGCCGGTGAGGCTCAGATACGGAAGGTTCGCCGTCGCGATCGTGCCCGGCGACAGCGCGGAGGCTTTCGTCTGATAGAAGTGGCTGCCGGGCGACGCGAGCGACACGGTGCCGGCGCCAGGCGCGACGAGATCCGGCTTCGCGTTCCAGTCGATGAAGCTCGGACCGCGCGAGCTGAAGCCGCCGACGACGTCGTCGCCACGGTTCGTCGTCCCCTGCGTGCTCGAGCCGCCGACGGTGAGCACCCACGGCGCGTTGCCCGGCGCGCTGATGCCGCCGTACTGAATCTGCCCCGCCGCGTTGCGGCCGAAGTTGCCAGCCGCGGCGACGACCACGACGCCCGCGTCGACGACCTTCTTCGCGGCGAGCGTCAGCGGGTCGGTCCACGCGGATTCGTGGATCGACGAACCGACCGACATGTTGACGACGCGGATGTTGTAGGCCGCGTGATTCGCCAACACCCAGTCGAGCGCGGCGATGATGCTGCTGACGGTGCCGTTGCCGTTCGCGTCGAGCACCTTGAGCGCGATCACGCTCGCCTCGGGCGCGGCGCCCGCCTTCTGGCCGCCCGAATCGTAGCCGTTGCCCGCGATGATCCCCGCGACGTGCGTCCCGTGCCCGTTGTCGTCGTAGGGCTGCGTGCGGCCGTTCACGAAGTCCACGAATTTCGCCACGCGCTGGTTGCCGTACGGATACAGCGTGGACGTCGTGTTCGTGAGGTCGTCGTGCCACGTCGCGATGCCCGAATCGATCACGGCGACGCCGATGCCGGCGCCGCTGAGCCCGAGCGTCTCGCGGACGATGCGCGTGCCGACCGTCACCGATGTCCGGTAGTTGAATTTCGCCGCGGGACGGTCGTAGTGAATGCGGAAGACCGACGGATGCTGCGCCATCTGGCGGAGCAACCGATCGGGAACGTCGACGACCTGGCCGTTGATGATCCCGAGCTTGCCGTCGCGCGTCGCGAACGCGGCAAACTGCGCCGGCAGCTTCGCGCCGGGCACGAGCTCGACGATCACACGGGTCGTCCGCGTCTGGCTGTTGGTCGTCGCGCGGGTTTCGAGTTCGGTATCGAGCTTATACGCGGCTGCGCGCGAGTTGGGGCGCCCCGGCGCCGACCGGCCCGCCGCGCGGCCATGCAGGCCTGCGGCGGTCGCGTTCGGCGCGAGAGCGACGCCAATCAACGCCGCCGCGGCGAGCATTCGCTTGGGGCCCCACACAGCCTTCCGGCGTGAAGTCCCAAATAACGAAGGACAGATCATGGCTCCATGCGACAGAGCAAACGGGTGTCCAAAGGCGGCGGCTTTCACGTGCAGTTCAGTAAGTCTTTCAGTGAAGAACAGTTAGATGGTGAACTCGACCAGATCTGAAACGGCGGGGGCGTTAGGGACTGTGCTGTTTCGAAACAGGCGACTTACCGATCTCACTGGCAGATGCCAAAAACGTTAGTGAAAGCTCCTGAAAAGCGCGTGTTCCCGCGTGTGCACCAGTGGGAAGAAAGGTGTCAATGGACGCGCGGCGCAAAAGCCGCCGCTCGCGCCTTCGCCGCCGCGCGATCGACGTCGACGATCGCGTAGAGCGCCTGGTCGAATCGCACGCCGCCGCGCGAGAACGACCGGCGCAGCACGCATTCCTGCACCGCACCGATTTTCCGCAGCGCTCCGTTGCCGCGGCCGTTCGGCAAGGCCGCCCTCGCCTCGAGCCGCCGCACGCCGACCACGTCGAACGCGAAGTCGAGCACGAGCCGGGCGCTCTCCTCGAACGCGCCCGTCCCCCAGTACGGGGATCCGATCGCGAATCCCCACTCGGCGAGCTCGAACGCGGTATCCAGGCGGCGCAGCTGGAAGAGGCCAATCGCGGTGTCGCAGCCGCCGAGCGTCAGGGCGAAGCACGCGTACGCGCCGGCCGCGCGCTGCCGCCCGGTCCAGGCGATGAATCGCTCGAAGCCTTCGACGGTCGTCGGCGGAGCGGAAATGAAGCGCGAGACTTGCTCGGTCGTCAGCAGCGCGCAGAGCGACGCCGCGTCGTCGAGGCGCAGCTCGCGGAGAACGACGCCGCCCGCCACGAGCACAGGAAGCGCACGCCGCCACTCGGCCCGCGCAGCCGGACTGTCCGCGGCCTCGCCGTTTGGCGGTGTCGCGTCGGGGTCCCGCTGATACGCCATCTTCTCCATCACCGGCGCCCCGTCGGCAAGCGGTCGCCGAATTCCGTCGCCACCCACCACAGGTCGAACGAACGATTCAGGAAGAGGCGATACCACTCGTCCTGGGAGATCGGCCGCGAGCCGTTCGCCGTGCCCGGGACTTCTCCCGGCGCGGATCCCGGCACGAGCGTGTCGCCGTCACTGGTCCAAACGACGTTCTCCACAGGATCGAACGTGCCCCAGACGATGCTGTCGCTTTCCTGTGCAGTGCCCCAGACGATGTTGTCGCCGTCCGCCGACGTCCCCCAGACGATGCTGTCGCCGGGTTCGGCAGTGCCCCAGACGATGTTGTCCCCCTCGCCTGCCGTGCCCCACACGATGTTGTCGCCGCAGTCCTGGCCGCCGCAGTCGGTGCCCCAGACAATGTTGTCGCCATCATCTGATGTGCCCCAGACGATGTTGTCGCCGTCCTGCGAGGTTCCCCACACGATGTTGTCGCCGTCGCCGGTTCCCCAGACGATGTTGTCGCCCTCGCTCGTGCCCCACACGATGTTGTCGCCGCAATCGGCGAGGCCGCACGACGTCCCCCAGACGATGTTGTCGCCGGTGTCGCCCAGCACGCGCGGCACGCCCCACACGACGCCGAGATCCCAGGCGTTGGCGCCGGGCAGCATCAAGCCACCCGACATCTCGTGGTTGCCCCAGATGAAGCGCTTGCTCCAGATCGGCTCGACCGGCACACGCTGGCCGGCGCGCGCCGTCGCATAAAAGCGCGCAAGACGGACCGCGCCGAGCGCGTTCAGGAACCCGGCGCCCTGCTCGAGCGGGCTGTTGCCGGCGTAATCCTGCGCCGTGTACTCGAGAACCGCCTTCAGCAGGTTCGGCGTCAGACGCGGGTTCGCTTCGAGCATGAGCGCGGCGACGCCGCTGACGGCCGCCGCCGCCTGGCTCGTGCCGCTCAGCGCCATGTAGGGAAAGGCGGCGGTTGGAACCGCGCCGCTCAGCAGCAACTCCGGATGCGAGACGAGCGCGTCGGCGTAGAGCGTGCTGCCGGGCGCCGACGCCGACTCGATGCCGACGCCGCCGGCGAGGAGGTCCGGCTTCGCGTTCTGCAGCGGAAACGCCGGGCCGCGCGAGCTGAACGCCGCGCGTGTATCGTCACGGCGCGTCATCGTGCCGTTCGAGCTGTTCGCGCCGGCGGTGAAGACCCACGGGTAGGTGCCGGGTGCCGTCACGCCGCCCCACGCCTCACACCGGCCCGTTTCCGTGGGCAGATGATTCGGCAGCGACGAGCAGGCGACCTGTCCGTGGTTCCCCGCCGCGGCTACGACGAAGATGCCGTGGTCGACGAGCGCTTTCGTCGCAACAGCCAGCGGATCCTCCGCGAGGAGCGCCGCGACGTCGCCGACGTCGGGCAGGCTGCCGGTGGGCGCCATGCCGAACGACAGGTTGACGACCCTGATGTTGTGCGCGCGCGCGTGTTCGAGCACCCAGCCGAGCGCGCGGATGACGCCGTCCACCGACCCGCTGCCGTCCGCGCCGAGCACGCGCAGCGCATAAATCGAGGCGCCGGGCGCGAGGCCCGCGCGCTCGCCGAGCGAGTCGGCGCCGTCGCCGGCAATCGTCGCCGCGACATGCGTCCCATGGCCGTTCGGATCGCACGGCGCGCCGCAGATCGTCTCGCGTCCCGCGTGCGCGGCATCGGGGACGAGAAAGTCGTGGAAGAACCGCAGCGCGCGCCCGCCGCGGCCGGGTCCGGCCAGATCGTCGACTGGGGCAGCCCCGGAATCGAGAACCGCGACGCCGACGCCGGCGCCGGTGAAGCCGAGCACCTGCCGCGCGAAGAACGCGCCGCTCTGGACGCCCGTGCGGAAGTTGAACGCGTGAACCGCGGCGTTGTGGCTGGCGAAAACCGTTTCGGGGTGCGAGGCGAGCGCCTTCAGCTGCCCGTTCGGTAGGTCGAGGACGTAGCCATTTACGATCGGCAGCATGCCGGAACGCGCGTATTTCCTGAACTCCGCCGGCGGCTCACCACTCCGGAAGCGGACGATGACGCTCGTGGTGTCCGTCGAAGGGGCGCTGGCCGAGCGGTGGTTCAGCTCGCGATCGAGCGTCGCGAGCCGCGGGGACGAACCGGCGGCGGACGCGAAGGACGCAGCGAGCACAAGCGTGGTCACGCACGCAGACAGACGCAGACGCAAGCGATACCGTCACTTTCCGGGTCGAAATAGGCAGGACTGTGTCGACCGGAGGGCTACCTTAACATAATGCCGAGCTTTTTGTCCAAAGAGTTCTTTCGAGGACAAAAGAGGTCGTTCGGCCTAGCAGCGCGCGGGCTCGTAGGCGAGGTTCGACGTCAGCCAACGCTCGACCTGCTCGATCGACTCGCCTTTCCGGCGCGCGTAGCTGGCGATCTGGTCTTCGCCGAGGCGGCCGACGGTGAAATATCGCGCCTGCGGGTGGGCGAAATACAGGCCGCTGACGCTCGCCGCCGGCGTCATCGCGGCGTGCTCGGTGAGCGCCATGCCGGCGTCGGCGGCGCCGAGGAGGCCAAACAGCTTGAACTTCTCGCTGTGGTCCGGGCAGGCCGGATAGCCGAACGCAGGCCGGATGCCGCGGTGCGCCTCGCGCAGCACGTCGTCGGCGGTCGCCGCGTCGTCTATGCCCCATTCCCTGCGAACGCGCTGGTGCAGGTACGCGGCGAAGGCCTCGGCGAGCCGATCGGCGAGCGCCTTCACGAGAATCGCATCGTAGTCGTCGTGC